>ORMF011188407.1_pt1 | contig 15089 bp, 12 predicted proteins | sample 1779871 | NCBI WGS metagenome assembly ORMF01 (sample SAMEA104232316, study PRJEB22302) | groundwater metagenome | biome: forest; feature: aquifer; material: groundwater | place: USA | collected 2011-08-07 | depth 5.4 m | reverse complement strand
TGGAGGCGGGCGCGAACATCGTTGTGATGCCTGATATCTTGAGGACTGATGGACACAAGCACCCGCACCCGCTCGCGCTCGGTGTGTTAGCCTTCGAGGAGCTCTTAGAGGTAGTGGATGTGCCCGGTCCGCGCATGGCGCGCCTCCGGAGCCACAACCCGCCCAACCCGTTACCAAATAATGGGCTGACGAACATCCATTACGAGCAGCGCCGCTTGATCGAGGGGGCATTTATGCGCAGGAACAAACGGTGGAAAGAGGTACGTGAGACTGAGGTTAATGGTGTGAGCAAAAAATCGCTGACCGATAAACTGGGGCGTGAGGTTGAGCGCCGTCAAGCAGAGAACGCCAGTGGTTTTCTCAAATTCGCTGTTAAGCGTGCAGCAAAGGAAAAGACAAGTTCTAAGGCGATAACTAACAAAACAGCCAGCGCACAACAACCGGGTGACGCAGCGCGAGGGGGGTTCTTTGGTGAACAACCACAAAGGGAAAGCAGAAACGCGGGGACAAACAACGATGCAAAGCCTAGACCATAGGCTGCTTCTACACACCCTTATAAAACTTTTAAGTCAATGGCAATGAGGCTGAGTTGTTATGACTCTGATAGCTGCACTCATTGTGTTACTTTTTCGCCAATTTCCCTCTCTCATTTTCTCGAGATTTTTTGACAAAAAGCGCGCAAAAGCAAACGGGCCCGAACGAAGCTGAATAGTTATGTCTGATGAGAGCTTGCTATGCACGCATTTTAGCGATAATATGGTGTATATTAAAATAAATATTTTAAAAATACACAAAATGAACATATTCAGAACGATATCACAGTCAATTCAACAAGCAGCGCAGGAATACCCTGTGGTGACTATTGTTGGACCACGACAAGTGGGAAAAACGACCCTCGTACGAGCATTATTTTCGAAACGCCCTTATGTGAATTTGGAAGATCCAGATGTGCGTGAATTTGCGCTGAATGATCCAAGGCGTTTTATCCATCAATTTACGGAAGGCGTTGTGATTGATGAAATTCAGCATGCGCCGATCTTATTGTCATATATTCAAGTGATCGTTGATGAATCAAAGCGTCATGGACAATTTATTTTGACCGGCAGTCAGCAGTTGGATTTGCATGCGGCAGTAAGCCAATCGTTGGCGGGTCGTACAGCGATTATTTCTATGTTGCCCTTATCTATCGAAGAGTTAAGCGCACAAAAAATTAATTTATCGGTTGATGAATATTTGCTAACCGGTTTTTTGCCACGTGTTTATGCAAATCAACTGGATCCTAAGCATGTGTATCGTGATTATGTGATGACGTATCTCGAGCGTGACGTGCGGAATATGACAAAAGTGCACGATCTTGCTTTATTTCAGAAGTTTTTGCGTTTGTGTGCAGGTCGTGTTGGTCAGGTGTTAAATCAATCGGGGCTTGCGAATGAAGTGGGCGTTTCGAATACAACGATTCAACATTGGTTGTCGATTTTAGAAGCATCTTATATTATTTTTCGTTTGCAGCCGTATTATGAAAATTTCGGCAAACGCATGATCAAATCACCAAAGCTTTATTTTTTTGATGTCGGTCTAGTGAGTTTTTTATTGGGAATTGAAACGACCCAACAAATGTCGCGTGATCCGTTGCGTGGAAATCTATTTGAAAATATGGTGGTGTTGGAATTAATGAAGATGCGTATGAATCAATCGTTGGCGCCAAATTTGTATTATTATCGTGACAGTCATCACAACGAAATCGATTTAATTTATAAAAAAGCGCATGAATTAATTCCAATTGAAATTAAATCATCCGAAAGTTTTGATAAAAGTTTTGTGAAACGATTAAAATATTTTCAACAATTGGCGTCTGATAAAGTACCGACAGGCTATGTAATTTATGCAGGTGAGTTAGAGTATTCGGTAAATGGATTTGAGTTATGTAATTATAAAAATGGGAAAAGGATTGTGGAGTGAGGTGGAATCAAACCCTCACTCTCACCCCCATTAATTTTAGGTATTCAACGACCTCAACACATACTGCAAAATCCCACCATGCATATAATAATTCAATTCATTTTGCGTATCGATGCGGCAATGCACGTCGATATTATCTGAATTACCATTGGCGCGAGTGATTTGCACTGTTAATTTTGCGCTGGGTTTTAAGCCGTTTTCGATGCCCGTGATATTAATCGTTTCGGATCCATCGAGATGTAATGTTTTGCGCGTCATGTTATTCATAAATTCTAATGGTAGTACGCCCATGCCAATTAAATTTGAGCGGTGAATACGTTCAAAGCTTTCAGCAATCACAGCTTTGACGCCTAACAATAGAGTGCCTTTCGCAGCCCAGTCGCGTGATGATCCAGTGCCATATTCTTGACCTGCGAAAACCACGAGCGGTGTTTTTGTTTTTTGATATTCCATCGCGGCATCATAGATCGCCAAATGTGCGCCGTCAGGAAAATGCAAGGTGTACCCACCTTCCACATTGCTTAGCATTTCATTGCGAATACGAATATTTGCGAATGTGCCGCGCATCATGACTTCGTGATTACCACGACGTGCGCCGTAGGAATTAAAATCTTTTACAGCAATGCCGTGCGCTACTAAATATTTTCCAGCGGGGCTGTCTGCTTTGATTGAGCCTGCAGGAGAAATATGATCGGTTGTCACGGAGTCGCCTAAGATCGCTAAAACACGTGCGTTTTTCACATCTTTTGGTGCATCGGGTGTTTTTTTCATGTTGTCAAAATACGGCGGTAATTTTACGTAAGTGGATTTATCATCCCATGCATACGTTTCGGTGGAATCAATTTGAATCGCTTGCCAAGTTTGATCGCCATCAAAAATTTCGCTGTATTCTTTTGCGAACATTTCTTGATTGACGCTACGTAATGCCGCATGAATTTCAGTTGATGTTGGCCAAATATCTTTGAGATAAATTTTCTCACCGGTTTTTGAAGTGCCGATGGGATCCTTGGATAAATCAATTTTCATTGTGCCGGCTAATGCATAAGCAACAACCAATGGGGGTGATGCCAACCAATTGGCGCGTACTTGCGGATGAATACGGCCTTCGAAATTACGATTGCCGGATAATACGGCGCTTGCAACGAGTTGGTTGTCGTTGATGGTTTTGGTGATCGAATCATTCAATGGGCCAGAATTACCGATACACGTTGTGCAGCCATATCCAACCAAATAAAATCCAACCGCTTCGAGCGATGTTAATAAATCCGCTTTTTTCAAATAATCCGTTACTACTTTCGATCCAGGGGCGAGAGATGATTTCACCCAGGGTTTTGCACTTAAGCCTTTTTCTACCGCTTTTTTCGCGAGTAATCCGGCTGCCAACATCACAGATGGATTGGATGTGTTGGTGCAGCTTGTGATTGCAGCGATGACCACATCAGCGTGATGTAAATCAAAGCCATCGCCAGTTGAAAAAGCGTCGTCAGCATTCGTTACTTTTGCAGCGTCGAGAAAATCATGAATGACTTTGGGTAGATTTTCTAATGCAACGCGATCTTGCGGACGCTTTGGTCCTGCAACGCAAGGAACTACATCGGATAAATTTAATTCTAATGTGTCAGAGAAAATAGGATCAGCACTGTGTTCATCATGCCACATGCCTTGTGCGCGCGCGTATTGTTCAACGAGTTCCATGGTGGTTGCATCGCGATTACTGAGTTTCATGTATTTAATGGTTTCTGCATCGACGGGGAATAAGCCGCAGGTTGCGCCATATTCCGGTGCCATGTTGGCAATCGTTGCACGATCCGCAAGCGGCAGATTTTTTAAGCCAGGGCCGTAGAATTCAACGAATTTTCCAACCACGCCTTTTTGACGCAGCATATTCGTCACCGTTAATACCAAATCCGTTGCGGTGATGCCTTCGCGCAAGTGACCTTCTAGACGAAAGCCAATCACATCTGGAATTAACATAGAAACAGGTTGTCCGAGCATCGCCGCTTCCGCTTCAATACCACCAACACCCCAGCCTAATACACCCAATCCGTTAATCATGGTGGTGTGACTGTCTGTGCCAACCAAAGTGTCAGGAAATGCGTAATGTTTTCCATTGACTTCATTTGACCAAACGGTTTTGGCTAAATATTCCAAATTCACTTGGTGGCAAATACCTGTTCCAGGTGGCACCACTTGAAAACCATTGAAGGTTTGTTGTCCCCATTTTAAGAAAGTATAACGTTCGTCGTTGCGTTCCATTTCGATTTTAACGTTGTCAGCAAAAGACGCTTTGGTGCCGTATTCATCCACTTGTACTGAGTGGTCGATAACCAAATCAACGGGGCAGAGTGGATTAATTTTTTCAGGATTGCCGTGCAGCATTTTCATTGCATCACGCATTGCGGCTAAATCTACAACCGCTGGAACGCCAGTGAAATCTTGCATTAAAACGCGCGCAGGACGAAAGGCAATTTCATGTTCAGAATGTTTTTTATCAAGCCAATGCACAAATGCTTCGATGTCTACTTTTGTGGTGACTTCACCATCTTCATTGCGTAACTGATTTTCAAGTAGGATTTTTAAGGAAAAAGGCAGTTGGTGAACTTTGGGAAAGGTTTTTGCAAGCTCAGTTAAGCTGGAATAGTGATAGGGTTTGCCGTTGATATTGAGTTCACGGCGTGTGTGAAAAGTGTCTTTCATGCTGACCTCGATGAATTAAATTGGGATGGCGCTATGTTACTTGAAGTGGGGGGGTTTTGAAATCCTACGGTATTGTTATTTTTACGACTTAGAATAAAATGGCATTTGTTAATCAGACAGATGGTTTCTAAATGCAACCATCAGTTGCATTATGAAACTTTTGTGCTATAGTTTTGCTATCGTTGAATAAATAGGGGAAATGGCAATGGCGGTAGCTGTAAAAATATCTGATGAGCTTGTATCAAAAGCGCGCATTTTTGCAAAAACATATCATCGCTCTGTTGCGGGACAGGTTGAGTATTGGGTTAAGATTGGGCAGATAGCAGAAGAAAATCCTGATTTGCCTTACGCTTTTATTAAAGATATTTTGCTTGCCTTGGAAGAAGTGAAAGCAGGTCAAGTTGAACCTTATGTTTTTACAAAAAAAACAAAAGGAAGTCGCCGTTGATTGTTAATCAAAGTAAATTATTTGGTCGTTTGAAAAAGAAATTGCATAACAACCAAATTGAAGCGATAGATGATGCTGTGCAAAAAATTATTGAAAACCCTGAGATTGGTGAACTGAAAAAAGGGAATTTGCAGCATATCAGGGTTTATAAATTCAAAGTGCTTCATCAAGAAATGTTGTTGGCATATACCGAATCAAAAAAAGAGATTCTGCTGATGGCATTTGGCACTCACGAAAATTTTTATCGAGATTTGAAGAAATAATGACTGAAAAAAAACTTAAAATGTCCCTATCGGATTCAACACAAAAATTCATATTAGAAAATCACAACGTGCGCGGTGTGATTGTGCATTTGACACAAAGTTTTCGCACGATGTTGGAAAAACATGATTATCCACCTATCGTCCAAAAACACTTGGGTGAAATATTGTTGGCAGCATCAATGCTAATGGAAACCATTAAATTGAACGGTCGATTGACGATTCAATTTCAAAGTGACAGCGCGTTGAAAATGTTGGTTGCGCAAATTAATGATGAAGGTCAGTTGCGTGGATTGGCGCAATGGGATGCGGATGCAGCAGAGGCGGAATTAGAAACAGGATTGGGTGATGGTTCGTTGGTGTTGACGATTTTTCAAAAAAATCAAGAGCAGCCGATGCAAAGTATTGTGCCGCTTGAACGTCGTTCTATTGCGGATGCATTGGCATTTTATTTTTTACAATCAGAACAATTGCCAACCGTATTTTCATTTGCAGTGAAAGAAGATAGGGCATCAGGATTTTTGTTGCAAACAATGCCGGAGAATAATAATCCAGAACGTGATGCGTTGTGGCAATCATTGGCAGCGCATGTCAATACAATCGATCCGCAAGAATTATTTTACGATAATAATGCGTCATTTTTACAATATCATTTTAATGATGATGATATTCGTTTGTTTGATTCGCACGATTTGGTTTTTAAATGCGGATGTTCCGTAGCAAAAATGGAAGGTGCGATTCGCGTGATGGGCCAATCCGAAGCGAATTTAATTATCAAAGAACAGTCAGAAATTGTGGTGACGTGTGAATATTGCAATAACGAATATGCGTTTGATCGTGCGGCGGTTGAAAATATATTTCGGATGCATTGATACACTATTTCCCGTGCCCGTGCCCGTGCCCGTGCCCGTGCCCGTGCCCGTGCCCGTGCCCATTTGCAGTAAACCGTTAAAAATCTTTCCTTTAAATAAGGAAAGTTTTTATTTAAGTTTCCTTGATTTAGTGATAGCTTAGCAATATACTGTCCTTATACTAAGGAAACATAATGAATGAATTAGAGATGCTGACAGTATTGCTAGGCGAATTTCGCGATAAATTGCAGCGTGTACCTGCCATTCCTAGAGCCATTTCTTTTCCAATAGCGGACAGCAAGATCAAGGTAGCCGTCGGAATGCGGCGGACTGGTAAAACATCTTTTCTATTTCAGACTATTCTGTCACTCCTTGCTAATAAAATTTCACTGAATCAAATTTTATATCTTAATTTTGAAGATGATCGTTTGATGCCATTGACGCGTGAGAAATGTGCAAAATTAATTGAGGCATTTTATACGTTGTATCCTGAAAATCATGATCGTTGCTGTTATTTGTTTTTAGATGAAATTCAAATGGTACCTGATTGGGCGCTGGTGGTGCGGCGTTTTTATGATAGTAAAAATGCACAGCTATATTTATCGGGATCATCTGCAAAATTACTGAGTAAGGAAATCCATACCAGTTTGCGTGGACGATCATTGGCAACAGAAATATGGCCGTTGAGTTTCCATGAGTTTCTAACGGCAAAAAAAATAAATATGGATGACGATTTGTTTTCGCAAAAAAAACAAGATCAATTAAAAAAACATTTTCACACCTATTTAATTGGTGGTGGATTTCCAGAGGTTGTCAATTTCGATAGTGAAACGCGGATAAAAACGCTACAAGAATATATTGATGTGGTGATTTATCGCGACATTATTGAGCGTTATGGTGTGAAGCATGTTGCGTTATTAAAGTATATGATTTTTTTCATTATTCAAAATAGTGGCGCACCATTTTCAATTAATAAATTTTATAATGATGCTAAAACACAAGGGTATAAAATTAGTAAAGATGTTTTGTATGAATACGTGCAATATATTGAAGATGCGTATTTGGCTTTTTCAGTGGGACTTTACGATCGGTCCCTGCGAAAAACGCAAACGAATCCAAAAAAAGTTTATGCAATTGATATTGGTTTGGTGAACGCGTTGACGTTAAATACTCAATTTGATTTTAGACGATTATTTGAAAATGTGGTTTATGTTGATTTAAAAAGACAAGGATGCATAATTAATTATTATTTGACTGCAGAGCGTTTCGAAATTGATTTTGTTGCGCAATCATTGCAAGGACGGCAAAAATTAATTCAAGTCTGTTGGGATACAGCGGATGAGAAAATGTTAGCGAGAGAGCAGCGCGCACTCGATGCTGCAAAAAAAGAATTAAAAATGGATGGTGAGATTGTTACGTTGCAAACTTATTTGAAGAATGGTGTACACATTTAATATCTAATCCCTAACTTCTAATTTAACTTCCCCCTTGAATTCCCAATTCCAACCCCCATCTCCTGTTTCATCGGAAAATTATTATCCGATGATGAAATTAAGTACTTTTTAGGAGAAAAATCGTGAATATTCGTCCGTTACATGACCGCGTTGTGATCAAACGCTTAGATGAAGAACGTACATCAGCTGGCGGAATTGTGATTCCTGATTCAGCGGCAGAAAAACCTGTGCGCGGCACAGTCGTTGCAGTGGGCAACGGAAAAATGTTGGCTGATGGCAAAGTGGTTCCATTGGCAGTGAAAAAAGGTGACACCGTTGTTTTCGGAAAATACGCAGGCACGGAAATCAAATTGAATGGTGAAGAAGTGATCGTGATGCGTGAAGAAGACATCATGGGCATCATCGAATAACACAACGTTTAACCAACACAAAAAATGAGAGTAACACGAGCAACGCGAGTAAATCGCACCTCGTGCGAAGCGAAGCGAGCAAATTTGCAGTAAGTTCAACAAGAACACTGAAAGTGGGAACAGAAGCCCGCGTGACCGAATGCGAAGCAGAGGGAAAACAAGGGCGTTTTGCAGTGAGCTAGAATCGAAGCAAATAAGTGCGTTTTGCAGAGAAATTAAAAAACAAACGAGGTATAACACATGTCAGCAAAAGATCTAAAATTCGGCCCCGACGCCCTACACGCCATGGCAAGCGGTGTCAGCAAATTAGCCGGCGCAGTAAAAGTAACATTAGGACCCCGTGGTCGTAACGTTGTATTAGATAAATCATTCGGTGCACCAACCATCACAAAAGATGGCGTGAGTGTGGCGAAAGAAATCGAATTGTCCGATAAATTCGAAAACATGGGCGCGCAAATGGTGAAAGAAGTCGCGTCTCAAACATCGGATTTAGCAGGTGATGGTACAACGACTGCCACTGTTTTAGCAGAAGCGATTTTGTTAGAAGGAATTCGCGCAGTAGCTGCCGGCATGAATCCAATGGATTTAAAACGCGGTATTGAAAAAGCGGTTGCATCCGTAACTGAAGAATTGAAAAAGATTTCCAAACCTTGCGCAGATAATAAAGCGATTGCACAAGTCGGTACGATCTCTGCAAACTCCGATGAATCCATCGGCAAAATCATAGCGCAAGCAATGGAAAAAGTGGGCAAAGAAGGCGTGATCACCGTTGAAGATGGTTCTGGTTTTGAAAATGAATTGTCTGTTGTAGAAGGGATGCAATTTGATCGCGGTTATTTGTCACCTTATTTCATCAACAATCAACAAAACATGAGTGCGGAATTAGAATCACCGTTTATTTTGGTGGTTGATAAAAAGATTTCGAACATTCGCGAAATGTTGCCAATATTGGAAGCGGTTGCAAAATCGGGCAAACCATTATTGATTATCGCTGAAGATGTGGAAGGCGAAGCGTTGGCAACGTTAGTTGTGAATAATATTCGCGGAATCGTGAAAGTGGCTGCGGTAAAAGCGCCTGGCTTTGGCGATCGTCGTAAAGCGATGTTGCAAGATATTGCGACACTAACCGGTGCGAAAGTGATTTCTGAAGAAGTCGGTTTAACATTGGAAAGCGCAACCGCTCAAGATTTGGGTACAGCAAAACGCGTTGTGGTCACAAAAGAAAACACAACGATTATTGATGGTGCTGGTGAAGGTGCTGATATCAAATCACGCATCGAACAAATTCGTCGCGAAGTTGAAGCAACCACATCGGATTACGATCGTGAAAAATTGCAAGAACGTTTAGCGAAATTGGCTGGCGGTGTTGCGGTTATTAAAGTCGGTGCTGCAACTGAAATTGAAATGAAAGAAAAGAAAGCGCGTGTAGAAGATGCATTGCATGCAACCCGTGCTGCGGTTGAAGAAGGCGTTGTGCCTGGTGGTGGTGTTGCATTATTGCGCGCATCTCGTGCGATCGCATCCATCAAAGTGGATAACGATGATCAACGCGTGGGTGTGGAATTATTGCATCGCGCATTGCAAGCACCGCTTCGTCAAATCGTGAAAAATGCCGGCGAAGAAGCAGCGGTTATTTTATCGAAAGTGTCGGAACACAAATCGGATAGCTTCGGTTACAACGCAGCGACGGGTGAATACGGCGACATGATTGAAATGGGCATTTTGGATCCAACCAAAGTAACCCGTACTGCATTGCAAAATGCGGCATCAATCGCAGGCTTGATGATCACCACAGAATGCATGGTGACTGAATTGCCGAAGAAAGATGATCATGGTCATGGTGAAGGTGGCGCTGGTGGTATGGGCGGCATGGGTGGTATGGGTGGTATGATGTAATTTTCGCCTAGAAATACGCGCTCAGAACCCCTGGCTAACGCCAGGGGTTCTGAGCGCCTCGTTTTATTTAAAAATATTCACGCTCCCATAACGCTTTCAAAAATATTTGCCATGGAATCGCTACAATATCGACACCATTAACGGTTGCTAATAATCGACGACGCGGGCACAAACAAACAACAAGCGCGTGTTTTGGTTTGTAATCTTTGCAAAATGCACGTAATCCTTTTAAATCACTTAATGCGGGATTTTCGGTTATTTTTACTTCTATCGCACAATCACCTTCATTTAAAATAAAATCCACTTCAAGTCCGCTGTTTGTGCGAAAATAATTGATCGGGCTATCTAATTCATTTAGTCCTAAAAACGCGACGAGCTCCATTAAAATAAAATGTTCAAATGCAAGGCCGGCAACGGCGCCTTGCATTGTTTCAATGGTTGCTTTGCTTATTTTTCACGAAGAAAGGTGGATTTGCCTGTTTTGCGCGCACCCCATAAAAACGCAGATTGGCCAACAGGAAGTGTGATTTTTGCTAACCTATTGATTATTTTTGGTTTCATTGAATCCTATTCCGAATAAATTAACTTTATAAGGAATTTACTCCGTTTGTCATTACTTTAAAGGAGTGTCTTATTGGTGAAAGGCATGCTCATTGTTCTAGGTTAAAAAAAAACCCCGCTTTCGCGGGGTTTTTATTTGGGAGTTAAGCGGAAGGGCTTAACGTTTGGTGCTATCAATGTCGGTTGATGTATTTGTAATCCTACTCTCACACGATAAAACCTGTCAAACAAATTTTGAACAATTTTTTAAAAATTATTTTTTATCCTGTCGTGAAGGCGCGGACGCAGCGGGTATATAACTGAAGACCTGTGTTGGGCGATGTTTGTGAGGTGGAGCTTTGATTTCCGGGAGCAGTACCGCAGCCATCATTGGTACAGAAGGAATAATTTCCAAAAAAATAGAAAAATGCATTGCTACTGTCCATTGAATTTCCCCAATAAGCGGATTGAATACCCGTATTATTGTTGGGTGTTTGATTTTGAATATTAGCAAGTGGGCTGTTGTTATTATTCACCACATTGGCTTCGCCAGATAGTAACGTCACATAAAATGAGCCTACCACTTGTTGCTGGGCACCCAGCACCGGTCCTAAATCCATTAATCGCCAGTCTGAATTGCCGCTGATGGTAGTTGCGCAATAACCGGCTGCTGTACTAGTTCCACTTCCGCTCCAAGTTGATGTGGATTGATCCGTATTGCTGACCACCTCCACTAAATTGCATGCATTATTTGCGACAAAAATCGTGCCGCCTTGATTTTGGTCATTAAATGAGTAGGGAAATGAGCTGGCGCTTGATGCGACCTTTGCAGCTAGTTTGAAATGATGTGCAGTGACAGGGCCGGTCGCTTTGGATAATACACCGCTGATTGTGATATTGCCTGTTGTGCCCGCAGCTGCTGAAGAAGCAACCCGAACTTCACAGTATTGATTGGCCGCGAGTGAATTGCCCTCGCAGTAAACGTTTGAGTTTTCCTCATAGGCAGGATTAGTGATTGTTGCACTTAATCCGCTGTCTGCGTGAATAATAATATTAGTTAGTGCATGACTTGAGTTGTTGACGATCATGAGCAATCCACTGTCGTTGCTAGTATCAGTGCAGCCATTCACTAATGTTGTTCCCACTGTGGTATCTGTTGGAGGGGCAAGTGCTACAACACTGAGCGCTGAAACCGGGACTGTGAATGCATTTCCGGTGGTAAGCGTTGAATGTGGCGTTAATGAGATAGTGGCGTCTGAATCAATTGGCAATGCGGATGAAAAAGTTTCGGTACAAGCGCCGTTAACGGCTAAGCTTGAGCAGCCAGATGAGCCGGTGTTTGTAATGGTGTTTCCCCCGCCTGATGTGATGCTGACATCGATACTGGTAATTGCCACAGTACCATTGTTGGAGATTCTCAATGTGCCAGCGTAACTGGAAGCATTACCGAAATCACGATTGGCAAACATTAAGCTCTGTGAATTAACAGTAATAGATGGCTTGGCGGCCGGTGTAATAGTAAAAGAGGGGTTGGTGCCCGTCAAAGTTTGTGCGCCATTGTAAGTATAACCAACAGACATGGTGCCGGTTACTGTTGTGTCACCAGGTCCTGCATTGGTTGGTGCGGTAAAGGTGAACTCTTTTGTGCACGTATGAGCGGATGCTAGCGAAGATACGCAGGTTCCCCCGGTTGCGCTAATACTACCTGATGATACAGTGGGCGAAAATGTAATCGCAGTGATTGTTGCGCTTGCATTATTTTTTAAAGTGTAAGTAATAACGGTTGAGCCAGCGGATGGTACCGTAATGGGAAAAGTCGGCTGCTCGAGAAATTCAAGGGCCGTTGAGCTGCTAGGTACAACGGTAAATTGCACAGTGGTATCCTTCAGTGGATACCGACCATTGTACGCGACTTGAACCAAGCCCGTTACGGTAATTGATGAGGCCGTAAAATTTTCGGGCGCTGTGAAAGTATAGATTTGTGTGCAATTGCCACTGGCGGTAAACGTAGATCCACAGTCACTGCTTCCGGTGTTTAATGCTAGGCTACCGCTGGTAATGGAAGTAGAAAAAGTAAGCGGTAATGTGTTGCGGGTGTTGTTATTTAAAATATACTTGAGAGATGATGTTCCAAAGGGCTGAATGGTTTTTGGAAAAGTAGGTCTTTTAGAAAACGCCAATGGAGGCTTCCCACCCGCTGCAAACACATTGACCGCAATACAAGATGCAATAATGCCACAAATTATTTTTTTCATAATTGCATCCTATGAGAATCGATAGCCGAATAAAAAGTTGATACTCTGCGTATCTAAATTAACGGCGATTGGGCTGTAAAACACGGTTTCACTCTTTTTCAATTTCGCATCGCCGCGATACAAGTAACGATAATCAGTTCGAATAAAAAATTTAAATAGCACATCAAATTGCAGTCCGATACCGGCGACTAAGACGGGTCGAACACTATGATCATCGAATGAATAGGCAGTATTGGACGGCGTGCTGCCTAGCGCAGTTTCATCATAATGCAAATTAACATAACTGACGCCCAGGCCAGCGAGCAGGTACGGTGCCACACCGACCTTGTGCGGATTACCATGTCGTCTAAATAAAATCTGCCCTTCGATATCGACATTAATGGGTTCGACACGATAACGATAATCGTAATTGTTTAATGCCGGAACGGTGTATTGATACACTTGCCCATTAAAGGTGACGGGATCATAAAAAATCGTCGGGCCAATATCAAAGCGTTGGATCAATGAGTTTTGAATTAAAAAAACACGCTGTAATCCAATCAGATATTGAAGATGCGTGCTTTGTTTTGGATCGGATAATAAATCTTCTTCATGGTAAGGATCGGCTGTGGCCTGAAAGCGAACGTCTTTGGTGGCATCTAGCGCCGCCATGTAACCTAAGCCCGCAAATATATTCCAATTTTGATCGACCGTATCCATGCGAATATCAGGATCTGATGGCGAAAATGCATTGCCAGTGGGTGTTGAAGTCGCCATGGGTATGGGAACGGGTGCAAATTCATCTGTGTAGGGTTGTGGTGCAGCATTGGCTATGTGAAGAAAAAGCAAGCCGAATGTAAAAAGACAGGTTCGGCGCAAATGATGTGACATAAAGTGAAAATCCGTTTTCATTAAGACTTGCTTCGCGTGGTACTTATGCTCAAAATAACACATTATTTTTTAGATAGGAAATACGACTGTGCTCACGACCCAATACTTACTTTCTACCGTTAAAGAAACGCCAGCTGATGCAGAATTAACCAGCCATCAACTGATGTTGCGTGCAGGGTTGATTCGAAAATTAGCCAGTGGATTGTATACCTGGTTGCCAACGGGCTTGCGCGTATTAAAGAAAGTCGAAAATATTGTGCGAGAAGAAATGAATCGCGCGGGGGCGTTGGAAATTTTAATGCCAGCGGTGCAGCCTGCAGAGTTGTGGCAAGAGTCAGGTCGTTGGGGTGATTATGGTCCTGAATTACTGCGACTGAAAGACCGACATGACCGCGAATTTTGTTTTGGACCCACTCATGAAGAAGTTGTGACGAATTTGATGTGCAATGAATTGTTTAGCTATAAACAATTGCCCGTGAATGTGTATCAAATCCAAACCAAATTTCGCGATGAAATTCGTCCGCGTTTTGGTGTGATGCGCGCGCGTGAATTTATGATGAAAGATTCGTATTCATTTCATGTTGATATGGAATCGTTGCGAACAACGTATCAAGCGATGTATGACGCCTACACAAAAATATTCACACGATTGGGTTTGCGTTTTCGTGCCGTATTAGCGGTGACGGGGCAAATTGGCGGTTCACATTCTCATGAGTTTCAAGTATTGGCTGACTCGGGTGAAGATGTGGTCGTCTATTGTGAAGAAAGTGATTACGCCGCAAACATTGAGCGTGCGGAAAATTTACAAGGCACAACACCCGTGCAAGAAGGTGATGATAGTCCGGATGGCAAGGGCAAATTAAAATTTGCGCGCGGTATTGAAGTAGGTCACGTATTTCAATTGGGCGATAAATACAGCAAATCGATGAACTTGACGGTATTGGGTGAAGATGGCAAATCTTTTTATCCGCAAATGGGCTGTTATGGCATTGGTGTCTCGCGCATCGTAGCGGCGGCGATCGAACAAAATAATGATGAACGTGGTATTATTTGGCCGGATGCAATGGCGCCATGGAAAGTCGCAATCGTGCCGATGCAAATGCATAAAGCGTATCGCGTCAAGGAAAAAGCATTTGAGATTTATGAGCAATTGAAATTTATGGGCATTGATGTGTTGCTCGATGATCGTCGCGAACGTGCGGGCGTGATGTTTGCGGATATGGATTTAATTGGTATTCCGCATCGCATTGTGGTGACTGAGCGCGGCATCGATGCAGGAACAGTTGAGTATAAACATCGCACGAATTCGGTTGCTGAAGATATATCGATGGAGCAAGTGTTGTTAAAACTGCGCGGTTAATAGCATGAAATTACCAGAACAGTATCGGCGTCCGGTTTTTGTTGCGATTTTAATTCACATCGCGCTGTTTGCCATTTTAATTTTTAATT
>ORMF011968022.1_pt1 | contig 15092 bp, 14 predicted proteins | sample 1779871 | NCBI WGS metagenome assembly ORMF01 (sample SAMEA104232316, study PRJEB22302) | groundwater metagenome | biome: forest; feature: aquifer; material: groundwater | place: USA | collected 2011-08-07 | depth 5.4 m | reverse complement strand
GCCCTCGACATGGTTCACTTGACGCTTGTCCATATGGCCCGCGGTGGGATGTACGACCAACTTGGCGGGGGATTCCACCGCTATTCTACGGACGAGCATTGGCTTGTTCCTCATTTTGAAAAAATGCTTTATGACCAGGCCATTTTGGCAAAAACTTATCTCGAAAGTTATCAAGCAACTCAAGAAAAATTTTATGCTGACGTTGCCCGCGACATTTTTCGCTATGTCTTGCGTGATATGACAGACGCTCAGGGTGGTTTTTACTCCGCGGAGGATGCCGACAGCGAAGGCGAAGAGGGAAAATTTTACGTCTGGCGTCCGGAAGAAATTATCCGGATTCTGGGCCAGGAGACGGGCCGGCTTTTCAATGAATATTACGGCGTTACAGACGAAGGGAATTTTGAGCATACAACCTCCATCCTTCATGTTTCGCCGGATTCCAAGCTTTTCCCGGGATTGGAAGAAGCGCGCCGAAAATTGTTTGAGGTACGCAAGAAAAGGATTCATCCGCACAAGGACGATAAAATTTTGACGGCTTGGAACGGGATGATGATATCGGCGCTGGCGCTTGGGTCACAAATTTTAGGCGACAAGCATTATGCGGGGGCGGCGGAAAAGGCGGCGCGTTTTGTCCTGGGTAAGATGCAATCCAAGGGACGTTTACTGCGGCGTTACCGCGCAGGCGAGGCAGCCCTTTTGGCTTACCAGGAAGATTACGCTTTTTTTGGCGTTGCGCTGCTTGATTTATACGAAACGACTTTTGATCCGTTCTGGCTTTCGGAGGCCAGGCGTGTGAACGAAGAAATGATTCGTCTCTTTTGGGACGAAGAGGCGGGCGGTTTCTTTTATACGGCAAGGGACGCCGAAGTCCTTCTCGCCCGCTCCAAGGAGTATTATGACGGGGCCGTTCCTTCCGGCAATTCGATGGCGGCCCTTTTAATGCTCCGGCTTGGCCGCATGCTTGCCGATTCTTCTTTGGAGGAAAAAGTGGAGGTCTTGCTGAAATCCAATGCCGCACCGCTCACCCAATACCCAATGGCTTTTCCGCAGCTTCTTACCGCCCTTGATTTTGCCCTGGGTCCGGCAGCGGAAATTATGATTGCCGGCAGAAGACAGGACCCCGGCTTTGACGAAGCCTTGAAATTAATCCGCCGTCATTTTTTACCGCGGCATGTCGTTTTGCACGATTTGGACAAGCCGGTGGTCGAGGGAAAAATTACGGTGTATCTGTGCGAAAATCGCACTTGCCAGTCTCCGACGACGGACCTTCAAGAGTTGGAACGCAGGCTGAAGCCTTGAAACAAACTTACGACCAAATTGTTTTGGGAACCGGTGTGGCCGGACTGTGTTCTGCCCTTGCGCTGGCGCGGCGGGGACAAAGGGTTCTTCTTTTAGGAAGAAAGGGGATTCGCGGTGGATCTTCACCCGCCGCCGCCGGCATCTTGGACCCGCTGCTTGAAATGAAACCTGGAAATCCGCTTTTGAAGTTGACCCTGCGGGCTTTTTCAGATTATCCGTCCTTTGTCCGTGGCCTTAAAAAATTGACCGGCCAAAACGCCGATTATCGCCGCACCGGACTTTTGTATGTCGCGCGCTCGGCCCGGGAATCGGCCATCCTGGAAAAGCAATACCGCTGGCAGAGTCAAATGGGGTTTCCGGTCAGGAGATTCACGCGCGAAATGATTTTGAAAAAATATCCGACGATGACGCCGGACGTGTGCTTCGGGATTTATTATCCGACTTTGAGCAAAATCAATCCCGCCAAGCTGGTGAAAATCCTCGAGCGCGTTGCCAAACAAGCCGGGGTTAAGTTGCTCAGGCTTTCAAAGGACAGCCGGCTGGTTTTAAATCGCGGGAGCGTTGCCGGCGTCCGCGCCGGGAAGGATTTTTTTGAATCCACGACGGTCATCAATGCCACGGGCAGTTGGTCCGGTGTCAATCGCCGGCTTGCCGTTCGCGCACCCATTGTTCCTATCCGGGGACAAATCCTGATTCTAAAAGGAAAAGAAAAAATCCGGACGATCCTGCATTCTTTGGACGGTACTTACATTGTTCCCTGGGACCCCGGAACATTCCTTGTGGGGTCTACCGTGGAACAAGTGGGATTCAAATCGCACGCGACTCATGCCGGCTTAAACGATATAAGACGGCGGGCCGTCCAGCTTTCTCCTTGCGTGGCCCGATGGCGGCGGGTGACAAGTTGGGCCGGGCTGCGGCCGCGCTCAAAAGACTATTTACCGCTGATTGGCCCTACTTCCGTCAAAGGTTTGTACTTTGCGACGGGGTATTACCGGAGCGGAATCCTGATTGCGCCTCTGGCGGGGAAGCTTTTGGCAAAAGGCATTTTATCCGGTAAAATACCCTCCATTCTGAAATCCTTTTCTCCCAACAGGTAATTCTCATGGACGAAAAAACCAAACGAATCACCTCTGCGTTGACCTTGTCGATCCTGACCGGCCTTATGCTTGCGCTGGTGAAGCTTGCGACCGGACTTTTGACCCATTCCATGGCGATCGCGGCCTCTGCGCTCGATTCTGTGATGGATGTGGCAGTTTCTTCGGTGAATCTGTTTGCCGCCCGGGAAGCCGCCAAGCCGCCGGATGAGGAACATGCTTACGGGCACGGAAAAATCGAGAGTCTTGCGGGACTTTTTCAGAGCATCTTCATTGGTTTGAGCGGACTTTACATCATCATAGAATCCCTCAAACGGCTCTTCCTCGGCAGTTATGTCAACCAGCTTCACGTGGGTTTGGGCGTGATGACTTTTTCGGCGGTGGCAAGCTGGTTGCTGGTCCTGCGATTACAATATGTGGCCCGACACAATCACTCTCTCATTCTGACGACAGAGGGCCTTCATTTCACGACCGATATGATGACTAACGGCGGTGTGATTCTTGCACTGGCGTTGGTAGACATCACGCATTTTATTTTTTGGGACCTCGTGGTTTCAATCGTCATCGCTGTTTATATTTTTCGGACCTCTTTCGGCATTCTCCGCCGTTCAATCGACGAATTGCTTGACCGGGGGTTGTCGCCGGTTTCCAAAGAGGAGATTGAACACCTCATCCGCTCCTATCATCCGTCCATTGTGGGATTGCATAATTTCAGGTCGCGTTCTGTGGGAGAGCAAATCTTTCTGGATTTTCATATTGAGATACGGGGTGAAGAAAATTTCCGCCGCGCCCATGACATGACGGAATCCCTCATCCATCAGATCCAAGAGCGTTACCCGGGCGCCGATATTACGGTGCACTTTGACCCGGAAGGAGCCATGTAGGTGCAGCAGCCCCCTTAAGTGGGGGGCTATAATGCCGATATTCTCACCGTTATGATGTCTTCGAAAACCTCCCTTAAAAGTACCGCTCTTCTCGCCTTTTTAATCGCCTTCATTACCGGTTGTGCCACGCAAGGTAACCGGTTTTCCAATATGCAGGGGGCGGCCTTTGCGCCGGGCGAGGCCATCGGTGTTTATCACACGCTTGAACGCGGCGAGACCCTCTGGCGGCTCGGAAAAATGTACGGGGTCGATGTGAAACAGCTCATGGCTACCAATCACATCAACAATCCAAGCGACCTCAAAGTCGGCCTGCGGCTTTTCATTCCCGGAAGAAAAGAGCCGGTCCGGATCCTGCCTTATCTTCCCGAATCGAGGCGTTGGAAGTACATCGTTATCCATCACAGCGCTACGGAAAATGGGAATGCCAAAATTTTTGACAAGAGCCACCGCAAGCGCGGATTTTGGAACGGCCTTGGTTATCATTTCGTCATTGATAATGGCACGAGCGGTACGCGGCCGGGCCAAATTGAGACGGGCGACCGCTGGTACCGCCAAATGAACGGCGCGCACTGCAACGCCATGGGGATGAACGAAATCGGCATTGGGGTTTGCCTTGTCGGCAATTTCGATGAACAATCCATCACTCCGGAGCAGCTTCAATCCGCGGCGTGGCTTGTCAAAAGCCTGCAATGGCGTTACGGCATTTCCGCAAATCACGTGATTCGCCATTGCGATGTCAAAGGCAAAGATACCGATTGCCCGGGAAACCGTTTTCCCTGGCACAGTTTCCAGCGCCTCCTCGCTTAAAATCTTCCGTTTCCTTTGTCTTTTTAATCTCATAAAATACCCTTTACCTTTATAAGGAGTTAGCCATTGCGTATTCTGCTGGTTGAAGATGAGAAAAAGATGGCCAGTTTCATTGAGCGGGGGCTCAAGGAAGAGGGCTATGCTGTGGATACCGCCTATGAGGGGGAAATGGGTTGGGAATACGCCGCCATTAATGACTACGATGTCATTATTCTCGATTGGATGCTTCCCAAGATGAACGGCTTGACGCTCTGTACGAAAATCCGCGAATCCGGCCGCCGCACGCCTATCCTTATCCTGACGGCCCGCGATTCCGTCGAGGACAAAATCAAAGGCCTGGACCAGGGAGCGGATGATTATCTGACAAAGCCGTTTGCCTTTGATGAACTGTTAGCCAGGATCCGTGCGCTTTTGCGTCGTCCCATGGATCTTCAACAAGAGGCCACGCTGCGCGCCGGCAATTTAACGATCGATCTGGTTGGCCACCGCGCTTGCCTGGGCGAAGAAGAACTCAGCTTATCGCAAAAAGAATTTTCCCTTCTCGAATTTCTCATGCGCCGCAAAGGCACCGTTATCTCCCGGGCCCAAATTGCGGAGCATGTCTGGGATCTGCATTTCGATCCCATGAGCAACAGCATTGACGTCTACATTAATTTCCTGCGAAAAAAGATTGACGAGGGAAGGCAGAAAAGCCGGATTGAGACCGTGCGCGGTGCAGGCTACCGGCTTCTGGATCCATGAAGCCGATTCTTAAGTCAGTCAAATTCCGCCTCACCCTCTGGTACGCGTTTGTCCTCACCGTTTTTCTTTCTGTCTTTTCTTATTGGATGTACGAGCAGCTTGCGAAATCCCTTTACGAAGGGGCGGACAAAACGCTTCTCTCCGAGGCCTCAACTATCCGGGAATCTTTGGAAATATACCTCGATAAGAATTTACCCTCCGGCCCCTCTGCCAACCTTATTGAATCCGTCCGACAATGGGAAAAAAGCGGAAAGCAAATCAGTCGTAGCCACTTGATGATTCGGCTTTTGTCTTTGGACCACAATCTCGTTGTTTCCAATTTAAAAATTTGGGAGCGGGAAATCATTTTTCCCGATTTTGAGCGTGACGCTATTTTTATGGAAAATGGAGAATCCTTTCAGACCATCCACTTTAAGGAAAAGCCCATCCGTCTTTATTATGCCCTCGTCCAATGGAAGGAAAGGTCCTTGTTTGTCATCGAGATGGGCATTTCAATGTCGGAAGAAAGGAACGCACTTCAGCGTTTAGCTTTCATCATTTTGCTTTCCATCCCCGGTGCGGTAGCGGTGGCCTGTGTGGCCGGCTGGTTCCTGGCGAAGCGTTCTTTCAGTCCGGTGGATTCCATGATTCGCGAAGCGCGGCAAATTAGCGCCGCTTATCTTAAAAAAAGGCTGCCGCGGACCCAGACGTTGGATGAACTTGACCGCCTGGCCGAAACCCTCAATGAAATGATGGACCGGATTGAATCCTCTACGAGGTCAATCCAGGAATTTAGTTCTGACGTTTCCCATGAACTCAAAACGCCCCTTGCCATCATTCGCGGCGAAATTGACCTGGCGCTAAAAAAAACCCGGTCTCCGGAATCCTTGCAGGCGACTTTGCGCATCATTCATGGGGAGGTGAATGAACTCATCCGGCTGGTGGATGATCTGCTTTTGTTGGTGCGCAGTGACGCCAAGCAGTTGCGTTTTGAAAAAGAAAATGTGGCGTTGAAGCCCCTTTTGGAAGGCCTCTGTCAGCGTTTTCAAGACCGCCTTCGCGAAAAAAAAATCAATCTGGAATGCCAACTTGAAAAAGACGCTAAAATCCTGGGCGATCCGGTTTATCTCAAGCGTCTTTTTGCGAACCTTCTTGATAACGCCATCAAATTTAGCTCAGAAGACGGAAAGGTCTCGCTTAAACTTTTACCCGACCACCACACGGTATCGATCGAAATCCGGGACAATGGCATGGGCATCGAACCTGAATTTCAATCCAAGATCTTCTCGCGCTTTTTTCGTACCGACCAGGCCCGGTCCCATGACGGGTCAGGGCTCGGTCTGAACATCGCAAAAGCCATCTGTGATGCCCACGGCGGCACCCTTCGCATCCAAAGCCGTCCCAAGGAAGGTACCGCCGCTATCGTGCAATTTCCTCTTTAGCCCTTACTTCCTGCCTTAAGTCTTAAAATTTTTTAATCTTATTTTAATCAAGGTTTAATCTGTCTTTTGGTATTTTATTTGCTGTCCCTACTACGGATCTTTAAAAAGAGGTTTATCATGGAAAAGAATATGAAGGAAATCAGCAATCAGATTTTAAAACCTTTGATTGATCGGGTCGAGAAGGAATGCCGCGAATTATACCATCAGGTGGGTGATCCGGCTTCCGAAGAGGGTGTCGAACTCAAGAGTTTTCTGCAGCGCAAAATCCGCCAACTGGAAATGTTGAGTGTCTCAATCAATTACATCAGCACGCTTCCCGAACAGCCCGATCTTCCCGATCTTCGCAGTACGTTCCGCCAGTTAAAATTGGAATTGCGCTTTGCTCAGCGCCGGTGGAAACGGATTCTTTTAGGCGAAGCAAGGGTGCAAAGAAATCAGGAAAAGAAAAACCGTCTTTCTGACAAGTTTGCTGCTTAATCTTTTAAGGCCCTGATTTACTTCCGGTTGAAGAGGCGGGGGGTCTCCAAACTGGGGTATGTGAGTCAGGGCCTGTTTCTTTCCTTTCAGTTTTCCTCCAGGAAGTCGAAATTAAGGGCATGCGAATCCTCCTTGCCACTGCCAATTCCTCTCTCGGTGTTCTCATTAAACGATCCCTCTCGCGGTTTCATTATGAATGGGTTGAAACCGATAATGGACTCGATGCGTTTCAAAAGGGGATAAGCACCCGTTTTGATTTAATGTTTCTTGATTTTGATCTTCCGCGAATGGAAAGCGTTGAACTTCTGCGCCGCCTGCGTTCCTCCGAAAGTTTCAAGTTTCCCCACATTCTCGTCTTTACCCACTCCGAAAATCAGCGCAAACAAATTGAAAGTGAGCGGTTTCCAAAGATCCAGGTCATTGCCCTGCCCATTGCGATCCGCGAGTTCGTGGATAAAGTGGAACAGTTGCTTCATCATGATGTCCGGCTAACGTGTGTGGGCGGAGGAACGGGACTTTTTACCCTCCTCTCGGGACTTAAAAGTTTGTCCAACGTTCATCTGACCTCGATTGTCAGCATGAGCGATGACGGCGGCTCTACGGGTAAATTGCGTGACAGCTTTGGTATTTTGCCCCCTGGCGATATCCGCCGGAGCATCGTGGCTTTGTCCACGGCGCCGGATTTGCTGAATGAATTGATTCAATATCGCTTCGAAAGGGGCAAAGAACTGAAAGGCCACAATTTGGGCAACCTCCTTCTTGCAGCGCTTTCCGAAATGCGGGGTTCCATGTCGGAGGCGGTCAAATCCCTCAGTGAAATTTTAAACATTCAGGGCAAAGTTATTCCTGTAACGAACACGGTGAATACTCTCAGGGCGGAACTGGAGAACGGACAAGTTTTGACGGGGGAGCACCGCATCGATTTGTTTGAGGGGCGCGATCCGAAGGTCCGAATCAAACAGTTTTGGCAGGAACCTCAAGTGGCTGCCAACCCGGATGCGATCGAAGCGCTGTTCAACGCCAATTTCATCCTCCTGGGACCGGGGGACCTTTATACCAGTCTTATCTCCAATCTGATTGTCGAGGGCATCGCGGAAGCCGTGACGCTCAGCCGCGCAAAGAAAATTTACATCAGCAACATTATGACCAAGCCTGGCGAGACAACCGATTTCAAAGTCAGCGATCACATTCAAGAAACCGTCAAGTACCTTAAAAAGGATTGCCTTGATTATGTTCTTTGTTCTTCCACGGTATTTTCGAAAGAGACATTGCGGGTTTACGCGCAAAAGGGACAGGCTCCGGTAATCGAGAAAGTGCCTGAGGATCTGCGGAAAATCACGCGGGCGAAAATTTTTTGGGAGGATTGTGCCTCCGAAAGCGAATGGGCGCGCCATGACAGCCTCAAACTGGCTTCCGCCGTAAAGAAAATCATGGATGACGCCCGGACCTAGTCCGCTCGATTTTTAGTGCTTGCTTTCCTGACGTAATTTTGTAAAATAACGGCTCGTCCTCATCTTCGATTCTCAACCCGAGGCTGTTTACTCATTCCCATAAAATAATGGAATCCCTGCTTTTCCATTCGTCCAAAAGGGATCAGATTCAATTCCGCTTTTATAAGCGGATTGAGGCCCTTCAAAAAGGCTATCGTCAGAACATCGGCTTAATCGGCCGCAGAGCCCTCGGTAAGACCCACCTTCTAGGCGAACTCTTTCAGCAATATTCCAACCAGCCGGATATCATCCCTATTTACTTTAATGCCGAGGCCCTTGATCTCGACCACCTGGTCGAGCGATGGGCAGGTTCCATTTTCTCAGGGTTTTTGGCTCATCGCTCCCTCCCAGCCCCGGAAGATTTCCAATCCCTGCTTTCCTTGGCCGAAAGTTATATCCCTAGAACTGCAGAAAAGATCCGCTCGTTTAAGAGAATCATCCGCCGGGAACGATCCGTGCAGGCCGTGAAGGAATTTTTCTCATTAACGGGTCTACTGGCCGAGGAGACCGGAAAGAAAATTCTGCTGATGATGGATGAATTTGACCATTTGTCGATGCTTCCCGCTCCCGACCCTTTCGCGCTTATGGGCAAGGAAATCATGATTCAGAAAAATACCTTATACCTTATGGCGAGCTCCTCTCAAGAGAAGGCACGGGGGATTTTTCGAGACCAGCTTTCTCTTCTCTTTGGAAATTTTGAGGTCATTGAAATTGCCCCGCTGGGTTTTACGGAAATTCTCGAGTTTATCGGTCTTCAACTCCCGCAAAGAAAGTTCTCGGATCCTCAAAAGCGTTTATTAATTTCTCTCTCCAACGGCGAACCGATCTACCTGAAACTCTTGCTTACACAGCTTAAGTCATTTCTCTCCGACTCGGGGACATCAGGAACAGAAGTTCCCTGTGAGGCCCTCTTGGAAGCATTTCGTCGCGAGCTCTTCGAGGAAACCGGCAAGATCCATCAAATTTTTGAAAATCGGATGGCTGCCTGCCGGCGCCTCGCCAAAGACAACTCGCCTTATCTGCGGACGCTTTTAGCTATTAGCGATGGCCGGCGCAAAGCCCTGGGCATTGCCACTTATATTGAAAGGAAGGTCCGTGAAACCAAAAAGATCCTGCAGCGGCTGGTTCAGGAAGGATTTGTCACGAAAAGCGGTTCCTTCTATATTCTGGGAGACCCGTTATTCCAGTTCTGGCTGATTCATGTTTTCCAGCGGCGTCATCATCTCTATACACCCGATGAAACCGGCGCCCTCCGTGCTTTTTACGACGCGCTGATGCGATGCCTCGAAGCGGGGAAGGCCACGGCGAGCGAAGACATGACCGCGCGCGTGGAGGCTTTGTTTAAAGAATTCCGAAACGATGTCGTCGAGGTCGACCAAAGGAAAGTTCAGTGTCCGCAGTTTTCAGAAATCGCGTTCCGTCCGACCAACGGCCGCGTCTTTCCGCTTCTGGCAAGGAATCCAAAGGTCCGTTGGTTTTGTCAGATTGCGAAAGAAACTGTCCGGGAAGAAGATATTGCGACTTTTCTGGATGAGCTGAAGCGGTCAAGGCGCCGGGTTCAGAGAAAAATCTTCATTGCCTTGGCGGGAATTGAACAAAATGCTAAACTTATGGCGCAGGCTGCCAAGATCCAGCTTTGGGGACTGCGCAATTTCAATGACTTGCTTGAACTCTATCACTTGCCTAAAATGGTCATTATTCCAAATTCGGAGGTAAAGGAACCTGATGGATCGAATCTGGGCCCCCTGGCGCAAAACCTATCTTCGGCCTAGCACGCTTAAATCAAAAGGCTGTTTATTTTGTAAACTCCTCGCGGAAAAACGCGATACCGCTAACCTCATCCTTAAACGCACCCCCCACAGCTTTGCCATTCTGAACTTATATCCCTACAATAATGGGCACACCCTGATCGTGCCTATGCGGCATGTGGATTCCGTGCATGCTTTGAGCAACCAAGAAAAATTGGACTGGCTCGCTCTGTATGATGAGGTGGTGGCCGCCCTTAAAAAGACACTGAAGCCGCAGGGTTTTAATGTGGGGATCAATATCGGCCGCATGGGTGGTGCGGGTGTGCCGCACCATCTCCATCTTCATATCGTCCCGAGATGGAAAGGGGACGCCAATTTCATGCCGGTCATTTGGGAGACGAAAGTGATTTCCGAATCGCTTGAGTCCGTCTATCAGACCCTCAGTAAAAGTTTGGGGAGGAAGGGACGTTTAAAGATTTGAAGGTTACCCGCGATACTTACCAGACCCACGAAAAAACCCTTCTTGCCTCTTACGCCCTCAAAAGCGGTGAAACCCGGGGCCGCGATTTTCCTGAAAAAGAGCACGATCTCAGGACCGCCTTTCAACGGGACCGTGACCGAATCATCCATTCCAGCGCCTTCCGGAGGCTTCAATATAAGACGCAGGTGTTCGTCAATCACGAAGGCGACCACTACCGGACGCGGCTGACTCACACCCTCGAGACATGCCAGATTGCCAAGACTATCGGCCGGGCCCTGCAGTTAAATGAAGATTTGATTGAAGCGATTGCGTTGGCCCACGACCTTGGCCATGGCCCGTTCGGTCATGCGGGGGAGTGGGCGCTACAAGAGTTGATGAAAGACCACGGCGGATTCGAGCACAACGTCCAATCGCTTCGGATTGTCGAAAAATTGGAAGACAGCTACCCGGATTTTTCCGGCCTCAACCTTACCTTTGAGACGCGCGAAGGTATCAAAAAGCACCCAGAACGTTTTAGGCTGAATCGGGCCCGTTTCCGTTCTCTCGAAGCAGATGTTGTGGATCTGGCGGATGAGATCGCTTACAACAGTCACGACCTGGACGATGGTCTGCGGGCCGAACTCCTTACCGAAGAACAGGTTTCTCAGCTTGCCCTCTGGAGCCACGCCGCCCGTTACATCAAGAAAAAATACCCTCGCATTGCTGCACCGCAAAAGAAACAACTCGCTATCCGGCTTATCATTAATTCGCAGGTAAAGGATTTGGTCGAAAATACCGAAATTCAGATTCAAAAAGCTGGCATTAAGACGCCTCATGATTTACAAAAAACACAAAAAGCCGTGGTGATCTTTTCTCCGGAAATGACGCGTCAAAAGAATGAGCTGAAAAAATTTTTACACAAAAATCTTTATCAGCATTTCCGGGTCATTCGGATGACGGACAAGGGGCAGCGGTTCATCCGGGCCCTATTTCACGCTTATCTTGGCAAACCAGCCTTGTTGCCGACGGGACTGATTAAGAAAAGGGAAAAAGACGGGATTCATCGCATGATTTGCGATTATTTGGCCGGCATGACCGATCGGTTTGCCCAGGATGAATACAGGCGTTTGTTTGAGCCCTTTGAGAGGGTATAATCCATTAGGGGAAAAATCTTAATTTGAAAATAAAACAACGTTTAAGCGTCATTGAGCGTTTCCTCCTTCCTAATCCCGATTGGCAGGAAGGTTACAAGTCCTTCAATCATCTCTTGGGCCGCCCCCTGGGTTGGCTTTACCTCATGGATGAAGAAGGCGGCAACCGCCTGCTCCGGCTCGACCGCAAGGGCAATTGTTCTTTCTATGCCAACTCCGCCTCTAACCAGCTCAGCTGCGACACCTTTCTTCTTAAATATGCCGAGATGTTGACTCAAAATGAAGAAGGACTCAACAAGCTCCCCACCTTTTATAAGTGCGCATTTGGAAAAAAGGGCGGAATTTTCGCCTTGCGCCATCTGGGAAAACTTCGGGGGCTCTTGATTCTTTGCGCCTTCGTGCGGCCTGAAAAACAAATTCAGGAATTGATTGAGCCGTTCAATCACTTTATTTCCTCTCAGGTGGACCTGGCGTTTAAATCTTTCGAGCTCAACAATTTTTATGAAACGGTTCATCCGCGCGCCCTCGCTTTGTCGACGATGCATTCCGTGCATCGGGTCATCAGCTCCTCGCTTCGTTTGAGCGAGCTCCTGCCGCGCGTTGGTCGGTTAAGCGCGCAGGTCCTGAAGGCAAAAGGTTGTTCCATCATGTTGGTGGACCCCAACCACGAATATCTTCTTCCTTATTTTTCTTTTGGGGAAAACGTAAAGTTTACGCATCGCCAGCGCCTGCGCATCGGCCGCGGCTTGGAAGGCCGGATTGCCGAAACCGGCGACTTTCATCTTACGCGCCGGTCCATTGCAGTCCCTTTCATCGAAGATGACATCGTCGGCGTCATTACACTCTGGGACAAAATTGATAACCAGCCCTTTACGCAGACGGATCTTGAAATTTTGAAGTCCCTTTCCGAGCAGGCGGTAGTTGCCATCAAAAACGCCCAGCTTTTCGAAGAAACGGAGCAGTTGACGCTCGGCAGCATCAAGACGATCAATGAACTCCTTGAACTCAACTTCGGCGGGGACCGCAGCCAGCTTGCCATTTTTGCCGACATCATTATAGAGATGGGGAAGGACCTTGAGTTGTCCAGCAAAGAGCTCGTCCACCTGCAGCGCGCCATCCTTCTTCTGGACACGGGAGAGCTGGCTTTCCCGGAAAAAATTTGGCAAAAAAAAGGAAAGCTGACGAAAAAAGAATTTGAGATGATCAAACGGATTCCGATGCGGGGGGCCAACCTTCTCCGATCCATTTCCTCGTTAAAACCAGTGATCCCGATCATTCTTCATCATCGTGAGCGCTTTGACGGCAAAGGATACCCACAAGGATTGCAAGGAGATCAAATCCCCATTGGCGCACGCATTGTTTCTGTGGTAGACTCCTTTGCCGCGATGATATCCAAACGCAGTTACCGCGAACAGATGACCATTCGTGAGGCCATTTCCGAGATCCAAACTAATACCGGGACACAATTTGATCCGCGCGTTGTTGATAGCTTCTTAAAAATTGTCCGCAAAAAAGAAATTCTTGAAAAATTGAAACGTTCTCAAAAAGATCCCGATAAAATTCAAACTTCCGATTTGGCGCAATGACCGTGATGACGATGGGCGAACCGAGATCCAAGACAGAACCTAAAAGGCGGGGCATTCGAATCGAACGTCCCAAAGGTTTTTTTTCGGATATTCAGGAAAAGGCACGCCGCGATGCCCTTTTGCTTGCGAGATCATCCGTCTCCGGAGAAGTTCCCCGCTTAAGTGGAGAACTTCAGCGAAAACAAGGATTCCCGTTTTATTTTTTCTTGTTTTTGACTTACGCATTTTCATCGGTTGTACTATGGCTCGCTTTTGCGCCGCGATCATAAATGACCATCGATGGTTTTTGGAGAATAGTATGAAATTCCTTCCCCTATCTGCCGCCCGGTTTTTATTTTTTACTTTGTTTGCCCTTTCTGCTTTATCGCTTGCCGGGTGTTCAAAAAACAAAGATCTCGAACGCGTGAATAGCGAACAAGCCTCCACTATCAAAGGCCTTAACCATGAGATTAAAAGACTGAATGAAGAGCTCGATCAGCTCTTACGTTCCCGTGAAGATCTGCAGAAAGCCAAAGAAGATCTCGAAAAAAAATTAAAGGACGAGCTTGCCTCCGGAAATTTGTCTCTTTCCATGCAAGACCGTGGCCTGGTCGTCACTGTGCTCGACCGCGTCCTTTTTGATTCCGGCAAGGCCGAACTTAAAGAATCCTCCAAGATGACCCTCAAGAAGGTGGGGGAGATCCTGGATCAAAAAGTCGGAAAAAACATGATTTATGTGGAGGGGCACACGGACAACATCCCGATCCGGCTTTCGGCCTGGCGCTCCAATTGGGAACTCTCAACGGCCCGGGCGACGGAAGTCATCCATTTTTTTGTCGATCAGGAAGGTCTTGATCCACGGCGCCTTGCTGCAACAGGTTACGGGGAGTTTCATCCCGTGGCGGAAAATGAAAGCGCCGAGGGGCGCTTGAAGAACCGCCGCGTCGAAATTGTCATATCGCCGAAAAAAATCGGCTCACCGGGCACCGCCGCTACGGCTTAATTACGACTGAGGTATGCGAGGGAAAATTCGCTCCATTCTTTTCCTTCTGCTCTTTGCGATGTTTCTCCCGCCGCTTCTTGGAGTGGGAGTGTGGCAAACACTGCAACATCGGCTTGGGATCCGGGTCGGAGGTGTTTATTGTCCTTCGATTCTTGTTCCAAGCTTCACGATTCGTGGCGCCCACTTTGAATGGGACGATAAAGTGAAGCTTGTTTCGGGAAATATAAAGGTTGGCTATCATCCCGTTTCTTATCTCGTTAGGAATTTTCTCCTCACACGTAGCGCCCCTCTCCGTACCCGACTCTCCGGCCGTAATCTTGACATCGAGCTCCTGGGCAACTGGTCCCAAATGCAAGGGCTTCACCGGGTGAAGCTTGACCTTTTCGAGGCCGACCTTGTCTTTGGCCCGAGCGGTATCCAAGAGATTTATCTTCTGAGGGCGGAATCTCCCCAATTTCAGTTTCACATCGAAAAATCCGAAACATTAATACCGGTTCGATCGACTGAGGGGAGAGATCAACGTGCGGCTTGAGGCCTTGTTTCATGGCGTACCCATTCTCGAAAAAATCAATTGGGATCCTCATCGATCATTTAAGAAAATAACCTCTGATTCCCGCGCCATCGAACCGGGCGATGTTTTTGTTGCCTGTCAGGGTTCACGAATGGACGGCCACGATTTTCTCGGTCAGGCTGTCCTCGCCCGTGCCTCAGTCATTGTTTTTGAGCGGATGCCCGAGATCTTCATTCCGCGTCACGTCACGGCCATCCGCGTTCGTAATTCCCAAGCCTGCTTGGCCGATCTCCTCAATCATTTTTATCAGCATCCCGATCGAAAAGTAAAATTGACGGGTGTGACGGGCACAAACGGAAAGACGACAATCGCCTATCTTTTGCCCCGTTTGCTTGCTGAAAAAAACAAATCGGCTTATCTCGGGACGTTGTGGTATCAGAT
>ORMF010990805.1_pt1 | contig 15094 bp, 15 predicted proteins | sample 1779871 | NCBI WGS metagenome assembly ORMF01 (sample SAMEA104232316, study PRJEB22302) | groundwater metagenome | biome: forest; feature: aquifer; material: groundwater | place: USA | collected 2011-08-07 | depth 5.4 m | reverse complement strand
GGGCGGCTGAAGTGGCCCGGAAGCTCGGGGCGCCGCTCACGGTTGTCCACGCAATTCCCGACATCGAAGGAATTGTGGGGGATCTGAGCAACCCCAATTGGCGTCTAACGCTGGAAAACCGGGTGCGGTCACGCATCTCCGGGCTGCTGGAAGCCGCCAACGCAAAGGCGGAGATTCTGATCGTGACCGGCGACCCGCACAATGCTCTCGGGGAGACGGCCTCGCGGCTAAAGGCTGGCCTCGTCGTGATTGGCCGTGGAGCTACCGCCGAAGGACCGTTTGGCCGGCTCCGCGCGCATGCTTACGCCATTGTTCGCGCCTCTCCTTGTCCGGTCTTGAGCGTGTAGATCGTTCGTGCAATGAAAACGGCGCTTTTTCTGGTTGCTGCTGTTTGGCTGGCAACAGGGAGCGCCGCTGGACAGAACGCAACACCAAAAATCTGGGATACCAACGCCAACGGCTGGTACATGTACTTCGGCGACCACCAGGTCCGCGGCAAGTGGGGCTTGCATCTGGAGGGGCAATGGCGCCGCAACCAGGTCGTCACGCAGCCGCAACAACTGTTGCTGCGGACCGGCGTCAACTACCAGATCAACGAACGGGTAATGTTTACGCAAGGCTACGGCTACGTGAAGGCCTACCCCTACGGACAGTATCCTGCCAAATTCGGCTTCCCCGAGCATCGCTTCTATCAGCAGCTACTGGTAAAACAGAAGACCAGAGACATTCGCCTGCAACACAGGTTCCGGCTGGAGCAGAGGTTCCTCGGCCAAGTAGTGGCTGCCGGGAGTGGTGGATCGAGGCTGGATTCTTGGCGCTATCAGAACCGGTTCCGCTACTTCTTCAAAGCCGAAGTGCCGTTGGGAAAGACAGGGGAACGGAAGAACTGGTACGGGGCTTTCTATGATGAGATCTTCTTCAATTTTGTCCCCAAGCATGGGGCCAGCGCTTTTGATCAAAACCGCGCCTACGCTGCGCTCGGGCACACTCTTGGCAAGACGGGAAAGATTGAAATTGGATACTTGAATCAACTGATCGTGCGACGAAACAGCCCGATTCGCGAAATCAACCATACCTTCCAGTTGGCCATTTTCTCCAATCTTGCCTTCGGCAAGTAAGGCTCATTCGATCAGTCCCTTCCGCATCGCATAGCGGACGATCTCGGTGGAACTGTGTAATCCGAGTTTCTTCATGATGCGGCCGCGGTGGGCGTCCACCGTATATACGCTGATGTCCAGCTCCGTGGCAATCTCCTTGGCCACCTTGCCTTCGGCAAGCATCTGCAGCACCTCCCGCTCCCGAGCGGTGAGGGTGTCGAACGGATCTTTGATCTGCTGGTATTCCTCGAGCAAGGTGCCCGAAACCTCGGGACTCAAAAAGCCATCGCCCTCCGCCACCGAACGGATCGCGCGGAGCAGATCCTGGTCGATGGACTCCTTCAGCAGATACCCCTTGGCGCCGGCCCGGAGCGTTTCCCGGACGTAGACCGCGTCTTTGTGCATGCTCAGGATCAGGATCAGCGACTCCGGACAGCCTTCGATGATGCGCCGGGTCGCCTCCACGCCGTTCACCTTCGGCATGCCAATGTCCATGATGATGAGACTGGGTTTGAGCTGCAGCGCCAGCTTCACCGCCTCCTCGCCGTTGCCGGCCTCGCCCACCACCTCCATGTCCGGCTGTTGGTTCAGGATGAGCCGGAAGCCTTGCCGCACTACGGCATGGTCGTCGGCTAGCAGGATCCTAAGCTTGGTTAACATACTCGGTCTTCTCGCACGGAATCTCAACTACGATGGTCACACCCTGGCCGGGCCGCGAACTGACGCGCAGGGATCCGCCGGCTGTGCGCGCGCGGGCCCGCATTCCCACCAGCCCCAGCCCGGTATGTCCGGGTTTCCGCGGCATTCCCTGCCCGTTGTCGGAGACGGACAGCCGCAGCACCCCAGGCTCGGCGGCAAGTTGCAGTTGGACCTGGGTGGCCTTGGAGTGCCGGGAAATGTTGGTCAGCGCTTCCTGGGCGATGCGAAAAAGCTGCGTCTCCTGTTCGCCGCCTACCCGCCCGTCAAAGGACGATTCGAAGTGAACAGGAATGCCGGTGCGTTCCGAAAATAGGCCCGCCTGCCAGCGGAGGCTCGCGCCTAGGCCGAAATCGTCGAGAATACTGGGGCGTAGAAGTTGCGAAACCTCCCGCATGCTCCCCACCGCGTCCTTGAGCAGACCGAGACAGTCTTCCAGACGGCCGGGGTGAAAATTGGCGGCGTGCTGCATAGCGACGAGGTTCGCTTCGATGGCGCTCAACATCTGGCCCAGGTGATCGTGCATCTCGGTGGCCAGCCGCCGCGCCGTCTCTTCCTGATCCGACATCACGCGCGAGGAAAGGTGCTTGAGTTCGGTGGCCTGCCAGCGCAGATCGGTTACGGCCCGATTCACCTTGTTCACGGTAAAGAAGGCTCCCACGATTCCGATCCCCAGTGCAATCCCGAGCAGAATGAGCGAATCCCGGATACGCCGGGAGGCGCGCTCGCGTTCTGTCTTTTGGGCTTCGTTACCCGCGATGAAATTGGAACTGGTCAGGTCCGCCAGCGCAGCCAGGAGATTCTGGTGACGCTGGAAGAACTCCTCGGTGGAGGGACGATGGGAGCGCAATGCATCACGTCCTTCCGCAATAAAGGCATCGGCGGTCTGGCGGACCTTGTTCCACAGAATTGAATCGGGAGAGGCCATGCCGGCGTCCGTAGTTCGGCGAATGGCGGTCTCCAGTGCGTCCAGTCTTTGTAGCAGCTCGTCGCTGTCGGTCCGCTGGCGGCCAGCCGCCAGGGAGTAGAACACGATGCTCAGGTTCCCCTCTTCGCTCTGCATCTCGGAAATCAGGCGCACCGTGGCCTGTTGTTCGGAGACCAGCCGCGCGGCGTCCGACTCTATAAATCGCATCGACTGGAATGCGATGAACCCGGACGCCACCAGGAGCAGAAACAGCAGCGTGAACCCAGCCACGAGAACCGGCAGCAGATGAGTATCAGAAACGTGCTCGCGCTTCATCAACCCAAGTTTTGCACAGCCAGGACTCTATTTTAACGGCCCAGCCGCCGAATCCCCGTTGACCTTGCGCATCTTGCGCGCAATCAGCAAGGCCATCTCCAGCGCCTGTTCGCAATTCAGCCGCGGGTCCACTTCCGACTCGTAGGCGCGCGGCAAATCCGTCTCGTTGAGCCCGCGCGCCCCGCCCGTGCACTCGGTCACGTTGTCGCCGGTCAACTCGAAATGAACGCCGCCCAGGCAGGTGCCTTCGGCAGCGTGTATGTCGAAGGCCTGTTCCAGCTCCGAGAGAATGTCGGCAAAGTCGCGCGTCTTGATCCCGGCGCTCGTCGTGCGCGTGTTGCCGTGCATCGGATCACAACACCAGAGCACCGTCTTGCCGGACTTGCGCACAACATCTATCCATCGCGGCAGCCAGTCCGCGATCTTCTCGCTGCCGCACCGGTGTATCAAGGTGAGCCGGCCGGGTTCGCCGTCCGCGTGGAGGATATCGAGCAGCCGCGCCAGTTGCCCGGGCTGCATTTGCTGCCCTACCTTGACGCCGATCGGATTTACGATGCCGCGGAAATATTCCACGTGCGCGCCATCCGGGTCCGCCGTGCGCATGCCAATCCAGGGGTAGTGTGTCGACAGATTGTAGTAACCGGCCCGGTGCGGGACACGGTGCGTCTGCGCCTGTTCCGAGTACAAATGCAGCGCCTCGTGACTGGCATAGAAGTCCACCCATTCAATCGAGCCCGGATGCACGCCAAGCACGTTCTCCATGAACCGGAGCGACTCGGCGATGCCGGCCACCATGTGCTGGTATTCGGCCGCCAGCGGGGAGTGCTGCACAAAGTCTAGATCCCAATACTCCGGGTGATGCAGATCCGCAAACCCGCCCCGCACGAGCGACCGTATGAAGTTGAGCATCAGCGCCGCCCGCTCATAGGCGCGCAACATTCGCTTCGGATCCGGCACGCGAGCCTCGACCGTAAACGCCGGGCTGTTGATATTGTCGCCGCGGTAGCTGGGCAGCGTGACTCCGTTGCGAGTCTCGGTGTCATCCGAACGCGGCTTGGCATATTGGCCAGCGAAACGGCCCACTCGAATCACTGGCTTCTTGCAGCCCTGCGTCAGCACCAGGCTCATTTGCAGAAGAATCTTCAGCTTGTTGGTGATGGTGGTGGGATTGCAATCTTCAAACCGCTCCGCGCAATCTCCTCCCTGCAGCAGAAAGCGTTTGCCTAGAGCAGCCTCACCCAGTTGTTGCCGCAGTGCCGAAATTTCCCAACTGGTGACCAGCGGAGGTAACTGCGACAACTCCTCCACCGCCGCGGCCAAGTCCTCGCGCGAAGGATAATTAGGTTGTTGAAGGGCGACTTTGGACTGCCAGGACTGCGGGGTCCAGTCGTTAAAAGCTGGGGGCACGAACCTCCAGGCTAACACAGGAAGCGGGGCCGGGTGAGGCTCAAAATGAAAATAAAATATAATACCAATTGACACCGCTCCCTTCTCACGGTAAAATCAGCCCAGGCTATGAACTCTCATCTCCGTGGCATCGTTCCCATCCTCGCCACCACCTTTCACCCCGACGGCTCACTCGATCTGGACAGTCAAGTCAAGCTGCTGCATCATCTTATAGCCCAGGGCGCGCACGGTTTGGGTTTGTTTGGCAATGCCAGTGAAGGCTACACACTCTCCTCCGAGGAACGCGTCAGCCTGCTGCGGCTCATTCGCGGGGAGGCGCCGAAAATTCCCCTGGTGGTCAGCGCAGGGCACACCGGAACCGACACCGCTGTCGCGCTGAGCAAAGAGGCGGCGGACCTGGGCGCAGACGCTCTGATGATACTGCCCCCTTATTTTCTTAAAACCGATGGCGATGGATTGATGCACTACTTCGATGCGATCAGCCGCGGCGCGGGCATCCCCATCATGGTGCAGGACGCTCCGCTGTTGACGCAGGTTGCCATGCCGCCCGCTTTGCTGGCCCGTATGGCGCGTGAGATTGAGCAGGTGAAATACGTCAAGGTGGAGGCGCCGCCCACAGCGCCGAAAGTCTCCGCGGTGGTGGAAGCAGCGGGTCCAGGCATGGTGGTATTCGGCGGATTGAATGCGCAATTCATGATTGAGGAGATGGATCGCGGCGCGCAGGGGACCATGCCCGGCAGTGACCTCATCGCGGATCTGGTTTCCATCTGGGACCATCTGCGATCCAAAGACCGAACGGCGGCCTGGAGCATCTTCACACGCATACTTCCCTTGCTCCGGTTTGAATTGCAGCCCGGAATGGGCGTCTCCGCGATGAAGCACAACCTCGTTTCGAAAGGCATCATAGCCAGCGTGCGAGTGCGGCACCCCACAGCTTCCCTCGATGCGCGATCACTGGCCGAACTGGAGTTCCTCCGTGCCTGGGTGCACACTGCGGAAACCGAACCGGCCGCCTCACGGGCATGATCCGGCATCTGCGCTGGTACATTGCCGCGCTGCTGTTTACCTCGACGGTCATCAACTACATAGACCGGCAGACGCTATCCATCGTTGCGCCGGTGCTCACCAGGGAACTCGGGCTGAATGCGGCTGGCTATGCCAACATCCTCAATGCATTCCTGATCGCCTACACCATTTTTTACCTGATCTCCGGCATTCTGGTGGACCGTTGGGGCACGCGAACCTCGCTCAGCCTGTTCGTGGGATGGTGGTCTGTCAGCGGCGTCCTGCATGCGTTCGTGCGCACAGGTTTCCAGTTGGGCCTCTGCCGGCTTCTGCTTGGCATTGGGGAGCCAGGCAACTTCATGGCCGCCACGCGCGCCATCTCGGAATGGTACCCGGCCCGCGAGCGCGCCTTTGTGAATGGACTGGTGCAGGCGGGCGCATCGGTGGGCGCGGTGGTCGCGGTGCCGATGGTCGCCTGGATCACCTTGCGCTACAACTGGCGCATGGCCTTCGTTGCCACAGGACTGATCGGCTTTGTTTGGGTTGCTGTTTGGAGACTGCTCTATCACCTGCCGCGGGACCATCCACGGATCAGTGCCCAGGAGCGGGCCTTGATCCTGGAGGATCCAGCCGTCGCCGGCACGGAGACTGCCCCGCGCATCGCCTGGGCTGATCTGCTGCGATACCGCCAGACCTGGGGGCTGCTGCTCTCGCGCTTTTTCTCAGACCCTGTCTGGTGGTTCTATCTCTTCTGGCTGCCAAAGTATCTGGTCGATCAGCGTGGCTTCACCCTCGCCGAGGTCGGAATGCTGGCCTGGCTCCCTTACCTGACCGCGGACCTCGGATCGCTCTTCGGCGGCCTCTGGTCAGGCTGGCTCATCAAGCGAAATTGGCCTGTTCTGCGGGCTCGTATGGCGGTGATGCTGCCGTTTGCCCTGATGATGCCGATCAGTATCGTCGTGGCGCGCACCCATTCCACCTTCGTCGCGATGGCCTGCATCTGCGTCGTCACTTTCGCGCACATGGCCTGGAAGACGAACATGGTGACGGTGACCAACGATACTTATCCGACGAACGTTGTCGGCTCGGTGTCCGGTATTGTTGCATTTGGCAATGGATTAGGCGGCGTCCTGTTCACCTACCTCACCGGACAACTGGTGCTGCACTCCTCCTATGAGACGGTGTTCTGGCTCATGGGCTTCATGCATCCGGTGGCGTTTGTGCTGTTCCGGTGGCTGGTGAAGGGTCCGGTTGTGGCGGTCCGAATTCAGACGTGACAAGCCGCAGGGCCTCCTCCCGCGTCGAGATAGCTGACTCGAGCTGTGCCGTCTCGACGCAATCGAGCATCCGGGCAAACAGTGGGCCGGGCCGGTATCCGGCTGCGATCAGATCGTCCCCGGTGAGCAGGCGCGGCGGCTGCAACTGCTCCGGTGGAATCTCCTCCAGCTTCCCGCGTACAAACTCGTAGTTGCCGAGCAGTCCGTGGCTATAGGTGCAGTCGAGCCGGTGCAGTTCCAGGTGTTCCTCAAAACTTTCCATGCGCAAAAACCGCTTCAGCGTGCTCGCCTTCATCCGCTGCACATCCTTGAACCGCAGGTGATGCGCCACCAGCGCTTGCACCTGCGCCGTCTGAGCGGCGGAAAAGCGGAATCGCTCCAGGATACGCCCGGCCATCTCCGCGCCTGCTTCCGCATGCCCGTCGAAACGGATCCGGTCCGCGACGCGAAAAGTGGGCGGCTTGCCCACGTCGTGCAGTAGCACACCCAGAGCCAGCGTGAGGGAAGGATCCCGCATCCCGTCCAGCATCATGCGCGTGTGGATCCATACATCGCCTTCCGGGTGAAACTCGGGCGGCTGTTTCACCCCGCGCATGGCCGCCACTTCGGGCAGCAGTTCGGCCAGCAGCCCGCTCTCCTCCATCCACTCCATCCCGCGCCGCGCCCCGCCTTCGGTGAGAATGCGCGACAGCTCCTCGCGTATGCGTTCGGCCGAAACCTTGTGTATATTCTTGCGGCACTGCTGCATCGCGGACATGGTTTCCGGCTGGATCGTGAATCCCAGCCGCGCCGCAAAGCGCACCGCGCGCAACAGGCGGAGATGGTCCTCGGCAAACCGTTGCTCCGGATCGCCGACAGTGCGGAGCACGCATCCCTGCAGATCCGCCTGGCCGCCCGCGAAATCGAACACCTCGCCCGAAACCGGATCGAGAAACATCGCGTTGATGGTGAAGTCGCGCCGCAAGGCGTCCTGGCGCGGGTCGGTTTCATACTCGACTTTCTCCGGACGCCGCCCGTCCTGATAGGAGTGGTCGCTGCGAAAAGTCGCCACCTCCACCTGCGCGCCATCCATTCGCACCAGCACAACACCAAAGTGCGCACCGACCAGATCGGTATCGGGAAACAGCCGGACCACCTCGTCCGGCCGGGCGCTGGTGGCGATGTCGAAGTCGTCCGGCGCGCGGCCCAGCAACAGGTCGCGCACACAGCCACCCACCAGATAGGCGGTAAATCCGGCCTCGCGCAGCCGGGCAATCATGAACTTTACTACACCAGGGATATTCGCATTCTGCACTGTCTTGATCGTAGAATAGGCAGGCGGGGAATGCAGGCCCCTTTATGACTGACGCAGAATCGCAGCCTTCCAAACAATTTTCCCAAACCTCAAAAGTAGTCATCGCGACCACCGTCGCCCTTACTTTCATCTCCTTTTGGCGTGGCGCCGCCATTGTCCTCAGCGATCTCGCCTCGACGATGTTCTACGTCGGCGGCATCACCGAGCAGGCCATCGGCAAGGCCGCTCCCTGGTTCGTGATGGCGGTCATGATCTTCAGCTTCGCCGTACGCTCCATCTACATGGAAAGCTGCAGCATGTTTGTGCGCGGCGGCGTGTATGTAGTGGTGCGCGACAGCATGGGCCCGTTGATGGCCAAGATCTCGGTGTCGGCGCTGGTGGTGGACTACTTGCTTACCGGCCCCATCAGCTCGGTCAGCGCCGGCCAATATCTGGGCCGCTTGTTCAACGAAATGAGCGAGCTCATGCACATCGACGCTCATGTGGATCCCAATACCTTCGCGATGTATTTCGGACTGGTGGTCACGGCCTACTTCTGGTGGCAAAACGTGAAAGGGATTCACGAGTCCAGCGGCAAGGCGCTGCGGATCATGCAGATCACCACCGTCATGGTGGTAATTTTGCTCGGCTGGTGCGCTTTCACACTGATCTCGCGCGGGAACGTGCAGCTTCCGCCCGCCCCTATAGCCTCCAATCTGCGATTTACCAAAGAGTCCCTCGGCTGGCTCGACGGGACATTCTGGCCGCAAGTGGCTGGCGTGGGTCTGTTAATTGCCTTTGGGCACTCGCTTCTCGCCATGAGCGGCTTTGAAACGTTGGCCCAGGTTTATCGCGAGATCGGCTATCCCAAGCTGAAGAACTTGAAGATTACCGCCAACACCGTGTGCATCTACGCCGTCGTCAGCACCGGACTCATCAGCATCCTGGCGGTGATGATCATTCCCGACAACATCCGTGCCAACTACTACGACAACCTCATCGGCGGGTTGGCGATGAGCCTCTCCGGACCCTATGCATTGCGGCTCGGCTTTCATATTTTCGTGGTGGTCGTCGGCACGCTGATTCTTTCCGGCGCCGTCAATACGTCCATGATCGGGGCCAACGGAATTCTCAACCGCGTGGCCGATGATGGCGTCCTGCTGGACTGGTTCCGGAAGCCGCAGAAGAAGTTCGGCACAACCTCCCGCATTGTCACCTTGATTGCGGTCTTGCAAGCCGCGACGATTGTCGGCAGCCAGGGTGACATGCTGCTTCTCAGCGAAGCGTACGCTTTTGGCGTGGTTTGGAGCTTTTTCATGAAGTCCCTCGGGGTACTGGCCCTGCGGTTCCAGAGGCACGACCAGGAATACAAGACCCCGCTGAACTTCCATATCGCCGGACGCGAGATCCCCGTCGGCCTGATCTCGGTCACGTTAATGTTGTTGCTGGTGGCCATTGCCAACCTGCTCACCAAGAAGGTGGCCACCATCTACGGCGTTTCCTTCACGCTGGTCTTCCTCGCCATCTTCCTGCTGTCGGAATATATCAATCTCCGCTCTCATGCGCATGAGGAGAAGGCGCTCGAGGAATTCAATCTCGACTATCACCCCGAAGTGGACGCTGGCGGCATACACGCCAGGAGCGGATCGGTTCTGGTTGCCGTGCGCGACTACACGCGGCTGTTCCACCTGAAGAAGGTACTCGAGAAAACCAATCTGCGCCGCCACGACATCATCGTCATGACCGCGCGTCAGGTGAGCGCCGGCTCGGCCGAGCATGCGCTCAAGGAGTCCCAGCTGTTCTCCAAATATGAGAAGGAGCTGTTCAGCCACGTCGTCACCGTTGCCGAGAAGGAAGGCAAGCCGGTGGAGTTGCTGGTGGTTCCCGCCATGGATCCATTTGACGCAATGGTACAGGCCGCCAACAGCCTGAAGGTCTCGCGCCTGGTGACCGGCGTATCGGGGAACATGAGTTCGGAGGAACTGGCGCGACGAATCGGGCTCGCCTGGGAAAAACTTCCTGATCCCAAACACGCATTCTCTCTCGAAGTGATTACCCCGGACCGTCCCTCCACCTTCGTCAACCTCGGGCCCCATCCGCCGCGGCTTTGGCCCGAGGACGTGGACCGCTTACACGACATCTGGCTCGACCTGAGTTCGGATGAGCGCCTCGGTTCCAACCTCCATCATCGCGATGTAGTGCGCGTGGCCCTCATGCGGCTGGAGCAGGAGATGACTGGCCCGGACCGCGAGGCCATTCAGGCCGAGCTCCTCAAGGAACTCAGAAAAAGTTAGCGTCCGGCTCCGCCCAGAGCGTGATTATTTGCCGGCCCTCACTGGCGCGCCGTCTTTCAAAGCACCCGAGGATTGAACGATAATCTGTTCCCCGCCCGTGAGCCCGGATGCCACCTGAATCCACTCCGGCGACTGAAGACCCGTCTCCACCACTGCCCGGCGGGCGACCCCGCTTTCCACCCTGTAGATCACGCGATCGGACCCCTCGGTGCGAAGCGCGGCGATTGGAACAGTCAACGCCCCTGGCAGGCTCCGAAGTGTGAGCGCAACCTTGGCCGTGGCGCCGGGATGCAGATGATCGCCTCGATTGGTCAGATCGACTTCCGTGCGCATCGTTCGGCTGGCCGGATTCAGAACACCAGCCGTTCGGCTCACCCGCGCGGAGATAGGTTCTCCGGCAAGCCCCTCCACCCGCACTGACGCCGGGGTCCCCACTCTCACCCGGGATCAATGTTGGGGCGAAAATAATCCCGGACGACGCTGACCCCGGTCATCCTTCTCCATCACCTCGGCCGGCATTCCTGGATACAGAGTCAGGATCTGCACCGCGGGCGTCTGGAAAGCGGGCAGTATGTCGGTGGGAATGCGGCTGAGAGCCACTCCGCTAAGCAGCATTACCGTCAGCGCCCCGATCACCACGGCATACGGGTTGCGCAGGGATCCGCTGACCATTGATCGCATTCCTATCCAATCAGCCGTCGTAATTTCCTGTCAGGACGGGTTGTTTCCCTTGCCCAGGATCTCGTTCATCAGCGCCTGCTGCTTGAGTTCCTTGCGCGTGGGAGGAACAACGCAGCGCCGGTAATCGTGCTCGTTGTAACAGGACTTACAGCGCACCTTGGCCGCCACCTTCTCCAGCAAGGAGACGATCAAGTGGTTGGTAAGCCGCTTGCACTTGACGCAATAGTCGTCGATCTCGTCGCCCAGACGATGCTCTGCCATTGGATCCTCCGGCCAGTGCCTGAATGCGCCAGTATAGCGAACTGCGCCCGCTTATGGGTGAACCGGCAGGCCGAGAGCGTGCCAGATCAGCCCTACGATGGCCGCGCCCAGGATCACCCACACTGTATCCACCTTTGTCCGCACCAACACCACAAAGCTGATCGTGGCGGTGACAACCGTCAGCGGCGAGATCCACGCGTCGCGCGCCATCGGAATCGTCGAGGACAACAGTAGCCCGGCCGCCCCCAGAACCACCGCCCGTATGGTTCTTTGTACCGCCTCATGCTCGGCGCGGCCGCCGAGAAACCGCATCAGGGCAATGATGAGGAACGCGGGCGTCATCATGGCCAGGCATCCGGCGATGGCTCCGGGTACTCCAGCCGCGAAATATCCGACGCAAACCAGGTAGAGTCCTAATGGCCCGGGGCCCATCCGCGCCACAGCCACCGAAGTGTTCAACTGGCGTTCAGTCAGCGCCCCCCGCACCACGACTAGATCGTGACGAATGATGGGCAGCGAGGATAATCCGCTGAAGCTGAGCAGCGTCGCCTTCACCAGGAGCAGGTACAGCAACAGGACGTTCAACGCTGTCCCCGCTCCTTCCAGAAAAACCCGCACGCGGCCGCCAGCGCCAGCACCAGGAGCGGAGATAGGCCCATCCCGAAGTTGGCCGCCAGCGCTCCCCCGGTAAGCAGCGCACACCGCCCAAGCCCCGCCTCACGCAGCCGCGGCCGCACCAGGAGCACGGCGCTGGCCAGCATCATCGCGGCGACGCTGGCAAAGATGGTGCCCGCGGCGGCGCTCACAATGGCGTTGTTCTCCCATCGTTGATAGGCAGCCAGCAGCCACACGGCCAGCATCGCCGATGGCGCGCTGACGGCCAGCACGGCTATGACCGCGCCTCCTGCGCTTCTCATCAACCATCCTGCGCCGGCGCAAAAGGCAAGCACGTTGGTGCCGGGCGTGAGCCGGGCCAGGCTGTAGGCGAGGCCAAACTGCTCCTGGGTCAGCCATCGTTTGCGATCCACCAGTTCGATCTGCAGCGCCGCCATGGTCGGGTCGCCGCCGCCAAAGGTGAGGTTCCCGACACGTAGAAAAAGGCCCGTGAGCTGGCGCAGGTTTGGCCGCATTGCCTGTTACTTTATCCCTGTTACTGTATCATCGATAAGTGGCTGGAAAAGTGAAACAGGAGGAGACGCCCAGGGTAGCCTCCGGCATCTGGCTCCTCATAGCCGCCTCGATCCTTATATCCGCCATGGTGGGCGGAGCCATCTACTACTTCCTGCGCCCCAAGCCTTCCCCGCCTAAGGTCGTGGCCGTCGAGCCGGAACTCGCGCCGGGCGTCGAAGTCAGCTTCACCGGAACCGTGCAGGTGCGTCACATCGTGCTGGTTCCCGCTCCCATCGAAGGCACCCTGGAAAACGTTGATATCGAGGTGGGCCACGAAGTGTCGGAAGGCCAGCTCCTGGCCCGTATCAAAAACACCAGCCTCGAAGCCTCCAAGACGGCGGCCATGGAGACAAAGGAAACGGCCCAGTCCCGCGTGAATAACCTCGAGAGTGCTTTGATCGCCGCCCGGCTGGAAGCCTCGCGCGCCTCCGCCGAGGCCTCCCGTGCGCGGCTCGAATTTGAAAGAACCGAAAAGCTCGCCTTGCGCCAGCAGATGCTGTTGCGCGAAGGGGCCACGGCGCGGCTCGTCTACGAAAAGGCGCAGAAAGATTTTCAGGGCGCATCGGCTGACTACGACGCGATGCGCAGCAGCGCCAGGATGGAGCAGGACCGCGTGGAGTCTCTCGTCCGCGATCTGGAGTCCGCGCGCAAGAACCTGGAAGCGGCTTCCACCCAACTGGAGGCGGCCGCCGCGGATCTGACCGGGGCCGACGTCCTCTCCCCGGCGGACGGCATCCTGACCGGGACCCGCGCCAAGGCCGGCGACGAGGTGACCATGGATATTCCCGACCTGTTCCAGATCGGCGTCGATCCCGGCCAGTTGCAGGTGGCCATTGATCCGGATCCGCGCGTCCGCGCCAAACTGAAAACAGGGCTCCCCGCCCTGGTGCAGGTGCTGGAACTGTCCAAGGACGCCATCGAAGGTGAGCTCAAGCTGAGCGAAGACGGAAAGGTGCTGGTGGAGTTCAACACCACTGACCCGTTTCTCAAACCGGGACTGTCGGCCATTGTGAAGATCAAGCTACCATAGTGGTTGGTAGCCCCCATGCAATTTCTTCACAACAGCCTGCTGGAACTGATCACCCAAACATCTTCGAACCTGCCCCCGGATGTGCGCGCCGCCATGGGCATCGCGATTCAGACCGAGACCCCCGGAACCCAATCCTCGCAAGCCCTCGGCGTCATCGCCTCCAACATCGACATGGCGCAGGAGGAAGAGGGCCCCATCTGCCAGGACACCGGCATGCCCACCTTTCTGATTCACACCCCGGTCGGCGTGAATCAGATTGTGATTAAAAGAGCGATCCATGCGGCGGTGGCCGAGGCCACCCGTCTCGGGAAGCTGCGCCCCAATTCGGTGGACTCCATCACCGGCCAAAACAGCGGCAACAACCTCGGCGCTGAGACTCCTGTGATTCACTTCGAGCAGTGGGAGCAGGACGAGATCGAGGTCAAGCTGATCCTCAAGGGCGGCGGCTGCGAGAACAAGAACATTCAGTATTCCCTGCCCTGCGAGCTCGACCACCTGGGCAGCGCGGGCCGCAATCTGGAAGGCGTGCGCAAGTGCATTCTTCATTCCGTCTGGCAGGCGCAGGGGCAAGGTTGCGCCCCGGGCGCGGTGGGCGTGTGCATCGGCAGTGACCGTGCGCACGGCTACGTGCTGGCCAAGCAGGAACTGTTCCGATCTCTGGACGACGTCAATCCGAACCCGGTGCTGGCGAAGTTGGAAACCGCGATCATGGAGGAGGCCAATCGCATAGGTGTCGGAGCCATGGGCTTTGGCGGCAAGTCGTCCCTGATCGGCTGCAAGATCACGGCCGCCAACCGTTTGCCGGCCAGCTTCTTCGTCTCGGTGGCCTATGATTGCTGGGCCTACCGCCGGCTGGGCGTCCATTTGGATGTCTCCGGCGGAGCCATTACAAAGTGGCTCTATCGTGATCCGGAGCGGAAGATTGAGCGTATGGCCTCGGCCGAAGGTTTCCCGCTGACCGGCCGCGAGGTGATTCTCACCCCTCCTATCAGCGAGGAGACGATTCGCGCCTTGAAGGTGGGCGACGTGGTTCTCATTGACGGCGAGATGTTCACCGGACGCGATGCGGTGCACGCGCACCTGATGAAGAACGATCCGCCGGTGGACATGCGCGGCTCGGTGCTCTATCACTGCGGACCTGTGATGCTGAAGCAGGGCGAGCAATGGGTCATGAAAGCGGGAGGCCCCACCACCTCCAGCCGCGAGGAGCCCTATCAGGCCCACGTGATCGGCAAGTACGGCGTGCGCGTGGTGATCGGCAAGGGAGGCATGGGCGCAAAGACGCTGGCCGCCTTGCACGAACACGGCGCTGTGTATCTCAACGGCATTGGAGGAGCGGCGCAATACTACGCCCGAAGCGTTGAGAAGGTGCTCGGCGTGCACCTGATGGAGTTCGGAATTCCGGAAGCGATGTGGCATCTGAAGGTCCACCACTTCATGGCGATAGTGACCATGGACGCACACGGCAACAGCCTCCACAAGGACGTCGAGGAGCAGACAGGCGCGCTTCTGGAGCAACTCCAAAAAGTGTAGGGAAAGCCCAATTCCGGCAATGGATTTGCTAGAATTGAAGCTGTTCTGGCCAGGTAGCTCAGTCGGTAGAGCGCAGCCCTGAAAAGGCTGGCGTCGGCGGTTCGATTCCGTCCCTGGCCACCACATT
>ORMF010846975.1_pt1 | contig 15100 bp, 18 predicted proteins | sample 1779871 | NCBI WGS metagenome assembly ORMF01 (sample SAMEA104232316, study PRJEB22302) | groundwater metagenome | biome: forest; feature: aquifer; material: groundwater | place: USA | collected 2011-08-07 | depth 5.4 m | reverse complement strand
TGGGCATAGCGCTTTTTTCGGGCAGTCTGTATCTGCTTTATGTCACCGGAGCCAAATGGCTGGGCGCCATCACGCCGCTCGGAGGCCTGTGTTTTTTGGCGGGTTGGACGGTGTTGGCGCTGGGGCGGTAACATGCGCTACTGGCTGATGAAAAGCGAGTCGTCGGTATATTCCATCGACGACTTGGCGCGCGACAAAAAAACATACTGGGACGGAGTGAGGAATTTTCAGGCGCGCAATTTCATGCGCGACGCGATGAAGGCCGGCGACGGGGTGCTGTTTTATCATTCCAACGCCGAGCCGCCCGGTGTGGCGGGCGTGGCCCGTGTGTGTGGCCAGGGGCGCCCCGACCTCACGGCCTGGGACAAGAAAGACGGGCATTACGACCCCAAGTCCCCGAAAGAAAAGCCTCTGTGGTATATGGTGGACTTGGAGTTCGTCGAGAAGTTCAAAAATTTTGTGTCTCTGGAGCGTCTAAAAGTCACGGCAGACTTGAAGGGCATGATGGTCACGCGCCGCGGCGCGCGGCTTTCGGTTCAGCCTGTGGACAAAAAGCATTTCGACAGCGTCCGGACCATGGGAGGAGGCGGGTAAAGTATGTGGGTGAAAGTAGCGGTCACTTCGGAGTTTAAAGACGGGCAGTGCAAGGTCGTGACCGCCAACGGCAAGGAGCTGGCGCTGTTCAAGGCGGAGGGCGCATTTTACGCGATGGACAACGCCTGCCCGCATCGCGGCGGCCCTCTCGGTGAGGGGCATCTCGAGGGCAGTCAAGTCACCTGTCCCTGGCACGCCTGGACATTCGACGTGAAAACCGGCGCCTGCGACATGGACCCCGTGATGAAGCAGACGACTTTCCCCGTCAAGATCATAGGCAACGATGTTTTGGTGGACGCCTGACATGCCGGCCCGGTAACGTTGAAGAAAATCACCGCGCTCACGACGCTGATGCTCCTTAACCCCTTTCTTTCTTTCGCGCAAGACACGCGCGATTCCGACAGCCCCTACGGCGTCCTCGATTTCCTGCACTGGGACCACCCTTGGAACGGCCACCACTACAACAAGGAAAAGATGGAAGAGGCGGTGCAGCTGATGAAGCGCGCGGGTGTCGGTTTTGTCCGCATGGATTTTCTTTGGGAAGACATAGAGCCCAGAAAAAACCACCTCGACTACAGCAAATATGACGGTATTGTCGATCTCCTGGCCCAAAACGACATCAAGATCTTGGGTGTCCTGGGTTACAACGTCTCCTGGAATTCGCGCGCCTGGAACGCCGCGCCGGACATCCCTCTCTTCGTTAAATACGCCCGTCGCGTCGTGCGCCGCTACAAAGACCGCGTCAAATACTGGGAGATCTGGAACGAGCCCGACGTGGATATCTACTGGGTGCCTCAGGACGACATGAAGACCTACGGCGCGCTGCTCAGGGCCGTGTACCCGGCGCTCAAAAGCGAAGACCCGACATGCCTAGTAGTCATGGGCGCCAACTCGCGCTACGTCCCCCTGGGACTGCGGCGCCTGTACATGAGGGCCGGCAAAGAAAATTTTGACATCGTAAATCTGCACCCTTTCGTCGACCCCCTATCACCGGGAGCGATGGAGCTTTTGAGAAGCGCCTATCGCGGTACTTATAAAGTGATGCAGTCCAAGGCCGACGGGGACAAGCCCATCTGGATCACCGAGATCGGCTGCCCCGGCGTGGACGAGGTGGCCGACAATTGGTGGTTGGGTAAAAACCCCAGCGAGGCCGAGCAGGCGCAGTGGGTGAAGAAGGTGTACGGCGAGCCGCTCAAGTGGAAGGGCGTGAAAAAAATATTCTGGGCGTTTTTCCGTGACACGCCCAACCATTTTGGCAACGGCACGGACTATTTCGGGCTGGTGCGCAGGGACTTTTCGCTGAAACCGGCTTACATGGCCTATCAGGCCGTGGCCACCAAACAGGTGAAGGTCAAGCCGGCCAAAGTCATAGATGTGGATCTTGACGGGTGAGGTGCTGTAGCACGTAGTCGGCCACGCCGCCCTCCAGCTTGTGAAACGCGCTGGGGCAGCCGGTCTGTTTCAGTTTGCCGAGATCGGCCTCGGTGAAGTACTGGTACTGGCCCTTGATAGCGTCGGGCATGTCGATGTACTCGATCTGAGGCTGTTTTTTACACGCCTTAAAAAGCGCCAGCGCCAGCGCGTTCCAGGTCTCGGCGGTGCCGGCCCCCAGGTTATAAATCCCTTTGACCGCCGGGTTTTTATAAAACCACAGCATCGCGTCCACAGCGTCTTTGACGTAAATGAAGTCCCGCTTTTGCCCGCCGTCCGGATATTCCCTTTTATAGGACTTGAACAGCCTCAGTTTTCCCGTCGCCAGGATTTGCTCGAAGCCTTTGTGCACCATGCTGCGCATGGCGCCTTTGTGGTATTCGTTGGGGCCGTAGACGTTGAAGAAACGGAAACCCGTCAGGCGTTTCTCGTGGCCATGCCTCAGCACCCAGAGGTCGAAGTCGAGCTTGGACTGGCCGTAGGGGTTCAGCGGTTTGAGATGCCTGGCGTTGGCGTCGTCGTCGGAAAATCCCATCTCACCGCCGCCGTAAGTGGCGGCGCTGGAGGCGTAGGCGAGGTAGGCGTCGTTTTCCATGCACCAGCGCGCGACGCGCTCGGAATACCCGGTGTTGTTGCGCTTGAGAAAGGCGGTGTCCATCTCTGTGGTGTCCGAGCAGGCGCCCATGTGGAATATCGCTTCGATCTTGCCCTTAAATTCATTTTTTTCCAGACGCTCGATGAACTCGCCGGACTCGTAATAGGCCTCGAAGGCGCGGTTTTTCAGGTTGTTCCATTTGGTGGAGGTCTTGGCGTCCTGGTCCACGATGAGCAGGTCCTTGCGCCCCGCCGCGTTGAGTTTCCAAACCAGCACGCTGCCTATAAATCCTGCTCCGCCGGTAATGACTAGCATGGTTTTCTCCTTGAGAAAACACATTCTAACATACGGGTCAAAAGGGGTATAATGCTTTTCATGAAAGCTCTCATTGTGGGTTGTGGGTATGTAGGCGGCAGGCTGGCTGAGGTGTTATTGGACCAAGGTCATGAGGTCTGGGGCCTGAAAAGGGACGTAGATAGCCTCAAGGCGCTGGAGGGGCGGGGGCTTAAGCCCCTGGCGGCCAGCCTCATGAACCCGGGATCGCTGACGCATCTGCCGCCGGCGGAACTGGTGGTGCTGTGCCAGGCGCCCAGCCGCGAGGCTGACAATTACCGCGATACCTATCATCATGGCACAGAGCATCTCCTCGAGTCTCTGAGCAAAAAGCCCAAAAAGATCATACTCATCTCCAGCACCAGCGTGTACGGCGCCGCGGACGGGTCATGGGTGGACGAGTCTGATGACCCCGCGGCCAAAGGTTTTGAGCCCGGCGAACCGGGCGAAAACGCGCGGGCGCTTTTGGACATGGAAAAGTTGGTGCTTCGATGCGGCGTGCCCGCCGTGGTGTTCCGTCTGGGTGGCATCTACGGCCCGGGGAGAAACCGCGTCAAGGCGTTGGTCGAAGGGCTGATGGAGCCGGTTTTTTCAGAGAACTATACTAACCGCATCCATGTCGAGGACGTGGTGTCCGGCATACTGTTTTTGGCCGAAAAGGGCAGAGCCGGCGAGGTCTATCTGGGCGTCGACGATTATCCGTGTACACAGCGCGAATTTTATGGCTGGCTGTGCGACAAGCTCTCCCTTCTGCCGCCCGCAGACCGCGCGGCCCGGCCCGCGGCGCACGCGTCGAACAAGCGCTGCATGAACAAAAAAATAAAAAAATTAGGCCTGGCCTTCAAATACCCCACGTTCAAAGAGGGCTATCAGGAACTGCTGCGCGCCGAGCTCGGGGTGCGGAGCTAGGGCTTAGCTGTGGACCTGTCCCTATTACCCTCGGTCAACGCCTCTCTGAACTCCGCCAGTGCCGTTCTCCTCGTGCTGGGCTATTTTCTTATACGCCAGCGCGCTATCACCGCCCATACAGTCTGCATGCTCGGCGCCTGCGTCACTTCGACGCTGTTCCTGGTCTCCTATCTTTATTATCATTACCATCACGGTTCGACGCGCTTTCAGGGACAGGGGGCCGTGCGGATTTTTTACTTCGGTCTTCTGATATCGCACACGGTTTTGGCCGTAGCCATAGTGCCTCTGGTGATACGCACTCTTTATTTTGCCTTCACATCACGCTTTCATAGGCATGCCGCCATCGCGCGCGTGACTTTACCGCTCTGGCTGTACGTGTCAGTGACGGGGGTGGTGGTTTACTGGATGCTTTACAGGATGCAGTGGGGTCAGACCCCTCTGGCACCATAATGATAGACTAATATAGTTAAGATGAGTAAAACAAAGGCTAGTTTGTCTTCAAATAATCATAAAAATGAGGGTCAGAGGGGTCAGACCCCCAGGCAGGAGGTTGTGCGAGCGATTAAGGACCGCTACGGATTTCTGTTTTGGTTGCGTTGGATACTCTGGTTCGCAGGCTCATTCATAGCCGCCGAGGTCGCATGGACGGCTGCGCTTCAGGCGCTTTTCGGCCGCGTCGCGGGGCCTGAGCTCACCATCACCTGGTCCGTGGCGGTGTTCGGCAGCTGGTTTCTTCTGCTCATCCCTTTCATGCGCAAAAAAGAGCAGATCTGGAAGCGCCTCAACGACGACCAGGAGAAGGCTGTGGATGCCTGGCTGGCCGGCATGGCGACTTTCATCGGCCTTTTGATTGTGAGCGCCTTCTTCTGGAGCTGGCGTTTTAAATCACGCCTCTCCGGAGCGGACGGGGGGATGGACACTGTTTGGGCCAAGGCCGTGTTCGGCAGCTGGCTGGCCATGCTCATTCCGTTTCTTATAGTGATGTACCGCCAGGCCGACAGAATATTCAAAACTGCCGAAGCCAGGCAAACCTACACGCCTCAGTTTAAAAGCCTCTTCATCGACCCCTCACGCCGTCAGCTCCCTCAGGCTTTGGCCGACAAAATCAAAAAAATGCCCGAGACTCTGCCTCAAGGCCATGTCGTCAATCTTCGCTTAAAGGGCGGCAGGGCAATACCCCATGTTTTTATCTTCAAAGCGAGAGAGGTTTTAGGCATTTATGACGCCCATAGCGTTGACTGGGCAGCCCAGGACATAGAAGACGTCGAAATAGTCAAAACCGACAACTTGTCAGTTTATGATGAAAACAGATGGACTAGACTGGATGGAAAATCATAACATAAGTTATAACAATAGGTTATATGCAATCATTAATATGGACTAAAACAGTCCGATTAGGTATACTATTTGTGTGGTTAGTTTCTTTTTTTTGTGTACAATTCGGACTTAATTTGTCGGGTTTAGGGGTGCAAAATGATACAGCTTTCAGACATAGCACAGCAGGAAGTCAAAAAGTTGCTGGAGCAGCAGGGTAAGCCGGGCTCTTTCCTTAGGGTAGGGGTCAAGGGCGGGGGCTGTTCGGGACTCAGTTATGACGTCAAGCTGGACGACAAGCAGGAAGAGTATGACAGGGTGTTCGATGTGAACGGGCTCAAGGTGGTTTGTGATACCAAAAGCCTGGTGTATCTGGACAACATGATCATCGACTATTCGCGCGAGCTGGTGGGCGGGGGCTTTAGGTTCGTGAACCCCAACGCCACAGGCAGCTGCGGCTGCGGTACGTCGTTTTCCGCTTAGGAGACTTATGAGATTCACCACGCGTACCGAGTATGGTCTCATCTGCATGATCTACATGGCCAAGCAGGCTGACCCCACGAGTTGGGTCACCATCAAAGAGATGGCCGTCAAAGAGAATTACCCGGTGCCCTACATAGAAAAGATTCTGCAGGCGCTTCGCCAGGCCAAGCTCGTGATTTCTCATCAGGGCAATCACGGCGGCTACACTTTGGCCAGAAAACCTTCGGAGATCACAGTGCGGCAGGTCATCGAGGCGCTGGAAGGCGGCACGTTCGATATTTTCTGCGCGCCTGACACGCGCGGAGACATCGTCTGCACACATTTTTGCCTGTGCGGCGTCAAACCGATTTGGCGGCGCACCAAACAGATTTTGGACGAATTTTATGATTCGCTCACGCTGGAGATGCTGACCAAGAACGAGCTGGAAGTGCGTGAGCTGATGCCCAAGCAGGGGTCAGACCCCTTAATGCACAAACATTGAAATCAAAATAACCGTCGCAAAGGGGTCTGACCCCCGACCGAGGACTTTATGGCCAATAAACTCATACAAGAGCTAGCCAACCGCGAGTACAAATACGGTTTTCAAACCGACATCGAGTCGGACGTCATCCCCAAGGGGTTGAGCGAAGACACGGTGCGCCTGATCTCCAAGCTCAAGAAAGAGCCGCCGTTCATGCTCGAGTTCAGGCTCAAGGCCTACCGCCAGTGGCTGAAGATGAAGGAGCCGAACTGGGCCAACGTGCATTACCCGCCTATCGACTATCAGAATATCATCTATTATTCGGCGCCCAAGACTCAGGAAAAATTGAAAAGCATGGACGAGGTGGACCCCGAACTCAAGAAAACTTTTGAAAAGCTCGGCATCCCTCTGATGGAGCAGAAGAAACTGGCCGGCGTGGCCGTGGACGCCATCTTCGACAGCGTCTCTGTGGCCACCAGCTACAAGGCCAAACTGCTGGAGGTGGGCGTGGTGTTCTGCTCGTTCTCCGAGGCCGTGGAGAAATACCCAGACCTGATCAAAAAATACATGGGCTCGGTGGTGCCTTATACGGACAATTATTTCGCGGCTCTGAACTCGGCCGTGTTTTCAGACGGCTCTTTTGTTTACATCCCCAAGGGTGTGAAGTCGCCTATGGAGCTATCGAGTTATTTCCGCATCAACACCGAAGGCTCGGGGCAGTTCGAGCGCACGCTGATCATCTGCGAAGAGGGCGGCTCGGTGAGCTATCTCGAGGGCTGTACCGCGCCCAAATTCGACACCAATCAGCTTCACGCGGCAGTGGTGGAGCTGGTGGCGATGGACGACGCCGAGATCAAATACTCGACGGTGCAGAACTGGTACGCCGGCGACCCCAAGACAGGCAAAGGCGGCATATTCAATTTTGTCACCAAGCGCGGCAAATGCCAGGGGCGCAACTCCAAGATATCCTGGACTCAGGTGGAGACGGGGTCGGCCATCACCTGGAAATACCCCAGCTGTATTCTCCTGGGGGACAATTCTGTGGGGGCGTTCTACTCGGTGGCGCTCACCAACAACCATCAGCAGGCCGACACAGGCACTAAGATGATACACATAGGCAAGAATACCAAGAGCACCATTATCGCCAAGGGCATATCGGCCGGGCATTCAAACAACAACTATCGCGGCTCAGTCGAAATCAAGAAATCCGCGCAGAACGCCAGGAACTTCACTCAGTGCGACTCGCTTCTCATAGGCCCGAATTGCTCGGCCAACACGTTTCCTTATATAGACGCTCACAACGCCACGGCCAGGCTCGAGCACGAGGCGTCGACGTCCAAGATCAGCGACGACCAGCTTTTTTACCTGAGGCAGCGCGGCATCTCCACGGAAGACGCGATGGGAGCCATCATCAACGGATTTTGCAAAGATGTGTTCCGCGAGTTGCCCGGCGAGTTCGCCGTGGAGGCGACTCAACTTTTGGGACTCAAACTGGAGGGCAGTGTTGGATAACACGGGGATCAGCATGTTAATCATTAAAAATTTGCACGCCGGCATAGAGGGCAAAGAGATACTGAGAGGTTTTGACCTCGAGGTCAAGCCCGGCCAGGTGCACGCCATCATGGGTCCCAACGGTTCGGGCAAAAGCACTTTGGCCAAGGTGCTGGCCGGCGACGCGCATTATGACGTCACTCAGGGCGAGATCCTATTCCAGGGCCAGAACCTGCTCGATCTCGAGCCCGAGGAGCGCGCGCTGCGCGGCTTTTTTCTGGCGTTTCAATACCCTGTGGAGATACCGGGCGTCAACAACGCGAGTTTCTTGAGAATGGCCTACAATTCCAAACGCAAATTCCTGGGCCTGTCCGAGATGGACCCTCTGGAGTTCGACGAGCTTTTGAGAGAGCGCATCAAGGTGGTGGAGATGAAGCCCGACTTTATAGAGCGCTCGGTGAACCACGGCTTTTCCGGAGGCGAAAAAAAGCGCAATGAGATAGTGCAGATGGCTGTTCTCGAGCCCAAGCTGGCTGTTTTGGACGAAACTGACTCGGGCCTGGACATAGATGCTCTGCGCATCGTGGCCGAAGGCGTGAACAAATTGAGGCGTCCTGACAACGCTATTATACTGATCACGCATTATCAGAGAATTTTGAACTACATACAGCCGGACATCGTGCACATACTCGCGCACGGCCGCATCGTACGTTCGGGCCCGCCCTGCCTGGCCTCTGAGCTCGAAAGAAAAGGCTATGACCTGATAGAGGCCGAAGCCGAAGCGGCAAGGAGATAATATGGGTCCCGTGTCCGCCGCCACAGTCGCTTTTAAAGATTCCTTCGCGCCGCTGGCCTTTGCTAGGAACGGGAAAACCGACTGGCTGCAAGAGCTGCGTCAGCGCGCCCATCGGCGCTTCGCCGAAGCGGGTTTTCCCGACCGCCGTTCCGAGGACTGGAAGTACATACTGCTGGACCCGCTGCTCAAATCGCATTTCGCGCCTGCCGTCGCGGCCGAGCTGCGCCCGAACGAGCAAAAAGAGGCCGCGCGCTTTTTTCTGTCGGACAATGAGAAAAACCGGCTGGTGTTTGTGAACGGCGTTTATTCTAAAAAATTCTCTACACTCGAGCCGGGTTCCAAGGTGTGGGTGGAGGACCTAGCCGGCGCTCTGCGCTCGGACCCCGAGGGCCTGAGACCCTATCTGGCGCGTGGTCTGGAAAGCGAGACCAACGCGTTTGCCTTGATCAACACATTCAGCTTCACCGACGGCGCCGTGATACGCGTGCCCGACGGCGTGACTCTGGAGTCGCCCCTGCATCTTTTGTTTTTAAACATCGACGGCGACTCACCGGAGGTTACGTACCCACGCGTGCTTATCACTCTCGGCCGCGCGTCCACGGCCCATGTGGTCTTGAACTGCGCGGGCATGACGCCTGCGTCGCATTTTTCAAACCTGGTGTCCGAGGCGTTTCTCGGCGAGGGCTCACAGCTGGATTATTCTCTGATACAGAGGGATACAAAGGCCTTCCAGTTCTTTACCGGCCGGTTTTATCAGGAAAAAGACAGCGTACTCAAGTTCGCGGCGATCACACGCGACGGCGCGCTGACGCGCAACGAGGCTCGGGTGTATTTCCGCGGCGAAAACGCCGAGGCATCGCTCAAAGGGCTGGCCGTGCTGAAAGGCGACGCGCAAGCCTACCATCACGTCACCGTCGAGCATGCGTCACCGCATTGCCGCAGCGACCAATTTTACAAGAACATCCTGGCCGACAGCGCTCGTTCCGAGTTCAACAGCCTGGTCTATGTGCATCCCGGCGCTCAAAAATCGGATTCGCGCCAGCTCAACAAAAATCTGCTTTTGTCGGACGCGGCCCAGGGCTTTTCGCGTCCTCAGCTCAAGATCCTGAACGACGACGTCGCCTGCGCGCACGGCTCGGCCACGGGCCAGCTCGACGAGAACGAGCTTTTCTACCTGAGAAGCCGCGGCCTCTCGAAGGAGACCGCGGGGACGCTTTTGGTTTACGGTTTCGGGCAGGAGATCCTGCGCTTTCTGAGCGAGCCCCGGCTGAGAGAGCAGCTCGAGGCCGCGCTGCGCGAAGACCTGGCCGTGCTGGTCAAAGGAAAATTCTGATGCTTACCGCGACACGCCCTTTTAACGCCGAGAAAGCGCGCCGGGACTTCCCGATGCTTTCCAGCAAGATGAACGGACACCCTCTGGTGTATCTGGACAACGCGGCGACCACGCAAAAGCCGCGCGCCGTGATAGAACGCATGGACCATTTTCTCAAGCACGAGTACGCCACGGTGCACCGCGGCATCTATACGTTCAGCCAGGAGTCGACCAAGCAGTGTGACTTGGCACGCGAAAAGTGCCGCGCCTTTCTGGGCGCCGAAAAGGCGTCGGAGATCATCTTCGTGCGCGGCGCCACAGAGGCCATCAACCTTGTCGCGTCAAGCTACGGCAGGAAGTTTCTTAAAAAAGACGACGAGATTTTGATCACGGCCATAGAGCATCATTCAAACATAGTGCCCTGGCAGATGCTCTGCGAAGAAAAAGGTCTCAAACTCAAAGTGGCTCCGGTGAACGACCGCGGCGAATTGGATATGGAAGAATTCAAGCGGCTCTTGAGTCCGCGCACTTACCTGGTGGCCGTGGGGCATGTGTCCAACGCGCTGGGAACAGTGCACCCTGTACGCGAAATCGTGAAGCTGGCGCATCACGCCGGCGCCGTGGTGCTCATCGACGGGGCCCAGGGCGTGCCTCATTTCAAGGTGGACGTGAGAGAGCTGGACTGCGACTTCTATTGCTTTTCCGGGCACAAGATCTACGGGCCCACGGGCATAGGCGTGCTGTACGCCAAGCAAAAGCATCTGGAGGCCATGGACCCTTATCAGTACGGCGGCGACATGATAGAGACGGTGAGCTTTGAGAAAACGACTTTTGCCAAGCCTCCCGCCAAGTTCGAGGCGGGCACGCCGGCCATCGCGGAGATCGTGGGTCTGGGCGCGGCGCTGGACTATCTGAATGAATTGGGGCTGGCGAACATAGAGGCCTATGAGCTTGAGCTTTTGCGTTATGCTACGGAGAAACTCTCGGCCATACCGGGGCTTAAGATCCTAGGCACGGCCGAGGACAAGGCCAGCCTGATCTCTTTTGTGTTCGACGCCATACACCCGCATGACGTGGGCACGGTGCTGAACGAAGAGGGGATAGCCGTGCGCGCGGGCCACCACTGCGCTATGCCGACGATGAAGCGTTTCAATGTGCCGGCCACCACGCGCGCGTCATTTGCGTTCTATAACACCAAAGAGGATGTGGACGCGCTGGTGAGGGGCATAGAAAAGGTGCTCGAGGTGTTCAAATGACGCAAGAGAGGCAGCAGCCGGTCAAGTTGAGTGATCTTTATCAGGAAGTGATACTTGACCACAACCGCCATCCTCGAAACTACGGCAAGCTCGAAGGAGCCAGCGCCTACGCGCACGGCGTGAACCCCCTGTGCGGTGACGATTTTTTTGTGTATCTGACGCGGTCCGGTGGCGCTGTGCAGCAGGTGGCCTTTGAGGGCCACGGCTGCGCCATATCCAAATCCAGCGCTTCTCTGATGACGGAGGCAGTGAAAGGGAAGAACGCAGCCGAGGCGGAGCGGCTCAAGGATGATTTTATACGACTGCTTACCGTCGACGAAGTAACGGACGCTCAGCGCAAGGCGCTGGGAAAGCTCAAAATATTCGAAGGCGTGAAAAACTTTCCAGTCAGGGTCAAATGTGCGACGTTGGCCTGGAGAGCGCTGGAACAGGCTTTAAAGGGCGGTAATCAGGCCGAGGTCAGCACTGAGAAATAGGTTCTCCGCCAAAGAGTCCGCCACAAAGCGCGGCGGATTTGTCCACAAAGCGTAAGGGACGGATTTGCCAACGCTTTGTGGCGAACGCGGCGGATTAAATTCGGACAATGATTTAGCTCGGGGAAAGCTCCTCGCTAAATCATGTCCTCATTAAAGGAGGTACCATGAGCACCAACACACCGGAATCCCCCATAGAAATCACGGCTGAAATGACGCCGAACCCCAACACGCTGAAATTCAACGTGAACCGCGTGCTTTTGGCGTCCGGCTCGTTGAATTACACCGACAAGGCCAAGGCCAAAGGGTCTCTCTTGGCCGAGAAACTTTTTGATATGGAGAACGTTTTGGGCGTGATGGTCGGTCAAGCCTTCATCACGGTACCCAAGGCGCCGGCCGCCAATTGGCAGACGCTGGCCGAGCCTGTCACCAAGACCATCAAGACCGCCTTCGAGTCGGGTGCTGTGCTTTTCCCTCAGCAGGCGGCGGCTGAAGCGTCCGTCGGCAACAGCGAGATAGAACGCAAGATACGCGAGATCCTGGACACAGAGATCAGGCCTGCCGTCGCTATGGACGGGGGAGACATCACGTTTTACGGCTACGAAGACGGCATAGTCACTCTGCATCTGCAGGGCTCATGCAGTTCATGCCCCAGCTCCATCATGACGCTGAAGATGGGCGTGGAGAACAGGCTCAAGTCCCTGATCCCCGAAGTGCGAGAAGTCGTGCAGGTTTGATTCCCGGGTCTATTGGAGTAAAATAACAGAAAGAGCATAGGAGGTTTTTATGGCGGTTTTAGAAGGACTAACACAGGCACAGTCATTACCACGCATAGGCGACAAGGCCCCGGAGTTCACGGCACTGACCACGCACGGCGAGATCACTTTCAGCCAGTGGCAGGGCAACGACTGGGCGGTGCTTTTTTCGCACCCGGCCGATTTCACGCCGGTATGCAGCACCGAGCTCACAGAGTTCGGCAGGAGAAACGAGGAGTTCAAGAAACGGGGCGTCAAGCTGATAGCGATTTCCATAGACAGCGTGCATTCGCATCTGGCCTGGACTCAGAATCTGGCGAAGATCCTGGGCGTCAAGTTGCCGTTCCCCATCATCGCTGACCTCACGACCAACGTCGCTCAGAAATACGGCATGATACACCCGGGCGAAAGCGCCACGGTGACAGTACGCGCGCTGTTCGTCATAGACCCCAAGCACGTGATACGCGCCATAATCTATTATCCTCTCAACGTCGGCAGGAATGTGGACGAGGTGATACGCCTTATCGACGCTTTGCAGACGGCCGACAAAAACGGCGTCGCCTGCCCGGTGAACTGGAAACCCGGCGACAAAGTCATAGTGCCGCCGCCCAAAACCGAAACCGAGGTCGAAGACCGCCTGAAAAGTAATTACGAGAGGCTGGACTTTTATCTCTGCAAGAAAGACCTGAACTAAAGCGGGAATGCCCATGGAACTGGAAATACTGGAGAAAGCCAATAACAAAGAGCTGAAGGCAAAACTTCGCGAGAAGGTGCTGCGTCTGAAAAAAGAGCGCAACGCCTACATCGTCGCCCATAATTATCAGAATTATGAGGTGCAGGAAATAGCCGACATCCTCGGAGATTCTCTGGCGCTTTCCAGGGCCACGGTGGGCACGGGCTATGACCTCATCGTTTTTTGCGGCGTGGACTTCATGGCCGAGAGCGCGAAGATACTCAACCCGGAAAAGACGGTGATACTCCCCGTGCGCGAGGCCGACTGTCCTATGGCGCTGATGGTCACCGCCGAGCGTTTGAGGGAGGCCAAGAAGCGGCATCCCGATGCGGCCGTGGTGTGTTATGTGAACAGCTCAGCCGAGGTGAAGGCCGAAAGCGATATCGCCTGCACGTCTTCCAATGCCGTGCAGATAGTGAAGTCTCTGCCCAATAAGCGCGTGATCTTCGTGCCCGACAAGAACCTCGGCCATTACGTTCAGCGCTTCTGTCCCGAAAAAGAGATCATCCTCTGGCAGGGTTTCTGCACCACGCACATACGCGTCACCGCGGGCGACGTGCTCAAGATGAAAGAAAAATATCCGGACGCGCCGTTCATCGCTCATCCCGAGTGCCCACCGGACGTCATCGACCTGGCCGACCATGTCTGCTCGACCAGCGGCTTTTCTCCCTACATCGGCAAGTCCAAGGCCGACACCTTCGTGATAGGCACGGAAGTGGGCATGATATTCAAACTAAAAAAAGACCACCCGACCAAGCGCTTCATGATGCCCACCGAACAATTCGTCTGCCAAACCATGAAAATGACCACCCTCGGCTGGGTCGCCCACGCGCTCGAGGTCCTCGAGCACAAAATCGAGATCCCCGAAGACGTCCGCGTCCGCGCCGAGAAAACGCTCAGGCGAATGATGGATGTGTCTAAGGATCACGCCAACGCCGTCATCGCAAGCTACTAATTTCAAGAGAAATGAAAAAAATCTTTTCAGTGGCTCTTTTTTCAGCACTGTTCATATCAGGAGTTTATCTGCACGCGGAGGCTACGCCAATGGGAGTACATGCGTTTAAAATGAAAACCATCGACGGGGAAGAGAAGTCGCTGGGAGATTATAAGGGGAAGGCGCTGTTGGTAGTGAACACAGCCTCCAAGTGCGGTTTCACGCCGCAGTACAAGTCTCTCGAGGCGCTGTACGAAAAGTACAAAGGCCGCGGTTTTGAGGTGCTGGCCTTTCCGGCCAACAACTTCATGGGCCAGGAACCGGGTAGCGACAGCCAGATCAAGGAATTCTGTAGTCTGAAATACAAGACCACTTTCCCGCTGTTCTCCAAGATCAGCGTCAAAGGGGAGGACATGCACCCGCTTTACCGCTATCTTACCAAGGAAAGCCCCCACAAAGGCGACATCAAATGGAACTTCAACAAATTCCTGGTCAACTCCGAAGGCCAAGTCGTCGCACGCTACGGCTCTATGATCGATCCACTTTCCAAGGACCTGGTCAAAGAGCTGGAATCCGTCCTGCCTCGTCAATAGCCTCCGCAGTCCAGCAAAAACATCCCCACTCGCCACGAGCAGCTTTCCTCACAGAATCTGCAAGCAAAGGGGGTCAGAAATGGGGTCAGACCCCTCTGGCACCTTTAAACCAGATTAATATGAACGAAATCTGTTAAAACTAGAATAATCTATACCTAAATATGACGAATAGAAGGGGTCAGAGGGGTCTGACCCCTTATTCTTATTAGTGCACAGACAATATTTTTTTTCCGCCTCTTGGGCGACTTGACGTCATGCCCACAAGCGGCGACAAGAAGCTGATAAAAGACAAGGCTGCCTCCACTAACCCAACCCACTTGTCCCGCGCAGAAGCCCTAGACGCATACCTTTTTTGAGTTGTCCGGATATGAGCCGCCGCGTGCTCGCAGCTCATGCTACTGTGAGCGGCGGGTGGCTCGTATTGCTTTTTGCGCGATCTTGAGATGGTCCGAGCCTGCCTGACGGCAGTCAGGCACCACGGAACGTGACTCTCTTTTTCTGCTCCCGCGCAGAAGGCACAAAGACGCTATGACTTCATAAGCCGCATCCTATTGCTAGCGGCGGGTGACGGCGGACGGGGCGCCCCATCGGCGCGGAGACTACTACTCATCTAAGTCGAGCACCGATGGGGCTGTCCG
>ORMF010941198.1_pt1 | contig 15105 bp, 15 predicted proteins | sample 1779871 | NCBI WGS metagenome assembly ORMF01 (sample SAMEA104232316, study PRJEB22302) | groundwater metagenome | biome: forest; feature: aquifer; material: groundwater | place: USA | collected 2011-08-07 | depth 5.4 m | reverse complement strand
GCCTACGGGCACGGCGAGCGCGCGGCCGAAGCCGACATCGTGCGCGCCGCGGAGGCGGCGCACGCCATGGGCTTCATCCGCGAGCTTCCGCAGGGGCTCGCGACCGAGATCGGCGAGAACGGCGCCAAGCTCTCCGGCGGCCAGCGCCAGCGGATCGCGATCGCGCGCGCGATCCTCAAGGACGCGCCGATCCTGCTGCTGGACGAGGCCACCAGCGCGCTCGACGCGGAGTCCGAGCGCCTCGTGCAGGACGCGCTCGCCCGCTTCACGAGGAACCGCACGACGCTGGTCATCGCCCATCGCCTGTCCACGGTGCAGCGTGCCGACCTGATCTGCGTGATGGACGAGGGCCGCGTCGCCGAGGTCGGCACGCATGCCGACCTCGTGGGCCGCGATGGGATCTACGCGCGGCTGTGCCGTTCGCAGATCCTGGGCGATTTCGACGGTGCGCCGATGCGCCTTCCGGCCGAGCCGACCGAGGCCGCCTGAGCCGCCCGGGTGCGTTGCGCAGGGGATAGCGACGACAAAGGCCGTGGCGAATCAACGCTTTCTAAGTACGCTTTGGATCGGCTATAGAAACGCCCATTGCGACCCTCCCGCGGGCGCGTGAACCGGCCAGGTGCGCCTTCCATGGCGAACGATCGCGACAGCGCCACAGCTCTCGACCGGTTGGTGGGAGGCTTGCTCGCGCGCTACATCCGCTACGTCGAGCACACCTCCTGGCAAACCAAGGAGATGGGCGAGACGCTGGAGGCGCACTACCACCACCATCCCTGCATCGTCGGCATGTGGCACGGCCAGTTCATGCTGCTGCCGATCATCCGGCCGTCCTATCTTCCAGCCGACGTCATGCTGGCCCGGCACCGCGACGCCGGGATCATGGCCGAAGCGCTCAGGCATTTCGACATGCGGCTGATCCGCGGCGCCGGTGCCGCCTCGCGCGGCAAGGATCGCGGTGGCAGCCACGCCTACATGGCGGCGGTGCAGGCGTTGCGCGACGGCCGCTCGGTGGGCATGACAGCCGATGTGCCGGGCGGCGAAGCACGCAAGGTGGGCCTCGGCATCATCATGGTGGCTCGGGCATCGGGGCGGCCGATCCTGCCGGTAGCGATTGCGACGACGCGCTATCTGGCCCTCAACTCCTGGAGCCGGATGACGATCAACCTGCCCTATTCGGGGCTGGGCTTTGCCATCGCTCCGGCCATCTACGTGCCGCGCGAGACGAAACCCGACGAGCTCGAGCAGTATCGCCAGCAGGTCCAGGAGGGCTTGAACTGGGCGACCGAGCAGGCCTTCGCCCGCGCCGGCGCCGACCCGGCGCGCGCCACACCCGGCATGCGACGCGGCGGCAACGCGGAGCTGGGGGCGCGCCTCAAGGCCTATCGCGCGCTGACCAGTCTGGCGCGGCCAATCGCGCCGCTGCTGCTCGGCCTGCGCGAGCGGCGGGGCAAGGAGGAGCCGCTGCGCCGGGGCGAGCGTCTCGGCCAGCCGAGCGCAAAGCGTCCGGCGGGGCGGCTCGCCTGGTTTCACGCGGCCAGCGTCGGGGAAACCAACGCCGTCCTCCCGCTCATGGCGGCACTGGCGCAGGAGCGGCCATCGCTCTCCTTCCTGCTCACCACCGGCACCGTCACCTCGGCGCAGCTCGCGGCTCAGCGCATCGGGCCGCGCACCATCCACCAATACGCGCCGCTCGACGCGCGCGAGTACGTGGCTGGCTTCCTCGACCATTGGCGCCCCGATCTGGCGGTGTTCACCGAGTCGGAGATCTGGCCCAACCTGATCCTGGAAAGCTCGGGGCGAGACATTCCCCTGGTGCTCATCAACGCCCGCATGACCAGGCGCTCGTTCCGGCGCTGGCGGCGCAATCCTAGTGTCGCGCATCCGCTGTTCAGCCGGTTTGCGCTGGTATTGGCGCAGAACGAAGGCCTGGCGCGCCGCTTCACCGAGCTCGGCGCGCCGAGCGTGATCGTGGCCGGCAACCTGAAGGTCGATGCGCCCCCGCCGGTCGTGAACTGCGTGGAGCTGGAGCGGTTGCGGTCGGCGCTGGAGGGCCGCCCCGTGCTGATCGCGGCCAGCACGCACGAGGGCGAGGACGCCATCATAGCCGATGCGCACAGGGCGCTTGCCGCGAGCCTTCCCGACCTCTGCACCATCATCGCGCCGCGCCATCCCGAGCGGGGCGGGGCCATCGCCGAGATGCTCAAAGGCCGGGGCTTCAAGGTGGCGCGGCGCTCCCTCGGCGACCTGCCCGATGGCAGCAGCGATGCCTATGTCGCCGACACCATCGGCGAGCTCGGCATGCTCTACAAGCTGGCGCCGGTCGCCTTCATCGGCGGCTCGCTGGTCGACCGGGGCGGGCAGAACCCGATCGAGGCGGTGCGGCAGGGTGCCGTGGTGCTGACGGGACCGCACTGGCAAAACTTCGCCGATGCCTACGACGCGCTGATCGACAATCGCGGCGCCATCGTCGTGCACAGCGCCGAGGAGATCGCCAGCACCGCGCGAAAACTGCTGTCGGACGAGGCCGAGCTGGGCGAAATGCGCAACCGCGCCAACGCCGCGCTGGCGACCATATCGGGCGCGCTGCCACGCACCATCGAAGCCCTGCTGCAATACCTCCCGCGCGAGGAGGAAGGTCTGGCGCGTGCGTCTTGACGAGCCGGCTTGGTGGTATCGCGACACCCCCGGCGGCATCGCTGCACTCCTAGAGCCTCTGGGGGCGCTCTACGGATGGGCCGCCACGGCGCGGTATTCCCGCGCCACCCCCTACCGGCCGCGGCTGCCGGTCATCTGCGTCGGCAACTTCACGGCAGGGGGCACGGGCAAGACACCGCTCGCCATTCATCTGTGCGAGCGCCTGAAGGCCGTGGGCCACGAGCCGGTGGCGCTGACGCGCGGCTACGGCGGCCGCCTGCCCGGACCGTACTGGGTGAACGCCAGGTCCGACGTGGCCCGCAATGTCGGCGATGAGGCGCTGCTGATGGCGCGGGTGGCGCCGACCCTGGTCGCACGCGACCGCCGGGCCGGCGCGCGGGCGATCGAGAGCGGCCCCCATCCGGCGACGGTCATCGTCATGGACGACGGCCTGCAGAATGGGGCCCTCGCCAAGGACCTGGGGATCGCCGTGGTCGACGGCGCCCGCGGGCTCGGCAACGGGCTGGTGATGCCGGCCGGGCCGCTCAGAGCGCCGCTCGACTTCCAGCTCGAGCTGACCGACGCGATCATCGTCAATGGAGTGGGCGCGGACGGCGAGAGCCGCGTGACGGAGTGGCTGCGGCATCGCTTTGCCGGGCCGGTGCTGCGCGCGAGCGTCGGCCCGGCTGAGAGCGCCGACTGGCTGAACGGCGCGCGGGTCGTCGCCTGGGCGGGCATTGGCTCGCCGCGGCGGTTCTTTGGCATGCTGCAGGGCCTGGGGGCGGAGGTTGTGGAGCGAGTGGCTTTCCGCGACCACCAGTGGCTCGACGAGAGCGACGCCGGGCGGCTGCTGGAGCTGGCGCGGCGGCATTCGGCCACGCTGGTGACGACCGAGAAGGATATGGCGCGGCTCACGGGCGCTAGTGGTGCTTGCGCCGAGCTTGCCGCCGCCTCGCGTGCGCTGCCCGTGAAACTTGCGCTGGCCGAGCCGGACGCCGAGCGGCTTTATGCCCTGATCGATGCGGCGCTGCAGACGCGGCGGTCATCCTGAACCTGGCCCTCATGCAGGGGGTTCAAGCTTCCCCTTACCGTGCAAAATTTCGAAGTATTGCTCGCTGGTGATCTGGCACCGCGCCAAATCTAGAGTTTCTCGTTCCGATAGGAACAACATCTTCGGGAGATGACCGTGTCCGACTTTCCTGCTGTGTCTAATCCCGAAACTCGTGACCAAGACCCCTTTGAACCGCACGGCCGCCAATTGGTGCTTGGCCCCCTGGATGACCTCGGCTCCCAGCTTCTTCGCAATCTCCACAGCTTCCTTGCGCTGAAGTCTACCTCCCCCTTTCTTTGCCAACGTATGCCTCCAACACCTTCAGGCGCCGCCGCGGCTCCGGACCCAAGTGTGGCTCATCGCGATAAAGCAGGTAAGTTGCAACAACTTCGGCCTTCAGGGCTGAGAGGGCATCTTTCACTGAATCGCCGCCAATGGACAAGTCTGCCTCGGGGAAGCAGGCCAAGTAATCGCGTTCACCTACGACCTCCACGAGCGCAGTGATCCGCTTCTTTAGCACATACCCCGCTTCACCAAGCCCCGTCAGCACAGCGATCAGCACCTCGCGCCGAAGCGGTTGGTCACTACTGGAAGTCTGCCTCGGACCGTCACGCGTTGTCGTGTACGCTAACAACATGTCACTTCTTCCGCTTGAGCTTATCCGGCACCTTGATGTCCACGATCATTGTGTGCTTAAATTGATATATAGGATTTTCAGCCTCGTCGAAAGTGTCGACAGCCCTTCCAACATCGAGCAGGACAATCCGCAAGCGTAGTGTGGTACCGTCTTCCAGCAGGTATTCCGTCCATGGCTCGCTTGCCTTCTTAACACTCAGCCCTTGAACCTTCATTACCGCCTGGTCACCGTTGCTTTTTGGGTTCTCGGCCACAGTCGCCCCCACCAAGTTCGCTCTGAAACCTTCTAGCCCAAGACACCGATCACGCCTATTCGTTCGCTTGTGACTGTTCAGACACGGCAAGCGTGCCGTTTCGAACCGCTCGACCAAAATGGCATCGTAGGCCACGGGCGCCGATGCCCTGCCGCCACTCGCGGACGATTATCTCTTGCCCCGCGCCCTCACCATGCGGAACCGCTCGAAGGAGATCTCGGCGCTGGCGTAGGCCTCCTGCAGGTCCACGCTCCAGTAGCGCAGATCGGGCAGCATGATCGGCTCGCCGGTGACGGCGCAGCGCACGAAGTCGCCAGGCGTGAGCACCTGGAACTCGCCGTCGAGGAACCGCAATCTTGCTTCGCCCTTGAGGCCGAGCAGCTTCTCGAACCGATTCATTCTCGTCTAACCCTCGGGCCCGTCAGGGCGAAAGCCGGCGCAAGCATACAGATGGCACTTCCCAGGCGCCAGTGTGGCGAAGCACTGGTTGTCAGAACAACGACCCTTGGCTGCCGCCGCTTCGCGTGCCGGACTTGGTGCCCGCCGGCGGACCGCGCCGTGTGTCGGGTTGCGCCTGTGGGCGGGCCGCGCCACCGCTCAGCGCCTGCGCGTCGACGTGGCCGTCGGCCAGCTCGATGTCGAGGACATGGCCCGATGCGATCTGCGCGACCGAGCGCAGCGCGCGGCCCTCGCTGTCGCGCACCAGCGCATAGCCGCGCTGCAACACGCCCTGGTAGCCGAGCGAGCCCAGCAGCTTGGCGCTGGCGTCGAGGTGACGGCGGCGCGCGGCGACCTGCGCGATGAGGTGCCGACGGGCGCGCCTGCCCAAGTCCTGCAGGCGCTCGCTGCAGCGCTCGACGCGCACGGCGATCGGGCGCGGGCTGAGGCGGCCGGCGGTGCGCTCGAGCCTGGCGCGGCGCGGCGCGGTAATGCGCGTGAGCGAGGCGGCGGCACGGCGACCCAGCGTATCGAGCCGGTCGCGGGTGCGGGCAAGCCGCGCCTCGAGCAGGCGCCGGTGCAGGCGGGAGGAGGAGCGCGACAGGCGCATGGCGTGCGCGCGCGTGTTGGCGAGCAGCGCGCGCCCGAGGCGCCGATCGACGGAGTCGAAGCGCTGCCGGGGCAGGGCCAGCAGGTCGCTGCGGCGCGGCAGGCCGCGCGCGGCGGCGCGCAGATGTGCGCGCATGCCGTCCAGCGCCCGGCGCATGGCGATACCGTGGCGCAGGGCGAATTTGGCCGTCTGCTCGACCAGCTCGGAATATTTCGGCACCGCCCACTCGGCTGCCTTGGTGGGCGTTGGCGCCCGCGCATCGGCGGCCAGATCGATGAGCGTCCAGTCGGTCTCGTGGCCCACCGCCGAGATCAGCGGAATGGCGCTCTCGGCCGCCGCCCGCACCACCATCTCGTCGTTGAAGCCCCACAGGTCTTCCAGGCTGCCGCCGCCACGGGCGACGATCAGCACATCGGGGCGGGGCAGTGGGCCGCCCGCGGGAAACGCGTTGAAGCCGCGAATCGCGGCCGCCACCTCAGGGGCGCAAGTCTCGCCCTGCACCCGCACCGGCCATAGCACCACGTGGGCCGGGAAACGCTCCTCGAAGCCGTGCAGCATGTCGCGGATGACGGCCCCGGTCGGCGATGTGATCAGGCCGACGACGCGCGGCAGGAAGGGCAGCTTCTTCTTCCTTGCCTCGTCGAACAGGCCCTCGAGGCCGAGCTTCTTCTTGCGCTCCTCGATCAGCGCCATCAGGGCGCCGATGCCGGCCGGCTCCAGCGCGTCGATGACGATCTGATACTTCGACGAGCCCGGATAGGTGGTGATTCGCCCCGTGGCGATGACCTCAAGGCCTTCCACTGGCTTGACCTTGAGGCCCTGCACGGTGGTGCGCCAGATCACCGCCTCGATCTTGGCCTTGTCGTCCTTCAGCCCGAAATAGCAGTGGCCCGAGGAATGGGCGCCGCGGAAGCCCGAGATCTCGCCGCGCAGGCGCACGTAGCCGTAGGCGCCCTCCAGCGTCCGCTTGATGGCGGAGGAGAGCTCCGACACGGAGTATTCCGGCAGATTGGCGCCCGCCTTGGCATCCTGGCGGGCGGCGCGCACGGGCTCGGCCAACGGCTTGCCTCCGGCTTTGTTCGGCACCACTTCAATGATACATGAGGACAGGCGCGCGGGGCCAATTGATGGCCGACTTTCCAGAGCTTTTGCGGGGATTTCGTTGATGAACGTCCTCCTCATCGGGTCCGGCGGCCGCGAGCACGCGCTGGCCTGGGCGATCTCGGCGAGCCCGCTGCTGGGCAAGCTCTATTGTGCGCCGGGCAACGCCGGCATTGCCGAGGTGGCCGAGTGCATTAACCTCGATGTCGCCGACCACGCAGCCGTCGTTCGTTTCTGCCGCGACAGCCAAATCGGCCTGGTCGTGGTGGGGCCCGAGGCGCCGCTGGTCGCTGGCCTCGCCGACGCCCTGGCCGCGGCCAAGATCAAGGTGTTCGGCCCCTCCAAGGCGGCTGCGCAACTCGAAGGCTCGAAGGGCTTCACCAAGGACCTGTGCCGCGAGTTCTCGATCCCCACCGGCGCCTACGGCCGTTTCGGCGACGCACAGGCGGCCAAGGCCTATCTGGCGACGCAGGGGCTGCCGATCGTCATCAAGGCCGACGGCCTGGCGGCCGGCAAGGGCGTCGTCATCGCCGAGACCAAAGCCGACGCGGAACTCGCCATCGACGCCTGCTTTGCCGGCGCGTTCGGGGCCGCGGGTGCCGAGATCGTCATCGAGGAGTTCCTGGAAGGCGAGGAGGCGAGCGTCTTTGCGCTGGTCGACGGCGAGCACGTGCTCCCCCTCGCCACGGCGCAGGACCACAAGCGCGTCGGCGACGGCGACACGGGGCCCAACACCGGGGGGATGGGCGCCTATTCGCCGGCGCCGGTGATGACGCCCGAGATGACGGCCCGGGTGATGGACGAGATCATCCGGCCCACGGTCCGCGCCATGGCCGCCCGCAGCACGCCCTACAAGGGTGTGCTTTATCTCGGCGTCATGATCACCAAGGACGGGCCCAAGCTCTATGAATACAACGTGCGCTTCGGCGATCCGGAGTGCCAGGTGTTGATGATGCGGCTCAAGTCCGACCTCCTGCCGGCGCTGCTTGCCACCGCCGACGGCGTGCTCAAGACCTTCGATCTGCGCTGGCACGACGATGCGGCGCTCACCGTCGTCATGGCCACGCAGGGCTACCCCGGCGACTACGCCAACGGCACGGAGATCCACGGCCTCGATGCCGCGCGCGCTATCGAGGGCGTCGAGATTTTTCACGCGGGCACCCGCCACGAGGGAAAGCGCCTGCTCGCCGCCGGGGGCCGCGTGCTCAGCGTCACCGCCCGCGGCAAGACCGTGAGCGAGGCACAGCAGCGCGCCTATGCGGCCGTGCGCGCCATCGACTGGCCGGGCGGCTTCTGCCGCACCGACATCGGCTGGCGCGCCGTTGCCCGAGAGCGGGGGCGGCCATGAACGTCATCGCCGATCTGTTTCCCGGATTCGCCGAGCGCCGCATCAAGACCGAGGGCGCCGAGATCTTCCTGCGCACCGGCGGCTCCGGCCCGCCTCTGCTGCTGCTGCACGGCTATCCGCAGGCCCACGTGTGCTGGCACAAGATCGCGCCGGAGCTGGCGCGGCACTGCACGCTGGTGATCCCGGATACGCGCGGCTATGGCGCAAGCTCGGTGCCGCCGAGCGATGCCGAGCATAAGGCCTACTCCAAGCGCGTCATGGCGCAGGACTGCGTGGATGTCATGCGCGCGCTGGGCCATGAGCGTTTCATGGTCGCCGGCCACGACCGTGGCGGGCGCGTCGCCTACCGGCTGGCGCTCGACCACCCGCAAGCGGTGCGCGCGCTGATCCCGGTCGATATTCTGACGACCGCCGACGCGTGGCGGCGCACTACAGCGGAACGCGCGCTGCGGGCCTACCACTGGGCGTTGCTGGCGCAGCCGCACCCGCTGCCCGAGACGCTGATCGCCGCGGACCCCGTTTATTACCTCGAGCACACATTGAAAAGCTGGGCGGGCCCACGCGATCTCTCCCCGTTCTCGGCCGAGGCGCTGGCGCATTATCGCGCGCTGCTGAAAGACCCCGCACGCGTGCATGCCGTCTGCGAGGACTACCGCGCTGGCGCCACCATCGACTGGCAGACCGACGAGGCCGACCTGGCGGCAGGCCGCAAGATCACCTGCCCGACCTTCGTGCTCTGGGCCACCGACTATTTGGGCAGGGGTGGCGCAAAACCGCTCGATATCTGGCAGGCCTGGTGTCCTGACCTGAAAGGTGCTGCCGTAAAGTCGGGCCATTTCCTGGCCGAGGAGAACCCGAACGACACGCTGGCGGCGCTGCTGCCGTTCCTGGCATCCCGGCCGGAGCGCGCCAGCGCGGCGAGCCGGGACCCATGAAGCCGACCGGCAAAGCCCTGCAGGTGCGCAAGCAGACCCTTCCGGTCGGGCGGCCGTCGATCGGGCTGGCGCTGGGCGGCGGCGGCGCGCGCGGCCTCGCCCATATCCTGATGCTCGAGGTGTTCGACGAGCTGGGCCTCCGGCCCACGGTCATCGCCGGCACCTCGATCGGCGCGGTGTTCGGCGCCGCCTATGCCTCCGGCCTGTCGGCCAGGCTCATCCGGGCCCACACCGAGGAGGTCCTGAGCCAGCGCTTCGACACCATTCGCCAGCTGCTGTCGGCGAGGTCGGAGCCGGTGCTCAAGATCCTCAACATCCTGCCCATCCGCTCGGCCCTGCTCAAACCCGAGTTGCTGCTCGAGTACCTGCTGCCATCGCGGATGGCGCGCGACTTCGCCGATCTCCAGATCCCGCTCAAGGTGGTGGCCACCGACTACTACGGGCAGGAACAGGTGGTGTTCAGCGAGGGGCCGCTGCGCAGCGCCATCGCGGCCAGCATGGCGCTGCCGGCGCTGTTCAGCCCCGTTACCATCGGCGGGCGGATGTTCATGGACGGCGGGCTCGTCAATCCGCTGCCCTTCGACCTCATCAAGGGCGAGGCCGATATCACGGTCGCCGTCGATGTGAGCGGCGCGCCCATCATGGCCGGCAAGCGTGCGCACCCTTCCGCCTTTGCCTCGCTCATGTCTTCCGTGCAGATCCTGCAGCGTTCAATCGTGCGCGAGAAGCTCAAGGTCCAGCAGCCGGATGTCTACGTCGATGTCGAAGTGGACGAGTTCTATGTGCTGGATTTCCACCGCTTCAAGCAGATCCTGGCCACCGCGGCGCCGGCCAAGGAGCAGTTGCGCCGCCAGCTCGTCCGCGTCCTCGCCAGCCAGACGGCAGAGACGCTGCCGGCCATCGTCGCGCCGGAACCGCCGGCGCATCCCCCGCCGCACAAGCGGCGCCTGCCCCGCCTGAAACGGCTGTCGCGGGGGCACAAGGCATGACCGCACCGGGCCCGCGCATCGGCTTGGCCCTCGGCGGGGGCTCTGCGCGCGGACTTGCGCACGTGCTGATGCTGGAAGCCTTCGACGAGCTGGGCGTGAAGCCCGCGATCATTGCCGGCACCTCGATGGGGGCGATCTGCGGCGCCGCCTACGCAGCCGGGCTGTCCGGCGCCGAGATGCGGGCGGAGTTCCTGGCCCTGCTCGGCAGGCGCAGACACTTCGTGAGGCGCTTTGCCGGCAAGCTGCGCGGGGGCTTCTCGGCGCTGTGGAGCGTGCGGGCGCCCGCCGTCGTCGACAACGTCACCCTGTTCGAGATGCTGCTGCCGGAGGCCATGCGCCGCGATTTCGCCTCGCTCAAGATCCCGTTCGTGGCGATCGCCGCCGACTTCTATGCCATCGAGCAGGTCGTTCTCGACAAGGGGCCATTGATCCCGGCGCTGGCCGCCAGCTCATCACTGCCGAGCCTCGCCCGGCCGGTGGTGATCGACGGGCGCGTGCTGATCGACGGCGGCTTCGTCAATCCGGTGCCCTATGACGTCATCATGGACCGGGCCGACCTGACGGTGGCGGTGGACGTGACCGGCGATACCAAGCGCCGCCCCGGCACCAAGATCCCGCGCACGCTCGACCTGCTGACGGGCGCCACCCAGATCCTGTTCCACTCCATCACGCGCGAGAAACTCAAGTCGGTGGCGCCCGACATTTTCATCCGCCCCGAGGTCGGCGGCTTCGGTGCGCTCGATTATTTCAGGATCGCCGAGATTTTCGAGGCGGCCGAGCCCGCCAAGGCCTTGTTGAAACACAAGCTTTCTCAAAGGCTTGAGAAACCGGGCTAATTTTTCCACAACACTTTTGCGGCAGCTCGGCGAAACTTGCTTAACGTTTGCCACATTGTACGTGCTACACCGCACGCCCGTTAACCTTTCGTTCATCATGTTCAAAGGGGGCGGCTCGAAGTGGCTCGCGCCGGGAGCGAGGATTTTCGCATCGATCTCGATCTCGACCACGCACGCCGGGAGGCCGAGCGTGTGCGCGACATGCTTCGGGCGCTGCGGCGCCGCCACGACCTGTCCCGCTTCGAATATACGCGGCTCGTTCGCATCGTGCCGGGCGGCGACACCTTCAGCCACCCGATGCTGACGCTGGGCAACCGCTTCGCCGAGAACGAGGATCTGCTGCTCTCCACCTACCTGCATGAGCAGATGCATTGGTATCTGTGGTATCTGGGTACGCCTGAGCAGGATCCCATCGCCCCCTTCTTCGACGAGTTGGTGCGACGCTATCCCGAGGCGCCCACCGAGCTGCCCGACGGGGCCCGCAATTACGAATCGACCTACATCCATCTCGTCATCAATTGGCTCGAGGTGGCAGCGACCGCCGAGTTCATCGGCCGCCACCGCGCCGTCGCGGTGGCCGACGCGCAGCGCACCTACCGCTGGATCTACCGCACCGTGCTCAGGGACTGGGACCTGCTGCAGGAACTCTACGAACGGCACGGCCTGGTGCCGATCCAAGGCGCGCCGGAGCTGATTGCCAAGAACGCCAAGCTTGCCAAGCGCGCCCTCAACGGCGGGGCGCGAAAAAGCTCCGCAGCAGCGCGGCGGCGGCCACCTCCTCGATCCCGCCGTAGACCTCCGGCGCGTGGTGGCAGGTCGGCTGGCTGAAGATGCGGGGGCCGTGCTCCACCCCGCCGCCCTTGGGGTCGGCGGCGCCGAAGTAGAGCCGGCGGATGCGGGCAAACGAGATCGCCGCCGCGCACATCGGGCAAGGCTCCAGCGTGACGTAGAGATCGGCGCCGTCGAGCCGCTCGGAGCCCTGTGCCGCGCAGGCCTGGCGGATCGCCAGCAGCTCGGCGTGCGCCGTTGGATCGGCGAGCTCGCGCGTGCGGTTGCCGGCCCTGGCGAGCACCGCGCCGTCGGCCCCCACCACCACCGCGCCCACCGGCACCTCGCCGCGCGCCGCCGCGGCCCCGGCCCCGGCAAGGGCGGCCTGCATATGGCTCTGCGTTGGGCGAGATGTCATAAGGGCTCCCGTACCCCGAGTGGTCGGTTCCACGCGAAGGACGCTGCATTCCATGCACAAAGCCACGCCAGGTCAACGCCGCCGGCGTGGCCACGAAGGCGAGCGCGAGCCCGCGCGCCCCGGCCCTGCACGCACCGGGCCGATGCGCATCGCCAAGGCGCTGGCCCGCGCGGGGCTGTGCTCGCGCCGCGAGGCGGAGCGCTGGATCGGCGAGGGCCGCGTGTCGGTCAATGGCGAATCGCTGAAAAGTCCGGCGCGAGACGTCTCCCCGAGCGACCGCATCCTGGTCGACGGCAAGGAGCTACCCCGGCCTGAGCCGCCGCGGCTGTGGCGCTATCACAAGCCCAAGGGCCTCGTCACCACCCACAGCGACCCCCAGGGCCGGCCGACCGTGTTCGCCGCGCTGCCTGCGCACCTGCCGCGCGTGATCTCCGTCGGCCGCCTCGACTTCAATACGGAGGGGCTGCTGCTGCTCACCAACGACGGCGCGCTCGCCCGCCACCTGGAGCTGCCCGCCACCGGCTGGCTCAGGCGCTACCGCGTGCGCGCGCATGGGGCGGTCACGCAGGAGGCGCTCGACAAGCTCAAGGACGGCGTCGAGATCGACGGCGTGCGCTATGGCCCCATCGAGGCGACCCTCGACAAGCCGCAGGGCACCAACGTGTGGCTCTCGATCGGCCTGCGCGAGGGCAAGAACCGGGAGGTGCGCACCATCCTCGACACGCTGGGGCTCAGCGTGAACCGGCTGATCCGGACCTCCTTCGGGCCTTTCCAGCTGCTCGACCTGCCGCCCGGCGAGGTGGAGCCGGTGAAGCGGCGCGTTCTCATGGAGCAGATGGGTCCCCGTGTGGCTGGCGAGCTTGGGCTGTCCAGCGAGGAGGACGTGCCGTCTCGCACGGCCAGGGCCCCGCGCAAGAAGAAGGGCTGGGCATGAGGATCGTCGGGGGGCGATTTCGCGGCCGGCCGCTGGCCGCGCCGGGCGACGATCGCACCAGGCCCACGTCGGACCGAGTGCGCGAGGCGGTTTTCAACGTCCTCCTCCACGGCATCCCCGGCTTCGAGCTGCAAGGCGCCAAGGTGCTGGACCTGTTCGCCGGCACCGGCGCGCTGGGCCTGGAGGCGCTGTCGCGGGGCCCCGCCTTCGGCCTGTTCGTCGAGGAGGAGGCGGAGGCGCGCGCGCTCATCCGCCGCAACATCGAGGCGCTGGGCCTCACGGGCGTCACCAAGATCTTCCGCCGCGATGCCACCGATCTGGGCCCGGCCGGCCGCAACGACGGCTTCACGCTGGCCTTCCTCGATCCGCCTTACGGCCAGGGCCTGGCCGAGCGCGCGATGGCTTCGGCGGCGGCTGGCGGCTGGCTCGCGGATGGCGCCATAGCCGTGATCGAGGAGCACAAGGGCAAGCAGATCGCTTTGCCCGCTGGCTTCGTGCAGCTCGACAGGCGCGCCTGGGGCGACACGGAAGTGACCTTCGCGCGTTGGACGCGATGAAGTAGGCTCAATGCCGATGACGAGCGACGATCCTTCACGCGACGACACGACGAGCTTCGGCTTCCGCCGGGTCGCGGCCGACGCCCGCCAGGGGCTGGTCAACGACGTGTTCGCCGCCGTCGCCGGCCGCTACGACCTCATGAACGACCTGATGTCGGGCGGCCTGCACCGGCTCTGGAAGGACGACCTCGTCGCCTGGCTTGCCCCGCCCAAATCCGCGCGCCGCTTCGATCTGATCGACGTGGCCGGCGGCACCGGCGACATCACGCGGCGCGTGCTGGAGCGCGGCGGGCCCGGCTGCTCGGCAGTGCTGTGCGACATCTCTCCGGCGATGGTGGAGGTGGGCCGCAAGCGCCTGGCGGAGATGGGGTTGGGCGGACGCGTCGCCTTCGCCATCGGCAACGCCGAGGCCCTGCCCTTCCCCGCCAAGTCGTTCGACGCCTACGCAATAGCCTTCGGCATCCGCAACGTCACCCACATCGACCGGGCGCTGGCCGAGGCCTATCGCGTCCTGAAGACCGGTGGGCGCTTCCTGTGCCTGGAGTTCTCGGCCTGCGAGGTGCCGCTGCTCGATCGCCTCTACGACTTCCATTCCTTCGAGATCATCCCGCGGCTGGGGGCGCTGGCGGCCGGCTCCGCCGAGCCCTACCGCTACCTGGTCGAGAGCATCCGCAAGTTCCCCACGCAGGAGCCGTTCGCGCAGATGATCCGCGCCGCCGGCTTCTCCCGCGTCGCCTACCGCAACCTCACGGGGGGCATTGCGGCGATGCATTCGGGGTGGCGGCTTTGAGGCCCTTCGATTGTTTTTCATGATACTTGGCGACCGGCAACGATTTTTCATGTTTCGAGGTCAGTTTTCATGTTATAGGGCTTGTCGCAAACCAAATTCATGAATAGCAATGGTTTTTCATGGCAGGGCGCGAAGGCATACGTTTTTCGGGGCCGGTGACGGTTTTTCATGAGCAGCGACTGCCCGAGCGGGCGACCCCTGTCGGCTACGCCGCCCTCATCGACGCCTATCGCCTGCGAGTGCCGATCCCCCTCACGCTTTCGGCCATCGCCGGCCGGCACAAGACCATGGAAAGAGACGGATGGCGCCTGCTGACGCCGCGCCACGCCCCGGCCGCCACCCTCCAAGGGCATCTCACCTTCGCGCTCAAATACGAGGGCGTCGACCTTGGTGTCCTCAAGCGGCTGTTCGCGGCCACCGGTCCGGCGCCGATCGAGGACTTGGTCCGGACCAAGCCGACCGGCAGCTACGCGCGCCGCGTCTGGTTCCTCTACGAATGGCTCACCGGCAAGAGCCTCGAATTCGCCGATCTCGAGAAGGTCGGCTACGTCAACGCCGTCGATCCCAGACTGCAATGGCCGGGACCCGCCGTCGACTCGCCCCGGCACCGCGTGCGCAACAATCTGCCCGGCACGCCGCAATTCTGCCCGCTCGTCTTTCGCACCCCCGCCCTGGAGGCGTTCATTGCGCAGGATCTCGCCGGGCGCGCAAAGGCGATGGTGGCGCAGGTGCCGGCGGACCTGCTCGCGCGCGCCGCCGCCTTCCTACTGCTCGAGGACTCGCCGGCGAGCCACGGCATCGAGGGC
>ORMF011791590.1_pt1 | contig 15111 bp, 14 predicted proteins | sample 1779871 | NCBI WGS metagenome assembly ORMF01 (sample SAMEA104232316, study PRJEB22302) | groundwater metagenome | biome: forest; feature: aquifer; material: groundwater | place: USA | collected 2011-08-07 | depth 5.4 m | reverse complement strand
TCAATGCCCGGGGCGGGGACGTGGTGGCGGCCATCCGTACTCCGCAGCCGATCGCCGAGCTCGAGCGGGTGATGCCGAAGGCGCACCGTCAGCTTCGGGAAATCACGACGCGGCTGGAGAAGCACTACAAGGACGTCCAGGACTTCGAGTTCACGATTCAGGACGAACGGCTCTTCATGCTGCAGACGCGCAACGGCAAGCGCACTGGCTACGCCGCCGTCGTGATTGCCACCGACCTGGTCGCGGAGCGTCTCATCACCCCGAAGGAAGCGATCCTCCAGGTCGATCCCGAATCGCTGTCGCAGCTGCTCGCGCCTGGATTTGATTCGAAGGAATGGAAGACCATCCCGGTCGCGACGAAGGGGCTCCCGGCCTCGCCCGGAGCCGCGAGCGGTCACGTCGTGTTCACGGCGGACGATGCGGTGAAGTGGTCGGACGAGGGAAAACCGGTCATTCTGGTCCGGCGGGAGACGGTGCCCGACGATATCCACGGCATGTTTGTGGCGCAGGGCATCCTGACGGCGACGGGGGGCATGACGTCGCATGCCGCCGTGGTCGGTCGTCAGATGGGAAAACCGTCGATTGTCGGTGCCGGCGAGCTTCAGATCTCTGAAGCGGCGAAACAATTCACGATCGGCGGACGCACCGTGAAGGAGGGCGAGTTCGTTTCCTTCGACGGCCTGACAGGGGAGGTGAAGCTCGCGCGCGTGGCCTCGAAACCCAGCGAGATTCTGCAGGTCCTGAATGGCGAGCTCAAGGCGGCGGCATCTGACATCTACCGCCGCTTCAATCAGATCCTGACGTGGTCGGACAAGTTCCGGCGCATGGGCATCAGAGCGAACGCCGATCAGCCGGATCAGGCGCAGCTCGCCTACGCGTTCGGCGCCCGCGGGATCGGGCTTTGTCGCACTGAGCACATGTTCTTCGGGGAAGGCCGGATTCCCGTCGTGCAGCGGATGATTCTGGCCGAGAACGAAGCCGATCGCCGCAAGGCCTTGATGGAGCTCCTGCCGCTGCAACGGGATGATTTCTATGGCGTGTTCAAGGAGATGCACGGCGAGCCTGTCACCATCCGAACGATCGATCCGCCGCTGCACGAATTCCTGCCGAAGCGGGAAGAGCTGATGGTGGATCTCGCAAGGCTCGAAGGGCACGTCAACGCCGTCGAGGAAATCAGGCAGAAGGCCGCACTGTTGTTCCGTGTTGAGCAGCTGCACGAGTTCAATCCGATGCTCGGCCACCGTGGCGTGCGGCTTGGAGTGACCTATCCAGAAATCACCGAGATGCAGGTGCGTGCCATCATGGAGGCTGCCTGTCAGCTGGCGAAGGAAGGCATCAAGGCCGTTCCCGAGATCATGATTCCGTTGGTCGGCCACGTGAAGGAACTGCAGGACCAGAAAGCCGTTGTCGTCCGAGTGGCCGAGGACGTGATGAAGGAGATGGGCGTCCGCGTCAAATACCTGGTCGGCACGATGATCGAGGTGCCTCGCGGCGCAATGACCGCCGATCAGATCGCCAAAGAAGCCGACTTCTTTTCGTTCGGGACCAACGACCTGACGCAGCTCACCTTCGGGTTCTCGCGCGACGACATCGGAAAGTTTCTGCGCGTGTACCTGGACAAGAAGATTCTCGACAAGGATCCGTTTGCCACCTTCGACGTGGACGGGGTGGGTCCGGTCGTCCTGATGGCGGTGGAACGCGGCAGGCGCACGCGCCCCAATATCAAGCTCGGCGTGTGCGGTGAGCATGGCGGCGACCCAGCCTCGATTCACTTTTTCGAAAAGGCCGGCCTCGATTACGTCAGCTGCTCACCGTATCGGGTACCGGTCGCACGACTCGCCGCCGCCCAGGCGGCGCTCTCGGTTCGGGTCGGAGACTGACGTCACTGGTGGAGCAGCCCTTTAGGGCTGCTCGACTCCGCAGCGCTGAAGCGCTGCGCCACCTCAAGATGCTGAGCGTCTACGTCCACCGAGACGGCGATACGCAATGCGTGGAGCGGGTTGAGCGCGAGTGGCTCGACCCCTCTTCGCCTGTCACCGTCTGGGTCGACCTGGTGAAGCCAACCCCGCAGGAAGGACAGGACATCCTCGCGGACCTGTTCGCGTTTCACCCACTTTCAATCGAGGATGCGCTCAGCGAGATCCACCACCCGAAGGTGGAGTCCTACGGCTCTTATCTCTACCTGATTCTGCACGGGATCGACTTTCACGAGGGCGAGCACAAGTTCGCGACGCGGGACGTCGATTTCTTTCTCGGGCGCAATTATCTGGTCACCGTGCACGACGGCCACTCGCGGAGCATTGCGAACCTGAAGGCGATCTGCGATCGACACGAGCACGTGCTCGCCGAGGGACCAGTAGGCGTGCTGCACCGGATCGTGGACTCGATCGTCGACAGCTACGGGCCGGAAGTCGATCGACTGGAAGAGCACATCGAGACGATCGAGGAGGAGGCCATCCTGGGTGCCGATCAGCACCTCATGCGGGCGATCCTAACGCTGAAACGCGACCTCGCCTCCCTGCGGCGGGGCGTGGTGCCGCAGCGCGACGCGGTGGGGCGCCTGGCACGCCGCGAATTCTCCCAGATCACCGATGAGATGGCGTACCGCTTCCGGGATGTGTTCGATCATCTCGTGCGAACTTCTGATGAAGCCGCGCTGTTCCAGGATCGAGTGACCGGGATCCTCGAAGGCTACCTCTCGACGATCTCGAACCGGCTGAACCAGATCATGAAAGTCCTCACCGTCATGTCGACGATCTTCCTGCCGCTGACAGTGCTGACCGGGATGTGGGGCATGAATGTGCCGCTGCCGGACTTTCCCGGCGGAGACGCGCTGCAGTTCTGGTGGGTGAGCGCCATCATGGCCGTCCTCGCAGCAGCGATGCTGTGGTTTTTCCGACGGAGGGGTTGGATCTAGTGGGTACCAGGCCAGAGGACCATGTCGGGAAGATCGTTCAACTGTCGCCGGAGCTGGCCAACCAGATCGCCGCCGGAGAGGTGGTCGAGCGTCCGGCGTCGATCGTCAAGGAGCTGGTCGAGAATGCGATCGACGCCGGTGCGCGCCGGGTTGCGATCGGGATCGAGTTCGGCGGCAAGACCCTCGTGCGCGTCGAAGACGATGGCGAGGGGATGACGCCTCAGGATGCCAGGATGGCCATCGAGCGGCACGCCACGAGCAAGATCAAGAGAGCCGACGATCTCGGGCGCATCACTACGTTGGGGTTCCGCGGCGAGGCGCTTCCGAGCATCGCGTCGGTGTCGCACTTCACGCTGAGAACCCGTGCCCGCGGAGCGCCTTCCGGAACGGAGGTAAAGATCAATGGCGGGGTGCTGGCGTCGGTGGCGGAAGTAGGCATGTCCGAGGGAACGTCCATCGACGTCGCCGACGTGTTCTACAACCTTCCGGCCCGCCGCAAGTTCCTCAAGTCCGACGGCGCGGAATCGGCGCAGGTCTCGCGCGTGGTCACGCAGCTTGCGTTGTGTTATTCCGAAATCGGCTTCACGTTGACGAGCGCGGGGCGAACGGTGCTCCAATGTCCACCGGTATCGTCGCTGCGTGACCGGCTCTATCAGATCTATGGCGAGCGGCCCGACCTCGTGGAGGTGGGCAGGGATGCCGGAGATCTGAAGGTCGGTGGCTATGTTGCCGCGCTGGCCGAGCAGGGGCCGACCCGCGGTCCTCAACACGTGTTCGTCAATCGCCGGATCGTCAAGGACCGCACGATCGCCCACGCCATCATCGACTCCTACAGTGTGGCGTCGATCAAGGAGCGGAGCCCGGAGGTGCATCTCTTCCTCGAGATGCCTCCGGACGCTCTCGATGTCAATGTTCACCCGACGAAGGCCGAAGTGCGGTTCAGAGATCAATCGCACGTGCATGAGGTGATCCGGCGCGCACTCGGACAGGCGCTCGGGCAGGGGCCCGCCCCCGAGCTGCAGCTGCAGCCGGGGCGCATGCCTGATACGTCGGCAGCGACGCTCCCGCTCCCCGGCGCCTATGCGGGCGTGTTCCCCAGCCGCTGGACAACGGACAGGGACACCACCGGAGGGTCGAGCGCCTGGTCAGCCGCCCTCGACCCCTCCGGGTTGCGCGTCGGTGCCCCGTCTGAACCCAGTAGAGACATTGATCCGGCCGAATCCGTTGCGCCCTTCCGGTCCATGATGCCGCTCGGACAGTTCAGGGATACGTTCATCATTGCGGTCGACGAGGAAGGGATCGCGGTAATCGATCAGCACGTCGCGCACGAGCGAGTACTGTTCGAGCGAATTGCGGAGCGGTTAACCGGCGGCCGGCTCGAAAGCCAGCGTCTGCTGGAGCCGCTGCTGATCGAGCTCTCGCCAGCTGGCCGGCAGATGCTGCTCACGCATGTGACCGACCTCGATCGGCTCGGCTTCGAGGTGGCGGAGTTTGGCGGCGGGGTGCTGCGGGTATCCGCGTTTCCGGCCATTCTAAAGCGCGAGGACTGCGAGGCGACGTTACGGGCGCTCGCCGACGATCTCGAGGGACTCGACCGCGGGGCTCCGGCCGACGAGGCGCTGCGGCGGATTGCGGCGACGATGGCCTGCCATGCCGCGGGGAAGGCGAACTATCCGTTGACGGCGGAGAAGATGGCCCACACCCTCGCGGAGCTCCGCCGCACCGCCTACTCGACGATTTGCCCCCACGGCCGGCCCGTGATGTTGAGACTCACGAGGCGGGAGATAGAGAAGAACTTTCAGCGGATCTGATTGTTCCGGTTCCAGTTCACAGTTCATGGTTCGTGTTCAGGTTCGCCGTCGACGAATGGGAACGTGAACACGAACTGTGAACCATGAACCGGAACAGGAACTAGATCATATGTTCCTCTACTACATCGCCCGCAGCCTTCAGCTCGCCGGCATGTGGCTGCTGCTCTTCGCCATCATCGAGGCCGGGTCGCTTGGCCCGAGTCCCAGGACATTCGCGTACGGGATAGCCGTCTTCGTCGTCGGGTGGGGCCTGCTGCGGTGGCGGGGTGCGCGGCGCGGCCCACCTGACAGCCCACCTTGACAGAATCGAGCGCCATTGCTACATTGGGGTCACCGCTAAATCCTGTAGAACTCAGTATTTAGCCCATCCGTTTCCAAGCGAAAAGGGTGTGTCGGAGGCGTACGTCTCCGGCGCGCAAAGCTGTAAATCCCGCGTAATGGCGGGGTGGTTTAGCTGCCGAACTTGGACATCTGCGGTGCACCCGAGCCCGCTACGTATCCAAACCCAGGTAGCGGATCGGAGCACGCATGTCCTCCCGTCGTTCCCTGTTTTACGTTGGCCTTGCACTCAGCGTTGCCGCCTCATTTTTCAGCCTTGGCTCGCTGACGGCGCACCGCATGATGGCCAAGCAGCTTGCCGACAACGATGCCAGCATCGTCGCGCTGCGGGACGAGATGGCGCGCAGCATTCTGGCCATCAGGGAAACGGAGGCGCCGCGCACGCCATCGGGGACCGACGGCGGACGGCTGCCTGACGTGGTGCCAGCGTCCGGCGAATCGTCGGCCACGCTCGTGGAAGAGATCAAGCGCCAGCTCCAGAGCGAGATGGGGCTGCTGCCGACGAAGCTGCTACGCGCGCGGCGCCGCAGCTTCGTGGAGCTGAACGCCTTCGACAACGTCGGCAAATCCAGCTACGGCACCGCCGGCTACCTGGGACGCGGCCACTTCATCACCGTGAAGCACGGCGTCATCGCGCTCGACGGCGCGGATAGTCGCGAGGGCCGCCGCATCACGTCCATCACGATCCGGTACAAGGGCAAGGACATCCCCGCGACCATCGTCGACTCCGGGGATGCGGATGTTGAGGTCCATCCCGGCGACTGGGCGATCATCAAGGTCAATCGCGAGCTGGATCTGCCTCCGCTGCGGCTCGATCCGTCGTACGGCTACGAGTTCGCTGAGCCGATCTTTCGGCTCGGCAACGACTACTCGAAGGGCGTGATGCTGAGCACCGGCTACGTCGGCCAGCGGACCGCCAACGGCCTTGTCACGTGTCTGACCGATGGCCACCCCGGCGTGTCGGGCGGTGGCGTGCTCGACCAGACCGGCCATCTCGTGGGAATTCCGATTGGCCGGATGCAGGGGGACTACAGATTCTCGTTCATCCTCCCGCTCCGAGCCGAGATGTTCCGCAAGGTTCCCGGACTGGCCTACGCCGACGTCGGTCAGGGCGACTGAGTAGCCGGCGGGTCCAAAGAGCAGGACCCGCCCTACGTACGTAGGCCGGGTCTTGTTCTTTAGACCCGGCAGACCCACCGGCGGGTCCAAAAGGCAGGACCCGCCCTACGAAGATGATCCGACTCGCCGCAAATCTCTCGATGCTCTTCACGGAGCTGCCGTTCCTGGAACGGATAGGGGCGGCTGCGCGGGCTGGCTTCGCGGCCGTTGAGTGTCAGTTCCCGTACCCGCACGACGCGTCGGCGATCGCCCATCGCCTCACCGAACATCGCATTCCCCTCGTCCTTCACAATCTTCCCGCGGGCAACTGGGAGGCCGGCGAGCGCGGCATCGCTTGCCATCCCGACCGCGTCGACGAATTCCAGGCAGGGGTGGAGCGCGCCGTGGAGTACGCGACCGCACTCGGCTGCACGCGTGTGAACTGTTTGGCGGGCCTCACGCCTGAGGGCAGCGAGCGGATCGCCCATGAGACCCTCGTCCGTAATCTTCGCGAGGCCGCGGCGACCCTGAGGGCCGCCGGCATCGCGCTCCTGATCGAGGCCATCAACACGACCGACGTCCCTGGCTTCTTCCTCTCCACGACATCTCAGGCGTTAGCGGTCCTGAACGACGTGGCGTCGGACAATCTCTTCCTGCAGTACGACGCGTACCACATGCACATGATGGGCGAGCGGCCGGCCGACATGATCGGGCGGCACGCGGATCGGATCCGGCACATTCAAATCGCCGACGCGCCAGGCCGGCACGAGCCGGGAACCGGCCGTCTCGATCACGCCGGGTTGTTGCTGGCGATCGACCGGGCGGGCTATGACGGATGGATAGGTTGTGAATACAATCCTCTCCACAGCACCGATGAGGGGCTTGCCTGGGCGGCGCAGCACCTGCGCCCCAGGGTTTGAGACGGAGGAACGGAATCATGAGAAACCAGATGCGCAGCGTCAGCGGAGTCTCCGCGGCCCTGCTGATTGCTGCGGCGGCCGTACTTGCGGCGCAGCAGCCGACGATTACGCGAACCGTACTTCAGCAGTTCGATATGTCGGTGCCCGGACGGGAAGCGGTGACGGCGAGGGCCGAGATCCCGATGGGAGGCACGACTGGCCGTCACACGCATCCCGGTGAAGAGATTAGCTACGTCGCGGATGGGGCGATTACGCTCGAGGTCGAAGGGGCGCCGGCCAAGATTTTCAAGGCCGGTGACGTATTCTTCGTGCCTGCGGGCAAGATTCACAACGCGACCACAAGCGGCGGCAAAGCGACCATCATCGCCAACTACATCGTCGAGAAGGGGAAGCCGCTCACCACGCCGATCAAGTAGGCGGGTGGGGCGAGTCAGGCGGGTTAGGCGAGTGGGCGATCTTCCCATTGGCCCTACCCGCCCCACGTGCCCTACCCGCCTCACCCGCCCTGTCGTTTCTTCTTGATCTCCTCCCACCCCTCGAGGCGGCGCTTGATCTCCTTCTCGAATCCGCGCTCGGTGGGGCGGTAATATTTTCGCCCCTCAAGCAGCGGTGGCAGGCAATCCATGGCGGCAATGGCCTCCGGTCGCTCGTGGGCGTACTGATAGCCCTTTCCGTAATCCAGATCTTTCATCAGCTTCGTGGGCGCATTGCGCAGATGCAGCGGCACCGGTTCGGCGGCCTGCTGGTGTGCATCCGCCGAAGCCTCGTTGTAGGCCATGTAGGCGGCGTTGCTCTTCGGCGCTGTGGCCAGATAGATGGCTGCCTGGGCGAGCGCGGTGTTTCCTTCCGGCATTCCGATGAAATGGATGGCATCCTTGGCCGCGATTGCGACGACGAGCGCCTGAGGGTCGGCGTTGCCCACGTCCTCCGAGGCGAAACGCACGAGTCGCCGCGCGATGTACAGGGGATCCTCCCCGGCTTCGACCATGCGGGCCACCCAGTAGACCGCCGCATCGGGATCGCTGTTCCGCATCGACTTGTGTAGCGCCGAGATGAGGTTGTAGTGCTCCTCTCCGCCTTTGTCGTAGAGCAGGGCCCTCCGCTGGATCGCATGCTCCAGCTGGGGAAGGTCGAGCTGACGGATGCAGGTGTCCGGATCCCTCGGCGCCGATGCCGCCGAGAACTCGAGAAGATTCAGGGCGGCGCGGGCGTCGCCATTGGCAAAGCGGGCAATCGCCATACAGGCTGCGTCCGACACGCGCAGGTCCATCGATCCGAGTCCGCGCTCTGGGTCCGCCAGAGCCCGCCGTAGAATCGCTGCCACCTCCGCTTCCGTCAGCAACCGGAGGACGAACACCTTGGATCGCGACAACAGGGCCGCGTTCACTTCGAAGGAGGGGTTCTCGGTGGTTGCGCCGATCAACACGATGTCGCCTCCCTCGACGCGAGGAAGAAACGCGTCCTGCTGGGCCTTGTTGAATCGATGGATCTCGTCGACGAACACGATGGTCCGCATGCCGCCCCTCCGGCGCCGCTCCTGCGCGGCGGCCATCACTTCCTTGATTTCCTTGATGCCAGCGAGCACCGCGCTGAACGGCACGAAGCGCGCCTGCGTCATCTCCGCGATGATGCGCGCCAGCGTCGTTTTCCCCGTGCCTGGCGGACCCCACAGGATGATCGACTGAAGCAGGTCGCGTTCGATCGCCTCGCGAAGCGGCCGACCCGGCGCAAGGATTTCGTCCTGACCAACTAGCTCGTCGAGCGTGCGCGGCCGCATGCGTTCGGCAAGCGGTGTACCCGAGACCGGTTGTTTGGAGACCGCGGGGACATCGTCGTCGCCGAAGAGCGAGCCGGAGCTCACGATCGTTGCCGCCTTGCTTCGTAGACGAGAAGCGCGCCGGCGACGGCGATGTTGAGCGACTCGACAGGCGGCTGCATGGGAATGGTCACAAGGCGGCGGCAGCGGCCAAGCAGCGCATCTGGAAGCCCGGGCCCCTCCCCGCCGAGAAGAAGCGCCGTTGGCGCGCGCCAGTCGATGTCGCGGGGACCAACACCAGCGCGGGGTGAAGCCGCGACGGTCTGTACGTCGTGCTGCTCGGCGAGATCGAGCGCGGCGTCTGCGGTCCGCAAGATGCCCACGGGCAGCCGAAGCGCGCTGCCCATGCTTCCGCGAAGCGCCTTCCAGGAAAACGGATCCGCAGACTGTCCGCACACGAGAACGCCGGTTGCGCCGCCCGCTTCGCCGGCGCGCACCAGGGCGCCCAGGTTACCTGGATCCTGCACATCGACTGCGATCACGAGCAGCGCGCGTGGATCGCGGACGAGTGATGCCGGATCGGCTGGCGCTCGAGTGCCGATTGCGACGATGCCGGAGGGCGCCTGCATGGGGCTGAGCGCGGTCATGACAGGCTGTGTGACGCGGACGAGATCGACCCCCGCTCTTTCCAGGTCAGTCAGGAGCCCGGCGGCCTCGGTGTGATCACCCAGGGCGTCGGAGAATGCCACGGTGTCGAGGGCGATTCCTGCTGAGTGTGCGTCGCGAATCAGATGGACGCCGTCGAGCAGCAGCCGCGCGTCGCCGGCACCGCGCGCCACCTCGCGGAACATTTGCACGAGCGGATTATGCCTGCTCGAGACCGCCCGCATCATCCGGCGCTGAGCATAGCATGTGCTAACATTCCGTTCGCTGAGCGTATGAAAGACCGAATTCTCAAGAAATTCAACGACGAGATCGCCGTGCTGGAACGAGAGCTGAAAATCGACCTGCCGAAGGAGATTCAGCGCGCGCGCGAGCTCGGCGACCTGCGCGAGAACGCCGAGTACAAGTCCGCCAAGGAACGGCAGGACATCGTCAACGCGCGGATTGCGATGCTCAAGCGACGGGCGGGCGAAATCTCGATGATCAACCTGGATCGTATTCCACACGACCGGGCGGGGTTCGGCTCGACGGTCCATCTGCGCGCGCCAAACGGAGACGTTGTCGTCTATCAGCTGGTCATGCCTGAAGAAGCGGACGCGGAGAAGGGGATGATTTCGACATCCTCGCCGATCGGCCGCGCCATTCTGAACAAGGAAGAGGGCGACACGATTACCGTCACCAGTCCCAGCGGCACTCGCAAGTTCGAGATCGTCAAGGTGATTACGATCCACGACGAGTAGTGGACGCCCTTCCTCCTCAGCCCTCCACCAGTCCCCACGCATATTCTCCGGAGCGTCGTACCGCACTCGTGCTGTGCGGCACGGGCGCTCACGGCGCTTACCATGCCGGTGTCCTCCGCGCGCTGCACGAGGGCGGCGTGAAGATTGACGTCATGGCCGGCAGCGGCGTCGGCGCTGCCGGTGCCGCGTTCGCTGCGATCGATGGCGCCGCGCGGCTGTGGGAAGCGGGAGGTCTCTGGCGTGATCCCGCTGTGGCGTCGTGGTACGGCTGGCGGTGGCCTGTTCGCGCGGGCGCCTGGATAAGCGTGGGTCTCTTCGCGGTGCTGGCGATCCCGTTACTGGTGCTCGGCGCAGGCCTGCTCGTCTCGCTCTCGGCGTTTCTCCTGGAAACACTGGGCGCCACGGCCGGCAGCAGGCTCATCGCCGGCTATGGGTCCTGGCTGCAGGGGGCGCTTGCAGAGCCACGATTGCCGACCTATCTTCCGCGAGCGGTCACGATCGGGATCGCCCTTCTTGCGGCCGTGTTGCTGGCTGGTGCGTTCACCGGGCGTCTAGGTGCCGATAGACGACGGTCTTACACGGGGGCGTGGTGGTGGCGGATCGTGGCGGCACCGCTCGATCCGTTTCCGGCGCGAAATGGCGTGGGCAAGGCCCTCCGACGGTTGATTCCAGGGGCCGACCTGGCGATGGCCGGCTCGGCGGGGCTTGGACGGCGCTATTCCGAGATCCTCGTCGAATCGCTGGGCCAGCCCGGCTTTCGCGAGTTGATGGTTGTGGCGACAGACCTCGATGCGCGCCAGGACGTGGTGGCCGCTCTGCTGCGAGACACCTTTCGCGGGGACTTCTTTGGTCCTCGCACCGGACGCGAGCGCAGGTCCGAAACGCTCGATTTGGCGGGTGTGGGGCGCGAACACATGCTCGACGTCGTGATGGGGGCGCTCACGCCCTTGACGGGGGCCGATCCGCAGCTGATCGCGTACGCGCCTGACAGCTACTGGCGGGGCGAAACACATCGATTGAGCGACCGCCCAGGTGCCGTGCTCCGGCTGCTCGAAGAACTGCATGCGGCCGGGGTGAGGCAGGTCATTGTGGTCGCCGCGGTCCCTCTTCACACCAGGCCGCACAGGCTCAGCGCATTGGGACTCGACATGCACCGGCGCCTTGGCGACGCCCTGTCGGCGGCGGAGGCTGCCGCATTGCGCGACGCGCTGTTGGCTGCGCGGACCCGATTTGAACACGTCTACGCGATCGGGCCCGAGCACAATGCCATCGGGCCGTTCGACCTCAATGGGGCCTATGACGACATGTCGCAGCGTCATCAGACTCTAGAGGAACTGATGGAGCGCGGCTACGAGGATGCCTATCGGCAGTTCATTGAACCGATCGTCGGCGCGAGCGGCGAGCAGCTCACGGTCAATTGAGGGGAGCAAGCTTTAACAAATCCCAAATCCCAAATCCCAAAACCCAAGGAACTCCCAAACTCCAAATCCCAACGAACTCCCCAACTCCAATCCCTTAGAGTGCGTTGCGCCGAATCAACGTATATGCTGTCGTTGACATGAGCTGGCTCGCATGGCTGGTCCTCGCCGTACTCATCACCGCCGTTGCTGCCGTCACCGGCATCAAACCGAAGGGAACGCGACACGTCGCTCATACCCGCTTGATGGGAGTGGCACGACTCGCGCTCGTGGCAATCCTCATCATCCTCGCCTACCTCGCGTTTCGAGCGCGTTCCGGTTGACACATCACGCTTTATTTTTTCATTAAGCCTGAGCCGAAGACTCGAAACGCAAAGACCACGATAAATACCGCCATCACCAGCAGGATAAGTCTCGTGAGCGTCATCTGAATACCCTCGCGGTTGGTAGACCCTTGCTCATCAGAAGATTCGAGCAGCTGCATCGATCTTGGTGTGATTGCGACTTTTAGATTTGGGGTTTGGGATTTCGTTGGGATTTGGGTTTTGGGATTTGGGATTGGAGATCTAACTCCTCGATCCCACCAGCTTCCTGTCGCTCGGCTGATGCTCGTGGAGGAATTCAAGGGCGAGCGCCAGAACTTTTTCAGTGAACTCATTCGCCTGCAGGTTGCCGAATTTGGTCTTGAAGGCCTGCAGCGGCACCACCGCCTTGGCCATCGACCGGTGCCCGCCGGCGCTCCCGATGTCGGCGAAATACTTGCGCACGAACTCGCCGGCGTTCCGCGAATAACCAAGGTTCCTGACCGACATCACCAGCATATCGTTCACGATGCCGGCAATCAGAGTCCACCTCACGTTCTCGAGCTGCAGGTAGAAATCGGCCACGTATGGGATGAAGTCCTCTCGGGGGGAGTTCCCCAGGAAGGCGCAGAACACCTGTTCGCGCAGCTGCCCGTTCTGCCGGGCCTTCAGCACGTAGTCGAGCCGCTCGGTCGTGATTTCTGCCCCTTCCATCTTCCGAATGAGCGTTGCGTCGGCGAGGGGATAGAGGTACGAGAACGCTTCCAGATCCACCCGGTTCGCCTGCCGGTTGAAGAACAGCGTGTCCGATTTGATCGCATAGAGCATCGCGGTCGCCGTGCGCTCCGAGATGTTGGCGTCGACGGCGCGAAGGTGCTCCGTGAGGATCGTGGATGTCGAACCGTAATCGGCGCGGATATCTTTGAAGACGGCGCTATAGCCCGGCTGTTCGGGATGGTGATCGATCACGAGATCGACGCGGTCGATGAGCCCGCCGAAATAATGAGGCTGCACGTCGACCATCGCGATCCGGTCGTACTCGGCCACGTGCCCCGGGCTCACGTGTTCGACGTGGATATCGAGCAGATTCGCCATCCGGAGATTCTCGGGCCTCGTGACCCCCTGCACCGCACCGATGATCGCCGTCTGCTTCGTGCGGCGCAGGATGCTTCGAAGCGCGAGCCCGCTTGCCATGGCGTCCGGGTCGGGATCGTTGTGGAGCAAGATGAGCACGCGATCAGCGTCGCTCAGGTACCGCTGGTACTGCTGCACCTTCAGGCGGGTCAGCGAGCGGCTGAACGCGGTTTGCAGGACGCTCCCGAACAACTCCGCCATCGTCAGGTAGTTGAGCTCGGGGAACTGCGCCTTCAACTCCTCCTCGCGCCGTCTCGCATCCGCGACGCCGACGCCCATCGCGTACACGAGCGTGCCGCCCGCGTCGCGAATGGCTTCGAGAATCTTCCGGAGTCCCCGCCGGCCACTGTCCTCGATGATGACGCAGGTGCCCGGGGTGAGATCGGCCTTGAGGTAGGTATCGGTGCGCTTGGGATCGGCGCCGGTGACGTTCATTCCCGCCTCGTGAAGGCGGCGAGCGATCAGCTTGCTCTCAACCAGGTACTCCACCTCGAAGCTGGGCCGCAGAATCTCATCGAGCATTCTGATGATCAGCTCGTTCTGGCAGACGGCGAGACACCTCATAGGCCGGTGCGGAGCGCAGGGTTCATGGTCATACTGTCATCAGAATTATACGCCCGCGCCTTCGCCGGGCGGTTGCATGTTGATAGGATGGCGCATGGGTCGCCAGACCAGTCTCGCCACGCTCGCCATCCTGCTGTCTCTGACGGCCTCGGCCGGCGGGCAGCGGCCTACGTTTCGGGCCGATACAGACTTGGTGACGTTCGGCGTGACGGTGACCGATCGCAGCGGCGCGTTCGTCGCCGACCTCACCGCCTCGGATTTCGAGGTGGTGGAAAACGGCCACCCACAGCCCCTCCAGCTGTTCGTGCGGGGAGACGCGGCCGATGTGGCCCCCCCGCTGCACCTGGGGCTCCTCTTCGACACCAGCGCGAGCATGGGGGAGAACATTCAGCTCGCGAGATCTGCCGCGATCAAGTTCCTGAATACCCTGACCGAGGCCCGAGATATCACGCTCGTGGACTTCGATACCGAGGTTCGGGTGGCCAAATACGGCCAGGCCGACTTTCCCCGGATGGTGGAGCGAATCCGCAGCCGCAAACCTGCTGGGATGACGGCGCTCTATGACGCACTCGGGGTCTATCTCGATGGCGCCTCCGAGGACCAGGGTCGGACCATCCTGCTGCTGTACACCGACGGCGGCGACACTCGGAGCGCGACGGCATTTTCAGGAATCATGGACCTCGTGCGGGCGTCGGACGTCACGATTTACGCCATCGGCTTTCTGGAGCAGCTCCCGAGCAGCATCAGATCCGATCAGCGCATGCGGCTGCAGCAGCTTGCCGGCGAAACGGGCGGCCACGTGGTGTTTCCGCAGTCGATGAAGGATGTGGACAAGGCGTACGTCCGGATCGTCGCACAGATGCGCGCACAGTACACGTTGGGCTACGTGTCGAGCCACGCCTCCGCGGACGGCACGTGGCGCCGCGTCGACATCAAGGTGCGCGCGCCCGACGGGCGCGCGCTGAAGCTTCATGCCCGTAAGGGCTATTACGCACCGTACAGACAGGAGGCAGGTGGCGGGGGACAGGCAGCAGGAAGTCGCTCCAAATAGTGCACGGCTGCGATCCTCCTGCCTCCTGCGACCTGTCTCCTGCCACCTGCTATCATGCCGTGTTGCTCTCTTCGGCGGGACGCGATCCTATCCCCATGCCTTCGGTGTACGACCGGTTTTCCCTTGTTAGCGACTTCGAGCTGCGCGGGGACCAAGTGCGCGCCGTCGCGGAGCTGACCGAGGCGCTCAACCGCGGCGATCCGCACCAAGTGCTGCTCGGCGTCACCGGCTCGGGCAAGACGTTCACGATGGCGCACGCCATTGCGAACGTGAACCGGCCCACGCTCGTGATGGCGCACAACAAGACCCTCGCGGCGCAGCTGTATCAAGAGTTCCGCAGGTTCTTTCCGGAGAACGCCGTCGAGTATTTTGTCAGCTACTACGACTACTACCAGCCT
>ORMF011215772.1_pt1 | contig 15111 bp, 18 predicted proteins | sample 1779871 | NCBI WGS metagenome assembly ORMF01 (sample SAMEA104232316, study PRJEB22302) | groundwater metagenome | biome: forest; feature: aquifer; material: groundwater | place: USA | collected 2011-08-07 | depth 5.4 m | reverse complement strand
CGTATTCAAAATCAAGTACGGAGATAACTTACGAGCATATACGCTCAAAGGAAGACGCGCCGAAATAGCTTCAAAGATTGTAGCGTACAATCTTTGGGCACGGCTACAAGCCTTGCTTCACGGACTTTTCAATGAGACCCATGTGGCAGGCGATGAGCATGCTAACGCGAAATTGTCGCTGCTGGAATATTCAATTCTTGCTTCAGCGAGATTACATAGCCGCAAGCCTTGCATAGCTTGTTGCTTGAAGGCTCCCCGCAGCTGCTGCAGTAGCTCATTCTTGCAGCCTTGGCAGGGCCTTCCTTCAGCTTTGGCAGGATGCGAAGGAAATTCTCTACAATGTTCTGCTTTGCCCCTGGCTGCTGCAGCTCCAAGCTGTTTATGAAATCCCTGACAGCCGCCCTGAAGGATATCCTTGAGTGCGGGCACTCATTGAAGCGTATCCCGAAATCTTGCAGGAAAGCATAAGCTGCCACTTCCTTCTCATGGCAAAAGTAAAGCGGCTTCACCCGCGGGACGAACTTGGCATCCGCAATAACTCCGGCCACAGGGCCCAGGCGGGCTGCAATGCCAAGATTGCCCTTGAAGAGGTTCATCATCACTGACTGGGCTTCGTCGTCAAGGTTGTGGCCGGTGGCTATCTTAGTGAACCCCCTGGCCGAGGTGTTTAGAAGGTAGCGCCTCAATGTCCCGCACACGTTGCACGGCAGCACGGTAACCTTTCTAAGCGCTTCATGCAGCGTGAACCCAAACGCCTCCTTGTAAGAAACCGTCTTCAGGGGAATGCTGTTGCGGCTGCAAAAGCTGCGTAGATCTTCCAATGTAATGTTGCGGTAGCCGGGAATGCCTTCGTCAATGGCAAGGGCGGTCACATTTCCAAACCATTTGTTAAGAAGGTAGAGAACTGTTGTGCTGTCCTTGCCGCCGCTGCACGCGACAATTATCCTGTCGTTCATTCTGACAAGGCCGTATTCCTTTATTGTTGCAGCTACTTTTGACTCAAAATACGGGATGAAATGCCCCTTGCAGTAAGGTTTTGTTACGTTTACGACTGCGTTTTCCCTGCACTTGCTTCGGATGCAATTTACCATAAGCATCTGTTATTTGGGAAAAGTATAAAAAGATTCACAGCAGGTAAAGTGAGCATGCAACAATCACATATGGTCGCGCCTCTAGCTGCAGAGAAAGGAAAGTTGACCAGCACTGAAAGAAGAATCATGGTAGGTCTGGAAGTCCACGGCTACCTCAACATGGAAAGCAGGGCAAAGCTTTTCTGCAACTGCGCCATAAGCCCAAGCGCCGAGCCTAACACCACAATCTGCCCGGTATGCACTGGGCAGCCTGGGAGCAAGCCAATGCTGCCAAACAAGGAGGCCATTGAGAAGATTATTGCCATTGCCGCAATCCTTGACTGCAGGACAAACGAACGGCTGGTATTCCAGAGAAAGCACTACAGCTGGCCTGACATGCCAACAGGCTACCAGAGAACAATGTCAGGAAGCTACTCTGTGCCAGTCGGGCAGGATGGCAGCTTTCTGGGAATAGGCATCGAGGAAGTGCACCTTGAGGAGGACCCGGCACGCTGGGACCCGGAAACAGGAAATGTTGATTACAACCGAAGCGGTTACCCGCTTGTCGAGATAGTCACAAAGCCTGATTTCAGCTCGGCTGAAGAAGTCAGGGCCTGGCTGAGGAGGCTTACGACAACCCTGAGCTACATAAAAGCCATCAATCCCGACCTCGGAATAAAATCTGATGTTAACGTTTCAGTCGCCCCATCATTTGGCAGGGTGGAATTAAAGAACGTAAACTCCTTCAGGAGCATTGTCAGGGCAATAGAGTATGAAACAGCAAGGCAGCAGCGCGAAGTAACCGAAGGCCGCAAGGTACCCATGGAGACAAGGGCGTGGAACGATGCGAAAGGCATAAGCGTATTCATGAGGCAGAAAGAAACAGCAGTTGACTACATGTTCATACCAGACCCTGACCTGCCCGCTGTAAAAGTAACAGCCGCTGAAGTGAAGAAGATAGCAGAGAAGCTGCCGGAAAAGCCAGCTGCCAAAATAAAGAAGTACGTCCAAAAGTGGAAGATTGACCACGCTGATGCGGAGATACTAAGCTCAGAAATACTCCTTGCTGAGCTGTTCGAAAAGGTAGCCGCAGTTGTCAACCCCATCATTGCTGCAAAATGGCTGCGAAGGGAGCTGCTCAGAGTTTTGAACTACAACAAAAAAGGATTGGAAGAAGTAAAAATAGATGAAAAACAAATCATTCAGCTGCTCAAGCTTGTTGAAAGCAGGAAAATAACTGACGAAGTTGCGAAGGGCATCCTTGAAAAACTCGTGGAAAAGGCATTTGACGTTGACGAATATGTCAGGAAGAACAACCTTTTTGCAGTTGCAGAAGCAGGCATCCTGGAGAAATACTCCGAAGAAGCGATTGCCGAGAATCCTGCCGCGGCAGCAGACTACAAAAGCGGCAAGGAAAAGGCGCTAAACTTCATTGTGGGTGCAGTCATGCGCAAAAGCAAAGGAAAGGCAACGCCGCAGGAAGTCAAAGAGATTATAGAAAGGCTGCTCAAGGCTAAATAAAGGAAGAGTGGTAAGCCTTAACAGCAGCACGGGCATCGTTGAGACTGCCAGAAAGGAAAGCACCGACAGGCAGGCTTAGGTTACTCTTTGCTGCGCTGTACGTTTCTTCTAATCCCTTAATTTCTTGCGCACTTAATCCTTCATTTTCTAACATGAACCTCAATCTAGCTGCTTTTTGCAACACTATGTTAAACATGCAGTGGAATTCGCCCAACAGGTCTACTTCTCCCAAAAACTTGCTTTCAGTGAATCCCCTGAGTAAATCAGGTTCACTATGCCCGGTAAATAGTCTTACACGCATTTCAGCATCGCTTTTACAGCTAAAACCAGGATTTCCACTAATTACCACTTCAGGAGGATATAAGATGTGCATGTCAAAACCCACCAAACTGCACAATTGCACTGCCAGCTGAAAATTCGCATCAACATAAACACTATCAGTTGCCCTGTAAGCCGCCGAATATGCTCTTAAGAGAGACTCAAGAAAACCATTAGTTGCAAGATGGTTTTCTTCCAGCGCTCCTCGTGTTGATTTTCTGAGCGATCTCATGCCCTCAATGTAAGATGTAGTGCTAGTAAGAAGCTGGGTTTTGCCTGCCATTATTTCTTCCCACGGCAAAGAAATCATAAACAGATGCCAAGGCGTGTCATTCCTATCAGGACCCGTAATTATGATGTCCGAATGTAAATCTTCCCCTACTTGCTCATTCAAGACCTCACCTCTCAATTTGGAGCCAAGATATGAGAGCAAATCGGATGCCAAATCTTCTATTGGTGCCTGAGGATTCTGCTGACTAAAATTGTAAGCCCTGTTAACTGATAAATTTATCAGCCCAGTATTGCCACTGCCAGAAATAATCCTGTTTCCAAAAGGATGTATCTTTTGCCCCATTGACTTTGTCTCCGTAACTGGGTCTGTTACCTGGCTATCAGTGCACATAACGACAAATTCCAAGCCTCGCCTATTCTCTTGCCATCCCTCAATTCCGTGCCGGGCTGTTACAATAGTCATGGGCTCAGGGAATCAACAGCTCAATATAAATTTTTATAAACCTGAACAATGTGGCAATGCCCTGATGGCTAATTTTATCTTTATACACAGCTCAGGAGGAAACCCTGATGAGTGGTTCTTCTCCTGGCTCAGGAAGGAGCTGGAGAAGAAGAATCACAAGGTGTACGCCCCATTCTTCCCGACGCCAGTAGGCCAAACCCTTGAGAATTGGATGAAAGAGTTTGAGCCATACTGGAAGCAGGTAACCGAGCAAACAGTATTTGTTGGCAGGAGCATAGGGCCTGCGTTTATCCTGCGGCTGCTTGAAAAGGCAAAAGTCAAGGCCAAAGCAGCTTTTCTTGTTGCTGGCTTCTGCTCGAGCCTCGGCCTGGAGGAGTTCGAGCCATTAATAGAAACATTCATTGAAAAGCCGTTCAACTGGGACAAAATAAAAAACAATTGCGGCAGCTTTTACGTCTATAACGCTGACAACGACCCAATAGTCCCTTTAGAAAAGGGAAGGGAACTAGCTCAAAACCTCGGAACAGATGTAACGCTTGTAAGAGGGGCTAAGCATTTCTGGCTAAAGAAATTCCCGAAGCTCCTTGATGACATCACGGGTATTTGACTTTTTCAAATTCGCCCTTCATGTCGCAGAATATCGAAACAAACCGCTTGGTGGCTGTGGCAAGCTCTTTCCGGCCTTTTGGAGTAATCCTGTACCTCTTTTCCTTGGCGCCATCACCGCCGCGCCTTACCTCTTCAATCCAGCCGCTTTCATTAAGCTCCTTCAGGACAGGATAAATTGTGCCTGGGCTGGGTTTTGAGCCTCTTCTCTTTTCAAGCTCTTGCCTCAGGTCTTCGCCTGACATTGGTTTCTTGCTAATAAGCCGCAGGGTGGTAAATGTGAGAAACCCCCTCATATCACAGCACTCTTTCATGCTTATATTACACCAACTATGCTATTTAATACTTGTGGCAGTAGCGAAAGAATGTATCGTATAACCGATACATTTAAATATCTGCTGTGTTTTATATCGGATAAGCGATATAAAGCAAAAGGCTGTGTCGTGTATAGAGAATATCAGATATGAGCTGACATTCTCTAAGAGGGTTTTGATATGTAAAGAGAGGTTAATCAAAACCCTCTATAAGTGAACGGAGGTAAGAATATGGGAATGGATGGATGTTGTGGGCCAGACGGAAGCTACGGGCAGAGAAGCTTCCTAACAAGGGAGGAAAAGGCTGAGATGCTTAAGCAGTATAAGGACTCCCTAGAGAAGGAGGTGCAGGCAGTTTCCGAAAGGATAGATGAATTAAAGAAGGAGAAGTAATTTCTCCTTTAACTTTTATTAAAGCATAATTAAACGGAGGAGAACAAAAATGGATTTGCCATGGGGAGATGAAAAAACAGTTAAGTTCGTGACGAACGTCGGACTAATAACAAGCAACGGCCCTAACGGCCATAATATCATGGCTGCAGAATGGACTCATCAGGTATCATACTCGCCCGGGCTGATAGTTGTGTGTGTAGGTCCTGGAAAGGCAACAAATGAGAATGTTAAAGCAACAAGGGAATTCGGCGTAAGCATTGCCTCTGCTGACCAGAATATACTGGCGAGCATAGCGGGAGGAAGTAGCGGTAAGAATGTTGATAAAATAAGCGCCCTCAAAGAGCTTGGATACGAGTTCTACAAAGCCAAAAAGTTAAACACGCTAATGGTAGAGGGGTCAACATTGAATGCGGAATGTAAAGTAGTGCAGATAATAGAGCTTGGCGATCACACAATGTTTGTTGGAGACGTTGTTGAAGCAACTATCAATGCAAAAGAGCCAATAGTCTACCACAAAACAAAGTACTGGAAACTTGGAGAAAATATCCCAAAGCCTTCGGCACAAGAGCTTGAAAAGATAAACCGCATTTCTGAAAAATTCAGCAAAGGAAAATAATAGTAATTCACATTAATTATCGAAATATCGACCTTGTGTCGATACGCATCGGCTGCTGCCGATGCTGTTTTGTGTGAATCGCTAAATGGCAGATTGCAGTAAGAATTTACGAAAATTTGTGCAATCTGCTGTAAGTTCTAGTTTCGATACTTATTTAAGCAAAACAGCTGCCAGCTTTTTCTATGAACTGCGTTCATGAAACCGAAACGTTTTATAAGCTTTATTCAGCAGCTGAAAAATTGGAACAGACGTGGATTAATAGGATTAAAGACCAGCTTATGGAAAATCTTAGCGTTGGAAAACCGCTGAGGTATGATTGGTTTCGCGAAAAAAACTTGGTGACAAAAGACTTTTTTACCTTATCAACCATAAAACCAATAAAGTAGTGCTAGTTGCTTTTGGAACCAAGAAAGAGCAACAGAGAATAATCAATCATATTCTCCCTAACAAAGAACGCTACTTGAAACTCATAGAATAAAATTCTACCTTACCCGTTTAACCCTGCCAGCTTCCAAGTCCTTAAGACTGGCTTCTAATTGGAGCAGCAAATCGTCTGCTATCTCAGCTTTTCTCTTAAGCTTTTCATATTTTTCAGCTGTAATGCTTACAGAACCATTCACCATAGTCCCTCTGTATTGTTACTGCTCTATAAAACTTCCTAACGAAAATTGGCGTATGGAAATTTCACAAAAAGCGGATAATTTTCGCAAAACAGGACTTTTTCTGAAAATCTTCCATGCTGGCATGTAAAAATTTCTTTTCTGTTGCAGAATTTGCTTGATTTGCCAAGAAAGGCACTTTAAACTCTGAAACACATTGCAATGCATGCAGTACGACAGGAATAACCACGGTCACGAGAGCAACAATAGCAAGCTTTCATTATCAGAGCGGCGAAACAGGGCGCTAACAGACGCGATTGCGACTGCCAAAAGCGGCAAAAGCGAGCTTGAGATAATTATCAAGGCAGAGGAAAAGCGCAAAGACGACGTTGCCAGGCAGCTTCAAAGGATAGGGCAAGTGAGGCATGTTTACAGCCTTATCCCCTACTTGAGCCTGCGATGCGATGCTGATTACGCCGATATACTGAGAAAGGCTTCCTCCGGCGAGGTCAGCGACAGCGTGTTTGAAAAAACCTTCAGAAGCATTATGCCAGCCATTTCTGTGATTGACATTTCAAGCAAGTTCAGCATTCCAAAGGCCAAGCAGGCAAAAAGTACTGCACCTGCTGCTGTGCAGCTGCCAAGGCTGAAATCACGTACCTCGCTGTGGAATCTTGAGGCAATCGGGGCTTACGAGGCGCAGGGCTACGGCACTGGCGAAGGGGTAAATGTTGCTGTAATAGACAGCGGCGTAGACTACAGCCACAGCCAGCTTAGGGAACGATTCGGAACTGACAAAGGCTATGATTTTGTCAAAAACGACAGTGAGCCAATGGACCAGAACGGCCATGGGACGCACGTAGCCGGGACAGTGGCCAGCAGGGATTACGGGATTGCAACTGGATGCAGGCTTTATGCGGTCAGGGTGCTTGATGAGAACGGCTCGGGGAGCGAGGCAGACGCAATAGCAGGAATTGAATGGTGCATCAAGAATGGGATTGATGTGGTAAACATGAGCTTTGGCGGGCCTGTTGCCTCCCAAGCATTTGAGGAAATTTGCAGGTACGCCTGGCAGCAAGGCGTGTTGCTCGCGGCTGCTGCAGGCAACAGCGGCTACGGCGCAAACTATCCTGCGGCATTTGGCGACTCAGTAATAGCTGTTGCTGCCGTTGATGGGGAACTTAGCCATCCAGGCTTTAGCAACATATACGAAACAAACGACATAGCAGCCCCTGGCGTCAACGTTGCTTCAACATACCTTGGCGAAAGCTACGCAACCATGTCTGGAACATCAATGGCATCGCCGCACGTCACAGGCAGCCTGGCCTTGGCGTTGTCAGTTGCAGCGCAAGCTGGCGAAGCAGCAGAAATGGAGAAAATAATGAAAAGCAAAGCTGAAAACCTGGGTGAGCAGGAAGTTTTTGGCGCTGGCCTGATAAGGATTGATGCAATGGTAGAATACCTTGCGGGAAAAGCGGCATATTCAGACAACAGGCGGCAGTTGCCAATGATTAAGGATTACTTTTCGTTTGAGAAAAAAGTCGACCTGGCAGTAAGCGGCTTTGCCAAGGATGCGCTTGCAGAGGTAAAGAGGATGTTCTCATGACAGAAGAGGAGAAAAAGCTTGAGAATGTTGTGAAGGACGCATACATTGTCTATTCAGAAAGCGGAGGGCTGACAGCTGACGAGCAGCAGCAACGCTACACTGCGCTTCTTCAAAAGGCAGACGAACTGCAGCAGAAATACGGCAGCGAGACGTTCACTTATAGAAGATTTGAGTTCGTTAAATCCCTAGCGGCAGTAATAAAAGACAAAGAAATCATAGACGCCCTTGTGAAAGAAGGATATTCTGTGAAAGAGCAGGGAAGGTTCACGGTTTGAATACAACGTATGCAGTTTCAAGAAGTTGCCGCTACCTTTCGCCTACACATTAAGGACAAAAAACAAAGATGCACACTCACAATCGGGACTAAAAACAGAAAAATATATAAGTAAGATATGTTTTACTTATCCTACAGGTGATGTAACATGCAAGTGGAACTAACCAGAATATCTGAAAAAGGACAAGTTGTTATCCCATCTTCGTTGAGGAAAGAAATGGGAATAAAGAAATCAGACCAGTTTATGGTATTTGGTGAAGCTGGAACAGTTATATTGAAGAAAATAGAAACATCTGCAATTAAAAAGACATTTGATGAAATAGCAAAGCCATTGCGGGATGCAGCTAAGCAAGCGGGATTAACTAAAGCAGATGTAAAAAAAGCAATCAAAAATGTTAGAAATGCAGCTTAAATTAGTTCTTGATACGAACACTATTGTTTCAGCTTTCTTTTGGGAAGGAAATGAAGCTGAGCTATTGAGGAAAATTGAGCAAGGTAATGCGAAATTATACATTACGAGTGAAATTCTTAATGAGGTTGAAGAAGTAATAAAAAGACCAAAATTCAATGAAGTTATGAGGAAAGCTAACTTAACACCAGACCAGATTATGCAAAAGATTGTTTCTCTTTCTCACTTGGTTATTGCTCCGAAAATAACTGTGAAGGTTTGCAGGGATGAAAAAGATGACAAATTCCTTGAGTGCGCAGAAAGTGCAAAAGTTGATTATCTTATCAGTGGAGATGAAGATTTGCTCTCTTTGAAAAAGTATAAAGAGATTCCGATTGCCAGAACTCTGAAAATATTGCAATTATTGGAGTAACTAATTCTGAGATTGTTTGTGAGGCTGTGGTTTTGATTCTATTTTAATAAAACTTTTATGATCATAAGGGTCAATAGCAATCTTTGTTTTATTTTCTGTTGCTCCTGCAAATCCTGCATAGCCATATTTGCCCGCGGTAGATTCCAAGATTATACAGAATTCTTCATCTATCTTATAATAACTGATATTGGCATTTTCGGGGGTGTATCTTTGATAAATACTAAGTTTTACATAGGATGCATCATCGAGAGAATTTTGCAAGAAAACAGAACCGCCATTTAATGTACATGACGTTTTGAACTTTTTTGTTCCTTCCCTAGAACATGAAGGATAATAGCTATATTCTAGCCCTTGGTCTTTTTTGCTTATCTCATCTTTTGAAGCTAAAATTTCAAAATCAACAGGGTTATCAGATTCTAAATTAAAGTCATAAGTTATAGATTTTTCAGTATCCACCAAATCAATGTGCTGATAGTAATTCTGCTGTATTAGAAATTCACTATTATACACCTCAATAGGTTTTGAATTTTCGCGTATATTTTTCTGAACTTCGTCTATGTCCATACCGCAAGCAAGAGAATAAGCATGGTATTCTGTAAGTATCATATAAGTCTTTATACCGAGATTTTCAAGCATCGACATAGTTACGGCAGTTAAATCTTCACAATCTCCAGCGCCTATGTCTAAAGTATCGTGTGGGCTTTGAACATAATCATCTTGTCCTCTAGGGTCGCTAACATATTTTAAATTATTAACAACCCAATCATAAATAAGAACTGTTTGACAAGATTTATCATTTACAGAACATTGCGAGGTAACCTCAACAGCTTTTTTCCTTAATTCATTGTCTCTAAGCTGTATACTTTGAAGGTATTTATCAGCCCATCTGCTTTTCCAGTATAAATCATTATTATTTCTTTCAAAAATATTGTCAAAAATATTTACTAAATCTTTTTGGTTTTCTGCTACTGCTTGAGCTTGTTTAGAATCAGCAAGTGGTCTGTTAATAGGCGTTTGATCTTCCATAACGAAATCTTCATCTTTGCCAAATAACCAAATAGTAGAAATAATGACAAAAATTATCATCCACGTCCACGGAAGTAAAAATTTTAGTTTTTTCATGTAGATATCATTAAATCAGTCCGTTATGGGTTTACGTTAATAAAATTTTCTTAATTTAACTTCATGCCCTAGATTCCATTAATTAAAACATGAAGTGCGTAGCACCATAATAGCGTGTGCCACAATCCGTTCGTTAGCCCCCGAAAAATTGTGTATAACTACAGCCTTATCCCCACGACCTTTGCAAAATCATCACGGACTCGCTTCTCGAAGTCTGCAGTTGTTTCGCCCTCCTCTTTTTCCTTTGCGAGAATGTGCAGCAGCTTGTGGGCAAGCTCCTTCTCTTTTTCCACGCTGAAAGCCTTTGACTGGCCGGCGTGCTCGTTGACAAGCTTTTGCTCAACGTCCTCGACGCTCTGGTAGTCAACCCTGACTTCCTCGAAGCCCTCCCCGGTCAGCTTGCCTGTGTTCTTCGCAACGTGCACTGCGCTCTTCGCGTATGCGGCATCGAAAAAAGACTTGAAATCAACATCGCTTGCCCGGCCAGACCTGAGCTGGCCAGCCACCCTCACAAGGACTATGGTGTTGTAAAACTCCCTTGTCTCGATGGCTTCGAGAAGCTCTCGGCTCACCTCCTCAGGCGATTTCCTGCTGGCATCAACTGAAAGAGTAAATGCGTTGTGAACCACCACCAAGTTATGCTCGGCCCTGACTTCGCCTGTCGCAGCGTCGTGCTCAACAATGTAAAAGCCGCCGCTGCCAGAAAGCTCAAGCTCGTCAAAGTTGTTCGGAAAAAGCGGGCCAGGCAGGGTAATCAGGCCGTAGCCCTCAACCTCGCGCTCAAAAACCCTGTGAATGTGGCCGCCAGCGTAATAATCAAAGCCTTTTGGGAACATGGCCAGCGGGACAGCGTCCATCTGCTCAAGGCCCTTTGGCTTGAACTCCTCAATTGCAGTGTGGAACATAAAAATCTTGAACCCGGGCTCGCTTTCAAGGTTTGAAAGCACAAGCTGGCCGTAGTAGTGCTTGTCCAGCATGCCCTTCTTGCCGCCAATCCCGGTAATCTTTGCGCCGGTTTTCTGGTCCACGGTAAACCTGAGGACAAGCTTCCCGTCCTCGGTTGCTTTTCCTCGCATGACGTTGACCAAAAGGCCGGCGTTCTCAAGCACGTCAAGCATTGTCTTGCCGGTAGGCGAGAAATCGTGGCTTCCCGGGATTATGTAGACTGGCAGCTTCCTGTCCGCAAGCTCCTTTAACTTGCTGGTGACCTCCTTGAGGCGGTCGATTGAAGGTAACGAAGTGTTGAAAAAATCCCCGGAGATAAGTATGAAATCAACCCCCTTCTCGATGCAGGCGTCAACAGCCTGGGTGAAAGCCTTGGTACTAGCCTCGGCAAGCCTCTCATCAGCCCAGGAGCCGATGTGGATGTCAGCAAAGTGCGCGAACTTCATGAGGCAGAGGGATGCCAGAAACTATTTAACATTTGTGTTAAACTCCAGTTCATTCGTTGATTGTGTAATTGTTCTATGATTGAACTATGCAATATTTAAAACATGTTAGGTTACCATAAGAATTTACTATTGGAGGTAATAAAATGACATCAAATGATAAACCAGCTGCGGATTTAGTTTCGCGTGTTTTAAATCGTGACAATAATTTTAGATTAGCAGATTTAGGAGATAGAGCTAAACGTATTGGAAGGTACCTTGCCAAAAATGCGGAAGAGTTGATTGTGGAAGCCGCACTTGTTGCATCCATTGTCTACTTTATAATCGGCGTTAATGATTTACGCCAATTGGGCAGCAAACAAACTCCACAGTCTACCACCAGCGAGCCAGCATACAAGCAGGAGATTTACTTACGCTAGGAACAGAGGGCTTACAATTTTGGTGCTGCCGTAATTTTGGCTTTCTGCTTCCCAAGCTCGGCCTCCAAAATCTTCTTGGAAATGTTAAGGTCAAGCTCTATCAGCTTCTTGACCATCGGGCTTTCCATGTTCAGCCTGTAAAGCTCAGCCCTGCTGCGGGAGTTATGGAATTATCATCTGTAATTTCAACCATGATGAAACTTTCCAGAAGCCGGATTAAATATGTTTTGATGCGGAAGGATTATACGGTTCAGCGCTGCTGGTAAGCCTTGCTTGTGGCTGCTTCCGCTAAAGATTTAATGTGGTGAATTGCAAACGTATTAGGAGTTGGTGTAGTCTGGATAAATACCCCTGACCCATCCCTGACCATCCTGAACTTGGTCGTGTCAATGTTTTGTGGCATTATTGCTCCTGAAAAGTACACTGCCTGAACAGCGCTTGATAAGCTGGAATCATTCAGCGCAGTAACGAAGTCAGAAGGGGACATTGCTATACCGTACAACTCGCCCTTACCCGGAACACTGCTTCTATTAAGGTGCAGCTCTCCATTTACTTTACCTTCCAGGCCTGCCCTGATGCCGTCAACTGTCTGCCTATCAGCACCATTAACTTTCCTGCTTCCTATGTAAATTGTTACATCATTGCTTACCTGAGGTTGGCTGCGTTGCTGTTGCTGGGGCGTTTTTGCCCCTGTGCTTTTAGCTTGCCTTGGAACCGGTCCGCCGAATAGGACAGTATGGGCCGAATCATACAGGTTCAGAATGTGAATTCTTTCTTGCCCATCAATCCTAGCTTTGCGTGTTTGGTCTTTTTCATACATAAACAGCGCTTTCAGTTGTTCGGTGTCAACATGGCTGCTTATAATTTCAAGCGGTGATACACCAACTGTGCTTTCATAGGCAATAGCCAACTCGCTGAGATAATGGAGCCCATAGCCAAATTTTGTTCTGAACGCAGCATTCGCGGCCAGCCCTAATTGTTCATGTAAAATGCATGGAGAGTTAAGATGCACTGCCAGATTCGCCAGCTGCCCGGCAATTTGTGAAAGCGATTTCTTGTCATCAGCTATGACATGGCTGTCTACAAGCAAAGGGCCGATTTGAACTATACGTTGAGCCTTTGCCGCAATTAAGCGTACAACCCCTTGATACATATCAGGTTTCTTATCCGGCCCAAGCCCGAGGCGGGAGGCCAATCCAACAAGAAAAGAATCAACATGGCCATTGACAAGCTTATCCACCAGATACCCTTGAATGCCTTCCCGCAGCGGACCACGCTCAAGGCCTCCACCAAAATGCTCATACAAATCAAGAACAACTCCCATGTGTTGAGGCGTCATAAGCGTTCTGGTCAAGCCATCATGCTTTAATTCGTATGCAAGCGCATGCTCAACGGATTCTGCAGCATGTGACTTATCTGCTTCTGCCACTCGGCCAAGCAGCTCACGCATGGACGAAGAACCGGAATCCCCGAAAGCCTCAACCAAATCATCAAGCCGTTTTCTCAGGGCGCGAGCCATGCCTGGGGATGGCGCGTGATGCAGTGCCAGTGCAGCGTAGCTTTGGTCGAATATGCCTACAGGGTGCCTGTTTTGCGAAGAAGTATCGGCATTGTCAATAAGGTCGATTAAGCTCTCAATCGCTCTCCCCCGAGGCCTGCCCTTAAATTCCGGATCAGACGTGGCGACAAGGAACTTTCCATATACCTGCTCAGTGTGCGCGGACCAGTCCCATCTGCCAAAGAATTCTGGAAGCACGGGCGCGCCACGCCTGTCAAATAATGCAGCATAAGAAGGGTTTCTGAAATAAGGGCTCATCCAATACAGCGCCTTTCCTAACTTGTCACCATCTGATAAGCCATATCTTTCAATGTTGTTTAGGGCATCAGCAAGCTCACCTACGCGTTCACTAATCATTCTGAAACCAACGCTTTGGGCATGGTCAAAGATTCCCTCGGCTGCTGCCAGGCGGACTTCCCTAAGCTCCGCAGCATTCAGTACCGGACCAACTTGCTCTATCGAAGGCAAATAATCCTGCACGTGGGACCGATTTGCTTTGGCAAGGGCAGCAAGAGCATGCGCGTGCTCAGACAGCTCTTCAAGAACAGCAAGAGGAACAGGCACACCTGCAATACGCAACCATCCTATCTGGTAATCTACAGCGTGCTTTAAATCCCACCCTATCTGAATGCTATCGAACCCGCCTCTACGTTCACTTTTGGTCTGTGCTAATGCGTCCGCAAAGCCCGCCTTATTCGCGCGGTTCCAGTATTCTGTAGCCAGAACCTGAGAGTCCAGACCAACCCGCTCACCTGCTGCAACAAACGCTGTTGCTTCAACAGGAGAAAATCTGTGCTGGGAAACGTGCCTGGATTTCATAGGCATATTAAGCCTGTCAGTTACCAGTGCCCAGAGTTCTTCAGCGGAAACAACGCCCGCCAGCTGTTCATGAAGGAAAGGCATATGGCGCAGTGACTGATCCTGCTATATAAATTTGCCGAAAACCTTTGCAGGCTTGCCACTATCATATTCCCATTAAGCACACCTTATACTCCCTATGAAAAAAGATTATCTAATCCTCTGAAGAATATACGGCTTAAGCAAAAAGGCTTTGGCGGCCATGAAAGTAATCCGCTGCTGTCGCATGATTTGCAAAAAACAGGAGGTGGCTCGAATGATGGAGAAAAAGGATTTGGTCTTGCTGTCGCATCTCAGGAAGAACGCCAGGGCAACCCTAACTGAAATAGGCAAGGAAATGCACATGCCTGTCTCGACAATATTTGAGAGGCTAAAAGGGCCCCTTAGCAGCTACATAAAAAGGCACACATGCATACTTGATAACAACAAGCTGGGATTTACCTCAAGGGCAACTCTCATCCTGAAAGTGGACAAGGAGCAGAAGAAGGAGCTGGGGCAATTCCTGCAAAAGCACCAGAACGTGAACTCGCTCTACAGAATTAACAACGGCTATGACTTCCTTGCTGACATAATATTCGCGCAGATGATAGACCTTGAGGAATTCATTGAAGTGCTTGAATCAAAATACAAGCTAAGGCACAAGGAGGTTTATTTTATAATAGACGAGGTGAAGCAGGAAGGCTTCCTCGCTGACCCGCAGACAGCACAGTTCATGGCAGAGCAGCCGGCCACCAAACCCAAGCAATAGCGGCGGACTTTAATAATCGGATAATAATTGTAAAGTCCGCCGAATATAGAGAACTTTGAATAACCACCAATATTTAACTGATGTTCAAAGTTACCTCAGCGTATCGCTGAGGGATGTCAGCTATCAGCTGACATTCTCTTAGACAACTTTGACAAGTGAAGACAGATAATCAAAGTTGCCTATAGG
>ORMF011478083.1_pt1 | contig 15112 bp, 18 predicted proteins | sample 1779871 | NCBI WGS metagenome assembly ORMF01 (sample SAMEA104232316, study PRJEB22302) | groundwater metagenome | biome: forest; feature: aquifer; material: groundwater | place: USA | collected 2011-08-07 | depth 5.4 m | reverse complement strand
TTACGAACGAGGAGGAACTGCTGCAAAGCGCCACGCGCATCATCGTGGAAGCCGGTGGCTACCGCATGGCAGGCGTCGGCTATGCCGAAAACGATGCGGAAAAGAGCATCAAACCTATGGCGTGGGCAGGCACGGAAGAGGGCTACATCGCCGAAGCAATCCAGACCTGGGCGGATGTCGAACTGGGCCAGAGGCCCATCTCCCGAGCCATCCGAAGCGGAAAGCCGGAACTTGCTCGCGACATTTCGTTAGACCCGGCTTTTGCAAACTGGACGGACGCCGCAGCAAAGAGAGGGTATGCGTCCAATCTTGCGCTGCCTTTGTCGGACGGTACACGGATATTCGGCGTCTTGAACATTTACGCTGGTGAGCCGAATGCTTTTGATACGGAGGAAACCCGGCTACTTGTAGATCTGGCCGACAACCTCGCTTACGGCATCGTCTCCCTGCGCACCCGGGCCGAACGCGACCGCATCGCCCATGCGCACGCGCACCACGCCGAGATTCTGCAGAGGAGCCTGGAGCAGTCCATCGAGGTCATCGCCGCCACCGTGGAAGCACGCGATCCCTACACCGCCGGCCATCAGCGCCGCGTCGGCGAACTGGCCGTGGTCATTGCGCAGGAGTTGGGTCTGCCGGAGGATAAAATCCATGGCATCCACCTTGCCGCCGTCATTCACGACCTGGGCAAGATTCGCGTGCCGGCGGAAATCCTTTCCAAGCCCGGCAAGCTCAGCAACATCGAGTTCATGCTCATCAAGACGCACCCGCAGGACGGCTACGACATCCTGAAGGACGTGGATTTCCCCTGGCCTATCGCCGACATCGTCCGCCAGCATCACGAGAAGCTGGACGGCTCGGGCTATCCGCAGGGATTGAAGGGCGCGCAGATCCTGCTCGAATCGCGCATCATGACCGTGGCCGACGTGGTGGAGGCGATGTCATCGCACCGGCCGTATCGCGAGGCCTTGGGCATCGAGGTCGCACTGAAGGAGATCGAGCGCGGCCGCGGCAGCGCCTATGATCCTGCGGTCGCCGATGCCTGTCTCAAGCTGTTCCGCGAAGGAAGGTTCGCATTTCAGGCCTGAGGCCTCGCACGCCAGTGTGCCCGGCGGCGACCATTGGTGGCCAGTTTTGCCCTGGTCGGGGAGCCGTTGAGGGCTCGAACCTACAGTAGATACAGATCACCCGAAGGAGAAAGACCATGGGCCAGCTCGACAACAAAGTCGCCATCGTCACCGGCGCGACCAGCGGCATCGGCCGCCGCACCGCGGAACGCTTCGTGGAGGAGGGTGCGCGGGTCGTCTTCTGCGGGCGGCGCGCAACCCTCGGCGAAGCGCTCGAAGCCTCACTCGGGCGCGACTGCTGCCGCTTCATCGCCGCCGACGTGACGCGCGAGGCCGACGTGCAGCGCGTGATCGAAACCTGCGTGCAGGCGTTCGGGCGCGTGGACTGCCTGTTCAACAACGCCGGCGGACCTGCGCCCATCGGCGGCATCGAGACGATTCCCGTGGAAGGGTTCGACGCGGCGATGGCAACCCTCGTGCGCAGCGTGATGCTCGGCATGAAGCACGTCGCGCCGCTCATGATTCGCCAGGGGAGCGGCAGCATCATCAACAACGGCAGCATCGCCGGCATCCGCGCCGGCTACTCGACCTCGATGGTCTACAGCGCCGCCAAGGCGGCGGTCGTGCATCTCTCGACCTGCGCTGCGATGCAGCTCGGCGAATCCAAGGTGCGTGTCAACTGCATCTCGCCGGGCGGAATCGCGACCGGCATCTTCGGCAAGGCGCTCGGCCTGCCGACCGAAGCCGCGGAGCAGTCCGCAGAGGCCGTAAAGACAGGGCTGGAAAAGCTGCAACCGATTCCCCGCGCCGGGCTGACGGACGACATCGCCAATGCGGCCGTGTTCCTCGCCTCTGACGCCTCGAGCTTCGTCAACGGCCACAACCTGGTGGTCGACGGCGGCGTCACGGGCGGGCGCCAGTGGTCCACGGCGCAGCAGGGTTACCAGGCGATGCGGCAGGCCTTCGGCCTGCGGTAGGTCGCGGCGCCGTGTCCGCCATGCTGCCGCACGGCGGATTAGTGGTCATCACGAGAGACTCGGTGCGGGGCGCATACTGATTTCGTGAGCACAGTCGACATCGCGAAGCTAAGCCCTCAAGAACGCTTGGAACTTCTCGAGCAGCTTTGGGATCGCCTCTGCCAGGCGCCCGAGGCTGTTCCAATCACGGATGTTCAGCGCCAGGAGCTTGACAGGCGTCTTGACGAGCTGGACCGAGACGGCCCAGTTGGCATTCCGTGGGATGAGGTTCTTAACCGCATTCGTAGCCGCACGCTCTGATGCGGATCGTTGTCCGTTCCGCTGCGGCAGCGGACATGGATGAGGCTTTCCTCTGGTACGAAGGTCAACGCGGAGGCTTGGGTAGTAAATTTCTGGCGGAGATGGACGCGATGATTCCGTGGACACGTTTGGTGAGGTTGGTCGCGAGCTGCACTACCCGAACGCGGTTAACGGCCGATGCCGCTGGAGCGGATGCCGCGGTGCCCGATGAAACGACCATTCTGCGGGTCCGGCATTTGCTGGAGGAGCACCAGCTCACCGCTCCGGCGTTCTTCAACCCGAAATTCGCGCATGATCGACATCACCGACATCGTTGCGGTCACTTGCGCAGAGCTTCCCTGGGGGACAGGGAATCACGTGGCGCTATACTGCTGCCTGCCTAAGAGGAGCAGCCGATGAATGTGCCCGGAATTGAGTTTTTGCGCGACCGCAGAGGCCGTCGCAAGGCGGTGCTCATCGACCTCAGGAAGCATAAACGGCTTTGGGAAGACCTCTACGACGGCTACTTGGCGCACTCACGCCGCAGCGAGCGTCGTGAGTCCCTTGCAACCGTAAGACGCCTTGTCGAGGCCCGCGGCAAGCGTAAGGCACGTGGCTGACTACAGTGTTGTTTTTGCGCGATCGGCGCGCAAAGAGCTGCAGAATCTCGATCCTCCGGTTGCCCGACGCATCCTCAAGCAAATCGAGGCGCTGGTGGCGAACCCTCGTCCAACCGGGGTCGTGAAACTCGAAGGCTCAAACGACATCTGGCGCGTCCGCGTTGGCGAATGGCGTGTGGTGTACCGGATTTTGGACCGAGCGCACTTGGTTGATGTCATCGCTGTCCGCCATCGCCGTGACGCGTACAGATAGCATGGAAAAGCTACCGCGCCCTGACGAAGATCGGCGGAGCGGATCCGTACCGCGCTCCGGCGGGCTGTTGAGGAGTCGAAGTCATGACGGAAAGCGCGAGGTACGCGAAGATTGTCGAGTGGTCCGAGGAAGACCAGTGCTACGTCGGAAGTTCTCCCGGCCTCGTCTTCGGCGGATGCCATGGCGCGGACGAAAAGGCCGTATTCGACGAGCTGTGCCAGATCGTAGAGCAAGCCATTTCGCTCTGTCACAAGGATGGGCGGGATCTTCCTCCTTCCACTTCCGGCCGGGATTTTGCGAACAAGATGCAGAACGTCGCATGGAAGCGCAGCCTATGCGGCCGCCGCGCGCCCTAGTGGCGCACCGAAAACTCGATCGTGTCTTTCGTCGGCTCGGCCGCGGAGTGCCCGAAGACGATGCTGCCCGAGCGTCGCAGCGACAGCTCTTCGCGGCGCAGCGCCACCTCGGGGTCGCCCGCGAAGGTGAGGTAGGTCCCGTTGCTGCTCTGGTCGGCGAGGTAAAACTTGTCGCGCCGCTTCTCGATCTTCGCGTGCTGGCGCGAGGCTTTCGGATCGGTGATCACGAGGTCGCAGGCGGCGTCGCGCCCGATCATCACCGCGGGACGCTCGGCGTCGACCACGATCTCGCGCCCGCCGTGGCGCAGCACCAGCTCGGCCACGGGTTGCGCGGCGTGCTCGACGCCCGCCGCCATGGTGAGGTCTTCGCTCTCCTGCCAGAGCACCTCGAATACCTGCAGGTCCTCGGCCTTGCCCTTGACCGCGACCGCGGCAATCGGCCGCGTTGACGTGCGCAGCGCCGTCGGCAGGGCGTCCACCGTCGCCCGCGTGGTCATGATCTGCATACCCTTGGCGAGCCCGGCCATGCGCGCCGCGGTATTCACCGTGTCGCCGAACACGTCGCCCTTCTCTTCGATCACGGGGCCGGCATGGAATCCGACCCGGATCATCCGCTTCACGCCCTTTGTGAGCATCAGCGCGTTGACCACCGTCTGCATGTCGGTGGCGGCGAGAAAGCCGCGCTCGGCGTTCGGGAACACGCACATCAACTCGTCGCCGATCGTCTTGACGACCCGGCCGCGGTGACGCTGGGTGATCACCTGCATCGCGACGAGCGCCTCGTCGATCAGCGTTTTCGCGTCGGTATCGCCGACCGCCTCGTACAGTTTGGTGCTGCCGGCGATGTCGGCGAACAGCACCGCGACCCCGCCCTCTGCGGGAGGCGGAGCCTCGTTCTGGATCGTCTTGTCGTAAGGACCGGCCATCCCTCCCTCCCTCCCTTCTCCGCCGGTTCGGCGATGCGCTACTGCCGCTGCGCCCGCGTCATGAACACCAGCCGCTCGAACAGGTGCACATCCTGCTCGTTCTTCAGCAACGCGCCGTGCAGCGGCGGAATGATCGTCTTGCGATCCTTGGAACGCAAGGCCTCCGGCGGGATGTCCTCGGCGAGCAGCAGCTTCAGCCAGTCGAGCAGCTCCGAAGTGGAGGGCTTTTTCTTCAGACCGGGCACCTCGCGCACCTCGAAGAACCCCTCCATCGCCTCGCGCAGGAGCGATTTCTTCAGCCCCGGGAAGTGCACGCCGACGATCTTCTCCATCGTGTCCTTTTCCGGAAACTTGATGTAGTGGAAGAAGCAGCGTCGCAGGAACGCGTCGGGCAGCTCCTTCTCGTTGTTCGAGGTGATGAAGACGATCGGGCGGTGCACCGAGGTCACCAGTTCGCGCGTCTCGTAGACGTAGAACTCCATGCGGTCGAGCTCGCGCAGCAGGTCGTTCGGGAATTCGATGTCGGCCTTGTCGACCTCGTCGATCAGCAGCACCCCCGTCGACGGGGCGGTGAAGGCCTGCTACAGCATGCCCTTGACGATGTAGTTGTGGATGTCATGCACGCGCGGGTCGCCGAGCTGCGAGTCGCGCAGGCGCGACACCGCGTCGTACTCGTAGAGACCCTGCTGCGCCTTGGTCGTGGACTTGATGTGCCATTCGAGCAGCGGCACGCCGAGCGCCTTCGCCACCTGAATCGCGAGCATGGTCTTGCCCGTGCCCGGCTCGCCTTTCACCAGGAGCGGCCGCTGCAGCGTGATGGCGGCATTGACCGCGAGCGTCAGGTCGTCGGTCGAGACGTATTCGGCGGAGCCCGAAAAGCGCATGGCAAAATCCCGAAGCGAAAGGCGCATTCTAACCGCGCGGTTGAGGCGCAAGGCGCATGGCTGTAGAATCGCGCGCTTTCCAAGGCAGGAATCGCCGCATGTCCCACCCGAGAGTCATCGCCATCGTCGCGGCCCTGAGCGCAGTCTGCGCCGCGGCGAACGCCCTGGCACGGCAGCCGGCGGGCGAAGCGCAGGCCGCGAAGAACAAGATCGCCGTCTGCGAAGGCTGCCACGGCATCGCGGGCTACCGGACGGCGTTTCCGGTCGTCTATCACGTTCCGAAGCTGGGCGGCCAGCAGGCCGCCTACCTCGTGAAGGCGCTCGAGGCGTACAAGTCGGGCGAGCGCAAGCATCCGTCGATGCGCGGGATCGCTGCCTCGCTGACCGAGCAGGACATGGCGGACCTCGCGGCTTACTACTCCGGGAAAACGAAATGAACCGCCTGGCGATCACGCTCGCCGCTGCGGCGGCGCTTGGCCTGGCGTCGGCGGCAAGCGCCAAGGGCAATGCAGAGAGCGGCAAGGCGAAGGCGGCGCAGCTTTGCGCAGCCTGCCACGGCGCGGACGGCGCCAAGCCTTCGGCGCCCGACCAACCGATCCTCGCGGGACAATACTACGACTATCTCGTTCAGGTGCTCGGCGATTACAAAAGCGGCAACCGCAGCAACGCGATCATGAAGGGTTTCGCCGCCGCGCTGTCGAAGAAGGACATCGAGGATCTCGCGGCCTGGTTCGCGAGCCAGAAGTCCGCGCTCCACTTCCAGCGGTAGCACCTCCGAAAGTCCCGGTTCGAAATGCCGCGCCGCAGTTGCGCGGCGTTCAGTCTCGCGCGCGCCGCGCCAGGCAATCGAGGTAAGCCTCGCCATCCGGCGGCGCCCGGTCGCGCTGCGCCCGCCACACCATTTCGCCCAGGCATTCCAGCGCATCGTGCAAGGCGGCGTGACGGTCGTTCCGCGCCGAGAGCAGCGCGGCAAAACGCTCCGCGATTCCGCGCGGCTGGTCGACCGAGAGCTGCTCTTCCAGCGCAAGGTGCAGACTCAGGTGCAGGAAGGGATTGGCCTCGCCAGATTCGGGCAGGTAGTCCCGCTCGCGGGTCCTTTCCGGCGTCTCGAGCGCGGAGTGATACTCGGGATGCGCCAGAACCACGTCGAGCGCCATCGCTTCGAGGCCGCTGAGCGGCTCGCCGGCGCGATACTTCCGCCAGGTCGCGAAAAAGAATTCCCGGACTTGCTCGCGCGAGGGATTAAACATCGTTCGTCTTGCCGCGGTATTCGCAGAGGTCGCCGATCAGGCAGGCGGCGCACTTCGGCCGGCGGGCAAGGCAGGTATAGCGGCCGTGCAGAATGAGCCAGTGGTGCGCCTGGCGCAGGAATTCGGCGGGCGTGAACTTCAGCAGCTTTTGCTCGACGGCGAGGGGATCCTTGCCGGGCGCGAGGCCGGTTCGATTGGCCACCCGGAAAATGTGCGTGTCGACCGCCACCGTCGGTTCGCCGAACGCCGTGTTCAGCACGACGTTCGCGGTTTTGCGACCCACGCCCGGGAGGCGTTCGAGTGCGGCGCGATCCGCCGGAACCTCGCCCCCGTGCTCGAGCGTCAGCCTGCGCGCGAGTTCGGCAAGATTGCGCGCCTTGGTGCGGTACAGCCCGATCGTTCGGATGAAGGGTTCGATTCCCGCGGCGCCGAGCGCGGCCATGGCCTGCGGCGTTCCGGCGCGCGCGAAAAGCGCCGGCGTCGCGGCGTTCACCGAGCGATCGGTCGCCTGCGCGGAAAGTACGACCGCCACCAGCAATTCGAACGGCGTGCGGTAGGCGAGTTCAGTCTTCGGATCCGGGTTCGCCGCGCGCAGCCGCTCGTAAATCTGCCGGCGCCGGTCGGGGTTCACGTGCTGTGCTTGCGCTCGATGGCGGCGGCGAGGATCGCACGGCGCCGTTGCGGATCCGCGGCTCGGGCCGCGAAGCGGCGCGAGCGCCTGAGCTTGCGCCTTCGCACCCGTTGTCCCGCGGCGCGCGCGAGCGCCGCGGTCCAGGGCTCGCGCGGTGCCGGCAGCGAGATGCAATCGACCGGGCAGGGCGGAAGGCACAGCCGGCAGCCGGTGCACCAGGGCGCAACCACGGTATGCATATGGCCGCCTGCGCCCACGATCGCATCGAACGGACAAGCCTCGATGCAGCGTGCGCAACCGATGCAGCGCGCTTCGTCGATCAGCGCAACGGCCGTGCGGCGCAATCGGTTCCCGATTCCGGCGGCTCAGCGCCCGTTGTTGGCCTGCAGCAGGATTGCGGCCTGATCCGGCGACAGGGCGCGCGAGAACAGGTATCCCTGGTACTCCTCGCAGCGCTGCGCGACCAGAAACGCGAGTTGTTCCCCGGTTTCCACGCCCTCGGCGATGACCCGCAGGTCGAGGTTTTTCGCCAGCGTGATGATCGCCTTGACGATGGCGGCGTCGTTGCGCTCCTTCGGCACGCCGCGCATGAATGCCTGGTCGATCTTCATGTAATCGAGCGGAAACTGTTTCAGGTAGCCGAGGCAGGAGTATTCCATGCCGAAATCGTCGAGCGTGATCTGGATGCCCATGCGCCGCATCTCGTTCAGCAGGAGCACCGCGCGGTCGGGGTTTTCCATCAGCGTGCTCTCGGTGATTTCCAGTTCGAGGTGCTTCGCGTCGAACCCCGTTTCGGCGAGGATCGCGGCGATGCGCTCGGCGAGATCGGCGCGGCGCAACTGCCGTGCCGACAGGTTCACCGCGATGCGAAACGGCTTCATGCCGGTGTCGAGCCAGGCCTTCATCTGCAGGCAGGCCTCGCGCAGGACCCACTCGCCGATCACGTCGATGATTCCCGCCTGCTCGGCGATCGGAATGAACCGGGCCGGAGGGACCTGGCCGAACTCCGGATGATTCCATCGCAGCAGCACTTCCATTCCGCGGATCGCGCCGGTCTTCACGTCGACCCGCGGCTGGAATCCGAGATGAAACTGGTTTCGCTCGATCGCCTGGCGCAGCGCGTTGCGCAGATTCAGCGTCTCCACGGCGATCGCGTACAGTTCGGCCGAATAGAACCGGTAGGCGTTGCCGCCCGCGGCCTGCGCGTTCCCGGTCGCCGATTCGGCGCTGCGCAACAGCGCTTCCGGATCCATGCCGTCCTGGGGAAAGCAGCTCACGCCGACGCTCACCGTGACGAAAAGCGCGCGCCCCTGGACCAGGAACGCCTGCGCGAACGCGGCGAGGATCTGCTCGGCCGTGTCTGCGATTTCGTGCGTGCTGCCCGCATCCTCCATCAGCACGCCGAAACCGTCCGCGAGCAGCCGCGCCACGCTGTGCGCAGGATCGATCTTCTCGCGCAGCCGCGCCGCAACCGCCGCGAGCAGTTCGTCGCCCTGCGCGAACCCCAGCGATTCGTTGATGGTCTGGAAGTGATCCAGGTCGATCACCAGCAGCCCGACCATGGTGTTGCGCCGCCTGGCGCGCGCGACGGCCGTGCGGCACAGTTCCTGGAAGCGGAATCGGTTGGGCAATCCGGTGACCGCGTCGTGATACGTCAGCACGGTCGTCTTGCGCAGGCGCCGCACCATGACGTTGCAGAATTCGAGCGTCAGGTCGGGGTTCGCGCCCAGCAGCCCGAGGAGCGTGTCGCGATCGACTTCCACCACCTCCGTCTCGCCGAGCGCGACCACGGTCGCGCTGCGCACGCGGTGGTCCTGGTCGATCACCGCCATTTCGCCGACCACGCCGCCGGGATTCACGGTCTCGAACACGAGATCGCCGACCTGAATTCGAAGCGTGCCCGATCGCACCACGTACATCGACGCCCCGATGTCCCCCATTTCGAACAGGATTTCGCCGGCGCCGATGCGTCGCGCCGGGAAGGCGTCGAACAGGCTGCCGAGGGAACCGCGGGCGGCGCGATCCTGTGGGGCGGTGCTCACGGCGGGTATTCTAAGCGGGTGCAGGCGGGCGGCGGCAGTTGCCGGGTCGTCAACCCGGCAACGTCGCCAGCGCGACATGATTGCGGCGCGTGTCGCGCGCGAGGTGCGCGTGCGTCACTTCGCCTCGATGAACCTGCACGCCGTCTGCGAGTTCCGGGCGCTGCCCCACGGCCTGCTGCAGCGTGCCCTCGGCCAGCGCGAGTGCGTAGGGCAGCACGGCACGCTCCAGCGCGAGGCTCGCGGTGCGTGCGCAGGCCGCGGGCATGTTGGGAACGCAGTAGTGCACGATGCCCTCGTCGACGAAGGTCGGCTCGCTGTGGCTGGTGGCACGCGAGGTCTCGGCAATCCCGCCTTGATCGATGCCGACGTCGACGAGCACGGAACCGGGCCGCATCGCGCGAAGCATCGGCCGGCTGATGAGCTTCGGTGACAGTTGTCCCGGCGTCAGGACACCCGCGATCACGAGGTCGGACTGCTTCAGCGCATCCGGCAGCGTCTCGACTCCGGCGTGATACGCGGCGCCGGGATGGCGTGCGCGAAGTGCAGCGAAACGCCGCGTCGTCTTCGCGAACACCTGGACCCTCGCGCCCAGGCCGCAGGCCACGGCGAGCGCGTTCGCGCCGACGTTTCCGGCGCCGACGATCGTGACGCATCCGGGTGCGACGCCTTCCAGTCCCGGCAGAAGGACGCCGGAGCCGCCGGCCTGCTTCTGCAGGCACCAGGCACCGATCTGCACCGCGAGCCGGCCGGCAATCGCCGACATCGGCGCGAGAATCGGAAGGCTCCCGTCCGCCTGGCCCACGGTCTCGAAAGCGACGAAGGTCGCCTCCGACGCGAGCGCCGCCGCGAGCAAGTCCGGCTCCGGCGCGAAATGCTGAAAGCCGAACACGATCTGGCCGCGGCGCGGGAGCCCGTACTCCCGCGACTGCAGTTCCTTCACCTTGAGCAGCAGATCGCAGTCCCACGGATCGCCCAAGGCGGCACCGCTCGCCACGTACCCCGCGTCCGCGAATCCCGCGCCTGCACCCGCGCCCGGTTGCACCACCAGGACGCAGCCGCGAGCCGTCATCGCGCGCACCCCTTCCGGCGTCAGCGCGACGCGGAACTCACCGTCCTTGATTTCACGCGCCAGCCCGACGCGCATCGCGAATCGTCCGCACGCATTCCGCGATCAGCCCCGGGCCGCGGTACACGAGCCCCGTGTAGAGCTGCACCAGCGAAGCGCCCGCCGCCATTTTCTCCGCCGCATCGAGGCCGCGATCGATTCCCCCCACGCCGACGAGCGGCACTTCGCCCTTCAACTGCGCGGCGAACCCGGCGAGCACCTGCGTGGACCGTGAGCGGATGGGGGCGCCCGAAAGTCCGCCCGCCTCCTGCGCCTGCGGCCGCCACTCCACGCCCTCGCGTGAGACCGACGTGTTGGTCGCGATCACGGCGTCGATGCGATGGCGGCGCACGCTGGCTGCGATCTCGGCGACTTGCGCCGCGCTCAGGTCCGGAGACACTTTCAGGGCGAGCGGAACGCTGCGGCCGTAGCGAGCGGCGAGGCGATCGCGCAACCCGACGAGGCGTTCGAGCAGGGCGTCGAGTTCGGCTTTTTCCTGGAGCGCCCGCAGGTTCGTGGTGTTGGGCGAGGACACGTTGATGGCGACGTAGCTCGCGCGCGGATAGACGCGTTCGAGGCAGCTTGCGTAGTCATCGGCGGCGCGCTCGTTCGGCGTATCGAAATTTCGGCCGATGTTGATGCCGAGCACGCCGCGCCAGCTGCTGCGCTCGAGATTCGCCATGAACGCGTCGAGTCCGACGTTGTTGAAGCCGAAGCGGTTGACGAGCGCACGCTCGGCCGTGAGACGGAACAGGCGCGGGCGCGGATTGCCCGGCTGCGGCCGCGGCGTCACCGTGCCGACTTCGATGAACCCGAAGCCGAGCTTCGCGAGCGCGTCGACGTGCTCGGCGTTCTTGTCCAGACCCGCTGCGAGCCCGACCGGATTCGGGAAATCGAGCCCCATCACGCGCACCGGCAGCGCCGGCGCGCGGGGCGCCCTGAGCAGCCCGAAGCGCAGCGGCGCGTCCGCCAGTTCGAGCGTCAGCGAGTGTGCCGTTTCCGCGTCGAGCGCGAACAGCAGCGGCCGCGCCAGCGCATAGAGCATGCCGCTAGCCGGTCACGCCGAGATCGCGGCCGCCCAGACGCTGCCACGCGTTGTCGACGAATCCCTCGACCGGGATGAAACGCGACTTGTAGGCCATCTTCGGGCTCTCGCGGATCCAGTAGCCGAGGTACAGAAACGGCAGGCCGAGTTCGCGGCAGGCGTTGATCTGCCACAGAACGTTGTAGGTGCCGTAGCTCGCGCTGCGATGGCCCGGTTCGAAAAACGTGTACACCGACGACAGGCCGTCCGCGAGGTAATCGACGATCGAAACCATCACCAGCTGACCGTGGTCGCGAAACTCGATCAGGCGCGTGTCGACGCGACTCTGCAGCAGGAAGTGCGAGTACTGGTCGCGGCTGTCGTTGTCCATGCCGCCGCCCGCGTGCCGGCGCGACTGATAGCGCAGGTACAGCGCGTAGTGTTCGAGACGGAATTTGAGCGGCTGCGCGGCGGCCGTGAGGCCGTCGTGACGGCGCCAGGCGCGCCGCTGCGCGCGCGAGGAGTGGAACTCGGCGACGGGAATCCGGACCGGAACGCAGGACCGGCAGCTGTCGCAGTGCGGCCGGTAGGTGAAGATGCCGCTGCGGCGGAAACCGGACTTGACCAGATCGCCGTACAGCGCGGTGTTGATCAGATGACTCGGCGTAGCGACCTGCGAACGCGCCATGCGCTCGGGCAGGTAGCTGCACGGATACGGCGCCGTGACGTAAAACTGCAGCACGGCATGCGGCAGGTCATTCAGTCTGGACACGGGCCCACTTTCCGATCGGTTCGGCGTAGTTTACCAACGCGCGCAGGCGGCGCAAAAACTCGGCGCGCGGCAGCTCGCGCGCGCCCATCGACGCGAGCAGCGGCGTTCGCACCTGGCAGTCGATGAGCGGACACCCGCGCGCCTGCAGTTCGCGCACCAGCGCGACCAGTGCGATTTTCGAGGCGTCGGTGGCCTGCGAAAACATCGATTCGCCGTAGAACATGCGCCCGAGCGAAACGCCGTAGAGTCCGCCGACGAGTGCGCCGTCCTGCCAGCATTCGACCGAGTGCGCCCGGCCGGCGCGGTGCAGTCGCAGATAGGCCGCGCGCATCGGGCCGCCGAGCCAGGTTCCGCTGCCGTCGCGCCGCGGTGCGGCGCATCCGGTCAGCACGCCCGCGAAATCGGTGTCGAAGCGGATTTCGTATCCGCGGTTGCGAAGGCCCTTCGCGAGCGAGCGCGAGATCCTGAGTTCATCGCAGAACAGCACCATGCGCGGATCCGGAGACCACCAGAGAATCGGCTCGCGTCCCGAATACCACGGAAAAATGCCTTCGCGGTAGGCCGCGAGCAGGCGCTGCGGCGACAGGTCGGCGCCCGCGCACAGCAGGCCGTTGGGCTCGCGCAGTGCACGCGTGACCGGAGGAAACGGGTCGTCGCCCTCGAGCCAGGGGATCAATCGTCGGAAGCCGCGCCAAACAAACGGGGACAGACCACGTTTTCCAGGAGATCCTGGAAATCGTGGTCTGTCCCCGATTTCCGGGATGCAGGGGCGGCTAGCACTTCACCTGCTGCCTGCAGTAGCTCTCGAGCGGCACCACCGATGCGCTGCCCGAGACCACCTCGCGCGCCGCGCCTGGATTTTCCAGTGCGAGCCGGAATTCGAATTTGCGGAAGAACTGATTGAACATCTCGCCCCCGAGTGTTCCGACCGCGAACAGCTCGTCGCTCGCCGAGTCGTGTTCTAGCAGGATGGCGGCGAGCGGCTGGGGGGCGGGTCCGGCGAGGACGCGAGCCCCTTCGGCCGGGTCGTACTGGCTATGCTCGGAACAGCAGTGGATCACGTTGCCGTGCGGGTTGCGCGCGCTCTTCTCCGTCCGGTAGCTGATGAAGCTGATGTCGCGCGTCGGATAGCTGAGCTGATGCGCGCAGATCGCGGAATACGCGACCACGGAACGCGCGGGACCGACGCCGCCGGTCCACTCGTAGTCGCGCTTGTCGGCGGTGCGCAGGCGACGCGAAGCCGCGGCCGGTCGTCCCAGGTTGAGCAGGAAGCACGGCGTCGTGACGTAGGGGTAAGTGAAAATCAGGTTGCGGTGGGCCGGGATCGCTGCGGCGCGCAGGGGCGCGCCTCCCGCGTCGGTCAGGCGAACCCGGTCGTACCATCGCGCCGTCGCATCGCCGGTCGCAAGCGCAGGCGCGGTGCCGGTCGCGGCGGAAGCCGCGCACAATCGGAGGAATTCGCGCCGTTGCATCGCGCCGATTGTACAAAACGCCGTTGCGTAGGGTAGGTTTTCGGGCACAATGCGCGCCCATCGGGGTTCAGCCAGGGGGAGGCGCCAGATGGAAGCGTTCAAGTCCGGTTCCGACGTGCTGTTCGTTCTGCTGGGAGCGATCCTGGTTCTCGCGATGCATTCCGGGTTCGCATTTCTCGAATTGGGAACCGTGCGCTTCAAGAACCAGGTGAACGCGCTGGTCAAAATCCTGACCGATTTCTGCGGCTCCACCGTGGCGTATTTCGTCGTCGGGTACGGAATCGCCTACGGGACGTCGTTTTTCGTGGGCGCGGAAGAACTCGCGCAGAAGAACGGCTACGAGCTGGTCAAGTTCTTCTTCCTGCTCACCTTCGCCGCCGCGGTGCCGGCGATCATCTCCGGCGGCATCGCCGAGCGCGCGCGGTTCTATCCGCAGCTCGTGGCGAGCGTCCTGATCGTCGCGCTCGTGTATCCCTTTTTCGAAGCGATGGTCTGGGGCCAGCGGTTCGGCGTGCAGGCCTGGATCAAGTCGAGCTTCGGCGAGGAGTTCCACGATTTCGCGGGCTCGATCGTGGTGCACGCGCTCGGCGGCTGGATTGCGCTGATGGCGGTGCTATTGCTGGGCGCGCGTCGCGGGCGCTATTCGGCCGACGGCCACACGGTGGGCTATCCACCCTCGTCGATCCCGTTTCTCGCGCTCGGTGCGTGGATCCTGAGCGTCGGCTGGTTCGGGTTCAACGTCATGTCGGCGCAGGCGATCGACAAGGTGAGCGGTTTGGTCGCGGTGAATTCGCTCATGGCGATGTCCGGGGGTACGATCGCCGCGCTGCTGGTCGGGCGCAACGATCCGGGGTTCGTGCACAACGGCCCGCTCGCCGGGCTGGTCGCGATCTGCGCGGGTTCCGACGTCGTGCATCCGGTGGGCGGTTTCGTGATCGGGGCGATTGCCGGGGTGATTTTCACGAAGTTGTTCACGGTGACTCAGAATCGCTGGAAGATCGACGACGTGCTCGGCGTCTGGCCGCTGCACGGGTTGTGTGGCGCCTGGGGCGGAATCGCCTGCGGAATCTTCGGCAGCAAGGCGCTCGGCGGGCTCGGGGGCGTGACCTTCATGTCGCAGCTTGCGGGCACGCTCCTCGGCATCGGCGTTGCCGTTGCCGGTGGGTTGATCGTCTACGGCTCGATCAAGGCGGTGAGCGGGATTCGCCTGAGCGAGGAAGAGGAATTCAACGGCGCCGACATTTCGATTCACCAGATCTCGGCGACGCCCGAGCGGGAGTCTGGGCGGCGCAGCGGCATGGCGTAGAGTACCGGATGTCTTTGCAATCGGTGGCTCGGTTTTGACGTTCCCAGGTCTCGGTTTTTCCGGATGAATCTCCCGGAAAAACCGAGATCATTGGGAAACCAAATCAGCGCGGAGGGCCAGCCGAGGCGCCGGTTTTGACGTTCCCAGG
>ORMF011174702.1_pt1 | contig 15113 bp, 15 predicted proteins | sample 1779871 | NCBI WGS metagenome assembly ORMF01 (sample SAMEA104232316, study PRJEB22302) | groundwater metagenome | biome: forest; feature: aquifer; material: groundwater | place: USA | collected 2011-08-07 | depth 5.4 m | reverse complement strand
CCGCGGGGTATCCAACGGCACTGGCCGAATACCTTCAGGGCAGACGGATGAGTTACATACGAAGCCAGGAGTGCACCTTCTGCCACCCCGAGATCACACAGACGCGGCAAGCCGCGGGGTATCGACCCTTAACGAATGAATCACGCCAGGGTTACATTCTTAAATGAGTTGACAGGTAGCGTACCCCATAATTTAGTCTTGGCTCTTCTGTTCAAGGTAACAGTTGGCGGCCTCTCGGAGGACGCGGAGGGCCACTGGTGCGACTGCACCGATTAAGGATGGTACAGTGATTCTACTTTTGACACATCAAGAAGGGCAAGAGTTTTTGGCGTCAGAGCGGCTGAAATGGTGGGCTGCTGAACTCGTGATCTGAAGCCCAGACAGGAGGGCATACAGGGCGAAGTTGTAGGGGGTGGGCAGGCCCAGTTCGGCCGCCTTTTTGATAATCACGCCGTTGAGGGCTTCGTACTCCAAAGGCTTGCCTGCCTCCAGGTCCTGCAGCATCGAGGTCTTGACGTCGTAGCCTTGGGAGAACTTGATGTTTCGCTCCCATACCTCCGCAAAGGCAAGGTGGACCCCTGAGGCGTTCGCCACGGTGACGACCTCCTCCGTCACCCGCCTCGCCAGCTCGAGGGTGTGGGGGTTCTCGATGATTGCCTTGACCGGGCCGCCGACCAGCGTATTGATCGCGTTGAAGGGGGCGTTCCATGCGAGCTTCGCCCACAGGATTGTTTTTATGTCAGGGGAGCCTTCAGCGGGCAGGCCGTATCGGTCGAAGAACGCTTTGAGCCTGAGCACCCGCTCGCTGACGCCGCCGTCGAGCTCTCCGAACGCGATCCTCCCGCTCTCCTGGTGGAGGACCACCCCGGACTCGGGCACGCTCGCCCCGATGTAGGCGACTCCCGCTAGGACCTTCCCCGTCCCAATGAAGGACGAGATCTTTTCCTCGTTGTCGATGCCGTTCTGCAGCGACAGGACGATGGTCTCCTGCCCGACCATAGGGAGCGCCTGGCGAATGGCCGACTCGGTATCGTACGATTTCACGCAGAAGAGGACCAGGTTGACGGAACCAACATCCGCTGGATCATCAGTGGCACGGATACGGACGGAGAAATTCCCCTTCCCGCTCTTGACCGTGAGGCCCCTCACCCTGAGCGCCTCCAGGCGCTCGCCGCGGGCGATGAACGTGACATCGGCGCCACCCTTGGCCAGCAGACCGCCAAAGTAACCCCCTACTGCCCCTACCCCCACCACCGCTACCTTCATCCGTTCACCTCTGGTCAACGGGGTACCAGTCCACCGGATTGTGGGCGTGCCAAAGGTAGAGACTTGTCTCGTGAGTCAAGCGGTTGGTGCGTACCGTGGGGCGGCTGTGCTCCGGCAGATCCTTGATGGTTTTCATAGCAGGCGTGAACTATTTCAGCAGCAGGTGCGAATGGTTCTGTCGCAGCCATTCCTCGACGTGTTTCCGTAATGTCCGTGCCAACGCCAGCATTTCTCGCGCTTCGGTTTCCGAGACCAATCCAGCCCGTTCGTAATCGCCGATGTTGCGTTTTTTGCGGAAGGCGTCAAGTTGGGCGACCAGATTGGCGTCCGCGCTGATGGTATGCGTCAGGCTCTGGATCACCCGGTAGTGATACGCGTCTCTCGATGCCCGGTAGCCACAGGCGGCCAACACCGTCGTGGCGCACTGCAACGCCGCATTGTACGCAATTGCCAGTCGCCAATCCTCGCTCAAGTCCTTCACCGCGCCATCGCGCAAATCCCGGTCGGCCACGCCGAGCAGGTCGGCGATTTCCTGCGGACTGGTCCGGTGTTCAACGAGCCAACCGTTACGTACCCAATCGGTCAAGCTCACGCTCGCCTCCGATCAGAAACAGCTTCGGCGCCGACACCGTAGCCGTCAGGAAATGATGGCCGGCATCCAACTTCTTATGGAACTCCCGCACCGTATACACTGTCGGGTTCACCTCGCGTCCGAGCTGTTCCTGTGCGTCATGCAGGGCGATGGCGACCTCACTGAAAGTTACGGTACCCACCACCACCACATCCACGTCGCTTCCGGCCTTCTCTGTGCCGCGCACCACCGATCCGTGGACAAACGCCACCGTGATCCGGTCGGCCAGTCCGGTCAACGCCTCTCGCAAGACTTCCGCCATCCCTGCCGTCTTGATCGCCAGACCCTTCAACTCGGCAAAGACCGGTGACGCCGTGTCGGCTTGGTAATACACCTGGTTCCCGCGTCGTGTCCGCACAAGCAGTCCGGCTTCGACCCAGCGCGCCAGCTCGCGCTGCGCCGCGCCCTGGCCGATTCCGGCCGTGCGCACAATCTGCCGGAGGTAAAACGACTGCTCCGGCCGCACGAAGAATAGCCCCAGCAGCGCCCGTTGCGTCTTGCCGAACAATGCCGTGCCGATCGTATGAACTGGACTGACCGTACTCATTATGGGTACGAGTGTACTCAAATAGGGTACAGCATTCAAGTCTCTTGTGTGCCCGCGCCGATCTCCTCTCCCCACACCTCCGTCAACTTCGACTGAATCTTCTTCTCGAAAATCTCCACCAGCTTCTGGCTCGCCTCCACCAACGCCCGCTCTATGCGGTCGGTTCCAGTGCAGGCCGGCCCTCAATTCTTCGCGCCAAGAAAATAGTGTCTGTCCCTATTTCCTCACAAGCAGTTGGTGTGCCGCAGCGGGGCGCACTGCTCCATTCCAGAATATCTTCTATTCGCCACCTAGCCTCACGGGACCAGGGCAATATTTGAGTGGTTCAAACACCCAAACTCAGCCGGCGCTTTTAGCGCGGATCGTCCCCCGGTTTTGTAGACACCCAATTCCTACTACGCTCAAGCCGCTCGACGGCAGAGTAGTGCGCTTTAAGTTGGTCACTTCTCCGCCAGCCTCTCGATTCGCTTAATGGACAACGACGATTTCGATACGAGGGTGACTATGAGTGGGGACTCCGGTGAGAAATGCTTCACGCCAGTGGTCCCCAGCTTGAAGGTGAGCACCGTGCGCTCAATGGTCTGGCTCTCGGTCGGTGAAAACAATTGACTGAGGGCGTCATCCGATATGCGCACATACGCATTCACAAGATCAGCGCTGCAATAGATCCGAAACGTTGCTCTATAAATATCTGTGTCGGTCTGCAAGACAAGAGTGGTCGCCGTATCGCTAATGGGTATGTGGACCATGTAGGCAGACGGCCTCACAGACCATCGAATACGATCACCGCCAGAATTTTCTACAAGTCCGCTAGAAGACCCTGCACCATCATAAGGCCGGTCTGATTCTTGTGGGGGCTGGACGTGCGACGTTGCAAGCGAAGAAGGCTTCAATTGGGCTTGCTGGCTAGGACTCGACGGCATGCGCTTGGGCTCTGTCGTGCGCTCTTGAGCTTTATTTTGAGGACCCGGAAGCTGCTTGGGTGTAGCCGCTTGGTGATCCTTTATGGTTGAACGTTCAGGAGGAAAGAGCTTCTCCAACCACCACGGGGCAGTTCCACCAGCAGTTAATAAGATCACTACTCCCACGATGATTTGTGAAAGTACACTAGATTTCTTTTTATTCTCCGCCATTCTCTTCTCGACAGGCTTTAACTGATATTCTGGGCTGAAATTAGCCTCGAACTAAGCTTCTAAACATTATTGCTGCTCAGCGTATCCTGGTCCTCGCGCTTTCCACGACTGCGACGATTCTCTCGGGTTTCCCGGAACTTGTCAACGTTCTCTGGACCCCGCCGTGGCCGACAACTACTGGTCAGCATCATTCGAGTAGGTCTGCGCTGGAAACTTCATAGGGGAATGTTATAGCGCTTGATCTTGCTATTGAGGGTTTTCAGGTCAATGCCGAGAAGGCGCGCCGCCTGCATCTTTTTGCCCCCCGTGTGATCGAGCACCCGGATGAGGTGCAGCCGCTCCACCTCGGCCAGCGAGGCGGGCCCACCCGACACGCCACTCGGAAACCGGATGTTGGGTGGCAGGTCTTCGAGGCCAATAACATCGCCGGGAGAGAGGATCAGTAGGCGCTCGATCGTGTTGGCAAGCTCTCGTACATTGCCCGGCCACGGGTAGTCCACGAGCGACGGCATGGCCTCCGGGGAGACGGTCTTGGCCTTCTGACCGGTCACCCGGAATTGCCGTAAGAAGTGCTTAATGAGGAGCGGGGCGTCCTCCTTCCGCTCGCGCAAGGACGGTACCGTCAGACTGACCACGTTCAGTCGGTAATACAGATCCTCGCGGAACCGACCCGTCCTCACCTCCTGGGCCAGGTCTTTGTTCGTCGCGGCGATAATACGCACATCCACCCGGTGCACACGGGTACCCCCGACCCGTCGCAGTTCCTTGGTGTCGAGCACCTGGAGAAGCTTGGCCTGCATGGCCGGGCTCATCTCCCCCACCTCATCCAGCAGGAGGGTCCCACTTCCGGCTACTTCGAAGAGACCCTGCTTAACGCTGGTGGCGCCGGTAAACGCCCCTTTCTCATGCCCGAAGAGCTCGCTTTCCAGGAGCGGATCCTGAAAGCCGCTGCAGTTGATGACCAAGAAGGGGCCGCTTGCTCGAGGGCTCGCCGTATGAATGGCCTTGGCGATCAGGTTCTTGCCGGTTCCGCTCTCCCCCTGGATGAGGACGCTTACCTCGCTCGGGGCGATCCGCCGCACGGTCGCGAGAAGCGAGGCAATGGCCGGGCTCTGGCCGATCATGATGGGAGCAGGCTCGCGCTGGGCCACCATACGTCGCAGGGCCGTATTCTCCTCCCGCAGGCGCTTCCTCTCCGCGGCTCGCCGCAGTACCTCCTCCAATTCGGAGAGCTTGAAGGGCTTGGCGAGGTAGTCGTAGGCGCCCAGCTTCATCGCGTTGATGGCGCTGTCCACATCGGGGTGGCCGGTCAAGATGACGACCTCCGCAGAGGTCCCGGACTCCCGAATCCGGCGGAGCGCCTCCATCCCCCCGATCCCGGGCATCTTGAGGTCGAGGAGGACGACGTCGAACTCCCGCGTTCGCAACTGCTCCAGGGCTTCTTCGCCGGTCTCTGCGCAGGTGACCACGTAGCCCGCCCGCGGCAGCTCCTTTTCCATGAGCAGCCGGATGGGTCGCTCGTCATCGACGACAAGCGCGCGGGTCGCACCGGCCCGCTCACTCGTGTGAAGCATATTCACCCCTCGTCCTTCAAGATCGGGTTACCCCACAAGCCTCCCACTACGCTCAGCCAGCGGCAGACTGACGATGACAACCGTCCCCTTTCCGATCCCCTCACTTCGCACCTCGATGCTGCCTTTGTGCTGCTCAACAATGCTCTGGCTGACGGCGAGGCCAAGGCCCGTCCCTTTGCCCACCTCCTTGGTGGTAAAGAACGGATCGAAGATCCTCGGAAGGTTCTCCAGCGAGATCCCGCTACCCGTATCGGACACGAACACATCGAGCCATTCTTGTTTGAAAGCCGGCTCGATGATCTCTCGACGGTGATGGGCGTATATGCGAATCTCTCCACCACTCTCGATGGCATCGAGCGCATTCGTGAGGAGGTTCAGGAAGAGCTGCTGAAGCATCGGCGCATCGGCTTGGACCACACTCCCGTCAGGAAACGGGCTCACAACGATCCGCTGATTTTCGAGACTGGCCTGCCGTTCTACAAACGAGACTGCATGCAACACTACATCGTATACATCTACCGCGCTGAAGGCGGGTTCCCGCTGGCGCGCAAAATCGAGGAGACGGCGGACAATGGTCGCTGCGCGGGCTACCTCGTCTTGGATCATCGTAACATACTGTTGACACTCCGCAAGGGCGGAGGAGCTACCGATCTCTTGCGCCTCAACATGCCGCTGGAGGGCCTCGGCGAAGCCGGCCACGGCGGCAAGAGGGTTGTTCAGTTCATGGGCGAGACCCGCTGCCAATCGACCAAGCGAGGCGAGCTTCTCCTGCCGCACCAGCAGTTGCTGCGACTGTTTCAGCTCGTCGTACGAGCGGCGTAGTTCCGCATACAGGTTGGCGTTCTCGAGGGCAATGGCCGCCTGAGCGGCCAACGTCATGGCCAGAGTCTCATCCTCTTCGCTGAACTCGTCGGCGCCCTGCTTCTCCGTGACGTAAAGGTTCCCAAGGACTTTCCCCTTTGAGACGACGGGCACGCCCAGGAAGGAGTTCATTGGAGGATGATGAGGTGGGAACCCGTGCGCGCGAGGGTCCCCTGTCAGGTTCTTCAGACGTAGGGGCTTCACCTCCCGAATAAGCACCGCCAGGATCCCCTTCCCCACCGGTGGCGGACCTATGGCCTGCCTGGTGGTCTCGTCGACGCCCGCCGTGATGAAGCGACTGAGACCGCCCTTGCCATCCAAGACGCCGAGGGCCGCGTAGCGGGCGTTCGTCAGCTTGCAGGCCATGTTGGCGATGCGCTGCAAGACATCTTCAAGGGAGAGCTTCGCGCTGAGGATCATGCCTGCCTTCACAAGCATCCGAAGCTGGCTCATCTCTCTCCTGTCCATCCTCTCCCTCTCCTCCACAAAGGCGAAAACAATCACTGTCTGGAGGCGGTTTGCCACGGGAGCGTATAGATCGAGAAGCTTCGCCAGCCTATCCACCTCACCCCGATACCTTCTAAAAAGGGATTTCCTGCACACATCATGCAGCATCGCCAGGCGATCCATGATCTGCTCCGGGGTCTGCCCTCCAAGCAAGCTCTGTTTCGCCCTGGGACGGGCACGGGCCGGTACCGAGTCGTACTGCCCGGTTTCCAAGCAGTCCAGATAAATGATATAGAGCCCGCTGGATTCGGTCTCAATCTCCTGAAGCGTAAGGCCCTCCAGCAGGCCTTTTGTCCTCATTTGGCGAAGCCACTCTCGCCGTAGCGGTTCGCGCTTCGCCGAAAAGTGCCTCACAAGCTCTTCACGTAGTGTGGTATTCCTTCGAACCATGAATGCACCGTCTCTTTGGCCGGTTTGCTCCTTTACGGAGGGAGCATAACCTGTCAGCCGGCCCAATCCGATGAGGGGAGGTAGGGGAATCGAGCATCAACGTAAAAGTCGGCGTTGACAGCAGCCTGCAGCGTCTCTATCCTCTCCTCGGCAGGTTCAATAGACACTGGAGGAGACATGAAACTCATCGAACGAGTCCTCGGCACGCAGGTGGTCTACGCGGGGGCGTACCTTTCAGCCGAGCAACAGACGGTCGTCCTGCCGGATGGGCGACAGGCGATCCGGGACATCGTTCGCCCTCCGAACGCAGTCGCGATTGTGCCGATCGATGACGACGGCCGGATCCACCTGGTTCGACAGTATCGGCCGGCCATCCAGCAGGCCATCTACGAGATCCCGGCCGGCATCATCGATCACGGCGAACGCCCGGTCGAAACCGCCCGGCGGGAGTGCGAGGAGGAGATCGGACTTCGCCCGCGCCGGCTGCTCAAGCTGTGCGCCTTCTATTCAGCGGTTGGCTTCTCCACCGGGTCCATCCAGCTTTTTCTGGCTCAAGGACTCATAGCCGGCCGGGACCGCCGCCACGATCCCACCGAGTTCCTACAGGTCCATGCGATCCCGTTCGAACAGGCCTACCGCTGGGTCCTGTCAAACAAGTTCGTGGATGCCAAGAGCATCATCGGTATTCTCTGGACCAAGCAACGGCTTGATCTCTCACCGCTCCACGATCGGCGACAGCCGGGTGGACGCCAGCGTTAACAACGCGTAGCACGCCTCTGTTCGTCACTCGCGGCTAAGGAACTCCACGATGGCCTGGTTGGTCTCGTCGGGCTTCTCCCACATCGGCATATGACCGCTGCCTTTAATGACAACCAACTCGGAATCCCGGATTGAGGCATGGAGCTGCGAACCCACCGCCACAGGAAACAGTTCATCCTGTTCACCCCAGACGATCAGCGTTGGCTTGCGCAAGGTCTCCAGTGCGTCGGCATACCGAGCAACCTCATCAGCGTAGCGCACCGTAGAGGCCATGACCCTGGCGGTCCCCGCAATGCGGCCGATCTGGTACTGGCGCTTGACCACCACGTCAGTGACCAACCGATCGTCATAGATGGCCTCCATCAGCACTGTCCGCACCATGCGGCGAGTCCGGAGTGCCATAGCCAGGTAAGGCAATAGTGGGACGTGACGGATCGCAAGGAACCAACGAAGGAGGCGATTTCGAACCGCTGGAACCACCTGTGGGGGGATGCTATCAATCAGGACAAGCTTGTCAACTCGTTCGGGATGAGCGATGGCAAACGCCCAGGCGACGCCCCCGCCCATCGAGTTACCGACCAAGCTGGCACTTCTCATGCCGAGCTGGTCCATGAACTGCCTGATCATATCGATGAACAGCGACGGCGTGTAGTCAATCTTCGGCCGATCCGAATAGCCGTATCCGAGGAGATCGGGGATGTACAGGCGATACCGCTTTGATAGCGCCTCCACCTGCTTTTCCCACATCCAGATCTCTCCTCCAAAGCCGTGGAGCAAGAGCACCGGGGCCCCCTCACCGGCTACGGCATAAAAGATCTCCCCCCCGTCGATCCCCGCTAGCTGTGGTTCGAGGGCCGGGTTCCAGTCAAAAGCGGTCGGACGGACGAGTACATTCGCCACACCTACCAGCCTCGTTGCAACCGCATCGCCTCGACCCCTTCCGCCTCCACCTCAGGGACCATCCCTTCTTGGACATACAACCGGGAGAGTTCAGTGTAATACAGCGCCCCCCGTGGGTCTAGCTCAATTGCCTTCTTGATCGCCGCAATAGCCTCGTCCAGATTCCCTTTGCCGCAGGCGCCCAACCCTTTCCCGGTAGCAGGCTGGAAATCAGGGCGCTTCCGGAAATCGTGTGGGTATGGCAGGAGATGGAACGGATATTTCGATGAGCTCAGCACAGGCTTCGCCAAAGGAGTGGTACGGGAAGGGGGTTACGGCACAGGTTGGAAGGTTCAGGGCAACTCCTTACGCACCAACCGTTATCTGGCCAGTAGCATCTTGAGCGACACGAGAAGTAAGGCTGTCCCGAATAGTTTTTCCAACACTGGGTTGGACAAGCCAGTCGCAAGCTTGGCGCCCAGCAACCCTCCCAAGAAGAAACCTAGACATATCAGACCTGCTACTTTGAGGTCCACATACCCTTCTTTATAATATGTCCAGGCAGCTAATAGACCGATGGGCGGCACCAGCAGCGCCAACGTCGTGCCTTGGGCCTGATGCTGTGAAAGCCCGAATAAAAAGACCAGCGCGGGGACAATGATGATTCCTCCGCCGATACCGATCAGCCCGCTAAAGGTTCCTGCTACTAGGCCCAAGAGCAGATACAGCAGAATGTGTGTCATATGTGAACCTTCCTTGCGTTGAGGAAACGTTGCGCAACATAAGGTGTCGCCACATGCGGGGAAAAATACGGTGACTGCTACGAGGAGGACGGCGATCGCTACCGCGTCGAAGGGAGTTGTTTCGCTCCAGACGCCTCAGGATGCGATCAGAATCAACTCGGCTACCATGCCGCGCTCAGAGGTTAGCCGTCTCGATCTTCACCTTGGCCCGTGCCCGCACTTGGCGAATCCAGTCGGTGAACACCTGCTCCCGCTTCCTTCCCAAAAGCCCATGGCTGAATTGAGCCTTCTCGCGTTCGAATTCTGCGGGACTCGGGTCTTTTCGATCGGTGACTCGGAGGAGGTAGCTCGTCTTCGCACCCTGGATGACCGGGCTGATTGCCCCCCGCTCCAGTGCCAATGCGGCCTCTTTAAACGTCTGCTGATCTAGTACCTGCGGGAGATCACGATCCCATGAGAAGAAATCGCTGATAAGCGGCTTGAGCCCGGACGCCTTGACGATCTCCTCCCAGGATTTTTTCTCCTTGGCCAGTCCGGCAACTTTCTGAATGGTGGCCTGCTGTGTCTTCGGATCTGAGAACAACACGTACTCGGCCTTCACGGAAGCTCGGTTAAAGCGAAATGCCTCCCACTCCTCATCCGGGAGGAGATGAATCCCTCCCTTCACCCACTCTTCAACCTTGCGAAGCAGCAGGTCCTCACGTAGGCTTTCTTCGAACCTCTCAGGGGTCAGGCGTGCCGACTGAAGGGCCCGCAGATACCTGTCTCGGCTGAAGCCGGTCGCGTCGCTGAAGGCCGGTATCTTTGTGATCTCTGCGGCCAGTTCATCCGGACTGATCACAATGCCCAATCGTCTTGCCTCGTGAAGCAGTAGGCGACGTCCGATGAGCGCTTCCACGATCTGCCCTTTCAGGTTCAGTTGTTCGAGGATCTTTTCATCAAACTTATCGCCTAACTTCTCCTGGTACTGCCGATACTGACGCTGGTAGGCCTGCTGATACTCCGCGTACGGGATCTTCTCACCCTCGACGGCAGCAATGGGATTCAGGGAATCTCGCCCGCCAGGGCCAGATGCGGAACGGAATCCCCAGACGAGGAAGGTGGTCCCAATAAAGGCAAAGATCACCAGCCACAACGTAATGCTTAGCGCTTTCTTATATCCTCGTACTCGCTTCAGCACAGTAGTGTCCTCCATCGGGGTTTCCAACACCAACACGTTTATGTAATTTAACGGTTTTTTATGCTATCGCATTGTGACAATCGATGCAACTCTCTTTATTTTTTGGTAGTGGGTCAGTTTGAAATGGGTAGGGCTTGACAGCAGGCAAGGGCACCCCTATACTCAGGATATGCCTAAGCGATCAAGCACAACACGCCACACCGATCCAAATCTGCTTGCTGCATCCATTGTCCAGGAAGCTACCGGAGCGAAGCCTGTCACAGAGGAACCACGCCAGAAGAATCCTGCCGCAGTGTCCTTGGGCCGCTTGGGTGGCCTGAAGGGCGGAAAGGCGAGGGCGGAGAAGTTATCGGCCAGGAAGCGGAGCGAGATAGCTAAATTGGCCGCAAAGGCCAGATGGAAGCAATAGAGTCAATCCTTTTTCTTTCCCTCGTCGGTAATATTCCCAATCGGTCCATGTGCCTCCTCAATGACTTTTACCTGAGTAGAGAGCATATTTGACATAATCTTGGCAATTTCAAATGACAGAGTGACTTGCACTCGTTCTCTAACTTCTATAGTGTCATCCGTGACATCAGTCATTTCTGAAAATATTAGCCGCACATCGAACGGCGACTGGCCTATTCCAAAATGATTGCAATAAACATATTGCTTGCCTTCCTTCGAGATAACGAGCTTTCTCTCTCCTCCAGTCGCTTCCTTTGGCTTAGATTTGGCCATTGCCTCTCTCCTTTTTGGATCTGTTCTTTAGTGTATGGCTGAGCTTACGGTGACCCCTACTTGGCCGATGGAAGAATGACTTCCTGGGCTAAGGTCCAGAGTCTCAGTCAAGCCACCATCCGCTGGATCTGGAGGGGGGTCGAACCAGCACCCGAGGGTATTCGTATGGACGGTATCGGTGTAGCGCATTTTAGCCAACCTTGCCAACCGAAAGAAGGCGTTGGACTCACTGTACTAAATGCTCTTCCGGATAATTCAAAACCTTGAACCTTTGTCTCACTTACAGCAGTGGAATGAGAACCTACAAGCTTTGACGTGGAAAAAGTAAGCCGGGTATCTCTCGCTAAGGACGTATCAAATGCTGACAAAAGATACGTTGTTTTGATTGATTTTGGTTCCAAGAATTCAGTATCTTTCTCTATGGACGTTGCATCGAAAGAATCTTGGCGATAACTGTTTTCCCAATTCAGCATTTCGCTGAATGGAACAAACTTCACCATGAGGCCAACCCCGAAGGCAGACGCCAATTTAACCAAAGTATCAACAGTAAGCAGTTCTCCAGGTCGCTCCATTGCTGAAATTCTCGGTTGTCCTGTGCTCACTAGCTTGCTCAGTTCCTCTTGTGTCATCTTGCGCCGCCGCCTTAAGGCTTTAATTTGTGAGGCGACGTTAATACTAGTCGTCGCTCTCGTATAAGCTACACGCGACGAGAAGCTATTCTTTAACTTATTGATCAATTGCGACCTTTCGCTCACAGAGGCTCCCTTCTCCTCGTTTGAACATTGCCGCCCTGTTGCAGGCTTCAGTCAAAGCGTTCTTCGGCGTATATACCTTTTGCTTGTGGTAACACCCAACCAAGAGCACAACCCGTTTACTTGCGTTGGGATCAAAGATGAACAACACTCTATGTTGTCGCTTATCACTTTTAAACTCCAGCTCCCAAATACGATGTTTTGCGCACTTTCCCTTCAAGAGTCCCTTGAGCGCCACCCAATCCGTATGACGTTCTGTTTTTCGCCAATCCTTTAATATCTTATCAAAACTGAACCGGGCAGTCTCCGAGAGTTCCAAGCGCCAGTCTTCAATGGGGTTGCTGTTTGCATAAATAAAGTCTGAGAACTCCCATTGGGGGGATTTTATCATAATTTCGTGATATGTCAAGCACTTTCTCCTTGACTTCTGATATCACAATATTATTATCTTTTATCAAGAAGCCAGTTTGAGTGTACCAAGGAGATGATACCACCATTATGGGCTGGTTCGAGAAACTTTCTCTAAGGCGAGAATGTATCTTGACATGCTTGACCGCTCAAGCTATATTATGAGTATGAACAGATTGAGCAAGGAAAAGCGAGCGCAGGTGGTAACCGCCTTGGTCGAGGGCAACTCGATTCGGTCCACTGTCCGCATGACCGGCGTAGCTAAAGGCACGGTCCTCAAGCTCCTAGCCGATCTCGGAGCGGCCTGTAGTGAATATCAGCGGCAAGCCCTCGTTGATCTCCACTGCAAACGGATTCAGTGCGATGAGATATGGTCGTTCTGCTACGCGAAGGAAAAGAACGTGCCTGAGCATATGAAGGGCAAGCCGGGCGTCGGTGATGTGTGGACCTGGACGGCGATGGACGCTGACTCAAAGCTCATGATCTCATGGCTGGTAGGCGAACGTGACGCGGGCTACGCCGCTGAGTTTATCAATGACCTCGCCGCACGGCTCGCCACTCGAGTTCAACTCACGACGGACGGTCTGAAGATTTACCTGGAGGCTATAGAGGGTGCTTTTGGGGCCGACGTTGATTATGCCCAATTGGTGAAACTGTTTGGAGAGGCACCCGAGCAAGAGAAGCGGTACAGCCCGTCTCAGTGCACCGGATGCCAGAAGAGGCGCATTGAGGGAAGGCCCGATCCTCGCCACGTCTCGACATCGTTTGTTGAGCGACAGAACCTAACCATGCGGATGAGTATGCGAAGGTTCACCAGGCTAACAAACGCCTTTTCAAAGAAGGTCGAAAACCTAGAGGCCGCCGTAGCCCTTCATTTCATGTGGTACAACTTCGGGCGCATCCACCAAACACTCAGGGTGACTCCAGCGATGCAGGCAGGAGTTTCCGACCATGTATGGACAATCGAGGAGATTTTGGGCTTATTGGATTCAAACTGACCCACTACCTATTTTTCGAGCCGGTTTGCGCCCCAGATACTTCTTGTATTCCGCATTCTTATATGCTACAAAAAGTCCTAAATTCGTGCACGCCATGCATCGTAGCAGGCGTCACAAAGCAGCAGAAGGAGTTACCCATGATTTTCGACTGGTTTTTTGGCATGTTCTCTAATGATCTGGCCATCGACCTTGGGACCGCCAATACGGTCATCTACGTGAAAGGCAAGGGGATTGTCCTCAGCGAACCCTCGGTGGTGGCGGTCAAAAAGGGAACCAACGTGGTCCTGCAGGTGGGACGCGACGCCAAGGAGATGCTCGGCCGGACCCCTGGTAGCATTGTCGCTATTCGCCCGTTGAAGGACGGCGTCATCGCCGACTTCGATATTACTGAGGCGATGCTCAAGCATTTCATCATCAAGATCCACAACCGGAAGACCCTGGTTCGTCCTCGGATCGTAATCGGCGTCCCCTCCGGTATCACCCAGGTCGAGAAACGCGCCATTCGCGATGCTGCGGAGCAGGCTGGGGCGCGCGAGGTCTACCTGATCGAAGAGCCTATGGCCGCGGCGATCGGGGCTGGGCTCCCGGTCCAGGACCCCATGGGCAGCATGATCGTCGACATCGGGGGGGGCACGACCGAGGTGGCCGTCATCTCCCTGTCCGGGATCGTGTACGCCCAGTCGGTTAGGATTGCTGGGGACGAGATGGATGAAGCGATTGTCCAGTACCTGAAGCGGAAGTACAACCTGCTCGTAGGAGAACGGACCGCAGAAGGCATCAAGATTCAGATTGGGTCGGCGTTTCCGTTCGACGAGCCGCGCAAGATGGAGATCAAGGGGCGCGACCTGATTGAGGGCATCCCCAAAGCGATTGCCATCAACGACAGCGACATCCGGGAGGCCCTTCACGATCCGATCTACGCCATCCTGGACGCGGTCCGAACAACTCTAGAGCGAACACCGCCAGAACTGGCTGCCGACATCGCGGATAAGGGGATTGTGCTGGCCGGCGGTGGGGCCCTGCTGCACGGTCTTGATCTCCTAATCTCCCATGAAACCCACCTGAAGGTGCGGGTGGCTGAAGACCCGCTCTCTTGTGTCGTGCTCGGAACAGGGAGGGCGCTGGACGAGTTGGATCTCCTCAAGAGGGTGTGCCTCGAGACGTAGGGCGGCCTGCCAGACGGCCTGCCGATCCTTTCGTTTTAGATGCCAAGACTTCACGTCTCCCCGCAGCTAAGTAGACAGTAGGGACAAGCATGACTCGGCTGCTGCTCCGATATCGGCGGATGCTAGTCCTCCCGACCGCCCTGCTCTTGGCCTTCGTGCTGATGACGCTGCAGGCGCGCAGCGGCAGCGCCGTCGCCGACATCACGAAGCAGATCCTCCTCACCTCCATCTCCCCATTCCTTCGACTTGCCACGAAGAGCTTCGACATAACCGTTACGCTCTGGAATGAGTACGTCGATCTCCGCCGGGTCAGCCGCGACAATCAGCTCTTGCAGGAGGAGATTCGGCAGCTCCGAGCTGAGGTGGGCGAGCTACATGAGACAGCCCTGGAGCACTCTCGCTTGAGCCAACTCTTCCAGATGAGTAACCGAGTGGATACGGAGGCGGTCGTCGCCAAGGTGATCGGAAAGGACGCCACGAACTGGTTCAGAACGATCCTGATCGACAGGGGGGCGGACCGGGGGATCCAGCGCCATATGGCGGTCGTGACCGCCGAAGGGTTGGTGGGGAGAGTGGTGGACGTGATGGCGCGCACGGCT
>ORMF010847798.1_pt1 | contig 15114 bp, 12 predicted proteins | sample 1779871 | NCBI WGS metagenome assembly ORMF01 (sample SAMEA104232316, study PRJEB22302) | groundwater metagenome | biome: forest; feature: aquifer; material: groundwater | place: USA | collected 2011-08-07 | depth 5.4 m | reverse complement strand
TGAGCATGGTGGCGATCATGAAGGTGTTGTCGATGACCTTGCGGAAGCCCAGCTGCTCGGCGAAGTAGTAGGGCCCGCCGAACAGCGTGCAGGCGGGCGCCTTGCCGTCGAGGAACGCCTCCCTGCGGCCGAACAGCATGCCCCCGCCGGAGGACCGCTTGATCCGGTCTGCCGGCAGGTACTGCTGGAGCGCCTGCACGGTGGCGTAGTGGCTGCCCGACTGGTAGCCGACCGAGATCGGCACGCCGGCGAGGTCGGCCGGCGTCTTCACGGGCGAGTCGGGGGCAACGAAGATGCCGCAGGGAGCGACCGAATAGGCATCGGCATAGAGCTTGGTGTGGCCCCGCGAGGCCGCCACGTTCACGGTCCAGTGGCAGGCGCAGGTGACGTTGGATTCGCGGCCCTTCTCGATCGACTGGAACGCGCCGACCCTGTCGCCCTTGACGTGATGGGCGCCTCCGCTGGCACGGATGAACTCCTTGAACTCGTAGTCGAGGCCCTCGGCGCGGAAGTAGCCCTTCTCCTCGGCGACCCACTCCTGCAGCCGGAAGTGCGGCTCGATGATGAACTTTGGCATTGGCGTTCTCCCTTGGCGGGTGATGGGTCCGACCAGGTCAGACCCCTTACAGCAGACTATCCTTTTGGCACGCGTGGGGAATGGAGTCTGACCCCGTTCGCGGTCGTGCAACGGGCGATCTCCCTGTGCAGCCCACTTGGCAAGAGCGCCTGCCTACAGCCTAGCCGGAAGCCGGGTTTGCGCAATCGGTGTCCCTGCCGCCCAGACTTGCAGCAACAAGGGCGCTGCGCACCTGCCTGTGACGCAAAAACGCACCTGCGGCGCGCCACGCTTGCACGGCGTTTGCATGGATTTCCGGCACGGGTGCTGGCGTAACGCGCTGGGAGCACGAAATGAACGCCGGTTGGATCGTGCGGGACTGCAACGGCCAGCTGCTTGCCCAATTTGCAGGCGCCTCGCGCCTCGACGTCGGCCGCAAGGTGGTGCCTGGGCGCCATGACCCCTTCAGGTTGCACGTCTCGCCATCCTACCGCGAGCTGTTCGACCGCGCCTTGTCGCAGATCCTGACGCGGAGGGGCTGGGAGATCGTGCGGGTTCCGGCGCGGCGAAGGGACGATGGCATTGCCGCCGAGGGAACCCCGCTGGGCGCGCTTGCGTAACGGCGACGGCGCCCGCGCTATGCCGCGCGTTTTGCCCTCGTCGGCAGCTTCCTGATCTCCGCCCCGGCAAGCTTCTCGGCCATGCGCAGATCGTAGGCACCCTGCAGATTGAGCCAGAACTGCGGGCTCGTCCCGAACCAGTGGCCGAGCCGCAGCGCCGTGTCGCCGCTGATCGCCCGCTTGCCCTGAATGATCTGGCTGATGCGGTTGGGTGGGACCGCGAGCTGACGGGCAAGCTCGGTTGGGGAGACGTCGATCTCCGCTAGCTCGTCGGCGAGAACCTCGCCGGGGTGTATGGCTGGGCGGCTCATGAGAATTGCTCCTGTTCAGTGGTAGTCGACAATCTCGACATCCTGTGGGCCCTCCGTACCGCGCGGCCAGCTAAAGCAGATGCGCCATTGCTCGTTGATGCGAATGCTGTACTGCCCGGCCCGATCGCCCACGAGCGCCTCCAGGTGATTGCTACGCAGCGCTTTCAGTTCATTGAGGCTCGTTGCCGCGTCCAGGATCTCGAGTCGCTTGTAGGCTTGCTTGGCAAACCCCGAGAAGGCGCGAACATGCTCCCCCTTTGCAAATGCAGCGGTCCGCTTGTCACGATAGCTGAGGATCATTTGGCATATTGGCTTGCCGGACGCTGTACGTCAAACGTCAATATGCACAGAGCGAGAGCCGACGGGGTCAGACCCCTAACGCTGGGCTTCGATACAGGCAAACGTCGCGGTTAGGGGTCTGACCCCGCCACCAACCCCGCATCATGGGCATAGACCCAGCCGATCGCCGACAGCGACCAGTCGGTCGAGCCGCTCGCCATGGCAGCGTCGCGCGCCTGCTGCTCGGGGCCATCGGGGAGGTGGAAGCGCAGCTTGTTATCGGCCGACATCGCCTGCAGGCGTGAGGCGCGCGGCAGGCGGTGCGCCTCGTAGACGCCGAGGGCCTCCGTGATGCGCTGCCTTCCGAGCCGCGCGAGGCAGGCCGCCAGCGTCGCCCCGTCCTCGATCGCCTGGGCGGCACCCTGGGCCATGAAGGGCAGCATCGGGTGGCAGGCGTCGCCGAGCAGCGCCACGCGGCCCACGGTCCAGCACGGCAACGCGGCGCGGTCGAACAGGCCCCAGATGAACGTCTCGTCGGCGGCGCCGATGATGGCGCGCACCTGGGGGTGCCAGCCCTGGTAGGCGGCGAGCGCATCGGCGACGCTCCCGCGCTCGGTCCAGGATTCGCGCGTCCAGGCGTCCTGATCGATGACGGCGACGAAATTGACGAGGCGCCCGCCGGCGACGAAGTAGTGGACGAAGTGCCGGCCGGGGCCCATCCAGATCTGCGCCGTCACCTCGAGACCGAGGTGGGCCAGGCGCTCGGCCGGCACCAGCCCGCGATAGGCGACGCAGCCGGTGAAGCGCGGGGTTTCCGGCCCGAGCAGGATGTGGCGCACGCGCGAGTGGATGCCGTCGGCGCCGATCAGCGCATCTGCAGAAATGCGCGCGCCGTTGTCGAAGTGGGCCTCGACGCGATCGCCCTTATCAACGAGCTGCGCAAGGCGATGGCCGACGTGCAGCCGCTCGGCCGGCAAGGCTTCGACCAGCGCGGCGAGCAGGTCGGCGCGGTGGGTCTGGTAGTGCGGCGCGCCGAACGCCGCCTCGACGGCATCGGCCAAGGGCGAGCGCAGCAAGGTGCGCCCGTCGTCCCAGCGGCGCTGGTGAAAGGCGAGCGGCCGCACGCCCATCGCCGCCAGCGGCCCGGCAAGCCCAAGGCGATGCAGGATGCGCGAGGCGTTGGGGCTCACCTGCACGCCGGCGCCCACCTCGCGGAAGGCCGCGGCCTGCTCGTAGACGTGGACGTCGATGCCGGCGCCCAGCAGCGACAGCGCCGCGGAGAGCCCGCCGATGCCGCCGCCGATGACGGCGACGGAGATGTCGGTGTGCGTCGTCATGGTGTGCCGGTGTTAACCGTGTCCCGGCGTAGGGCGCAATAGCCCCCGACTTGATCGGGGGCTATTGCGCCCTACGCCGAATGCAACCCCCTCAACACCTGCGGCAGGGACTCGGGCAGGTCTTCGGCGATCAGGCCGGGGCCGAAGGTGGAGGCGCATTCCCCGTGCAGCCACACGGCGGCGCAGGCGGCTTCGAAAGCGGGCATCTGCTGCGCCAGCAGGCCGGTGACGAAGCCAGCCAGCACGTCGCCGGAGCCGGCCGTGGCGAGCCAGGGCGGCGCGTTGGCGTTGATGGCGGCGCGGCCGTCGGGGGCGGCGATCACGGTGTCGGGTCCCTTGAGGATGACCACGGCGCCGCAGGTCTCGGCCGCCTTGCGGGCGCGGTCGAGCTTCGAGCCGGCGCTCAGGCTAGCCTGGAGGCCAGCCTGCAGGCTAGCCTGCGCGCCGAACAGGCGCTTGAACTCGCCCTCGTGCGGGGTGAGCACAACCGGGGCTTTGCGCGCTTTGATGGCGCCGAACAGGGCGTCGGCCGTGGGCCCAGGCTCCGACCCGCGCACGACGAAGCCGAAGCCCGTCGCCCGCACCGGTGCCTCCGCCGCGCCCGGCGCGAACGAGGTGAGCGCGTCGGCATCGAGCACGGCCGCCGCGGGCGAGGCGAGCGCGGTCAGCACCGTTGCCGCGGTCGCTGCGCCGACGCCGGCGCCAGGGCCGATCAGCACGGCGTTGCGCCGCACATCGGCCAGGAACTCCGTCAGCGCCGTGTCGGAGCCCACGGCCTTGATCATGATGGCGGTAAGGTGGGTGGCATTGACGGCCGTCGCGGTCGCCGCGCCCACGACCGTCACCAGGCCGGCGCCGATGCGCAGGCACCCCCGCGCGCCGAGGCGGGCGGCACCGGTGGCGTCGGCGGGGCCGGAGACGACGACGGCGTGGCCGCGCGTGTACTTGTGGCCGTCGAGCCGGGGCCAGGGGTAGAGCACGCGCCACAGCGACGGCTCGTTGGCGAAGGTGCGCGGGCCGACCGCATCGAGCACGCGCTCCGGGATGCCGATGTCGGCAAGGCACACCTCACCGCATAGCGTGCGGCCCGGCAGCAGCAGGTGGCCGGGCTTGAGGCGGAAGAAGGTGACGGTGCGGGTGGCCTGCACCACAGGCCCGCCGCTCGCGCCGGTGCTGCCATCGAGGCCGCTCGGCACGTCGACGGCGAGGACCGGCCTGCCGGCTGCATCGATGGCCGCCACCATATCCGCCGCCGCGCCCTCCAGCGGACGCGACAGGCCGGCGCCGAACATGGCGTCGATGATGACATGGGCGTCGGCGAGGATCGCGGGGCTCAGCGGCTCGACCGACTCGCCCCAGCGCGAGGCCATCTCGGCCGCATCGCCCTCGAGCGCAGAGCGGGACCCGAGCAGGCCGAGGCGCACGCGGTAGCCCCGCTCGCGCAGCAGCCGCCCCGCCACGAAGCCGTCGCCGCCGTTGTTGCCCGGCCCGCACGCGACCGCGACCGCCGCGCCCGCCTGCCCGGCCAGCTCCGCGGCGGCATCGGCCACGGCTCGACCGGCATTCTCCATCAGCACGAGGCCGGGCACGCCATGCTGCACAGCAAGGGCATCGGCCCGGCTCATCTCCGCCACGGTCAGCAGCTCGTGGCCTGTCAAAGTATCCTCCTGACCACTGCGGCCGACATTCTCGCGCCATCATGCTCCGACGCGGGAGGGACGCCAAATGTCATTGCGAAGCTCCACATTTGGCCGCTGAAAAGAGCCATATCGAACCGCCTAAATACTAGGCAAATGCATAAAATCACAGCGTTTAGGCGGCTTGCCCTCGGCGCGGATTGCCCTGTAGATACGCAAAGATCCTTTGTTGCCTGGGGATTTGTTGCCGCGTAAACCTTGGCATGCGGCGTGCTTAATTTGCCATCGAGAGGCCAGCGAGACCTCGCTCGAGGGGTCGGGAGGTGAAGGGCAGCATGAAAAAGATCGAGGCCATCATCAAGCCCTTCAAGCTCGACGAGGTGAAGGAGGCGCTGCAGGAGATCGGCCTGCAGGGCATCACCGTCATTGAGGCCAAGGGTTTCGGCCGCCAGAAGGGCCACACCGAGCTCTACCGCGGCGCCGAATACGTGGTCGACTTCCTGCCCAAGGTGAAGATCGAGGTGGTGCTCGGCGACGATATGCTCGGCAAGGCGCTGGACGCCATCCAGAAGGCCGCCAAGACCGGGCGCATCGGCGACGGCAAGATCTTCGTGTCGACGGTGGAGGAGGCGATCCGCATCCGCACCGGCGAGACGGGAATGGACGCAATCTGAAACCATCCAAGAGGCGTGACGGCGACCCTCAGCGGCGCCATGGGAGAACGACGGGACGGGGCACCAGCGCCATCATCGCCATCCATCCAGTGACGACAGGGGAGTAGCAATGCCAGACAGACCGAAGAACGTGGGCGAAGTGCTGAAGATGATGAAGGACAAGGACGTCAAGTTCCTTGACCTGCGCTTCACCGACACCAAAGGCAAGATGCAGCACGTGACGGCCGACGGCAGCTGCGTCAACGAGGGCATGTTCGCCGACGGCTATGCCTTCGACGGCTCCTCGATCGCCGGCTGGAAGGGCATCGAAGCCTCCGACATGACCCTGATGCCGGATCCTTCGAGCGCGCACATCGACCCGTTCTTCGCGCAGACCACCATGGCGATCTTCTGCGACGTGCTCGAGCCCTCGACCGGGGAGATGTACGAGCGCGATCCGCGCTCCATCGCCAAGCGCGCCGAGGCCTATCTCAAGCAGACCGGCATCGGCGACACGGTGGTGTTCGGCCCGGAAGCGGAGTTCTTCATTTTCGACGACATGCGCTACACCGTCGATCCCTACCATATGAGCTACCGGATCGACAGCGCCGAGTTCCCCTCCAACAGCGGCACCGACTACGAGATGGGCAACCTCGGGCACCGGCCGCGCACCAAGGGCGGCTACTTCCCGGTGCCGCCGGTCGACAGCGCCCAGGACATCCGCTCCGAGATGCTGTCGGTGATGGCCGAGATGGGCGTGATCGTCGAGAAGCACCACCACGAGGTGGCTTCCGCCCAGCACGAGCTCGGCATCAAGTTCGGGCCGATGGTGCAGCTGGCCGACGGCATGCAGATCTACAAGTACGTATGCCAGAACGTGGCCCAGGCCTACGGCAAGAGCGTGTGCTTCATGCCCAAGCCCATCTACGGCGACAACGGCTCGGGCATGCACGTGCACCAGTCGATCTGGAAGGGCTCCACGCCCGTGTTCGCCGGCAACAAGTACGCCGACCTGTCGGACACCTGCCTCTACTACATCGGCGGCATCCTCAAGCACGCCCGCAGCATCAACGCCTTCACCAACCCGACCACCAACTCCTACAAGCGGCTGGTGCCGGGCTACGAGGCCCCCGTGCTGCTGGCCTATTCGGTGCGCAACCGCTCGGCGTCCTGCCGCATTCCCGTCGTGACCTCGCCGAAGGCCAAGCGCGTCGAGGTGCGCTTCCCCGATCCCGCCGCCAACCCGTATCTCGCATTTGCCGCCATGCTGATGGCCGGCCTCGACGGCATCCAGAGCAAGATCCATCCCGGCGAAGCGGTGGACAAGAACCTCTACGACCTGCCGCCGGAGGAGCTCTCCAAGATCCCGACCGTGTGCGGGAGCCTGCGCGAGGCCCTCGACCAGCTCGACAAGAACCGCGAGTTCCTGAAGAAGGGCGGCGTCTTCACCGACGACATGATCGACGCCTACCTCGAGCTGAAGATGGCCGAGGTCGAGCGCTTCGAGATGACCCCGCACCCGGTCGAGTTCGACATGTATTATTCGGTCTAGGCCCCGCGAAGCCCCCTCTCCCTGCTCGCGTCCATGCGGAGCATGCCTTCGCCATGACGAGAGGGCGGGGTGAGGGCCAGCAGCTTGCTCCGGCATCGACAGGAATGGCGGCCCTTGCGCCGCCCTTTCCCTTCGGCGCGAGCGCTCCCACCTTCGGCAGCTTTCGATCGCACTGCGGGCCTATTATGCTCGCTCCGAGCCTTTCAGGGCTTGGTAGAGTCGGAATGTGGCGCGGTGGCATTAGGCTGAACATATCTGTTGCCGCCTCTTTCGATTGGCGGTGCCTTAGCGGTTCAACCGTCACTCCGTTTCCACATCCCGCATGGTGAGCTGGCGACGCTCGCCGTCATAGAGCCGACTACGACCCGGATGAGTTCCTCCACAAATCAGATGTGAAGAACGACATTGAAGCTGCCGCTGGAGTCATTTCAACCTTCAACAGGGTTCAACCGCGGCAAATGCCCAGCTGAAATCGAACTCGGCAAAATAGCGGTGCAGGTGCTTTTCCGAGCGGTGCTGGTAGACGCCCTTCATGCCACGCGTGAAGTTCGAGAAGTAGCCTTCGACCGTGTTGGTGTGCACGTCGCCGCCCACCGCTGCGGCCCTCAGCTCTTCACCAGCTTGCGCGCGTCGGCGTGCTTCAGGCCGAGTGCCGCGGCGACGGCGGGGTGCGCGATGCGGCCCTTGTAGACGTTGAGGCCGTCGAGCAGGTGCGGGTCGTCGGTCAGCGCCGCCTCGATGCCCTTGTCGGCCAGCGCGAGCACGAAGGGCAGCGTGGCGTTGTTGAGCGCGAAGGTCGAGGTGCGTGCCACCGCGCCCGGCATGTTGGTGACGCAGTAGTGCACCACCTCGTGCATGACATAGGTGGGGTTGGCGTGGGTGGTCGGCCGCGACGTCTCCGAGCAGCCGCCCTGGTCGATCGAGATGTCGACCAGCACCGAGCCGCGTTTCATGTCGCGGACCAGCTTTTCGGTGAGCAGCTTGGGCGCCGCCGCGCCCGGCACCAGCACCGCGCCGACCACGAGATCGGCCTCCAGCACGTAGTCCTCCACCGCCTGGCGGGTGGAGAAGATGGTGTTGACCGCGGCGCCGAACTGCTGGTCGATGGCGTAGAGCCGGTCGACGTTGATGTCGAGCACCGTCACCTGCGCCTCGAGCCCGATCCCCATGCGCGCGGCGTTGACGCCGGACACGCCGCCCCCCAGCACCACGATCTTGGCCGGCGCCACCCCCGCCACCCCGCCCAGCAGCATGCCGCGCCCGCCCTGCTCCATCTCCAGGCAGTGCGCGCCGGCCTGGATCGCCATGCGGCCGGCGACCTCGCTCATCGGAGCCAGCAGCGGCAGGCCGCCGCGCGCGCTCGTCACCGTCTCGTAGGCGATGGCCGTGACGCCGGCTGCCATCAGGGCCTTGGCCTGCTCGGGGTCGGGCGCGAGGTGCAGATACGTGAACAGCGCCTGGCCCTCGCGCAGCATGGCGCACTCGCCCGGCTGCGGCTCCTTCACCTTCACGATCAGGTCGGCCTTGGCGAACACCTCGGCAGCGGTGGGGAGGATCTTAGCCCCGGCTCGCGCGTAATCCTGGTCGGTGATGCCCTGGCGCGCGGCGGCGTCATGCTCGACCAGGACCTCGTGGCCACGCTCGACCGCTTCGCGCGCGCTGGCGGGCGTCATCCCCACCCGGTACTCGTGGACCTTGATCTCCTTCGGCACGCCGATGCGCATGGTGTGTGTCTCCGCGGGCGCCAAGCCAGTCACCGCGCAACGTAGTGGTCAGGCGGCGCCCGAGCAAACGCCACGTCTGCGCGCTACAATGACTTCAGCAAATCTCAACTGTGGACATGCGGGTTCTCACATCGGCGTTGCGCACCAAACCTCCGCGATAGCCCCTAGACAAGTCCGAACGGCGTACGCTCGAGCTGATCGGGGTCGAATGACAGCACCTCTATTTCAATCTCTGCGGGCAATGCCGCCCTTACGGCCTTAACGGCGCGCTCAAGGCCGCCGTTACTCTTCTCCATGCTCGCAATGATCAGAACATCCGGCCTTATGCGCTCCGCAGCCATCACCAGCTGCGCCCGCTCGCCCTCATCGAGGCCTGCTGCGCACTTTGCCTCCACGAGATAGACTGCCCCGTCGACGACCGCAATCGCGTCGACTTCGGCGTCCCAGCGCCGTGTCCCCTGCTTAGGGTAGTTAACCCAGAGCTTGAGCGACGGCGCGAAGTAGAACGAATGCCGGCTCCGGTCCCAAAGGCACCACAACGCCCAGATTACTGCCTCCGTGCCGTGGTCTCGGTATGCATCGACCAGGAACGGATTGGCCTTGAACTGCCAATCACCAGAGACCGGCGCGGGCTCCTTGCGGCCGCAGATCGAGCAGCTCAGCGTCTTGGCCAGATCACCGAGCGCCACCCAGTTGCGATTGTAGCATGCCGCGCACCGCCACTCCCGCCCCTGAAACAGCACCTCCTGTTGGCAGAGGTATTTGATCGAGCGATCCAGGCGTCGCACATCGCGATAGGTACTGTCGTCGTTCTCCCCATTCGCCTTCGGATGGGCCCTAAGAAACGTCTCGACCATCGCCTCCCAGCGGCGCAACAACCGTTTATAGTTCTTGTAACGAGGGGCGCGCGCCACCAACGTTCCGCAATGCAAGGTGGCGCGTGCGAGACGTTCCACGTCCTCGTCTGTCTTGAGTGTTACAGGCCCGGTGCGCTGGCGGAGCCGTCGGCGCAAGACTGTGGTCGTTTGGCGCACAAGCGCTGCGTCCGTTTCTGCAGGCACGCCACCGAAGTCCTGCAACGCATCGCGCCAGAAGCCATGCATCAACGTGCGGAAGGCATCGGGCACACTCCCGAAAAGGCCCAGCACGCCCAGCAGGTAGCGCCCCTTATCGGACGGCTCGGCATAGGCGAACCGGAGCCGTCCGCGCGGGGCATCCTTTCGCTCTGTGTCGAAGAGCACCCATTCGGCGTTATTGCAGATGCCCATCCGCATCGCATCGAGATCGTCCGGCACGGTTATTGCCGCCCGGGTCGTGGTAGTATCGAGGGCGAGACCAAATGCCCCTGAACGCATCACGCGTAGGAAGCGGTCATCACTCTGGTAATCTTGATCGCTCTCACGCTCCAACGCAAACGCCCGCTCCAGGCGCAGGCGCCGTGGCAACATCCATATATCCCGCTGGTCGGCGAACCGGCTGTGGTCGTTCAACCGGTCGAGCGTGATGTCGACCATCCAGTTGCCGCCCCTCAAGCCCGCGGGCGGCAGCGCCTCTCTCATGTGCCACGGCATCGCTACGGGCACAGGGGCCCGGCTCCCCTGGAACTCGGCCGTGGCACGCCCTTGCGGCTCGGCCATGTAGCCGCCGAGCGTGTAGTGGACGCGCATCGGATCGCGGAACCGCGGCGCCAACACGGAAGGGTCGTCCTGCCGTTGCACCGTAACGGCCAGCCAGCGTTCAGGCTTGCGCATGCGTTCGGCCAACGTCTCGAGTTCAGCCTGCGACAGCGAGCAGGACATCAGTGTCACATGCTCGTTGCGGTTGTTGTGCCCCCGTGCACCGCGCCGCTCAAGTAAGCTTCGAATTCGGCCCAGGAATGCATCGTCGCTTTGCCGGCTGGCAGGCAGCCGCAGCGCGGTGATCTCCGACAAGGACAGCCGAGCGAAGCGGTGGTGCACATTCCAGGACAAGAGGCGGTCCTCAGCCGTGTCGCCGGCCACTATGCACGTGCCGTCAGGACCGAGCCCCTCACCGGTCTCAAGATATGGCGAGAACCACTCTGACAGTTGAGCAAGTGTCAGGGGCCCACAATTGCCGCCCAACGCATCGAGCACAGCATCCTCCGACGTCACATGCGATGCCCGCTCGTCCTTGCGCCATTGGCGATTGTCGAGGGCCTCCTGCGTAATCAACGTCATGCCGCTGAAAAGGTCAGGGTATGCCGTCGTCACTGCCCCGCCCACGAAGCTCGCCGACACGAAACCGAAGTTCTCTTGCAAGAATGAGCTCTCTGAGCCGTCCCAGAACTTCGTCAGCAGTTTGATATTGCGCGGCGGTCCATCGAAACCCCAACTGCGGCTGGCGAATACCGGCAGCACCGAAAGGCTCGAAAGTCCCCGCAGCGGCAGCTCGATGCGGAAGCTGCGTTCCTCCTTCGCGTCCCGCCGCCAGTCCCGATGCAGCAGAAGGCGGCCCGGCCCGTATCGCTCATGTACGTCGGCGACCGCAGCATTGTCGAGGCGCGCAAAGCTGTAGATTACGTCGGCGTCGAAGTAGAAGAGCCAATCTCGATAGCGCGTGTCGATCCCGTCGGGCTTGCCGGGCACTATCAGCGTGCGCCGGCCGCCCCAGCGGCCATAGGCCTCTGATATGATCGCCTCGAAGAGAGCCTCCGGCGCATCATCCAGATCGATCACATACGCCACCCGCAACGGCCGGGCGACGGCAACCGATGTCAGTTGCTCGGGCTTCGTCCACATGATTGTTCTAGAATGCCACCCCATTTGAGTCGGGACCAGCCGATAGGGGGACGAAAGATGCGGGCATTCGGGTGCAACGAGGGCGTATCTCGTTATGTGTCCGCGTATTCGGCATTCTGGATGCGTTGGACCAAGTACTGCGTTGGACCGCAGCTGCCATGCAATGTGCGCACTAATACACCGGCGCCGCCGAATTCACCTGCTGTCCGATCATGTAGCGATGAGCAGAAGAAACTTTGGCGGATTTGTTCACTTGGATCGGACACGAGACATGGACCAACATGAGCCCCGTCATACAGGGCGTGAGGCAGCGAGGCACCGAAAGCGGATGCCGGGTGCCTCGGCTCGAGCGTCGACCAGCCTGAGATAATCTGGATCGAGTTCGCTGCGCTAACCTTGGCAAGGCGTGGCCCTGCGAGGCCGGCCCTCCTGGCCTCCCGCCGTCAAGTCACCGCCACCAGCACCTTGGGCTCGGGCACGTCCTGCACGTGCTTGGCGAGCGCCTCGAGCCCGCGCGGCATCGGGCCGCCGTAGGCCCAGTCGAGCAGCTCCACCGTGTGGGCGATGGGAATGTCCATGCCGGCTGCGATCTGGGTGATGCAGCCGATGTTGCCGGTGGCGACGAGGTCGGGGCGCACACTGCGGATGTTCTTGACCTTGCGCTCGCGCAGGTCGGCGGCGATCGCCGGCTGCAGGATGTTGTAGGTGCCGGCCGAGCCGCAGCACAGGTGGCCCTCCGGCACCTCCACCACCGAGAAGCCGGCGTTGCGCAGGAGCTTGCGCGGCTCCTCGCCGATGCCCTGGCCGTGCTGCATCGAGCAGGCCGAGTGATAGGCCACGCGCAGCGACGACCAGCGCTTGGGCGGCCCCATGTCGTAGCTGCCGAGGAACTCGGTCACGTCGCGTGCCATGCCGGCGATCCTGGCCGCCCGCTCGGCATATTTTGGCTCGCGCGCCAGCATGTGGGCGTAGTCCTTCACGGTGGTGCCGCACCCCGAGGTGTTGACGATCACCGCGTCGACGGGGTCGCCCTTTTCCATCAGCCGCGTCCACGCATCGATATTGCGCTTGGCCATGGCGATAGCGGCGGCCTCGCGGCCCATGTGATGCACCAGCGCCCCGCAGCAGCCCGCCCCCGGCGCCACCTCGACGTCGACGCCGCGCCGCGCCAGCAGGCGGATGGTGGCATCGTTGATCTCGGGGCGCAGGACCTGCTGCGCGCAGCCGGCGAGCAGGATGACGCGCTTGCGGCGCTCGGTACTGGTGGCCGCCCTGCCGGGGCCGGCGAAGCTGGCGCTGCGCAGCAGCCCGGCGGGCGCCAGCTCCAGCATGGCCACCAGCTCCCTGAGCCCCAGCCGCCGCAGCAGCCCCGTGAACGGCCGGGCGAAGCGTGCGGCCCGCAGCGCGATGCGGAGCCGGTCGGGATAGGGCAGGGTGGCGGCGAGCACGGCGCGGGCCAGGCGCTCCCTGAGGCTGCGGCTGCCAGTGTCGTGGATGTGCGCGCGCGCGTGGTCGACGAGATGCATATAGTCGACGCCGCTCGGGCACGTGGTCATGCACGAGAGGCACGAGAGGCAGCGATCGACGTGGCGCTGCACCTCGGGGTGGGCCGGGCGGTCGTGCTCGAACATCTCCTTCATCAGGTAGATGCGGCCGCGCGGGCCGTCGCGCTCGTCGCCCAGCAGCACATAGGTCGGGCAGGTGGCGTTGCAGAAGCCGCAGTGCACGCAGCGGCGCAGGATCTTGTCGATCTCCGCCAGGCGCGGGTCCTTGAGCTGGGCTGGCTTGAAGCTGGTCTGCATGTCGGCTGTGGTGCCTCAGAATTTGGCGTACATGCGGCCGGGATTGAGGATGCCGGCCGGATCGAAGGCAGCTTTCAGCTTGCGCGAGAGCTTCTCCAGCCCCGCCTCCAGCGGCTGGAACACCTCCACGGCGGAGCGCACCTGCGGCTCGGCCCGGATCAGCGTGGCGTGGCCACCGTGCGTGGCGATGACGCGGCGGATGTCGGCGGCGCCGGCGTCGGTGGTCGGCAGCACCTCGGCCCAGACCAGCCCGCCCGACCAGTCGAAGAACGCGCGGCACTCCATGTAGGCCGAGATGGCGGCGACGACCTTGGAGCCGGCGCCGGGGGAGGTGGAGATGCGCCATACCGGAGCCTGGCTGCCCTGCAAGACCGACAGCTGGCGCAGCTCGCCCCAAAAGGCCTGCGAATTCTGCTCATCGAGGTCGTGGATCTCGCCGTAGGCCTTGAGATGGTCCTTGAGCTTCTCGCGGCGATAGGCGACCGATTTGGCGAAGTTCTCGAGCCGCAAGGCCGTCACCGCTCGGCCTTGCCGCCGCAGTCCCTCGTGCCAGAGCCGGGCAACCAGAGAGGGCTGCAGGTGCACGGCGCCGGATATGTCGAAGGGCGTCGCCATGGCGTCGCACAGCACCTCGATGGCGATCTCGTCCGGCAGTCCGAGCAGGACCAGCGTGGCCGTCTCCTCCGGCATCGGCACGACCTTGAACGTCACCTCGCTCATGACGGCCAGCGTGCCCCAGCTCCCGGCAAGGCCGCGGCAGAGATCCAAGCCCGTGACGTTCTTCATCACACGGCCCCCGGACTTGAAGATTTCGCCGCGCCCGTTGACGGCCCTGAGGCCGATGAAGTGGTCGCGCGCGGCCCCCGCCCGGATGCGACGGGCGCCCGACAGGTTGGTGGCGAAGATGCCGGCGATAGTGGATTGGCCCGGCTCGCCGCCCGAGATCGAGGCCAGCTCGATCGGCTCAAAGGCCAGCATCTGCCGGCGCGCGGCCAGCGAGTCCTCGATCTGCTCCAATGACGTTCCCGCACGTGCCGACATCACCATCTCGCTCGGCTCGTAGAGGGTCACGCCGCGCAGCCCCTTGGTCGACACGCTGGCCGCGGTGTTGACCGGGCGCCCGATGCTCTGCTTTGAGCCGCCGCCGGTCACCGCCAGGGGCGTTCGGGTCGCGCTCGCCTCGGCCAGCACGCGCGAGAACTCCCGCTCATCGACCGGGCGCATGTTGGCGAGCAGCACGGGCCTCTCCTCAAGCGGCCTCGAGGGCCGCCGACTCGCGACCCTCGAGCGGAAACACCTTTGCCGGGTTCAACAGCCACTTGGGATCGAACAGCGTCTTGATGCGCATCTGCTGGGCCAGATCGATCTCGGTGAACTGCACGCGCATCAGGTCGCGCTTCTCGATGCCGACGCCGTGCTCGCCGGTGAGGCAGCCGCCGGAGGCCACGCACAGCTCGAGGATCTCGCGGCCCGCCTGCTCGGCCCGCTCGGCCTCCGCGGCATCGTTGGCATTGTAGAGGACCAGCGGGTGCAGGTTGCCGTCGCCGGCATGGAAGATGTTGGCGACGCGCAGGCCGTGGTTGTCGCAGATGTGCGAGATGGCGACCAGCACGTCGCCCAGCTTGCCGAGCGGGATGACGCCGTCCATGCAATAGTAGTCGGAGATGCGGCCGATGGCGCCGAACGCCGCCTTGCGCCCCTTCCAGATGGCGGCGCTCTGCTCCGCGCTCTGGCTGATGCGCACCTCCTTTGGCGCAAACGGCTTGGCGATGGCGGCGATCACGTTGAGCAGATCGAGCATCTCCTGGTGCGAGCCCTCCACCTCGACGATCAGCATCGCCTCGACCTCGAGGGGATAGCCGGCCTTGACGAAGGCCTCGCAGA
>ORMF012121918.1_pt1 | contig 15116 bp, 8 predicted proteins | sample 1779871 | NCBI WGS metagenome assembly ORMF01 (sample SAMEA104232316, study PRJEB22302) | groundwater metagenome | biome: forest; feature: aquifer; material: groundwater | place: USA | collected 2011-08-07 | depth 5.4 m | reverse complement strand
GAACACCGGCTTCTTGCCCATCGAGTTGCTCAGGTCGTTCGGGCCGATGAACACCGCATCGACGCCCGCCACGCTGATGATCGCCTCCGCGGCCTCGACCCCTTTGACGTGCTCGATCATCACGACGACGAGAATCTCCTCGTTCGCGCGCTCGTAGTAAGTCGCCGGATCGGTGTCGAAGCTGGCGGCGTGGAGCTGGCCGCCGACGGAGCGATTGCCCAGTGGTTGGTAGCGCGCGGCATCGACGACCGCCTCGGCCTCAGCGCGCGAGTTGACCATCGGCACCACTACGCCCCACGCCCCGTTGTCGAGCACGCGCTTGATGTTCTCGCCGGTGTTCCACGGCACGCGCACGAGCGGCGCACAGCCGCCCGCCGCGATGGCCCCGAAGCTCTGCACCGCCGTCTCGATGTCGATCGGCGCGTGTTCCAACTCGACCGTCAGCCAATCAAAGCCGACGCGCGCCATCAGACGTGCGGCCACAGGGTCAGGAAGTGTGAGCCAGGTGCCGACGCTCGGCTCGCCGCGTTTCAACTTTGCTCGGACGTGGTTTGTCTTCATTCGTTCGTTCAGTCGTCAAATCGTTAAGCCGTTGAATCGTTGAATCGGGGTGCCTGCGAACAGAAAGTCGCCGCCGCAACGGAGCCGATTTAACGATTCAACGATTCAACCGTTTAACGCCTCAGTGCATTTTCGCTCTCAGTGCCGGCGAATCGAACACTTCGGGATTCAGTGTGAGTTTCGGCCTCTTGCCATTCTTCAAATCGACGATCGCCTGCGCCGCGGTCAGGCTCACGCGCTCGCCGGTCGCGCGGGCGAAAGAGGCTTGGTGCGGCGTGAGCACGAGACGCGGCGTGCTGCGGAGGGGGTGGTCTGCCGGCAACGGCTCGGTGCAGTAAACGTCGAGCGCCGCGCCGGCAATCCAGCCTTCGTTGAGCGCACGGACGAGGGCCGGCTCGTCCACCAGCGACCCCCGCGCCGCGTTGACGAGGTAGGCCGAGCGCTTCATCTGGCGGAGGCGGGTTTCGTTGATGATGCCTCGATTCTCCGGCGTCGCTGCGGCGTGGAGAGTGAGGTAATCGCTCTCGCGGAAAAGCTCGTCGAGCGACACGAATTGCACGCCGAGTTTCTTCGCTGCTTCGCTCGGTGCGACATCGTAGGCGATCACCCGCATGTTGAAACCGCTGGCCCGCTGCGCCACAGCGAGGCCGATCCGTCCGCAACCGAGGATGCCCAGCGTCCTGCCGCCGACGTCGTGGCCCCAGAGCAGTCTCCATTCGCCGGTACGCATGAGGTGGTGCGCCTCGGCCACGCGCCGTGCGCTGCCCAGTAACAAGGCCCAGGTGAGGTCCGCCACCGCTTCATCAAGCAGTCCCGGCGTGTAGGCCACGACGATGCCCAGCTTCGTGGCCGCCGGCACGTCGATCGAGTCGTAGCCCACGCCCCAGCGCGAGATGATCTTCAGGCGCGACGCCTCGGGCGAGTTGAGCACGCGCGCGGAGTAGTCGTCCGGACTGACCAGCCCGGCCTCCACGCCCTCGAGCAGCGGCAGCAGCTCCTCCGCCTTCAGCGCTCCCATCTTCGGCGGGATGATCGGTTCGCAGTCCTCGTCGTGGAGCAGCGCCAGCGCAGACTCGCCGACCTCGTGGATCGTGCGGGCGGTGATCAGGACTTTCCAGGACACGCGGCGCAGTGTAGCGGCGGCTCGTTCGCGTGCCAGCACGGCGTGGCTGCCTGGCTGTGCCAAAGATGTCCGCCAACAATTTGCTTGAATGACTCCTCCGTTGGCGAGACCAATGGGCCGCGAAAAACGCAAACTGCCAACCGGCAAGCAGCCTGATGATACGTCTATGGTAACGATCCCGATCCTCCGTTGGGGCCAGCCCTACGAGAGTCTTGAACTCGACACGGTCGCTCATTTCCTCACCGGCGAAGTGCTCGCCAAAGTCGGCCAGGCCAATCCCGGCCTGCTCGTGCGCGACATGAAAAAGGCCCAGCGCGCGCGTGAAGTGCTGCTCGACATCCCGATCCGCGACCTGATCCAGATCATGAAGAAGGCGGCGGACTTCTACCGCGACGCGACTTTGCCGATGGGCGACGGCCAACAATCGCCGGATGATTTCGCGCGCCAGCAGTCGGCCTCGACCGGCCTGCCCGAGCATCTATGCAAGGCGAACATGTCGAAGAACCATTTCGTGCTCTCGAACATGGACCGCATCCTCGATTGTCTCACGCGCGGGCTGGAGCCGGACATCCTCACGCGCGGCTACGGCGTCGAATCGCGCGGCGTACCGGTGAGTTACCAGGCCCAGTCGCCTGTGCTGGGCCTGGTGCTGCCGTCGAACTCCCCCGGCGTGCACACGCTCTGGCTGCCGGTCATTCCGATGCAGGTCGGTCTCGTGCTCAAGCCCGGCCCCCAGGAGCCGTGGACGCCGTACCGCATGGCCGCGGCGTTTTTCGAAGCCGGTGTGCCGCGCGAAGCGATCAGCGTTTATCCCGGCGGCGCGGAGATGGGCGCGGAGGTCGTGAGCCGAGTCCAGCGCGTGAAAATCTTCGGCAGCATGGAAACCGTGCAGCGCTATCACGGCAACCCACGCGTCCAGGTCCACGGCCCCGGCTTCAGCAAAATTCTGCTCGGTGATGACGTCGTGGACGAGTGGGAGAAATACATCCCGCTGATGGCCGACAGCGTGTATCTCAACAGCGGGCGCGGCTGCATCAATTGTTCCGGCGTGTGGGCCTCGCGGCATACGAAGGAAATCGCCGCGGCGTTGGCGGAGCGGCTCCGCCCGGTCGAACCGAAGCCGCCGGAGGACCCGACCGCGGGACTGGCCGCCTTCACCGTGCGCGGTCAGGCTCAGGCGATCCATGCTTCGATCCTCGACAAGATGAAGGAGGGCGGGGTCACGGACATGTGCGCGAAGTTCGGTCCGCGTCTCGTCGAAATGGAACGGTGCGCCTACCTCCGCCCGTGGGTCATTCATTGCGACTCGCCCGAGCGGAAGATCGCGCAGACCGAATACATGTTCCCCTACGCGACCGTCGTCGAGTGCCCGCAGGAGCACATGCTGGACAAGATCGGCCCGACGCTCGTCTGCACCGCGATCACGAACGACGAGGCTTGGATTCGCCAGCTCGTCGACGCGACGAACATCGATCGTCTCAACATCGGCGCCATCCCGACCATTCAACTGAACTGGCTCCAGCCGCACGAAGGGAACATTGTCGATTTCCTCTTCCGCGCGCGGGCGTTCCAGACCACGCCGGAGCGCCTGGCGGCGAAGGCGTGAAGCCAGAGCAGACGCACGATTGCTGCCCGCTGTCGTCAGCGGCTCAAGGGCCAGTCTGAAAAATCGGAGCAGCGGGGGTAACGAGGCCCACACCGAGCGATCCGGAGCCAGAAACCAGGAATCCGACATTGGTCCATGTTGATTCCTGTCAGCCACGTTCTCACGAACGCGGTCCTCTAGACATCCGCTGAAGTTCCCTTCCAGAACGGGCCGCGCGGCTCGCAGGGCATGGGTCCAACCGCGTGACAAGGTCCCAGACCCATCGCGGTCACTTTCTTTGCAACTATGCGGTGGTTTTCCTTCAGAACCTCGTGACGGCCCAGCGTTCTGCTCGTGATGACGGGAGCCTCTGGACAAAGCCGATGCGAGTAACGTCGGCTTCCGTCTGGTGAAGCTTCGACGGCGTGGAGCACTGGATGGCCGGAAACCATCAAAAGAAAGGTTCCGAGAATGAAAACGCCGCTCAAGAAAGAGCCGGACTGCCGCAACGCGATCTGCCTCGAAACGAAATCCTGCCCACTCGGCCACGCCATCTGGCTGGCCGGGCTGTGCTGGTTTTTTGGGGCGGTTGGGCCCCGGGCCGCTGCCCAGACACCGGCAGGCCTGGAGCTTCAACTGTACGCCGGGCTGAGCATCACGGGCGCGGTCGGCACCGTGTATTCGATTGAATACGTTACGGACCTGGCCCAGACGAACAACGCGAGCGCCTGGCGCTGTCTGGAGTTCCTGCAACTGCCCGCCAGTCCCTATCTGTGGGCTGACAAGTCCGCCCCGGCGACAGGGAAGCGGTTTTACCGGGCCGTGCAGACTGAAGCACCGACGAACCTGGTGTTCATCCCGCCGGGGACGTTCCGGATGGGCAGTCCGACGAACGAAGTGGACCGGCAGGACGACGAGGGGCCGCAGACGGCGGTGACGATCAGTCGGGGATTTTGGATGGGCAAGTATGAGGTGACGCAAGGTGAGTATCTGGCAGTGATGGGGAGCAATCCGAGTTACTTCACCGGGGACGCCAACCGTCCGGTGGAGCAGGTGAATTGGTTCGATGCCACGAATTACTGTGGCCAGCTCACGCAGCGGGAGCGGGCGGCGGGGCGGATTGCGACCAATAGTGTGTATCGGCTGCCAACGGAGGCGGAGTGGGAGTATGCATGCCGGGCGTGGACTTCGACGCGGTTTAGCTATGGGGATGACCCGGGCTACACCAACCTGAGCAAGTACGCATGGTATGACGGCAACAGCGGTGGGACGACGCACCCGGTCGGGCAGAAGTTGCGCAACCCTTGGGGATTGTATGACATGCATGGGAATGTGTTCGAATGGTGCCAGGACTGGTATGGCGACTATGCCGGCGGGATTGCTGTTGACCCCCAAGGCCCCGCCGATACGGGCACGGGCCGCGTGGTCCGCGGCGGCGGCTGGAGCAACTTTTACATCGATGGCAGGCACTGCCGGTCGGCGGACCGCGTCAGCGGCGACGCGGCCGACAGGTTCAAACGCGTCGGTTTCCGGGTCCTGCTCGCCCCAGGTCAGCCCTGAACGGATGAACAACAATCCTATGAAAACCAAGCTAAACTTCATGAAACCAAAGAATCTGTTCCTGATCGGGCTGGGACTTCTGCTCCTGATCCAACCCAATCTCCGGACGCAACCCGTACCGCACCACTTCACCGGCATCAGCGTGTCGCTGGACAAAGCGGTGACGCTCAGCCTTGACGGGAGTGCCTCGAACATGTTCAACCTGACCGGCACGATCTCCAATCAGTTCAGGCAAATGTTCGACCTCTACGTGGTCGAAGCCTCAACGAATCTGACGGACTGGGCGCGGCTGGCCTTGCTATTGCGAACCAACAACAATCCCAGTCCGTTGCTCTTTCAAGACACGAACGCGGCCGGTTCGAGCCAGGGTTTCTATCGCACGTTCACCAATCACTTGCTCACAGTTCTCCCGAAACCCAGCGGGCCGTTTACCGTGGGGACAGTGGATCGCGTGATGATCGATCCCGCACGGACCAACCGGTACCGCTACACGCTTGCCACCAACGCTTTCATGGTCACATTCTGGTATCCAGCAGACCCGCCCGTAGCCGGAATGCTGCCCGCTCCCATGTGGGACCAAGGCTTCGCGGCGGATGTGAGTTTCTACTCAGCTTTTGCATCTTACGGTGTTTCCGGCGCAAACACTCGGTGGGCAGGAATTGCCCCTAAACTCGCAGGTCATCGCTTCTGGGGCATCCCGCTGGCGGGTCACACTGTCAAGTATCCGGTCGTCCTCTATTCTGGTGGCTGGTCGGGTAATCGCACCGGCGGGTCCCAAAACGCTGAGGAGCTGGCCAGCCACGGGTACGTGGTGGTTTCAATCGAACATACAGATTGCTGGGGCACCCAGTTCCCGGACGGTCGGTATCTTCGCGGCAATCTGGGCGCCCCTACCGACGACCGGCGCAAGGACATGAAGTTCCTGGTCGATGAGTTGACGGTGCTCGACAGTGGGGATCCTCTCTTCAACGGGCGACTCGACCTGAACCGGATTGGCGTCTTCGGTATGTCCTCCGGTGGGATAGTGATTGACACTTGCCGCACCGACAGCCGAGTGAAGTGTGCGGCCATTTGGGATGGAGACAGTTTTCTTCAGAACAACTCCGGGCTCCAGAAACCGTTCCTGGCCGCGCTCGGGCAGACCAACCTTTCCTACGGCCTTTCGCAATGGCTCTTCAGCAAGGCGACCACCAATGCTGTCTTGCTCCAGGTCCGAGGCGCCGATCACATCACAGGCGCTGACGGTGCCTGGGTGTTTGACGCACCATGGAACCGTGCACCGGCACTGTCCTTCGATGCGTGCCTGGTCTGGTTCTTCGACACCTACCTCAAAGGTGAGACGCCGCCGTTTCCCACGAATCCGGAAATCTACAACGTGCAACGGAAATGAACGTCCCGGACGATTCGTCGCGCCTGACCAATGGCGGCCGCTGGTTTCATCCAAGCCGCGTTCGCGCCTTGACGTTGATCGAATTGCTGGTGGTGATCGCGGTCATCGCACTGCTGGCGGCGATGCTCTTGCCGGCGCTGTCCCGAGCGAAGCAGAAGGCCCACGCCGCGGTTTGCCTGAGCAACCTGCGCCATTACAACCTGATCTTCCGCCTGGACCTCGACGATAACGCCCAGCGTTTTGATGCACCGGCGTTCGATTATGCTCACAACGCCGCCCGGCTGACTATAACCCCATTCTGCCCAAGCGCACCATCACCTTCCCGTCCCAAACTTGGTTCACTTGGGAGTTTTCCTGGAACATTTCAATCCGCCTGGATATTTAATCACTTGTACACAAGCAGTTACGGTTGGAATGTTTATTTTGGAAATAAAAGCATAGTCGTTGATGAGAACTGTTTCCCCTCTGCGCTCGATTTCGCGATCGAGAACGACATTGCGCAACCGGCGCTGACTCCCATCGCGGCCGACAGTGTTCGGCCGGCGCTCTATCCGACGGCTTCGGATCTTCCACCCACGAATCTCGTCACGGGTTGCGAGCCGCTGGGGTCCAGCATGGCGATGATCTGTATTCCCCGCCACGGCAGTCGGCCCAATCCGGTGCCGACCTTTTGGCCAACGAACATGCCTCTGCCGGGTGCCGTGAACGTGTCGTTTTTCGACGGCCACGGCGAACTGGTGAGGCTGGACGGCCTCTGGCAGCTCCACTGGCATCGCGACTACCAGCCGCCCGCCAAGCGGCCTGGCCTGCCGTGACGTGGAGGGCGGTTCACAACTGATTTGAAGGCACACCCAAGCACGAACGCCGAAGGAGTGTGGGGGCTGGTCCCGTGACATCATTGTCCGCCTTTCGCCGACACGGTCGCAAAGCCCTATCTCACGGGGCTGGCGGGATACAGGGCTGACACCGCTTTCGCTCGGCTGCCCGTCACGGCTACTCTGCACTTCGCAGGGCGTTCACGACCCACGCCAAATCAGCGCGATCCAATGCATTCTGGACCGGAGTCTCCGGCCCCGTGCGGGTGCGACCCAGGGATTGCCATTGTTTGAAACTGAAGTGTCCATCCGCGAAAGCGACATTGGCCCCGCAACCCTTGTCCCGGTAGCCTGGGATCATCAACCAATGCCCGCTTTGGTCTGGGTCCACAAAGAATGCGCCGGACGTCATGCTGGCCTCCTCTTCATCCAAGAAGATAAAGACGCTGCCGGGCCGCCGGAGTTCCGCCAGCGTCTCCACGACCACCGGGTGCAGCGCTCGACCGTTTTCACCATTATACCCGCCATGCATCGCCGTACTCAAGGCGACATTGAACGGGCGCGCTGCGCGGCGGGCGCCGTAGCGCCAGAGCGATTTGTCCGAAGGGCAACAGTAAAGGCCCGTGCTTTGGATGTAAGGCCAGAGAGCGCCTCGGCGAATCCCGTCGGTGGAATCGCTCAACATGGCCGAGCCGCACACCCAAGCGTTGATCGTGCCGTAGTTGTCGCGGTAATCCATCGGCCAGCTTGGCGCGATGACCCAATTGGGCACCAGCCGGTCGTAGTGCTCGTCGGCATACATCTGCCAGCCGAGTTGGAGCTGCTTGAGGTTGACCGCACACTGGGCCGACTGCGCGGCGCGCTTGGCCTTGCCCAGTGCCGGCAAGAGCAGCGCGGCCAGGATCGCAATGATCCCGATGACGACCAACAACTCGATGAGGGTGAAGGAACGGATGGAAGCCGGAGGGTTTTTCACACAAGGAAACGAACATAACGAAGGGAATGGCGAGACCAGCGTTGGCGCCATTGACCGAGCCTTCTTCGTTCCCTTCGTTGCCTTTTGTGGAAGTTCATTGAGTCTTCTGTTTCTTCTCCGCCGCCGCGATTTCCTCCCACGACGGCGCACGCCAGAGGTGGGCGATACCCGCTAGGGACGTGGCAACCAAGGTGTTCCCGTCGGGAGAGAAAGCGACGTCCGAGAAAAAGAAACCCTCGGCTGGCAACGTCAATAGCTCTCTGTGCGTCGCCAGGTCCCATAGCTTGACGGCGTCGCCAGTGCCACCGCCCCCAGTGGCCAAACGTCGGCCATCCGACGAAAAGGCCACGCTCAGTGCTGCGGCTATAGGACGTCGCCATGTTGCTGACTCCCGCCGGGCAACCACATCCCAGAGCGTGACGGTGCGGTCTTCGCCCCCTGAGGCCAGGACCCGGCCATCCTCCGAGAAGCATATCCCAAAAACCCATCCATAGTGCTGGCGGTAGGTGACTTCGTGTTGTCCAGCGGGGAAGCTCCAGAGCTTCACCCTACCGTCAGCATATCCGGCGGCCAGACGCCGGTCGTCGGGCGCAAGGTCAACCGACAGGATACCCTTTTGCTGAACTAGCGCCAGCGGCACCTCCTCCCAGCCACCGGTCCGCCATATTCTGACTTTGGCCGAGTCATCATTGAAGAAGACCCTGGCGGACAGGAAATGGCCGCTGCGGGAAAACCGGAGGAATCCAGCCCACTCAAAAGGAACCTCGAGACTGACCACGCGCCGCCGCGCCCGCCAATCCCAGATGTGAATCTTCCCCGCGATGTCACCGGCCGCCAGCCAACGCCCGTCCGGCGAGAGCGCCACGCCCCAGTTGTTCGTGCCCAAAGCCGACAAACGTTCCGTGAGTTGAACCGACCGGGCATCCCAAACTCCAAGCGTACCGTCGAGCTCGGTGGTGATGAAGCTCCGGCTATCGGGCGTGAACGCGATGCCAAACCGGTTCACGACCAGCGGGGCGTGCGGCACAGAAGGAGGCGAAATCACTATGTTGGTGTGGCCTGAAACCCGGCTGTCGGCGGTGCTGTCCCAAACATAGACCCAACCGTCTTTGCACCCACTGATGAGCGTCCGGCCATCGGGGGGCACGAAGGTCAAAGCCAACACCTCGCCTTGATGCCCCTGCAAACGTCCAAGCTGGGCTTGCTCTGGGATGCTCCAGATTCGGATCGTCTGGTCAGCACTCGCCGAGGCCAACCGCTGGCCGTCCGGGCTGAAGGCGAGAGCGCAGACGAACCCGGTGTGGTTGGTCAGTTGCCCCCGCGGTTCGCCGGAGCCCGAATCCCAAAGGTGGATGGTTCCGCTGCTGTACGCGAACCCGGCTGCGAGGACTTTGCTATCGGGCGAGAAGGCCAGGGCGGTGACCCCGTCGGACGTTTGCGTCTGAATCGGGATGACGCTTCCGCTCGGCCACCCCACGACCCGAATCGTTCCGTAATCTTCCCCGACTGCCAGCCGGTTGCCATCCGGTGAAAAAGTGACTGCGCCCGCCTCGCTTCGTCTGGGCGGTAGCGCCGTGAGACGCGTCAGGATGTGGCTGGATCTCCACTCGACCACCTCGGTGGTCCCCGTGTCGTCAAACGTCGCCAGCAATTGTCCGTCCGGGGAAAACGCCAGAGACCTTACGGGAGCGCTATGGTTGAGGGTGGTTCCCAGCTTTCGTGTCTGCATGTCCCACAGATCAACGGTTGGTTCTCCGCGGGCATTGCGACCGGCCACGGCCAACAGACGGTCATCCGGGCTGAAGGCGAGCGCTTTCAAACCGGCATCGGCAAACTCGGTGACGGGCCGCTGGGTGGTCAAATCCCACAGCGCGACCTTGTCGCCGCCTGTCTGGACCGCCAAGAGCTTTCCATCTTTGGAGACGGCCACGGCGCCGATCGGATCGGGATAGCGATGGAGCCGTAACAATTCGTCCCCCTGGCACAGTAACCACAGGTAGCGCCACTCCCAATGACGCAAATCAGAGGCGAGGCGTGAGGGACGAGGGGCGAGTCCGGTTTCAGAGTTCCTGGCGGGGCGATGTTTGTTGAGCAGGCTGACGGCTTGCCCAACGTCGTTATCCATCAGCGCGAGCTGCGCCAGCTTGATGTCGGCGGCGTAGGCGTTCTCGCGGGCCAGTAGTTCTCCGGCTTCGGCACGCGTTCGCTGCGATTCCGCCCGGCGCCATTGCCAGACCACACCGTTCAGCCCCAGGACAAACACCAGGATCAACGCCGCCATCAGACCGGCTCCCACCGGTTGGCGCTGGCCCCAGCGCCACGCCCTCCCCGGTCGGCTGGCGGGCCGCGCCAGGATCGGTTCCCCGCCCAGGAACCGGCTTAGTTCGTCGGCCAGCGCCTGGGCCGTGGCGTAGCGGCGCGAAGGCTCCTTCTCCAGACACTTCAAACAAATCGTTTCCAGATCCCGCGGCACCGTCGGGTTGAGCAACCGCGGCGAAACCGGCTCCACCGTCAGCACCTGACTGACGATGACCTCCAACGAGTCCGCCTGGAACGGCGGGCGGGCGGTCAGGAGGTGGTAGAGGATCCCGCCCAAGGCGTAGACGTCGCTGTACCGGCCCACCTTGCCGTGCTTGGCCGTCGCCTGCTCTGGCGGCATGAAGTTGGGCGAGCCGACCATCTGTCCGCTCAGGGTTAGTTCGTTCGGAGTCCCGGCTTCAGCCGGCAGAGCGCCCGGGAGCGGCGACGCGCGAGCAAGTTCCACCGACTGACCGCCTGAAGGCGGGACTCCAAACCGCTTGGCCAGGCCGAAATCGGTGATGCGCGGCTGGTCGTTGGCGTCGATGAGCACGTTCGACGGTTTGAGGTCGCGGTGCAGGATGCCTTGCTCATGCGCGTAGTGAATGGCCTCGGCAATGGTTTTGAGGTACTGGGCCGCCCGCCGGGCTGGCAACGGAACGTGCCCCACCAGGGCGGCCAGACTGGGGCCATCCACGAAATCCATCGAGAAGTAGTGCTGGCCGGCGTGGACCCCGACTTCATGGATCGCGACGATGTTCGGATGGTGCAGCACTGCGGCGGCCGAGGCCTCGGTGCGAAAGCGCTGGACGAACGCCGGGGTCGCAAACTGGCCGGCGAGAATCATCTTCACCGCCACGAGGCGGTCCAGGCTGACCTGCCGGGCTTTGTACACCACCCCCATGCCGCCGCGGGCGATCTCCTCGAGCAACTCGTAATCGCCAAAGCGGCGCAACAGGCCCAGCGAGGGCTCTGGACGACCGGGTGGGGTGGGGCCTTGGGCCGGGGCCACGCGGCCCGCAGCCGCTTCCAGTCCGAATTGCAGCAGGCAACGCGGGCACCGGTTTCCCAAGGTGCCCGTCGGCAATTCAGCCCCACATTCGGTGCAATGCAGCACGGTGGCCATAACGGACTTTCTCAAACCGCTTCTACGTGTTGCTGAAGCAAAATCCTGAAAAAGTTGCAGCCGATCCGTGGCGCGCGCCCAAGCCGGTTGATCCAGCATCCAGTATCCAGTATCCAGTGTCGCGTCGCCGCTCTGGCTGCGGCTCGGCTTCACGGTGCTCTGTGGTGGCCATTCACCTGCCGGGTCCAGGATCACCGCCCCAACACAGCGATCAGATGGCGGAGTTCATCATCAATCTCCTCCGGACTGGGGACGGTGTGGGCGATCTCTTCCCGGAGCAGTTCGCCGTAACGCTGCTTCAGCCGATGCACGTCGCTCTTGAGTGTTCCTTCCGGCACGCCGAGTTGGGCGGCGGCTTGCGCGTAGGTGAGCGAACACTCTTCTCCCGGAAGAAAACGCTCGAGCAGATCAAACCTTTGCGCCTTCCCGTCAGCCCGGTATTCCTCCCGCAATCGGGTGCGCACCTGGTCGAGGAGCCGTAGCGCCCAGTTCCGTTCGTAGAGGGCGTCGGGACTCCCGTCGCGGCTTGCTTCCGGGTGATAAAGCTGCTCCGCGGCGAGTGTGTCAAAGGGCAAGTGAGGGGAGCCTCCGCCACGCTTTTGGTAGTGTGCCCGATCCCATTCGTTGGCCAGGAAATGGTCTAACGCAGCCAGGAGAAACGACCGGAACCGACCGCGCCGGCCGTCCGCCATGCCGAGCCAGCCTCTGGCCAACAAGCGCGCGAAGAACTCCTGGGTCAAATCCTGCGCGTCCTCGGGACTGGAACCGCGGCGCCGCACGTGCGCGTAGAGGGGATACCAGTAGGTGCGACACAACTGCTCCAGGGCCTCCGCGGCGGGCGCGTCGGTGCCGTGAGCCGCCGCCAGCACCACGCTCCAGTGCGTGGTGGTGAACTCCCGGCTCGCGTTCGACGGCAACCAAGGTTGCGCTCCGCCGCCCATGACTGGCCTTTTACCAGAACCGCCGAACATTCAAAGGCGAAAATTGCGCGCAGAGAAGGTCGGCCACCATCACTGTGTTACTGGTCACCGCCCGGTCGAGCGCGGCACAGCGATGCTGACGCGCCGAATGCCCGGTCACCTCGGCTGCTGCAAGAAGTCCATGGGCGCCGTCACGTTCGCGCGGACGGGCTACGAAGCCGCTGGCAGATCGGGCTGCTCGCTTTCGTCGGCTTTTTCTTCGCTGATGACGGGCGCGATGGCTTGGAGTTTGTCGCCTTCGTCGAGGTTGACGAGTTTGACGCCTTGCGTGTTGCGGCCGGCCTCGCGGATGTCCTTCACACACGTGCGCACCATCTGGCCGCGCGTGGTGATCAGCATGATTTCGTCGGCGTCGTGGACGGTGAGGGCGCCAACGACCACGCCAGTGCGGTCGGTGGTCTTCATGGTGATGACGCCTTTGCCCCCGCGGGATTGGAGGCGGTATTCGTCGAAGGCAGTGCGTTTGCCGAGGCCGTTGTCGCCGGCGACGAGAAGGGTCGCGTCCGTCACGACAATCGCGAGGCCGACGACGGCGTCGCCGCTGTCGAGTTCGATGCCTTTCACGCCGGCGGCGGGGCGGCCCATCGAACGGACGTTCTCCTCGCTGAAACGGATGCTCATGCCGTCGCGGGTGATGAGCACCATTTCATTCTGGCCAGTGGTGAGCTTGGCGTCGATGAGCGTGTCGCCTTGTTCGATGGTGATGGCGATGATGCCGCCCTTGCGAATGTTCGCGAAATCCCCGAGGGCCGTCTTCTTCACCGTGCCGAGCTGGGTGGCGAAGAAGACGAAGGCCGGCTGCTGCCAGGTTTGATCTTCTTTGTTCGGGCCGGCCTTGGCCTCGACGCGGATGAGGGCCGCGATCTTCTCGTCGGCTTTCAGTTCGAGAAGATTCGCGATGCTGCGGCCTTTCGAGGCGCGGCCCATGTCGGGGATTTCGTGCACGCGCTCGACATAGACGCGGCCCGTGCTCGTGAAGAACATCAGGTAGTCGTGCGTGCTGGCGGTGAACAGGTGCTCGATGAAATCGGGCGCTTCGCCCTCCACCACCGTCGTCTCGCGCGTGGTCATGCCGATGACGCCTTTGCCACCGCGGCGCTGGGCGCGGTAGGAACTGATGTTCGTCCGCTTGATCAGGCCGTTGTGCGTGATGGTGATGATGACGCCTTCGTTGGCGATGAGGTCTTCGATCGAGATATCGCCTTCGTCGGGGACGATGTCTGTGCGGCGCGGTGTGGCGTATTTTTCTTTGATCGCCTCCAGCTCGGCTTTGATGATTTTGAACACGCGCGCTTCTTTGGCGAGGATGTCGAGGAGGTCGGCGATGGTCTTGAGCAGCTCCTTGTATTCGGCTTCGACCTTGTCGATTTCCATGCCGGTCAACTGGTAGAGGCGCAGTTCGAGGATGGCGTTGACCTGGGCCTCGCTGAGGGAGTAGCGGCCATTCACGAAGCGGGCTTCATTGCGAATCTTGATGCCGAAGTTGACGACCTGCTGCTGGGTGAACTCGAAGGCGAGCAGCTTGACCTTGGCCTCCTCCTTGTTTTTCGAGCTGCGGATGATGTGGATGAATTCGTCGAGGTTCGCCAGCGCGATGAGGTAGCCTTCGAGTTGTTCGGCGCGCTCTTCGGCCTTGCTGAGCTGGTAGCGCGTGCGGCGCAAGACGACTTCGCGGCGGTGCTCGATGTAGCAAAAGATCAGCGCTTTGAGACTGAGCGTCTTGGGGCGGCCGTGGTCGATGGCGAGCGCGTTGACGGCGAAACTCGGCTCCAGCGCGGTGTGCTTGTAGAGGTTGTTGATGACGACCTTCGGGATCGCATCGCGCTTGATCTCGACCACGACGCGCGTGTTCTCGTCGGACTCGTCGCGGACGGCGGTGATGTCGGTGAGGATCTTCTCGTTCACCAAGGCGGCGATGCGCTCGACGAGCTGGGCGCGGTTCACCGCGTACGGGATCTGCGTGATGACGATTTGTTCGCGGTTGCCCTTCATCTGCTCCAGGCCAACGCGGCCGCGGACCTTCACGCTGCCGCGGCCAGTGACGAGGTAATTCTTGATCCCCTCGGTCCCGCAGATCATGCAGCCCGTCGGGAAGTCCGGGCCTTTGATGAACTTCATCAACTGCGGGATCGTGATGTCCGGGTCGTCGATCTGCGCGCAAATGCCGTCGATGATTTCACCGAGGTTGTGCGGCGCCATGTTCGTGGCCATGCCGACCGCGATGCCGGTGCCGCCATTGACCAGCAGGTTCGGGAACGCCGCGGGCAGGACGACTGGCTCGTTGTGCTCCTCGTCGTAGGTGGGGACAAAATCGACGGTCTGCTGGTCGAGGTCGTCCATGAGGATCGCGCCGAGGTGCGTGAGGCGGGCCTCGGTGTAACGCATGGCCGCCGGCGGGTCGTCCTCGACGGAGCCGAAGTTGCCCTGGCCATCGACGAGCGTTTCGCGCATCGACCACGGCTGGGCCATGTGGACGAGCGTGGGATAAATCGCCTGATCGCCGTGCGGATGGTATTTGCCCATCGTCTCGCCGACGATGCGGGCGCACTTGAGGTGCTTGCGGGTCGGGAGGAGGTTCAGGTCATTGAACATCGCGAAGAGCAGCCGGCGCTGCGAGGGCTTGAGGCCGTCGCGCACGTCGGGCAACGCCCGCGAGATGATCACGGACATTGAGTAGTCCAGGAACGAGTTCTTGATCTCCT
>ORMF010700081.1_pt1 | contig 15116 bp, 13 predicted proteins | sample 1779871 | NCBI WGS metagenome assembly ORMF01 (sample SAMEA104232316, study PRJEB22302) | groundwater metagenome | biome: forest; feature: aquifer; material: groundwater | place: USA | collected 2011-08-07 | depth 5.4 m | reverse complement strand
TGGCTGAAAGTGATGAGCCGGCTAAAGCTAAAGCCGGCCCCCACGACAAGCACAAGCGTACGTAGGGACCGGCTTTAGTGCGTTTTTCACTCACGAGCCGCAGAGACATAAAGGCGCAGAGTCTGGTTTGGCTTGGTTTCCTTCGCGTCTTTGCGTCTCTGTGGCTATGTGGAAGTGAAAACAGCTGTAGCCGGCTCAGATCAGTTTGCCGATGGCCGCGTTCGACTGAACGACGCCAGCCGCACGACGAGGCGATCTATTGAGGCGATCACGTCAGTGGGCTTGCCCTCGAAGTTGTTCACGATAATCACGAATGCCAGCGGCTCGCCGTCCTGTGTCCTGACGTAACCCGCCAGGGCTCGAATATTGGTCATCGTTCCGGTCTTCGCTTTGGCGTTCCCCTCCGCCGCCGTTCCTTTCATTCGATCGCCAAGCGTCCCGTCGACTCCAGCAATTGGCAGCGCCTGAACGAACGGCGACGTCCCCGCGGGGTCATAGTGGCGCTGCAGAATGGCAAGCAGCGCCTCAGGCGCGATCACGTTCCGCCGTGAGAGGCCCGACCCGTCCTCGATTTGCGCGGCGTCTGCCGCGATGTCCCAGGCCTCCAGCTGTTGCTTGGCGGCGATCAGCGCCGCCGGCGTTGACCGCGTCCCGGCCGGGCCGGTCGCGAGGCGCAGCAGCGCATCGGCATACAGGTTGATGCTGTCCTTCTGCATCGCCTTCACGATGTCGGACAGCGGGCGTGAGCGCTCGACATGAATCACCGTACCGGGTGGCAGCCGCTCTTTGAGGTCGTCGGCGTCTGCCGCAGCTCCATGCACTTGAATCCCGGCCGCCAAGAGGCGCGCGCGGATGAAACGGGCAAAGGACAGCGTGGGGTTGAGCGCTGCCACCATCAGCACGGTCGGTTTGGCATCAATCGCGATCGTGCCGAAAAGCGTCAAGCCAGCTTTGCCCGGCCGATGCTCGGGCCAGAGTGTGCGCTCCGATTTCGCGGCCGCCGTTTCGGTGCGGTTCTCCACGAACAGGTTGCCGGCTTCCGGCGGAAGCGTGATCACCGCCGGTTCGCCTTGTGAGGCGCCTGGACTGACGGTGACCTGAATCACGTTTTCGGCAATGTTCAGGCCGCCGGAAACCGCACCAAACGGGAAGCCGAGATCATCCCACGACCACGAGTACCCAGGCCTCGGCTCATCGACGAGGTCGTCGTTTCCAATGACGCGTCCGGCGATCGTCGTGACGCCATGCCCCTTGAGGGCGCTGAGCAGCGATGTCGCGTAGTCGCCCCCGGCGCGTCCGAGCAAAGTCGGATCGCCGGTCCCGGTGATGATGAGATCTCCTTGCAAGCCCCCATTCTCGACGGGGCCAGTGATCGCCGCTGTCGTCTCGAAGGTGTAGTCCCACCCAACTGCCGCACCCGCCAGCGCCGCCGTGACCAGTTTCAGGCTCGATGCCGGCACGAGCAGAGATCTGGGGTTCAGCTCGAAGAGCCGATCGCCACGTTCAAGCGACTGCACGACGATGCCCCAGGTTGCGCGCCGGTGGCCGGGTTGGTCGATGAAGGTGCTCAGGTCTCCGCGAAGCCGTTGGAGGGGATCTGGGAGAGCGACAGGAGCGGCTGTCGGAGGAGACTTGGCACAGCCGGCGAGCACGAAGAGGGCGAGTAAGGCGGCTAGGGCGGGTAGGGCGGCGCCGAATACCCCACTTGCCCTACATGCCCGACCCGCCCTACTTGATCTCGTCGAGCGCCTTGATCGCATCCTCGTACGCGGGCGCTGTCAATGTCGCGGTGCCCGGCTCGTCTGAGCGGCTGGCGTAGACGCTCCCGCTGGCGCGTGCGAAAGTCACCGTCTCTGTCGTTTTGTCGTCGAGCGTCAGGATCACCGTGAGCTCGGGCGATTTGAGCGACGGGTGTGCGGCCTCGAAGGTCTCGGCTCGGAGAGCGGTCAGCTTCAGGACGGGGTCCTCAGCCTTACTCGCGTCCATGGTCTTGCCGTCCACCTGCCAGACCTCCTGCTCGTTCTTATCCTTGGTCTTGGTAAACACGAGCGTCGTCGATCCGCGGCGAACCTCCATGCGGTTTGCACTGAAGGGGCGGGCCTCGAAGAGGTCTTTCTTGCGGAGCTCGGCAACATCCTTTTGCATGTCTTTCACGAAGCTCTCGCCTACCGTGAACACGTCCGGGCGGGACGAATCCTTCGCATATCGCGTTCCCTCGATGCCCTTGCCGCTGATTAACAGCGACGTGTGCGTGTCTCCTGATCCGACCGTGACAGTCAGGGCTGGCGCGTCGAAGCCGTACTGGTTCACAACGCGTGACTCGGTCCCGATGAACTTCTGCACCTGTGTGCCCGACAGCGAGCCCAGGATCCCTTCGACCGCCGAGAGCTCGGCGCGCGCGCGGATCGGCCGCGCCAGCGTCCAGTCGGAGCCTTTTTTCACGAATTGCGCGAGCACCTCGCTGCCCGCGTTGATCTCGATGGAGTCGGCCTTTTCGCGGTCGTACTTCAGGATGGTTTTGTTCCGGAGGTCGAACGACGTGCGGTTGAACGTGGTGTCGAGAAACGACGCGATCAGGAATACTCGCGATGCGCCCGCGTCCTTCGCGTAGAGATCACCGCCCGACGGCGTCTTGTCGCCGATCAAGAGCCGGCGCAGCTCCTTATCGCCTTTGGCGCGAAAGCTGACGGTGATGCGCGCCGGTTCGAGTCCGTACTCCGCCAGGCTTCCCGGCTTCTCTTCGACCACGCGCTGAATCTCGAGCGACGACAGGCTGCTGGTGATTGAGCTCAGCTCGCTGGTGTCGCCGTCGGCCTTGACCGGCTCCACCACGCGCCAGCCGGCGTCGGTCTTCTGCAGCCGCGTCGTTTCACCGTGCGCGGTCACCTGCAGCTCCTCGATGGCGTCGGCGTCGACGGAGAATGGCTTGTCCTTGACCTCGACGTCCTCGGTCGGCTTCTTCGAGTCGATGAAATAGATGTATCCGCCGAGCGCCGCGAGCACAACCGCGAGCGCGACGGTCGTCTTCAACCCTTTCACGTCACCGCCTCCGCGACCATGTGAAGAAGGCCGTGGCGAAAAGCATCAGCGGAATGGCGACCGTCATCCAGAGCACCATCCGCTGCTGCTGGGCGGTGAGCGTCAGCCGTCGGTCGGCCGCAGCGCGCGGGCGGATCGAAATCAGATTCTCCTGCTGCGCCAGCCAGCTGACGGTATTCATGAACAGATCCGGGTTGCCCTGGATGCCGAGCGTTCCGTTGGTGGCAAAGTCGGAATCGCCAAAGACCGCCACTCTCGTTTCCGGCTTCTTCGGCTCGTCGGCATCCGGCGGCGAGGCGCCCTCAGGTTCCTCCGCTGTGGCGTCCGGCGCGGCTGCCGCCACCACCGCAGCGATCGACACGGGTCCCGGCTTATCGCCTTCCGCTTCGCTCATCCCCACCTTCCCAGTGGCTCGCAGCTCCTTGACGTTCGTTTCCGCCCAGCTCCGATCGCTCGTTTCGGCGATCGTCTGCGGGTTGCGGCCGTTCGGGTTGTTCGGAATCGGCGCCACCGACCGCGCCAGGGGAAACGCTGTCATCAGGTTGAACCGCTCCGTAATGGGGTGCGAAGGGTAGGTCGCTGCGACCGGCGTCTCCGGCCCCGCGCCGAAGAGCTGACCGACGCCGCTGATATCGACGACCACGTTGTCGCCCGCTTCGATGCTCCACTCGCGAAGCAGGCCCTCGAGGTTCGGCTGGCTGGTTTCTCCAGCCGGCGGGTCCAGCAGTACGAACAGGTGCCCACCCCCATTCAGGTACCGGAGCAGCATGTCCACCTCGGGTTGCAGCAGGTCCGTCGTGGGTCCCGCCAGGATGACGACCGACGCGTCGGTGGGAACGTCCTGTTGCTGCGCGAGGACGAGCGTGGTGATGGCGTAGTTGTCGCGGCCGAGCGACGCGACGATCGCGCTGTACCCGTCGCGCTCGGTGTTGGCGTTGTCCTTCTCGCCATGGCCTTGCACGAAGTAGACCTTCTTCTGCGTCGGCGTGAGGACCTTGATTAGGCCGTTGGTGAGGTCCTGCTCCGTGTCGGAGTTGACTCGCTCCTTTCGCCCCTGGTACTCGATCACCACCGTGCCGTAGGTCTGCACGTCGTATTCCCGCGCCTGCACGGGCTTGGCGTCGGGATCGACCAAGTCGATCTGCACCTTGTCGGAGTGGTAGCGGTACTCGTCGAGACGAGCTCGGAATCGATCGAAGCCGGTTGGACGATCGAAGACAAGGAACCTGACGGGCTCTTTCAGCTCCTGTAGGAGTTTGATTGTCTGCTCCGACAGGGTGAACTGCTTGTTGGCCGTGAGGTCCCACCGCTTGTTCTCGCGCGTGGACAAATAGTTGACGGCGATGAGGATGCCGAGCACCACGACGACGCTGATGCTCGCGAGCGCTCCATAACGCGCCTGCCGCCGCTGGAATATCGCGACGATATCGCGCCACTGGCCGATGCCGTAAAGCAGCAGGCAGGCAAGCCCCGCCCATGCCGCCCAGACGGCGTACTGGCCCCATTCCGGCCGAAGCAGGCGAACCGCCACGGCGCCGAATACCAGCACCATGGCGACCCACGCAAGGTAACCGAGGATGCGTTGCATGACCGTTACCCTCGCCAGCGCTCACTGTCCACCGACCGCATGGTCAGGAACAGGCTGAACGCGATGAAGCTGATGTAGTAGACGACGTGCTTGGTGTCGATCACGCCCCTCGTGAAGTCATCGAGATGCTCGATGATCGACAAGTAGTTGAGCACCGCCTGCGTTGTCGGACCGGTGAACGGTGCCGCCCAGTTGATGACCCAGAACATCAGGAACGCCGCGAATGTCCCCATGGCGGCGACGATTTGATTCTTGGTCAGGCTGGAGATGAAGAGGCCCAGCGCGACGAAGCAGCCCCCCATGAGCAGGAGGCCGAGATAACCGGTGACGATTGGCTGCCACTCCGGCGTGCCGAAGAAGTACAGCACGAGGATGTGGATCGATGTGGCGCCGAGCATGGCGGCGTAGAGCGTCATCGCCGCCACGAATTTTCCGAGAATGATCTCGAGATCGGTAATTGGCGCCGTCAGGAGGAGCTCGATCGTGCCCGACCGCTTCTCTTCTGAATACGTTCGCATGGTGACAATCGGGAGAGCCAGGAGCACCATCACGCTGGTGTTGACCAGCAGCGGCTGAATCAGCTGCTCGTTGACATTCACTGACGAGCCCTGCATGCCCATCGCCATCATCGAGAGGCTCTGTTGCAGGAAGAACGCAAGCAGAGGATAGAAGAAGAATCCGAAGAGGCCGACGAACAGGCCGATGACCACATAACCGATCGGAGCGCTGAAGTAGTACTTCAGCTCCTTCCGGACGATGGCGAGAATGTTGTTCATTGAACGGTCTCCGTATCGGGCTTTTCGGGCGATTCTTCCGTGGTCAGCGACAAGAAGATCTGCTCGAGGCTCAGGCGCATCGGGCGCAGCTCCAGAAGCCCCCACCCCCGGGTGACGATGGCGGACGCGAGCTCGCGGCGGATGTCTCGGCCGCGTTCGCTGTCCACCTCGAGGCCGACCAGAGCACCCGGCGTATCTGCGGGCGACACACGAATCACACCCGGGACCTGCTGAAGGGCCGAGATGACGTCGGCGCCCATCGCATCGATCTGGACGTAGAGCGTTTCCGATCCTGCAAGACGTGACGTCAGCCCCTCGGGAGTGTCCACCGCTACCACGCGCCCCTTGTGGATGATGACAACGCGATGGCAGGTCTGCGAGACCTCGGGCAGGATATGCGTGCTCAGCACGATCGTGTGATCGCCGGCGAGCTCCTTGATGAGCTGACGGGTCTCGATAATCTGCTTGGGGTCGAGTCCAGCTGTGGGCTCGTCGAGGATCAGCACGTCCGGGTCGTGGATGAGGGCCTGGGCCAGCCCGACTCGCTGGCGATAACCCTTCGAGAGCTTGGAGCAATGCCGCGCCGACATGTCAGCGACACGGGTGCGTTCCATCACCCGCGCCACTTTCGTTCGGCGGTCGGCCCGCGACACCCCTTTGATGGCCGCCACGAACATCAGATAGTCGCGAACGGTCATGTCGGGATAGAGCGGTGGCGTTTCCGGCAGGTAGCCCGTGCGTCGCTTGGCCTCAATGGGCTGATCCAGGACGTCGAACCCTGCCACCACGGCTCGTCCCTCGGTCGGAGGCATGTAGCCGGTCAGGACACGCATCGTCGTGGTCTTGCCCGCGCCGTTCGGCCCGAGGAACCCGAGAATCTCTCCGCGCTCGACGCGGAAGCTAACATCGTCGACGGCCGTCACGGCGCCGTACCGTTTCGTGAGGTGCTGTACCTCAATCACAGCGTATGCTCCGATCGCTTGTGTGGTGATAACCCTAAGGCCGCGTGCTTTTTAGCGACGCCAACCATGGATTCTAGCTGATGCGATTCTGCTCCGGCAAGACGCGCAGCCCGCCGCTTCATGGTCTAATCGCCTTTCCATATCAGCCGTGCGCGCACTCTTTGAAGGAGCGCGTGGCGCCCAAGGAGATTGCATGGTAGCCGACGTTGGCACGCAGGCCCCGAATTTCACCCTCCCGGATCAAGACCGTCGGGCCGTTACCCTGAAAGACGAACTCCAGAAGCATTCGGCCGTCGTGTTGGCGTTTTTCCCGGCGGCGTTCAGCTCCGTATGTGCCGCTGAGCTCTGCACGTTCCGCGATCAGCTCGCCGGGCTGACCAACCTGTCGAAAGCGCAAGTGTTTGGCATCAGCGTGGATACATTCTTTGCCCTGAAAGCGTTCGCCACCGAACAGAAGCTCACGTTCCCTCTGCTGAGCGATTTCAACAAAGATGTGATCCAGTCCTACGGCGTCGTCAACCCCGACATGATTGGGCTCAAGGGCATTGCCAAGCGCGCGGTCTTTGTCATTGGGAGTGATGGCGTGATTCGCTACAAGGAAGTGCTCGAGGATGCCCGAAACGAGCCCGACTACATGAAGCTGAACGCCGCCCTCGCCAGCATCTGAGGGGCGATATGTAGGGCGGGTCTTGCTTTGAGGACCCGCCGGCACGCTCCGGCACGCCGGGTCCACAGAACAGGACCCGGCCTACGTACTGCCCTGAGCCTTGAGCCGTGAGCCTTAAGCCAGTAATATATGAACACCTGCTCATATATTCGTAATGACTGAGCCACTTGCCGTTCGCAATGTCATCGCGCTTGCCGAGATCTTCAAGGTGCTCGGCGATCCCACTCGCGTCCGCATTTTGGATGCGCTGTCGCGGGGTGAGACCTGCGTCAGCGCTCTCGCCGCCGCCCTGCAGCTCACGGAATCGGCCATCTCGCATCAACTTCGGCTGCTGCGGCATGCCCGGGTCGTGCGGACCCGGCGCGCCGGTCGGATGGTCTACTACGCGCTCGACGATCGCCACGTCCTGACGCTGTTCCGACAGGGATTGCGCCATGTCCAGGAGGGCGGCCGCTGAGGCCGCGGCGCGAATGCCCACGCAGTCAGCCCTCTGCTCCACCTGCGAGCTTCACGCCGAGGCGGTGTTCCGCGTCGAGGGTATGGACTGCAGCGAAGAGGTCGTGATCCTCGAGCGTCGGCTCAAGCCGCTAGCTGGCCTGGAAGCGGTTGCCGCGGACCTGATCGGCCAGCGTCTCCATGTCAAATACGACGCCGCCCGACTGACGACTTCTACGATAGTGGATGCCGTTGGCGACACCGGTATGCGGATGTGGCTCGAGCACGAGGAGCCGACTGCCTACGGCGGCGCCCTCGAATGGCGGTGGCGGCTGGTCATTGGCGCTGGGATCGCGCTCGCCGCCGGCGCCTCGCTTTCGGCGCTCGGCTTTCCCGACCTTTCGGCCGCCCTGTGCCTCGCGGCCGCCGTTCTCGGCGGCGTGTACCCCGCCCGCCGTGCGGTCGCCGCGCTCCGCAGTCGCAGCCTCGACATTAACGCTCTGATGGTCATTGCCGTGACCGGCGCCATCGCGCTGGGCGATTGGACCGAGGCCGCCAGCGTGGTGTTGCTGTTTGCGATTGCACAGTGGCTGGAGGTGAGAACACTTGACCGCGCACGGCGGGCGATTCGCTCACTCATGGACCTGTCGCCGCCAGAGGCGCTCGTGGTTCGCGACGGGCGCGAGTCGCGCGTGAAGGTCGACGAAGTGACGATCGGTGAGCGGATGATCGTCAAGCCGGGAGAGAAGATTTCGCTCGACGGTGTGGTCGTCGCTGGGCACAGCGACGTGAACGAGGCGCCGATCACGGGCGAATCACTGCCGGTCGACAAGGCGCACGGCGACGAGGTGTACGCAGGCGCATTCAACGGCCGGGGGGCACTGGACGTGCGCGTGACGCGTCATCGCCGTGACACACGCCTGGCCCGCATCATCGCGCTCGTCGAGACGGCGCAGGGACAGCGGGCACCGGTGCAGGCGTTCGTGGAACGGTTCGCTCGCGTGTACACGCCCGTCGTCGTGGGACTGGCCGCTGGCGTGGCGGCGATTCCGGTGCTTGCCGGCGGCGATGCGTCAACGTGGATGTATCGAGCCCTCGTACTGCTCGTCGTGGCCTGCCCCTGTGCGCTGGTGATTTCGACGCCCGTGTCCGTGGTGGCGGCGCTCGCCGGGGCCGCGCGGCACGGAGTGCTCATCAAGGGCGGGGTCTATCTCGAGCGCCTTGCCGCAATTCGGGCGGTCGCCTTCGACAAGACCGGCACCTTGACCCACGGCCACCCACACGTGGTCGCGGTGCTTCCGGTCGATCCTCATACGGCAGACGACATCATCGCGACGGCCGCCGCGCTTGAAATGAGGTCCGAGCACCCCATCGCCAGGGCGATCACGGCATATGCGGAGGCCGAGGGCGTTCGCGCCGCGGCCGGATCGGACGTCGTCGCGCTGCCCGGCATGGGCACGGAAGGGAACGTTGGCGGACGGGTGGCGCTTCTTGGCAACGAACGGCTCATGGCGAGTCGCGGGTACACGGTGCCGGCTGGCTTGTTGGAGAGCGCCACGGGGTCCACGCCCGTGCTGCTGGCGGTGGATGGACAGGTTATCGGTGCGATCGCGGTGGCTGATCGCCTGCGCGAGACTGGGCGAGAGGCCGTGGAGTTGCTGAGGCATCAGGGCGTCGCAACAGCGGTCATGCTGACGGGTGATCACGAGAGCGCCGCCGCCGTCGCCGCCCGGGCACTCGGACTCGACGGCTATCGCGCGGGCCTTCTGCCCGACCAGAAGTACGCCGCCATTGCCGAGCTTCGATCGACCTACGGGCCGGTACTGATGGTCGGCGATGGTATCAATGACGCGCCCGCGCTTGCTGCGGCGGACGTGGGCGTCGCGATGGGCGCCGCGTCATCTGATGCCGCCCTCGAAACGGCGGATGTGGCGCTGATGTCGGGCGAGCTGCTCAAGCTCCCCTATGCGATGCGCCTCGCGCGCGCCACCCTCCGCAACATCCGGGCAAACATCGCCGTGTCGCTTTCGATGAAAGCGGCGTTCCTCGCGATGGCCCTGGCCGGGACGGCCACGCTCTGGATGGCGATCCTCGCCGACACTGGCGCGTCGGTGATCGTGGTCGTTAATGCGCTCCGGCTGCTGCGCGCGAGATAGGCACGCAGCGCTAAAGCGCTGCGCCACCGGTTAGGACATCGGTGGAGCAGCCCTTTCTGGGCTGCTTCGGTTATGGATATCCGTGGAGCAGCCCTTCCAGGGCTGCTTTCGAATTCAGGCCTTGCGGTTGGAAAAGAAATGGCGATCGATGAAGTCGTCGATCGCGCGCTGGCTTTCTGTGTCCACGCGTTCGAACTGCACCCCCATGCCGAGGCGACGGTCGCTCCACACCACCCGAGCTTCAGTATCGATCTCACGCTTGGCCGCAGGAAGGCGGAAGCGCACGCGGATAACCGTGCCAGGTTCGAGGGGGCTCGTCGTACGGATCGCGGCGCCAAAGCGGCTCAGGTTCAGCGTCAATGCCGCCGCGATGGTGTTGCCGAACCGGTACGCCACCGACAGGCCGACGATCACCCGCGGACTGCGGCGCTGGTGGAACGTGTCCGGAAACAGGTGAGGCGCCAGCGACGGCAGGATGTGCGGGGTCGCGCTGTACTCGTTGATATAGCCGGCGATCCCCAGCGCGGTGAGCGCGCGGACTTCCTCGGCGCTCGCAATGGTGCCGCTGAAGACCAGGATCGGCAGCTTGCCGTTGTCAATCCTGCGAATCGACCGCAGGAGTTCGACGCCGTTCGCGTGGGGCAGCCGCAGGTCCAGCACCACCAGGTCGATCCGGTCCAGATCCGTCTTGATGGTCTGGAGCAGCTCCGCGGCCGTCGAGGCCGTACGTGCCCGGTGCCCTGCGTCCTCCAGCGCCGACTTGAAGCGCTCACGAACGAATGCAGTATCGTCCGCCACGACGACGGTCTTGACGCTCGACGCCGTAGTGGCGGTCATCGACTACTGGATCGACCCGGCTGACGGAGTACCACTCACGATCGCCCTCCAAGCGCGATCTGCCTGGCGCGACAACGGAGCGCCCGGGAGTGACGTGAAAGAGACATACCACTAAGTATCGGAACGGCCCACAGCCGACCTTAGCGTTCGTTGCAGACTTTCGTACCTTGCCGATATAATCCGGCTTCTATCTTCGGAAGTGTCGGTCCCGTATGAGGATCGGCCGCTGCTTCCGGCCCGCCGGCACGACTGGCGCGCTACGCTGCACGGAGCCCGTATGGCGACTTGCCCCGAATGTGAGTTCGACGAGATTGACACGGACACCTATGAGGAGGGCGATACCCTCAGCTGTCCGGAGTGCGGCAAGAACCTCGTGATGACCGGGACAGACCAACTCGACGTTGCTGATGACGAAGACGAGGACCTGGATGACGACGAGGACGAAGACGACGAGGACGCAGACGATGACGACGAAGACGTCGAAGACGTCGACGAGGACGAAGACGAGGAGGAAGTCGACGAATAAGGAAGAGCTCCTGCACGGCCTTCTGGCGCGCTTCGACGCCGTGATTGTCGCGTTCAGCGGCGGCGTCGACAGCACCTACCTCGCCTGGTCGGCGTCGCAGGTGCTCGGTCAGCGCGCCCTCTGCGTTACCGCTGACAGCTCCAGCTACCCCGATTATCATCGCCAGCTCGCGCTGCGCACTGCACGCGAGTTCGGTTTTCACCACGAGGTGATCCGCACCGAGGAGCTCCAGCGGCCGGAGTACCGCGCGAATCCCGTGGACCGCTGTTACTACTGCAAGCACGAGCTGTACTCCACGCTGAGCGCAATGGCGGTGGAGCGCGGCATCCCCGCGATCCTCGACGGCAGCAATGCCGATGACCGCAGCGACTACCGGCCGGGTCGCAAAGCCGCGCGCGAGTTCAACGTGAGGAGTCCGCTCGACGAGGTCGATCTTTCGAAAGAGGAGATTCGCCAGCTCTCGCTGCGCGCAGGGCTGCCTACATGGGACGAGCCAGCGTCGGCGTGTCTCTCCTCACGCATCCCGTACCATTCGGAAGTCACCGACGAGAAGCTTCGGACGATCGAGCGGGCGGAGGCCGCGCTGAGGGCCCTCGGCCTCCGGCTGTTCCGCGTGCGCCACCACGACACGCTTGCGCGTCTCGAAATCGCGCGCGAAGAGATGGCCCAGGCGCTCGAGCCGGCGCTGCGCGAGCAAATCGTCCGCGAGCTGCGAGCCATTGGCTACCAGCACGTGACGATCGATCTGCAGGGGTACCGGATGGGCAGCCTCAATGAAGGTGTCCGTCTCCGGCCGGCCTGACGCGCTTCGCGCTGCGGGCGCCGCGCGCGGGATGCGCAGCGCTCCATGGTGGTGTGCGGCGGCGTATCTCGCGGCTCACCTTCCGTTCCTGGCGCCTTCGCTCGAGGATATCGATTCCATCAACTTTGCCCTTGGTTTGCGCGACTTCGACCCCGCGCAGCACCAGCCGCACCCCCCGGGCTACCCGGTCTATATCGCCTTCGGCCGCGCATCACTGTTCATCGTCGACGCTCTGACGCGTGGCCTGAACCGCCCCGCCCGCGAAGCGCTGGCACTGGCGTTCTGGTCCGCGATCGCCGGCGCTGCGGCCATCGTGTTCGCGTACCAGGTGTTCCGTAGCCTGGACGCCGCCTCGAGCGAGAGTCGGGGTCGTGCGCGTCTGACGCTGTGGGCGACGCTGTTCCTGGCGTGCAGCCCGCTTTTCTGGATGACCGGGCTACGGCCCATGACCGACATGCCCGGGTTGGCGGTGGCGCTGGGTGCGCAGGCGCTTTTGATGGCGGCGCTTGAGGTTCGTAGGCCGGATCCTTTTGGACCCGGCGGAGAGGCGGGTCTGACCGAAGGGGAAAGACCCGCCCTACGTGCCATCTCGCCGCGCGTGCTCGCCATGCGACCCGAGACCCTGCTGCTGGGCGGCGCATTCGTCGCCGGGTTCGGCGTCGGAATTCGTTCGCAGACGCTGTGGCTCACACTGCCGCTGCTGCTCTTTGTGCTCGTGAATCATGCCTGGCCGCAGCGCCTGCGCATCACAGCGTGTGCCGGTGGGGCCTTCGTCACGGGGGCACTCGTGTGGGCGATTCCCCTGGTCGTGGCCAGCGGCGGACCGGAAGCGTACCTGCAGGCGTTGTCAGCACAGGCAGGGGAGGATTTTGCGTTCGTCGACCTGCTGTGGTCGAACCGCACGTCCCGAGCGCTCGCCTTTGCTTTGTACCGGACCTTCGTGCTTCCGTGGGCGTTCCTGCCGCTCGCCATGGTCGTGCTTGTGGCGACTGCTCTCGGAGCGCTGTCGCTCCTGCAGCTCCGCGAGCGACGCGCGCTATCGCTCCTCGTTGCCGCGTACGGCCCGTACGTCGTGTTCCACCTGATATTCCAAGAAACCGTCACCGTTCGCTACGCACTTCCCGTGCTGCCGATGGTCTGCTTTCTCGCCGCTCGCAGCCTGGCGCTCTCCGGCCGCGCCGTAAACGTGCTGTCGCTCCCTCTGGCGGCGGGCGCCCTGATCGTCGCGGTACCAGGAAGCGTGGCGTACGGCCGACAGGCGCATCCTGCGGCGAGAGCAGTCGACGACATGGCGCGGCGTGGCCAGACCGACCGTCCCGCGTTCGTAACGGCCCATGAGGCCCTTCGGCGCTCCCTCAAGATTGCCGAGCTCAATGCGCCCACGCGGCTGACGCCCGCGCTTGAAGCCAGGCTCGAACTGGCGCGTTACTGGGCATCCGGCGGGTCGGAGCCTGTCTGGGTGCTCGCCGACCCCCGGCGCACCGACCTCGAGCTCATCGATCGCTTCAGCCGGCTGGATGTCGTGCGGTATCGCTGGGCGGCAGGCGATCGCGCGGAGCTTGGCGGCACACGCCCTCGCGATGCCGATTGGTACCGTCTTGCCCCGCCCGGCTGGTTCCTCGACGAGGGATGGTCGCTGACTCCGGAGACGGGCGGGATTGTCGCGGCACGCCTCACGGGTCCGGATCGAGGACCAATCGTGGGCTACGTGCGCCGGAACCGCGGGCCGATGCACATGATGATCGGCGGGCGCCATCTGGGCGGGGCGGCCGATGGCGCCGTGGCATTCGAGATGGCGCTCGACGGCCTCGTGCTGGACCGGTGGCGATTGACGTTCGCGGAGCGCAATTTCCTCCGCTTCGTTCCCCTCCCGGACGGCATTCCGGCCGGTCCTGACGCATATGCTCGCCTGGTAGTCACCTCACGGCCAGACTCCCTTGACCGGGCGCGGTCCGTGCCGGTGGCAGTGCGTCAGTTTGATGTCCAACCAATCACCCGCATCATTTACGGATTCGGCGAGGGCTGGCACGAAGCCGAGTACGAGTTCGCCACCGGGCTGCAATGGCGATGGACCAGCGAGCGATCCGTCATCCATGTTCAGGGGCCAGCCGCCGCGATGCGGTTGAGCGTCCGCGGCGAGTCGCCCCTGAAGTATTTCGACGAACCCCCGACTGTGACGATTCGAGCAGGAACACGCATTCTCGGGCGGTTTCAGCCGGCGTCCGACTTTGTGTGGGAGGTGCCCGTTCCGGCCGAGGCCCTCGCGGCCTCTGGCGGCGCGCTCAGCATCGACACGGACCGGTTCTATGTGCCCGCTGCCGCCGAAGGGACCTCAGACCTCCGACGCCTCGGCCTGCGCATCTTCGAGTGCACAGTTGACCTGGATCGATGAGCGCCGCGAGATCCGCTCGACATTGCGTTGACACTCGCGATGTCGGACGCTAAGCTCAACAGAATTTCACGAAAGCTGACCTCAGACGAGGAGAGCTCGCCAATGAGTTTCCGTCGCTGTTTGTCCTACGTCGCGTTTTTTATGGTGCTGGTCGTGCTCGCGGGCTGCGCCAAGAAGGTGCCGCCCCCCGCTCCCCCGCCGCCGGCTCCGCCGCCCGTGGTGGCGCCGCCACCCCCGCCACCACCGCCACCGCCACCGCCGCCACCTCCTCCGCCGGCTCCAAAGCCGCCGAGCGAAGAAGAGATCTTCAGCAGGAAGACGCTGGACGATCTGAATCGCGAGCGGCCGCTGGCCGACGTCTTCTTCGAGTACGACCAGGCGACGCTGACCAGCGAGGCGCAGGCCACGCTGCAGAAGAACGCCGAGTACTTGAGGCGATGGATGTCAACGCGGGTATCGGTCGAGGGCCACGCCGACTCGCGCGGCACCAACGAGTACAACCTCGCGCTCGGCGAGCGCCGTGGCGCCGCGGTGCGCGACTACTTCGTGAGCCTTGGCATTGCCGGCGACCGGTTGATGGTCGTCAGCAAGGGCGAGGAAACGCCGGTGTGCACGGAAGAGAACGAGTCTTGCTGGGGCAGGAATCGCCGCGGCACGTTCGTGTTCACGGCGAAATAGATGGAGGGCGGACCTGAAGGTCCGCCCCTACGTACGCGCCTGGTCCCTTAGTCCGACCCTTCGCGCACATGGTCTCTTCGTCTCGTAGGGGCGGACCTTTAGTCTCCTAGTCCCGTAGTCTCCTACAGCTGTTTTCACTTCCACATAGCCACAGAGACGCAAAGACGCGAAGGAAACCAAGCCAAACCAGACTCTGCGCCTTTGTGTCTCTGCGGCTCGTGAGTGAAAAACGCACTAGTACTACTTTGTCAGATCACT
>ORMF012302490.1_pt1 | contig 15117 bp, 14 predicted proteins | sample 1779871 | NCBI WGS metagenome assembly ORMF01 (sample SAMEA104232316, study PRJEB22302) | groundwater metagenome | biome: forest; feature: aquifer; material: groundwater | place: USA | collected 2011-08-07 | depth 5.4 m | reverse complement strand
GGAGAGCGGGCGCGTGGGGGTCCCGCTGGGCGTGCTCGGCATCATCTCCGAGAGCCGGCCCAACGTGACCGCCGATGCCGGCGCGCTCTGCCTCAAGGCCGGCAACGCCGCGATCCTGCGTGGCGGCTCGGAAAGCCACAACTCGAGTCGCGCCATCCAGGCCTGCCTCGCCAGCGGCCTGCGCGCAGCCGGCCTGCCCGAGGCCGCCATCCAGCTGGTGCCCACCACCGACCGCGAGGCGGTCGGGCTGATGCTGAAGGGCCTCGACGGCGCCATCGACGTCATCGTCCCGCGCGGGGGAAAAAGCCTGGTGGCGCGCGTGCAGGAGGAGGCGCGCGTGCCGGTGTTCGCGCACCTGGAGGGCATCTGCCACACCTACGTTGACGCCAGCGCCGACCTCGCCATGGCCAAGGCGATCGTGGTCAATGGGAAGATGCGGCGCACGGGGGTGTGCGGCGCCACCGAGACGCTGCTGGTCGATGCCAAGGCGCCGGCCGGCCATCTGCCGGCGCTGATCGCTGCCCTGATCGAGGCCGGCTGCGAGGTGCGCGGCGATGCGCCAACGCGAGCTGCCGATGCCCGGGTGAAGCCTGCGAACGAAGCCGATTGGTCGACCGAGTACCTCGATGCCATCATTTCGGTGAAGACGGTCGGCGGCGTCGATGCCGCCATCGCCCACATCCAGAAATACGGCTCCCAGCACACCGACTGCATCGTCGCGCAGGACCACGCCGCGGCCGAGCGCTTCCTCGCCCGCCTCGACAGCGCCATCGTGCTGCACAACGCCTCGACCCAGTTCGCCGACGGCGGCGAGTTCGGCATGGGCGCCGAGATCGGCATCGCCACCGGCCGCCTGCACGCCCGCGGGCCGGTGGGCGTGGAGCAGCTGACCACGTTCAAGTACGTGGTGCGCGGGAGCGGGCAGGTGCGGCCGGGGTGAGATTCAGCAGAGAAACCGGCCGCAATCAGCAAAATCGTCTGTCGAGGTTCCGGCGGAGCAGCAGGCCGCTCCGCCGGCAATTGTTCATGCTCGCTTTATGAGGCCGATGGCAAACAGCACGACAACGGCGCCGATAGCCGCGTGAATGATTGCCCCGGGTATCCCACCCATCGGCCAGAAGTTGGGGAAAAGCCAGCCTGCAACGACTGCGCCGACGATGCCAAGCACGATGTTGCCGACCAGGCCATAGCCGAAGCCGGTCATGATCAGCCCGGCAAGCCAGCCGGCGACGGCGCCGATCACGAGCCAGATGATGAGCGTTTGTGGGTCCATAGATTTTCCTTCCCCGTGGGCCGTAAGCTCGTTGATCGCCCTGACGCCAGGTGGCCCGTGCTGTCGGGCGCCTCGGGCGGTTGCCGATTCGCAGGTTAGCGCGTTTCCCCGGTCGCTGCCACTTGAACTACGTTGTCGGACCAACGGCGCCGCTGGGCGCTCCGCCGCGCTGCACATTCCTGCACTGCACCAAATCCCCAGCCGTGCTAAAATGGCCGCGGGGTGAGCCTCAGAGATGCCAAGCGGTTGCGCACTCCGGTAGAGATTGCGGGTGAGCCGGCAGCGTCGGTGAGGGCGCGCGGCAGGGTTTGGGGGCGCGGACTTGGGAGGGAGCTTACATGGATCCGATTTCGACCACGGCTGTGGCTGTCGGCACCGTGCTGGTTGCGTTCGTCGCCTTCGTCTTGGTCTTCCGCTGGATCTGGAACCGCACGGTGCCCGCCGTGTTCGGCCTCAAGGAGATCACCTTCTGGCAGGCGGTCGGCATCCTGGTCCTGGCGTCGATCCTCACCGGCGGTCATCGCATCGTCTCAACCGACATCACCAGCAGCTTTCCGAAGCGCTCCGAGGCGCCCGCGGCGATGCCGTTTGTGACTTGAGCAGCGCATCGGGATCGCGTGTTGGCTTGGGAGGAACGACATGGCCGGCGTACTTGAAGGCATCAAGGTGCTCGATTTCGGCCGCTACATCGCGGGCCCCTATTGCGCCACGCTGCTGGCCGAGCAGGGCGCCGAGGTGATCCGCATCGAGAAGCGCGAGGGCAGCGAGGACCGCTACCAGGCGCCCGTAGCCAAGACCGGGGAAGGCGCGCTGTTCCTGCAGATCAACCGCAACAAGCTGGGGCTGACGCTCGACCCGATGCTGCCCGAGGGCCAGGAGGTGGTACGCAAGCTGGTGGCAACCGCCGACGTGGTCGTCGCCAACCTGCCGCCGCAGACGCTCGCCGCCATGAAGCTCGACTACGACAGCCTGAAGGCGGTGAAGCCCGACGTCATCCTCACCACGGTGACGGCCTATGGCCGCGGCGGCCCCTACAGCGACCGCGTCGGCTTCGACGGCATCGGCCAGGTCATGTCCGGCGCCGTCTACATGACCGGCACCGAGGACCAGCCCTATCGCGCGCAGGTGCCCTGGGTCGACTTCGGCACGGCCCTGCACTGCGCCTTCGGCACCATGGCGGCGCTGATGGCGCGCAAGATGACCGGCAAGGGCCAGTGGGTCGAGGGTGCGCTGCTCGCCACCGCCGTCACTCTCAGCAACGCGCTGCTGATCGAGCAGGCGGTGATAGCGCCCAACCGCGTGCCGACCGGCAACCGCGGCCAGACCTCGGCGCCGGTCGACATCTTCCGCACCCGCGACGGCTGGGTCCTGGCTCAAGTGATCGGCCAGCCGCTCTTCAAGCGCTGGGCCAAGCTGATGGGCGAGGAGCACTGGCTCACCGATGAGCGCTTCAAGGACGACATCTCGCGCGGCGAAAACGGCGCCATCGTCTCGGAGCGCATGAGCCGCTGGTGCGCCGAGCGGAGCACGGCCGAAGCGCTGGAGATTCTGGGCAAGGCCAAGATCCCGGCGGGGCCCGTCCTCAAGCCGCAGCAGACGCTGGACGACCCCCACATCAAGGCCATGGGCTTCTTCCAGCCGACCGAGTTCCCCGGCGCGCCCAGGCCGGCGCCGATCGCCAAGGTGCCCGTGTGGCTCTCCGGCACGCCGGGCTCCATCCGCCGCCGCGCGCCCACGCTGGGCGAGCACACCGACCAGATCCTCGGCGGGCTCGGCTACAGCAAGAAGGCGATTGCGGGGCTGCGGGAGAAAGGCGTGGTCTAGCTCGGAACCAGACCGGCCATTCGCCGTAAAGCTCGCGGAGGCGCGAGTGTTGCTACCGTGGCGAAGTCCCTGCCGGCACGGGAAATTCTGACCCAGCTCCCGCGTTCGACATGGATTTGCGACCGCCCCCACAATGCAGGTCTTCGACCGCGTCCAAGATGCGCGGGGCGTGCGCCAGCTCGGTCAAGCAGGGCATGGTCCGGCATTTCATCTCGGCGACGCTGTTTACCAGCCCACATAGCCATTCCTCGAACCGCTGAAGCCCGTCGCGACAGGTCTAGAGTTCCGCGTCCAAGAGGAACCCGTCTCGCCGCCATCCGATGACCTGGTCTTTGCTCAAGACTTTCATGGACGCTGTCTTTCCGTTCCGCGGCGGACGATTGCAGCTCTTGATACTGACCGACGGGTCGCGGCGGCGCACGATTTTCGGCGCACCTGCCAGGCTGCGGCCCGTCCCCTCCGGCACGGCAGTGCTGCTTGCATTCGGGAGAGTTCTGGCCAACGCTTGGGGCCACACGCGAGGAAAGGGCAAGCACCATGGCGGAGCTGCCGGGCGAGGCGCGATGCGTTGTCATTGGCGGCGGCATCATCGGCTGCTCGGTCGCCTACCATCTGGCGAAGCTCGGCTGGAGGGACGTCGTGCTGCTCGAGAAGAAGCGGCTGACGTCCGGCACCACCTGGCATGCCGCCGGGCTCATCGGCCAGCTGCGCGGCTCGAGCACGCTGACCAAGCTCGCCAAGTACTCTGCAGCCCTGATGACCGAGCTCGAGACCGAAACGGGCGTTGCCACGGGCTTCCGCCAGAACGGCTCGCTGTCGCTCGCGCTGTCCACAGAGCGTCTGGAGGAGCTGAAACGCCAGGCCACAATGGGCAAGGTGTTCGGCGTCGAGGCGTACATGGTGTCGCCAGCAGAGGCGGGCGCCAGGTATCCGCTGATCGACCTCGAGGGTGTCACCGGCGGGCTCTTCATCCCTGCCAATGGCCAGGCCGATCCCGCCAACGTCGCGCAGGCGCTGGCCAAGGCGGCTCGGCAGCGCGGCGTGCGCATCCTCGAGAACACGAAGGTGACCGGCATCCGCCAGGCCGGGGGACGCGTCACGGGGGTCGATACCGCCGATGGTGCGGTGCGCGCCGAGTTCGTCGTCAACTGCGCAGGCCTGTGGGCGCGCGAGGTCGGCCGCATGGCTGGCGTCAGCGTACCGCTGATGGCGGCCGAGCATTTCTACGTCGTCACGGATGCGAGCCCCGACATTCCCCGCAACCTGCCAGTGCTGCGGGTGCCGGACGAGTGCGCCTACGTCAAGGAGGAGGCCGGCAAGCTGCTCGTCGGCTTCTTCGAGCCCAAGGGCAAGCCCCTGCCGGATCAGCAGATTTCCGACGACAGCGAATTTCTTACCTTGCCTGACGACTGGGATCATCTCGCCCGCGAGCTGGAGCTTGCGTCCGAGCGCCTGCCCATCCTGAAGCGCATCGGGCTCCACACTTTCTTCAATGGCCCCGAGAGCTTCACGCCCGACGGCCGATGGATTCTGGGCGAGGCCCCATCCTTGCGCAATTTCTTCGTGGCGGCCGGATTCAATTCGATCGGCATTCAGACCGCGGGCGGGGTCGGCAAAGCGATCGCGGAATGGATGGAGACCGGCGAGCCGACACTCGACCTCACCAGCGTCGACATCCGCCGCTGCCAACCCTTCCATGCCAACGTCGCCTATCTGGCCGCCCGCATCGGCGAGGCCCTCGGCCTGCACTATGCCGACCAGTTCCCCTATCGCAGCCCGTCGAGCGCGCGCGGCACGCGCACCACGCCACTGCATGAGCGGCTGGAGACACGCGGCGCCTGCTTCGCCGAGGCGGCCGGCTGGGAGCGACCCGCCTGGTTCCTGCCCGAGGCCGCGCGCGCCCGCGGCGAAAGGGCGGAATGGCGCTACGGCTGGGGGCGGCAAGCCTGGTTCGAGTACGTTGCCGAGGAGCACAGGGCGGTGCGCACGGGCGTCGGCCTGTTCGACCTTTCCCCCTTCGGCAAGATACGCGTCGAGGGTCGCGACGCCGAGGCCGTCCTGCAGTGCATCTGCGCCAATGACGTCGCCGTGGCGCCGGGCCGCATCGTCTACACACAATGGCTCAATCGCCATGGCGGCGTCGAGGCCGATGTGACCGTTGCGCGCCTCACCGACGATGCGTTCCTGGTCGTGACATCGTCGGCGAGCGCGTTGCGCGATCTTCACTGGCTCAAGCGCCACACGCCTGACGGAGCCCATTGCGTGGCAACTGATGTAACCGTTGGCGAAGCCTGTTTGGCCGTCATGGGACCGCGCTCGCGCGAATTGCTGGCGCCGTTGGTGAATGTCCGGCTCACCAACGACGGTTTTCCTTTCGGCTCGTGGCGCGAGGTGGAGATCGGCTACGCGATCGGCCGCGCGCACCGTATCTCCTACGTCGGCGAACTCGGCTGGGAGCTCTACGTGCCCGTCGATATGGCGCGGCACGTATTCGACACGGTCATGGCACGCGCTGCCGAGGTCGGCCTCAGGCTCTGCGGCGGCCACGCGCTCGACAGCTGCCGTATGGAGAAGGCCTATCGCCACTACGGCCACGACATCGCCTCGACCGACCATGTGCTGGAGGCCGGGCTCGGCTTCGCCGTCAGGCTCGACAAGGCGAAGGGTCGCTTCGGTGATTTCTTGGGCCGCGAAAGCGTGCTGCAGAGAAAGCAGGCTGGCCTGTCGCGCCGCCTGGTGCAGTTCCTGCTCACGGACCCTCGACCCTTGCTCTACGGCAACGAGGCGATCATCCGCGATGGCCGCGTCGCCGGCTATTTGACGTCGGGCGCCTATGGTCATCACATTGGCGCTGCCGTCGGTCTCGGTTATGTCGGCTGCGACCCCGCCGAGAGCGCCGGCACCGTGCTCGGCTCCACTTATGCGATCGAAGTCGCCGGCGAGCAGGTGCCGGCCCGAGCCAGTCTCGAGCCGTTCCACGACCCCAAGGCCGAGCGCATGCGCATCTAGCGGGAAGCTCACAAGGACCGCTGGGATTGCGACGGCTGCGGCGGATTGGAGAAGATGAGGTCAAACATGCGTGAGCCAAAGGCACTTGTCAGTACTGCGCAGCTAGCGAGCGCACTCGGTCAACCCGACCTCTTGATCTACGATTGCACGACCTATCTCGAGCCGACGCCGGCTGGAAGCGAAGATCCCTACATCGCTGTATCGGGAATTCGCACGTTCGAAGAAGCACATATTCCCGGCGCCGACTTCCTGGACTTGCAAGGTGAGTTCTCCGACCCGACCACGCGGCTTCGCTTCATGATGCCGGAAACGGCGCAGCTGGAAGCCGCATTCGGCCGTCATGGCATCGAACGAGGATCTCGCGTGGTGCTCTACAGCATCGGCAGCATGATGTGGGCGACGCGCTTCTGGTGGATGCTGAGATCGCTCGGTTTCGATGGCGCTGCTGTTCTCGATGGCGGCTTCGACAAATGGAAGGCCGAAGGGCTGCCGATCGAGAGCGGTCGAGCGAAGGGCTATGCGCAGACCAAGTTCAATGCCATGCCGCGACCGGGCTTCTTCGTCGACAAGAACGCCGTCGCGGCGGCGCTCGAGGATCCGAGCACGGTGATTGTCAATGCGCTGGGGCCCCAGTTTCACAAGGGGCTGGAGCCAAGCCGATACGGCCGACCGGGGCGGATACCCGGCAGCGTCAATGTCGCCGCGGCAACGCTCGTGGATGGAAAAACGAAAGGCCTTACTACGCTTGGAGACGCCGCAGCGAAGTTCGAGGCCCAGGGCGTGACGAAAGACCGAAACGTGATTTGCTATTGTGGCGGAGGCATCTCGGCCACCATCGATCTGTTCTTGCTGCACCAGCTGGGCTACGACAACCTTACCCTCTACGACGGCTCCATGGGAGAATGGGCGAAGGATCGCTCGTTGGCGATCGAAACGGGCTGAAGGTGCGCCATTGCGCGCCTCACCTCGTTGTTGTGTCTGGTGTGACTCGACGTAGCTTCAGCTCACCAACAACGTGATGACCGGCTCCGCACCGGGGGTACTGCGGACAGTTCTGCATGAAGCCCCACTGATCCAGAATTTGTAAGACCTGCCGGATTGGTTGCCCCGGCGACCACCGAGTGACATCGTGCGACCAAGAATGGATCGGCCACAAGATGATTGACTGGCGAACCGCGCCAACCTCTCGAAAGGAGTGAGCCATGAAGCTCGGCAAGCTCGGCGTTTGGGCCGGCCTCGACGGAATGACGGCAGCAGATGCGCTGGCCTTTGCGCAGCGACTCGAGAAGCGCGGCTACGCGGCACTCTGGACGCCCGAAAGCCGAGGCCGCAATGTCCTCGTCAATGCGGCTTGGCTGCTCGCCGGCACGTCGAGTCTCGTCATCGCGACGGGGATCGCCAATATCTATGCCCGCGACGCCATGGTGGCAGCGAGTGCGCAGCGCGGTCTCAACGAGCAGTCGGGCAACCGATTTCTCCTCGGGCTCGGCGTCTCGCACAAGCCGTTGGTCTCGACCCTGCGCGGCCATGCCTATGGCAAGCCGGTGGCGACGATGCGCGGCTATCTCGAGGCCATGCGTGCCGCCCCCTATCAGGCCCCGCTGCCCTCAGCGACGCCCCGGACCGTGCTCGCCGCGCTCGGACCGAAGATGCTGGCCCTCGCGGCAGAGATGACCGATGGGGCGCATCCCTATTGCGTGACGCCCGAGCACACCGCCGAGGCGCGCCGTATCCTGGGCCCCGGCAAGCTCCTTTGCCCCGAGGTCATGGTGCTGCTCGAGACCGATCCGGCCAAGGCACGAGCCGCCGCACGCACAGCACTCTCAACCTATATCCAGCTCGAGAACTATGCCAACAACTGGCGACGCCTCGGCTTCACGGACGACGATCTTGCCGGTGGGGGGTCCGATCGTTTCGTGGATGCCAACATCGCCTGGGGAGATGAAGGCGCCATCCGCAAGCGCCTCCAGCTTTTCTGGGATGCCGGCGCGGACCATGTGTGCATTCAGTCGATCCACCCGACCGGCTCGCGCGCGACCATCGACGAGCGGATCTTCGATCTGCTCGCCCCTGCATCGACCTGATTGCAGTTCATCGACGGCGAGAGGAGAACAACCATGTCCCGCGAGGACTGCTGGAACGAGAAGAATGCCGGCAACCCTGCCAATGGCAGCGCGCGGGCGAGTGGCGACTGCGGCTCCCGCGTTCTCCGAGGCGGCTCCTGGTACTACGATCCAGGGAACCTCCGCTCCGCCTACCGCACCAGGAACTTGCCCGTCGTCCGCAACAACATCAGCGGTTTCCGAGTTGCCAGAACGCTTTGACGTCTTGTGGCGCGCGCTCAAGTCCAGGCCAGGGCCGGCCGGAGATTGCCCTCGCGGGTCCTGCGCGGCGGTGCCTGGTGGTACCCTGCAGACCACTCGAGCTCGGACCTCCGCGATGGGTGGGACTCCGGCGACCGGTACAACATCAGCGGCTTCCGTGTCGGGAGGACGCTTTCAGCCGGAGCAGGCGCGATCACGGTCTCGCCGGGCGACCACTGGTGGAACTGACGATTGTAGGTTCGCGGACCGACCATCACCGTGATCACCAGATACGGCAGAGCCCTTGATCTCGCGGCGCCTGGTAATTTCCGCACCTGGAACTCGTTCACCGTGCGGGCCGTCCGGTTGGCGCGTCAGATTGCCGGGTACATTGACCGCGCCGAATGCGTTGCTGGCAGATTGCGGCGTGCGACGCGCGGACGGGGTAGCCATCGCGGCTCAAAATGGTAGCCTCGGAGACTGTAGCCGACTGTAGAGGCCCGACAGATCCACGGTTCACGGACGAAAACACAGCAAGATGGAGGTCGAGATGGAAGTTTGGCTCGGAAGATTGCGAGCTGGATGTGCAGTGCTGCTGTTGGGCAGCTGCCTGATTGGCCCTGCGGCCGCTCAGGATTGCCCACGCGGCGCGCTCGACAAGGCCTACTGCGACACCGACGGCGATCTCGTTGCCGATGCGCCAACTGACCCCAAGAAGCTCGTCGACCCCAGCGCGCTCATCTTCTCCTACACGCCCGTGGAGGACCCCGCCGTCTATCAGAGAGTTTGGGACGGTTTCATCAAGCACATGGAGAAAGTGACGGGCAAGCACGTGGTTTTCTTTCCCGTGCAATCCAACGCGGCCCAGCTGGAAGCGATGCGCTCCGGCCGCCTGCATATCGCGGGCGTGAACACAGGGGGCAATCCCATTGCCGTCAACTGTGCCGGCTTTGTGCCTTTTACGATGATGGCTTCCAAGGACGGCTCCTTCGGCTACGAGATGGAGATCATCGTACCGGCCGACAGCCCGGCCAGGACACCCGCCGACCTGAAGGGCAAGAAGATCGCCTTCACCTCGCCCACATCGAACTCCGGCTTCAAGGCCCCTTCAGCCATCCTCAAGGCGGACTTCGGGCTGGTCGCCGGCAAGGACTTCGAGCCGACCTTCTCGGGCAAGCATGACAACTCGATCCTGGGGGTTGCCAACAAGGACTATGACGCTGCCGCGATTGCCAACAGCGTGCTCAAGCGCATGGTCGATCGCAAGGTGGTCGAGGCGGCGAAGATCCGCTCGATCTTCAAGTCCGATACGTTCCCGACGACGGGATATGGCCACGCCCACAACCTCGACCCCAAGCTTGCGGGCAACATCAAGGAAGCCTTCTTCTCCTTCCAGTGGGAGGGCTCGGACCTGAAGAAGGAATTCAAGAAAGAGGACAAGTTCGTCCCCATTACCTACAAGAAAGACTGGGCGATCATCCGCAAGATCGACGAAGCCAACGGCGTCAAGTACACCTGCAAGTAGTCGCGGGGGTTCCGCCAGCGGGCCTGGGCAGCCCGGCGCAGTTCCGGCAAGGTCGAGGACGTTTGCGAATGTTGTGGATACGCGGGCTGGTCAAGCGCTACCGCACCGGCGATTTGGCGCTCAAGGGCGTCGATCTGAAAGTGCCCGACGGCCAGGTGATGGCTCTCATCGGACCGTCGGGCGCAGGCAAGTCCACCCTCATCCGTTGCGTCAATCGCCTCGTCGAGCCGACGGCGGGAGAAGTGCTGCTCAACGATGTCGCCATCACTAGGCTCGGCAGCGCGGAATTGCGTAAGACGCGGCGCCGGATGGGCATGATCTTCCAGGAGTACGCCCTGGTGGAGCGCCTGACAGTCATGGAGAACGTGCTGTCGGGCCGGCTCGGCTATGTCGGTTTCTGGCGCAGCTGGCTGCGCTCGTTCCCTGCGGGGGATATCGAAGAGGCGTTTCGCCTGTTGGAGAGGGTCGGCCTCGAGCACATGGTCGACAAGCGGGCCGACGAGCTTTCCGGCGGGCAGCGGCAGCGGGTCGGCATCTGCCGGGCGCTGGTTCAGAACCCCGACCTGCTGCTGGTCGACGAGCCCACCGCGTCGCTCGATCCCAAGACCTCGCGGCAGATCATGCGCCTCATTCGCGAGCTGTGCGCCGAGCGGGGCCTCTCCGCCATCATCAACATCCATGACGTCATGCTGGCGCAGGAGTTTGCCGAGAGGATCGTCGGCTTGCGGCTAGGCGAGATCGTCTACGACGGGCCCGCATCGGGCCTGACGCCGGAGATCCTGACTTCCATTTACGGCGAGGAGGACTGGTCGGCGACCATCCGCAAGGTGGATGAGACGGAGACGGAGGTGGACGGCGAGGCGGCCGACGGCAAATCGCGCGAGTTTGCCGTGCATGAGCCGGATCGGGACCGCATGGCCGGGCTGACGTGAGCCACGTGCGCCCATGGCAAGTGTCTCCGCAATTCCGGTCCGCAGGTGGAAAAGGCCGCCGCTGATCAAATCGGCGCGGACGCGCTGGGCAATCGGCCTTGGCGCTGCCCTCTATCTAGCCCTCGCCTTCGCCACCACCGAGGTTAACTGGGCGCGTGTATGGGCCGGATTTCCGCGCGGCGCGCAGTTCGTCAGCGCGTTCTTCCCGCCGGACTTCGCGAGCCGGTGGCCGGAGATCGTCGAGGGTATCTGCGAAAGCATCTGGATGGCGGTTACCGCCACCGTCATCGGCATCGCCATGTCGGTTCCGATCGGGCTGGGCGCGGCGCGCAACATCGCCCCGAGACCCATCTACTATATCTGCCGCGGCATCCTCGCCGTCTCGCGCAGCTTCCAGGAGGTGATCCTCGCGATCTTCTTCGTCAAGCTGATGGGTTTCGGTCCCTTCGCGGGCTTCATGACGCTGTCGGTGGCGACCATCGGCTTCTACGGCAAGCTGCTGGCCGAGGACATCGAGGACATGGACCCGGGCCAGGCCGAGGCGGTGCGCGCCACAGGGGCGAGCTGGCTGCAGTGGCTGAGCTACGGCGTCCAGCCCCAGGTCATGCCGCGCATGATCGGCCTGGGCCTCTACCGGCTCGACATCAATTTCCGAGAATCGGCCGTGGTCGGCATCGTCGGCGGCGGCGGCATAGGCGCGACCCTGAACACGGCCTTCGATCGCTACGAGTTCGATTCTGCCGCAGCCATTCTGCTGATCATCATCGCCATCGTGATGGCTGCCGAATACACCTCCAGCCACCTTCGTCGCTGGGTGCAGTGATGATCGTCGTCACCAAGGATGGCACGCGGGGCTGGCAAAGGCGGACGGGGGCCGCACAGCTGGCGATCTGGGCCGTGTGGCTCGCCGGCACGGCGGTTTTCGTCTACTGCTTCCAGCTGATCTCGGAGAAGACCATTTGGGCTTTCGTCTGGGACACGCCGAGCCAGGCGGGCGACCTGGCTTCGCGCATGGTGCCTCCGGACTGGTCCTACATCACCGAGCTCGGAAGACCGATCTGGGACACCATCAACATGGCTACGATCGGCACTTTGCTCGCGCTGATCCTCGCCGTGCCCGTGGCCTTCTGCGCCGCGCGCAACACCACGCCGAGCGCGGTCCTGATCCGGCCGGCCGCGCTCTTCATCATCGTCTCCTCGCGCTCGATCAACGCGCTGATCTGGGCGCTGATGCTGGTGACGATCGTCGGGCCGGGCGTATTCGCCGGCATCCTGGCGATCGCGCTCCGCTCGATCGGGTTCTGCGCCAAGCTGCTCTATGAGGCGATCGAGGAGATCGACGAATCCCAGGTCGAGGCCGTGCGGGCTACGGGGGCGAGCCGCGCACAGGTCATTGCCTACGGCATCGTCCCCCAGGTGATGCCTGCGTTTGCGGGCATCTCGGTGTTCCGCTGGGACATCAATATCCGCGAGTCGACCGTTCTCGGCCTTGTCGGTGCGGGCGGCATCGGCCTGCAGCTCAACAGTGCCATCACCCAGCTCGCGTGGACGCAGGTGTCCTTGATGCTGCTCGTGATCATCGCCACCGTCGTGGTGAGCGAGTGGGTTTCTGCGAAGGTGCGCCATGCCATCATCTGAGGCCCATGCTGAACTTTTCGGATCGGATGCGCACCGCAAGCTTGGCTATTGAAGGTTTTGACAAAGCTGTCGCATCGTCATTGCCAGCTATCATGTGCTTGGCAGTATAGGGCGACCAGTTCTACAAGGCGACCGACGGAGGATAATGTCATGCCCAAGATGTCGGACTCACGCCGCAAGCGCATCCAAGCCAAACAGCGGAAGGCGACGAATGCCTTGCAACGCGCGGCCAAAGAGGCGAAACGCAACCGCAACAGGGCCAAGCCCGGCACGGCGGCCGGTTAGGCTCGAGGTGAGTGCGTCGTTGATCAGACCTTCCGCAGCTGAGGTGAGAGGTTCCCTCCGCGCTACTGAGCTACGATGCGGCAGCGCCTAGCACCGGGCTGCCGATTTTGGCGATACAGCGATTCCGTTGGCTGCCGGGGGTAACTACAGACGCGTGCAGCCGGTGCCGGCGACGCGAAAAGATGACCCGCAGCTGACCTGGACTAGGCGCGCCCATTGCGTTGCGGCAGTTGCCTTGGCGCGGAGACTTGCATGGCCACGGAGCCCAGCCGGCGACGCTCTCTCTCCGGCAGCCCAGCTGAGCGCATGCGCGGCGGCCAACCAAGAATGAGCGGATTTGCGCCGCGCCAGTTCGTAGCGGGTGAGAAGCTCGACGACGTTGCAGACGCTTGATGCCGTCGCGCAACAACGCCAGCCGGGCTCATCCAGGGCTCGCCTTGTTAGTCTCGCCCTGCGGCTTCACCGCCAGATGAGCGCGGCGAAACCAAACCCCAGTGCCCAACACCCGAACCAGATTAGAGATGTGATCGCGATGACCGGAAGGAACGTCACGAACATTCCGACCTTTGCCATCCATCCGCGTTGCAGCCGTGCGTAGGCGAACACGTTCGCGACCATGACCAACGGGAAGGCGAAGATGAGCAAGACGCCCGGAATGCACCGCCGCATGGCAGACCTACACCAGTAGAGGGCCGCACCGACCGGAAGCCTTTGCCCCTTTCAGCGAATCACATTAGACGCCCGCATATGCTATATTTCGTGACACACGGCACCGGTCCTGCGGCAATCGATCCCGATCTGCCCGACACTGAAAGCGCGTTGGAGCATGCATCCCGCCTTCTAGCTGAAGGTCGGCTGGATGTCGCTATTCAGGACGGCAACGGAAGGCGCATTTCTGGCGCCGACCTTGTCGATTGCTGCGCAGGCAAGAGGAAACTTACGCCAGACTTGCGCGCAATCTAACGCCACATAGCCGAGGCTGCGCGATCTCCCATACGGCACTCTTGTGCTGTTTGCTTAAGGCGCGACTTGGTGCGCCGGGATGCGAATGGGCTCTGTGGTCAAACAGCGCCTCGGGATCGATGACATTTGGTCGGCGCTGCTGGCAACAGTTCTGGTGTGCGGCGTATTCTTCAACTAGGCCAGCCTTGATCGTGAACTGTCGGCGCTGATATGCCTCCCTTTCGAAAGCTTGCCACTTGGGCGCTCATCGCGACGTGGCCCGTCATCCTTATGTACTCACTTCAGCAGGTGACGAACCTGAGTTCGTTCCTGTTCCCGTCTGCGCCGGAGAAACCGATTACAGATGAGCGGAAGGCAGAATTGTTGGCGACTATGGGTCCTGAGTTCCGGCACGTGATGACGGCACCACCCTATTGTTGGGGTTACAAAGGACCGCGCCGCGTGTGGCCAGAGCAAGGCCAATGGACAGAGAGCACGTTCAAAGACTTCATGGCTAACAAGGAGAAGCGGGAAAAAGCGTGGCTGGAGTCGATTGGTAAGACGCCTCCTTTGACGTGCGAGGAGTATGAGGGTCCCGCAGGCACTCCGCCTTCCGCATCCGCGGTTTCAGCTCCGCGCTGAGCGGTTGATCTCATAGATCGCGTCCGCATCAGCTCCAGCACTTCGTCGCCGTACTCCTCGTTCACACAGCCCTGTGCCGTCCCCATCAGCTCGAAGCATGTCTCGCGGTCAACGCCCACCGGTGGAGTGTGGTTGGCGCAGAGCGAGGTCCTGAGTGCGCAGTTGTCAATTTGATTGACACCCGCCATGCCCGGACCCTGACGGGTAGGCCTCATCCATAATCTGAGTAATAAACGTCGTTCATTATCACCTCCGAGATTTTGCTTCTGTCGTCAGTACTCGTGACAAGTTCCGTAATGTCCATGACATTTGCGCGTTTTTGAACGCTGAAAACCACTCCCATATGGCAGTGGTCGGGGGTCAAAAACCCTTATATTTTGGGGGGCTGTCATTTGCGCTGACAGGGAGTTGACAGGCTATTTTCAGCTCACGGCTATGCGTTTTTATATTGATGTTTCAGTAGCTTATGAGAAGTTTTATGAGAGAGAATTGGCTGGCGCACCCGACAGGATTCGAACCTGTGACCTTCGCCTTCGGAGGGCGACACTCTATCCAGCTGAGCTACGGGTGCTTGCGGCCGTTAGATACTCCATTTGACCACGGCCGGCAAACGCCGCAAAGGTCCACAGATGAGGAGGCGAGACATGGCGGAACGGAGCGACGTGCGGCCCGGCGAGGTGGCGATCGAGCTGCCGGAGGCCTTCGACGCGGGCGTGCACTTCATCGGCCGCATCCGCACGCCGT
>ORMF010721186.1_pt1 | contig 15117 bp, 12 predicted proteins | sample 1779871 | NCBI WGS metagenome assembly ORMF01 (sample SAMEA104232316, study PRJEB22302) | groundwater metagenome | biome: forest; feature: aquifer; material: groundwater | place: USA | collected 2011-08-07 | depth 5.4 m | reverse complement strand
TGAGCGAACTCGTGCTCAGCTCACCATTCCACAGGTCGGGCACGGTGACCGACTGCTTGATCACGGACGCTTTGGGGGCCGGCGCGTTCTTGTCGGCCTTCTTCTTGTCAGCCGCTTCGGGCGACCCTTCCTTCACCACCACATACACGTCGTAGTTCCCGGCGCCAGTCGTAAACGACCGGCTGAGGCGCACAGGCTGCCCGGCGCTTATCGTTGCCGGGGTCAGCGACTCGTACGCGTACGACGGCGGCGAAGGTGCCTTCTTGTCGTCTTTCTTGTCGTCTTTCTTGGTATTCGTCGAAGGCGGAGGAGCCGCAGCCGGGGCGTCCTTCGAGACCACACGCCAGTACACGGATACGGGGCCGGGCGCGATCTTGGCCGGGTCCAGCATCACAATGAACGGCACGAATGCCTGACCCTGTTGCTGCACGACCTTCAGCAAATCGTCATGCACCCACGCGAGCGAGAAATCGCTCGGGGTCGGGCGTCCGGCTGCCGCGTCATCGGCCAGGGCGAGAAGCGACTGGATGGCTTTTCGCTGAGCCTCGCTCGGACCTTTGTTGGCGCGCTGGGCAAGGAGCGTTGCGGAGCTGAAGAAGAGGACAACGATGGAAGCAAGGACAACTGCACGGCGGGCAATCACCATGAACGTCTCCACGCGGACTGAGAAGTATGTAAACAGCTCATCATAAGCGCGCCCCCGGCGGCAAGTCAAACCCTTCAGCCATCAGCACTTCAGACGGCTTCGGGCAGGCCGAAGGTCGGGCGCCGCATGTTATCATCCGCTCGAGTCAGACCGTGTCGGCCCTCCTCGACGACAGCCTCGCTATCGTCCTCGCCGGTGGCGCCGGCGAACGACTCTACCCCCTGACAAAGGATCGCGCCAAACCGGCCGTCTTCTTCGGCGGTCCGTACCGCATCATCGATTTCGTTCTGAGCAACTGCATCAACTCCGGGTTGCGCCGCGTGTTCATCGCAACCCAGTACAAGTCGCTTTCCCTCAACCGGCACGTCCGCATGGGCTGGAGCGTCGTATCCGAGGAGCTTGGTGAGTTCGTCGAGATTCTCCCGCCACAGAAGCGGGTGAGCGAGCACTGGTACCAGGGCACAGCGGACGCTGTGTACCAGAACCTCTATTCGATCCTCCGCGAGAACTCCCGCTATCTCATCATTCTGTCCGGGGATCATGTCTACAAGATGGACTACTCCCGGATGCTCCGGTTCCATCAGGAGCGAGGAGCGTCCGTGACTCTGGCGACGCTCGAAGTGCCGCTCGCGGACGCACCGCGATTCGGCATCGTTGCCATCGATGGGCTGGAGCGCGTCTCGGGATTTCAAGAGAAGCCACAGGTGCCGACGCCGATTCCAGGCTCTCCAGACTTCGCGCTCGCATCGATGGGTGTCTATATTTTCGACACGGCCGTACTGGTGCGCGCCCTGGAAGCAGATGTCAACGCCTCAACGACCCATGACTTTGGCAAGGACATCATCCCGGCGCTCATCGACAACGAACCGGTGTACGCCTACCGCTTCTACGACGAGAACAAGAAGACCTCGAAGTACTGGCGCGACATCGGCACCATCGATGCCTACTTCGACGCCAACATGGACCTGTGCCACGTGAGCCCTGAATTCAATCTGTACGATCCTGAATGGCCCTTGCGCACCTACCAGCCGCAGGCGCCGCCGGCCAAGTTCGTTTTTGCCGATGAGGGCCAGCGCCTGGGACACGCCGTCGACTCGCTGATTTCCCCAGGGTGCATCGTCTCCGGGAGCACGGTGTTGGGCAGCGTGCTGTGTCCGAACGTCCGCGTGCACAGCTTTTGCCGCATCGAGCGCTGCATCCTCATGCCTGGGGTGCGGGTCGGGCGGCACGCGCGTATTCAGCGCGCCATCATCGATCGCGACGTCCTCATTCCACGCGGCGCGCTCATCGGGTACGACGTCGACGAGGACCGCAAGCGCCACACCGTCACCGACTCCGGCATCGTCGTGGTGACGCCAGAAGATGAGCCGCTCATCGCAGCGGTCGACCCCCAGGCGCTGCAGTACGAGCACGATACCGACCAGCGCGGCGGCGAAGGTTGACGTCAAGGGACAGGTAGGAGCAACCCTTGGAATTGAGTCGGTCGAAGCGAAGGATGGACGCGTGAAAATCATTCGAGTGCATGGACGGGAGATTCTGGATTCCCGCGGCAATCCAACCGTGGAAGTGGACGTGGCCCTTGCCGACGGGGCATCCGGACGGGCGGCCGTGCCGTCGGGAGCATCCACCGGCGAGCGCGAGGCGTTGGAGCTACGAGACAACGACAAGAAGCGCTACAACGGGAAAGGCGTCCGTCAGGCTGTCGCCAATATCAATGGCGAGATTGCCAACACGATCGTCAATCGAGAATTCGATCAGCGCGGACTCGACGAGGCGATGATCGCGCTCGACGGCACGGCGACGAAGAGCCGTCTCGGCGCCAATGCCCTGCTCGGCGTCTCCATGGCGGCCGTACGCGCGGAAGCTGCCGCGCAGAAGCTGCCGCTCTACCGGCACATTGGACGCATCTACAAAACCGATCGCTTCACCCTTCCCGTCCCGATGATGAACATCCTGAACGGCGGCGCTCATGCCGATTCGAGCGTCGACTTCCAGGAATTCATGGTCATGCCCGTGGGCGCGGCCTCATTCGGCGAGGCGCTGCGCATCGGGGCCGAGATCTTCCATACCCTTCGAGGCATCCTCAAGAAGCGCGGGCAGTCCACCGGGGTCGGAGACGAAGGAGGATTCGCGCCCAACCTGCCATCGAACCGCGCGGCGGTGGAGGTGGTACTCGAGGCGATTGCGGGGCTCGGGCTGAGGGCGGGCCAGGACGTGTGCGTCGCGCTCGACGTGGCCTCGAGTGAGCTGTGGGCCGGGGGGGGACGCTACACGTTCAAGAAATCAGGCGAGGCGGAGCGAACGTCGGAGGAGATGGTCGATCTCTACCAGGATTGGCTGCGCCAGTACCCGATCATCTCAATCGAGGACGGCCTCGCCGAAGGCGACTGGAGCGGCTGGAAGGCTCTCACGAAGACGCTGGGAAGCCGCGTGCAACTTGTCGGCGACGACGTGTTCGTGACGAACCCCAAGATTCTCGCGCGCGGCATCGCGGACGGGGTCGGGAACGCGTTGCTCGTCAAGCTGAACCAGATTGGGACGGTCACCGAAACGCTGGACGCCGTCGCGATGGCGCGCGACGCCGGCTACGCGACGATCATTTCTCACCGCTCCGGTGAAACAGAGGACTCTACGATCGCGGACCTCGCCGTTGGCACGGCCGCAGGTCAGATCAAGACCGGGTCAGCGAGTCGGACCGATCGGATCTGCAAGTACAACCAACTGCTTCGCATCGAGGAAGAACTGGGCTCGAGCGCGGTATTCGCCGGACGGCAAGCCATCCGCTCTCTCCAATGACACAGACGACCAGATGACCCAATGACCAAATTGGTTTTGCTCCGTCACGGCGAAAGCACCTGGAACAAGGAAAACCGCTTCACCGGCTGGAAGGACGTCGACCTGTCGGACAGCGGGTGCGCCGAAGCGCGGGAAGCGGGACGCCTCCTGCGCGAAGGCGGATACGTATTCGACATCGCATTCACCTCCGTTCTGAAACGGGCCATTCGCACGCAGGAGATGGTGCTCGACGTGCTGGACCAGATGTGGATTCCGGTCACGAAACACTGGCGGCTCAACGAGCGCCACTACGGCGCGTTACAGGGGTTGAACAAGGCCGAGACCGCGGCCAGGCACGGGGAGGCGCAGGTCAAGATCTGGCGCCGGAGCTACGACATCCCGCCGCCTCCACTCGATCCCGGAGACGAACGCAATCCAGCGCGCGATCCACGTTACGGAGGGCTCGATACGCGGGTGCTGCCCCTCACCGAATCGCTGAAAGCCACCGTCGAACGCTTTCTGCCGTACTGGCACGACATGATCGCTCCAGCCGTCAAGGCCGGCCAACGTGTGCTCATCACCGCCCATGGCAACAGTCTGCGCGCGTTGGTCAAGTACCTCGACAACATGTCGAACGAAGAGATCGTCGAGCTGAACATCCCGACGGGCACGCCGCTCGTGTACGAGCTGAACGACAGTCTCTCCCCCATCAGGCACTACTACCTTGGAGATCCCGCCGCGATAGCCGCGGCCGCCGCTCGCGTCGCCAATCAGGCGGCGCAGAAATAACAAGGGCCGGTGCCACCGCGGGGTAGACCGGCCCTCCGAGCTTCTGCGTTCGCGCGAAACTGCTTAGTTCACTTCTTCGGCTGCCTCGTCGGCGGCGATCCTCAGCGAGCGGAGGAAGCGCCGGTCGTTGGCGGTCACTTCAAGCGCGCGACGCGGTGTCGCCTCGCGTACCGGACGGGGAGGCGCAGCCACCTTGGTGAGCGCACCAGCCTGTTGCGATCGACTCACGAACCCCACGACGGCTTCGAGCGTCACCTTCATTTCGAATCCCGCCGCGCGCGCCTTCTCGCGGCACGCTTCGACCTCGGGATTTTCCGCGACCGCACCGGCGATCGCGTCGGCCAGTTCGCGGGCGAACCGGTTGACGACGTCGTCCATCCTCGCTCCTCCCCTACGCCGCCGGGCCCGGTTCCGGGGCGCTCCCCGGTCCGAACCTGACGCACCAAGGCGGTGAGCAGGGACCAGGCGCCTGAATCGCGTGTCTCGTCGCTCTCTTAGGTAAAACGAGTGTACGGTCAAATTCTAACCCTGTCAAGCACTTACAGCCATGCGGTCCACACTCGCGATATAATTTGCCGGCAGTCATGAGCGACCTCGGATTCCCCGGCGAATTCCCATTCACGCGTGGCATCCAGCCAACCATGTACCGCGGCCGCCTGTGGACGATGCGACAGTACGCGGGCTTTGGAACGGCGGCTGAATCCAACCGCCGCTACCGGTATCTTCTCGCGCAGGGTGTCAGCGGACTGAGCGTTGCCTTCGATCTCCCGACACAAATGGGCTACGACTCCGATCACACGCTGGCCAGGGGTGAGGTGGGACGCGTTGGCGTCGCGATCGACTCGATCGAAGACATGACGACGCTCCTGGAGGGGCTTCCACTGGATCGGGTCTCTACATCCATGACCATCAACTCGACGGCCGTGATCTTGCTGGCGCTCTATGTCGCCGTCGCCAAGCGACAAGGCGTGCCGCTGGCGGCGCTGTCGGGCACGATCCAGAACGACGTTCTCAAGGAATACGTGGCGCGCGGCACGTACATCTTTCCACCTCGGGCCTCGCTGCGCATCGTGACCGACATCTTCGCGTACTGCGCTCGTGAACTGCCCAACTGGAACACAATTTCGATCAGCGGATATCACATCCGCGAAGCGGGCGCCACGGCGATCCAAGAAGTGGCGTTCACCTTCGCGCATGCGATCGCATACGTGCAGGCTGCAATTGACGCGGGACTCGATGTCAACCGCTTCGGGCAGCGTCTCTCGTTCTTCTTCAACGCGCACAATGATTTTCTGGAGGAGATCGGAAAATTTCGCGCCGCCAGGCGACTCTGGGCCCGCCTGATGCGCGACCGGTTCGGCGCCACCAGTCCGCGCGCGCAGCAGCTGCGCTTTCACACCCAGACGGCTGGAAGCACGCTCACAGCGCAGCAGCCCGATAACAACATCGTTCGCGTCGCGTTGCAGGCCATGGCGGCAGTTCTCGGCGGCACACAGTCGCTGCACTGCAACGGTCGTGACGAAGCCTTGTCGCTGCCGACAGAAGAATCGGCGCGGATCGCGTTGCGGACGCAGCAGATCATCGCCGCCGAGACCGGCATCGCCAACACTGTCGACCCGGTTGGCGGATCGCTCGTGATCGAACGGATCACGGACGCTGTTGAACGCGGCGTCCAGGACCTGCTCGCACAGATCGAGCGTGCCGGCGGCACATTGGCGGCGATCGAGAGTGGGTTCATCCAGCGCGAGATTCAGGAGTCCGCGTACCGGACGCAGGTGGCGATCGACGCGCGCGAGAGCGTCGTCGTGGGCGTGAACATGTGGGAGTCCGACCACGATCTGCCCAATGGGGTCAGACCCCCGACGTTTCGGGTCAATCCGGAAGTCGAACAACAGCAGATCGATCGTGTCCGAGCGCTCCGCGCCAGGCGGAACGCCGGCACCTGTTCGACCGCCCTCGCCGCTGTCACCCAGGCGGCGCGCGATGGCACCAACCTCGTGCCGGTCATCGTGACCGCGGTCGAGGCCGATGCGACCCTGGGGGAGATCTCCGACGCGATGCGGGTGGTCTTCGGCGTGTACGAAGAGACATGAACGACGCGCCCCTCCTCTCTGTCGAGCATCTCACCACCGTGTTCGACCTGCGCGCTGGATCCTTTCCAGCGGTGAACGACGTCAGCTTCACCGTGCGCCTGGGGGAAACGCTGGGCCTCGTCGGCGAATCTGGAAGCGGAAAGTCCGTCACGGCCCTCTCGCTTGTCAAGCTCATCCCGCCACCTGGACGTATTACGGGCGGCAGCGTGCGCTTCCAAGGACACGAACTACTCTCGCTCCCCGACGTCAGCATGCGCGCGATCCGCGGCGCCGACATTGCCCTGATATTCCAGGAGCCAATGACGGCGCTCGACCCTGTTTTCACTATCGGCCACCAGATTACGGAGACGCTCCTGGTTCACGGACGTGCGACCAGGCGCGAAGCACGGAACCGTGTCATCGAACTACTCGAAGCGGTGCGCATCCCGGACCCGGCAAAGCGGGTCTACGACTACCCGCATCAGCTCTCCGGTGGCATGCGCCAGCGCGTCCTCATCGCAATGGCGCTCGCCTGCACGCCGTCGCTGGTGATTGCGGACGAGCCCACGACCGCGCTCGACGTGACCATTCAGGCGCAGATTCTCGATCTGCTGCGTCACATGAAGCGCTCCCTGAATCTGTCCCTGTTGCTCATCACACACGACCTCGGTGTCATCGCTGAAATCGCGGACCGCGTCGCCATCATGTACGCCGGCCGAATCGTCGAGCAGGGACCGACGCGGGCGATTCTTCGCAACCCACAGCATCCTTACACGCGGGGCCTCTTGGCATCGATGCCCGGCGGTGGGCCTCAGCGCCTACGAGCCATTGACGGGTCGGTTCCCTCTCTCGAAACGCGCCCGTCGGGATGTGCCTTCCACCCACGCTGTCCCGATCGTTTCGATCCGTGCGCGTCAGCGCCGCCGCCCGACTACAGAGTGGGCAACGAGCACCTCGCCAGGTGTTACTTGCACGAAGCGGCGCCCGGACTGGCGGTCGGCCCCGCCGCCCCGCAGAGCGGCAGCACGCCTATCGATGCCTCTCGTTGAGGTCTCGCACCTGACGAAGCATTTCGTGCGCGGCGGGGGGCTGTTGCAACGCGCCACGACGGTCACTGCCGTGGACGATGTGAGCTTCAGCATCGATGAGGGAGAGACGTTCGGCCTGGTGGGCGAATCAGGGAGTGGCAAGACGACAACGGGACGCTGCCTTCTTCGTCTGATCGAACCGACCTCCGGCACCGTACGGTTCCAGGACCATGACGTGCTGGCCCTCTCACCTGGCGCTCTTCGCGCGGTGCGGCGCCACATGCAGATCGTGTTTCAGGATCCGCACTCGTCGTTGAACCCGCGGATGCGCGCGCGCGACATCGTGGAAGAACCGCTCATCATCCATCGCCTGGGCGATCGCGCGGCGAGGCGGGCCCGCACCGAGGACCTGTTCGGGCTGGTCGGTCTCGACCGGGCGCACCTCGACCGGTACCCCAGGCAGTTCAGCGGCGGACAACGACAGCGCATCGGCCTGGCGCGCGCGCTCGCGCTCGACCCATCATTCGTGGTACTCGACGAGCCCGTCTCGGCCCTCGACATGTCCGTCCAGGCCCAGATCGTCAACCTCCTTCAGGATTTGCAGGAGCAGCTGCCCCTGACGTACCTGTTCATCGCGCATGACCTCCGTCTGGTGCAACACATCTGCCGGCGAGTCGCGGTGATGTACCTGGGGAAGGTGGTCGAGATGAGCACGACCGCGGGCTTATTCTCATCGCCGCGGCACCCGTATACGCGCGCCCTCCTGTCCTCGATTCCAGTGCTCGATCCGGACGTACCGCGCCAACGAGTGAACTGGGATCCGGCGTCATTTAACCGCGATGTCGTCTTGAGGGAGGTCGGTGAAGGGCACTGGGCCGCCGTGTAACTGAGCGCCTCCGACCTGGTGCCTGCATGACCGTCGACGACGTACTGCCGTAGACTAAGGCGCATGGCCACGCGCCCGACGACGTGCCGGCGGTTCGCTCCGCGCCCCGGTGCAGTCGTCGCGACGGTCCTCTTCATGGCAGCCATGGGGACCGTGGCGTTCGGACAGTGGCGGAACCAGGCGTCGCGCAGCGCCAGGCACTACGCCGACAAGAACAGCTTCGACGGAAAGTTTCAGTTCTGCCGTATCCAGTTCCGGCGGGCGACGAATGGTGACGGCGGTGACTGGGCGGTCGACTTCCCCAGGGCCGACCAGAACCTGTCGACCCGGCTGTCCGAGCTGACCAAGGCCCCGGTCAGCTTCAACGATCGGCAAGAGCCAAACCATCTATTGTTGACGCTCGACCAGCCGGAACTGTTCCGCTGCGGCTTCATCATGATGACTGAGGTGGGCAGCGTCTATCTCGATGATCGCGAAGCGACAAACCTGCGACACTACCTATTGAAAGGCGGCTTTCTCTGGGCCGACGACTTCTGGGGGGAGTACGCGTGGGCGATCTGGGAGAGTCAGATCCGCAAGGTTCTTCCGTCCAATGCCTATCCGATCATCGATCTTCCGCTCAGCCATACGATTTTCCATCAGGTGCACAACGTCGACCACTTCCCCCAGATTCCGTCAATCGGCCACCGTGGATGGCGCTACGGCGACACGTCCGAGCGTGGGGCCGAGAGCGCGACGCCACACGCACGCGCGATCCTGGACCAGCACGGTCGCGTCATGGTGCTCATCAGTCACAACACTGATTTCGGCGATGCCTACGAGCGCGAGGAGGACGACCCCGAGTACTTCCGTCGCTTTTCGGTGATTGGCTACGCCTTCGGTATCAACGTGCTCGTCTACGCGATGACGCACTGAACCTAGTGTCTGGAGGTTCTAGGGTTCTGGGATTCTAGGCCGCGCGCCGAACGTCGTTTTCCACCTGGCCATCTCGGAGGTAAATCGTTCGGTACGCGTGCGCGGCGACGTCGGCTTCGTGGGTGACGAGAAGGATCGTGTTTCCCGCCTTGTGCAACCGCTCGAACACACCCATGATTTCCAGACCGGTCTTCGAATCAAGGTTCCCCGTTGGCTCGTCGGCCAGCAGAATCGAGGGATTGTTGACGAGGGCGCGGGCGATCGCCACGCGCTGCCGCTGGCCTCCGGAGAGCTCGTTCGGACGATGGTTGATGCGCGAGGTGAGCTCGACCTTGTCGAGCGCTGCCTTCGCGCGCTCCTCCCGGATTTTCGCTGGAACGCCGGCGTACACCAGGGGCAGCTCCACGTTGCGAAGGGCCGTCGCACGCGGCAGGAGATTGAACGTCTGAAAGACGAACCCGATCTCCTCGTTGCGAATCCGCGCCAGCTCGTTGTCGTTCATCTGGCCGACCTGTTTGTTGTTCAACAGGTACGAGCCCTTCGTCGGCGTGTCGAGGCACCCAAGGAGGTTCATCAGCGTCGATTTGCCAGACCCCGACGGCCCCATAATGGCCACGTATTCGCCCCGCTCAATCTCAAGGGAAACGCCGCGCAGGGCGTGAATCTCTTCGCTGCCCATCACGTAAGACTTCCAGAGATCGACAGTCTCGATGAGTGCCACGACTCTTAGATACTACGGCAAGCGCCTGAGAAGTGTTCCGACGGCCACGCCGCGCGAGCAAAAAGGACAGACGCCACCACCCTCGGGCACGACGCCACCGCATCCCGAACAGAGCGTTCGGCACTCGCCAGGTTCGGTCATCACGCGCAAGACCTCCTCCGGCGTCGTCATCCCATTCCTGACCTTCGCGAGACCGTCCTCCTCAAGCGTGACCATGCCGTCCGCGATCGCGGCGTCACGGAGGACTCTCTCCTCGGATCGTGAGGAAATGTGGACCCGGAGCGCCTCCCCGACCTGCATCACCTCAAAGACACCGATGCGGCCACGATATCCCGTATAGGCGCACTGATCGCAACCGACCGCCCTGTAGACGGAACGCCCTTCAGCTCCACGCTCCAACGGGCGCAACACCCGAAGCAGGCCGGCAGGCGCGTCACTCGGGCAGCGGCAACGGACGCACAACCGGCGCACGAGTCGCTGTGCCACGACACCGACGAGAGCCATCGCGACGAGGTCAGAGCCAATCCCCATCTCGAGCAAACGCGACACCGCGGTTGCCGCGGCATCGGCGCGCAGCGTGGCCAGCACGAGCGGGCCCGTCCGCGCGGCCTGCAGCAGTCGGGCTGCGGTCTCACCATCGCGAATCTCCCGGGATAGCAGCACATCGGGATCACGATCGAGAACGGCACGCAGATCGCCCGCAACGCTCATTTCGCCTTGGAAGACGACGGCGTTTGTTCGTTCCCGCGAAATCGACGCGAACGCCGAGCGCATCGTGGTGGTCCTGCCACTGCGGATTGGCCCGGCAACGAGGACGAGGCCATGGGGACGGCGCAACAGACCCATGACCGCCTCGAACGCGGCGGGCGACAAGCCGCTGTCTTCGAGTGCCAGCGGTCGGTGGCGATCGTTGATAGGTCGCATCGCGACTTTCTCGCCAAACGCGGTGCGCCATGTCGACACGCGAAGGTCGAGATCGCCGTTCTTCACTCCTAGACGAAGGCGTCCATCCTGCGGCAGCCGCTTCTCGGCAACGTCCATGCCCGCGAGCACCTTGAGTCTGGCGACGAGCTCGGGATGAATCGCGTCCGGCAGTCGCATCACTTCCTCGAGCACACCGTCTCGACGCTGACGGACAAGAACCGCCGCTTCCGTCCGATCGATGTGGATCTCCTCTATCCCGCTGACACTCGCGACCCGCACGATCGAATCGATCACATCGTCTATGGAGATATCCACCGACGCTGGCGCCACGTTCGTCTTCAGCCTGATGGCTTCAACGGGATACGCCGTTTCGATTAACTCGACGATCTCGCTCCATGTTGCGACAACCTGCCTGACACGGTACCCGGTCCGGCCTTCGAGTTCCTGGACGAAGCCGAACAGCAAGGGGTCGGCCATCGCAAGCGTCAGCACGTTCTGCTCGAGGCCGATCGCGGCGCAGGCGTGTTCGAGCGCAAGCTCTCTCGGAACGAGCGCAAGAATTCCCGGATCTGGCCGATTCTCAACAAGACTCACGAATGGAAGGCCGAGCTGGAGCGCGAGCGCATTGGCAATCTGTTTGTCGCTCGCCAGGTTCCGCCTGACAAGAATCACGCCTATGTGCTCGCGCGTATGCTTCTGCTCGACCAGTGCCTCGCGCAGGTCGTGTTCGGCAACGAGCCCCGCGTGAACCAGACACTCGCCGATCCTCCTCCTCACCGGCCTGATCCTCCGGCCGTAAGACGTCGCAGTCGTCCTTGCTCGTCCCGGAGGTACACAGATGTCGGCGTGATCTCAACGACCCTGGCGCCTCGCACATCGTCACCAGCCTGCACAATTCGCCCGTCGACAATCGCCAGCTTCCGCTCCGGGCCATAGAGAATCGTCCCGAGCGTCGCCTCGAACGGAAGCGGGCTGGGTTGCGCCTCTGGGGGCGGCGCGGGGACGGCAAGGGTCTGCTGGCGTATAAGGGATGTCGCGGTCGCGGGTGGCGGAGCGGGCACCAGCGCCGGCCTTGCGGGCGGAGGCGGCACACGCGCCGCGGGCGGCCTCTCAACCGGAGCCGGAAGGCGCGGAGCCGGCGATGAGACGCGGGCCGCCGCCAGTGGTCGTTCAACGGGTTTCTCTGGCTGAATCGACACAGGCGGCTCAGCGCTGCGGCGCGTCGGAGCCTCGAGGGTCGCGGACGGTGGCTGCGCGCGTGGCGCCATTACAGGCTGCGCCGGGGGAACGGTGGCCCGCGGTTGCGACAACGGTGGGCGCGTGAGAAACGTGGGACGTGGGGGCGTTGGCGAAAGGGCCGGAGCCGCAGCCTTCTGTGCGATGCCGTTCGGCACTTGAATCGGGCGCCACCGCTTCTGGACGAGCCAGCCAGCCCCCAAGCCTACTGCAACACCAGCGACAACAGCCGCTTGTGAGAACACCACTTTGCGCGCTTGACGCTTCCGCTCGCGAAGCAAGTCGAGAGTCGGCCGCTCATCGGTTGCGGCTGCCCACGCGAGCCGGAACCCGGCCGCACGCCCTCGAAATTCTTCCTCCGGTTCGGGCAGCCGAGTGGCGTCGATGGAAAACAGCGTATCGAGCGGCTCGACCTCGACGTCGAGCTGCTCCGTGAGGGCAATCGCCATGCTGCGCAGCTCGGGGAGGGCTCCGCACACACAGACCTGCGTCAACGGTTGCGCATCGAGCTGTGCAGACGTGCGACACGTTGAGAGGTCGTTGACCAGGCGCGCCACAATTTCGTCGCGCGGGCGCAAGATGTAATGCGACGGTGCATCTCGGAGATACCCCCACGGCAGCATGCGCGCCGCCACCAGCTGGCCGTCGCGGACCAGCGCCATCATTGACTCGGTTTCTTCGAACGCGATGTACGCGTCGAGCGTCCCGTGGCTGATGACGTCGCGGCGCAGTCGCGCAAGCGCCGCGAGCGCCGCGGCCGGTGTGAGCACCGCATCGATCTCGATGCCCGCATCCTTCAAGGGACGAAGCGCAGCCGCCACCTCATTTCTCGGCGCGGTTGCCACGAGAATGTTCCGTCGATCCGATCGCGCAGCCTGTGAACCAGTCGGGGCAATGTCGCTCAGCACTGGCACCGTCGCCAGACCGGCGGCCGCCATCACCTGTAGTGCCTCAGCCCGCATTCGCTCGTACGGGCCGGTCGAGACAGCCACGAGTTGATGGAGGGTGTGCGGCGTCCAGAGAACTACGACGGCGTGGCGTCCGCGAAGGGAAGAGAGCGCCCCCTCCAGGTCGACGAGTGGTAGCGACATGAACGAGCTGACACGCGTCTTGGGGACTTCATGTCGCCCGGCCGATACCCGGTCGAGCTCAACGACTCGACAGGTGAGGGCAGACAGCTCAATACCGATTCGGGCAGGCATGCGCGTTTGGCGAAACTCCGGACCCATTCTCGGTCAGAAATGCGCCCCGGTGGTAGCACTGAACTTGCGTCCACCCAATTGGTTAGACCAACATGGGCCTGGATGGCGGACGACGTCCGAGAATTCCAGCACGACCTCGGTCAGCAGATCTCGGCGGTCTTGGCTGAGAGAGCCTCTTCGATCGTCGCCGATGCGGTGCAGATTTTCCCTTTCGGCAGCGTTCAGACGCTCGACCGACAAGACTGTGTTCACATCGGAATGCTGCTCCTTCACCTGTTGACTCGCTCCGTCCGCGACGGGCGACTCGACGCCGACAGCGATCTCCTCGCCGCTCTGCACCGTTTGCTGCAGGAGCGATCGCTTCAGCTGGAGCGTCTCTTTGCGTTCGCCTATCTCGTCGAGCGGGCGGCGCTCGACGAACTCGCGCTGCACCAGGCCATCGGCGTCACAACCGAGCCATGGCCGCTCGCTGTCCAACTCGTGCGGCGCGCGTCATTCGACATGTTGGCCGCCTGCGCGGAGCGTGCTCGGCTCGACGCCGTAGGCGCCTCGATCATCGACCCTCTCACGACTCTCCATACTCGTCCACTTTTCGATGCCGTGCTCAGCGCGGAACTGGATCGGGCGAGTCGCTTCGGGTACTCGGTGTCGCTGATCCTATTCGACGTCGACCATCTCTCCGCCCTCAACGAGGAGCATGGCGTCGGCGTCGGCGACAAGCTTCTCCGAAGGCTTGGCGTTCTGATTCGCGGGTTCTTCCGCCAGCAGGACTGGGTCGCGCGCTATGGGGGCGATCGGTTTGCCGTCCTGCTGACCGGAACCGACTCCCGCCACGCAGCCGAGCTTGCGGAACGAGTACGGACAACCGTGCAGGACCGACTCGAGTTCACCGACTATCGATCGGGTCGACCCGTCCCCATCGCGGTCACTGCGGCGGTCGTCAGCCGGAAGGTGGCCGCCGGTGATTCTGTCGACCCTGAGCGGCTCGTAGCCGACGCCGAAGTCGCGTTACGCCGCCAGCGCGAAATACGGCCAAGGAGGCAAGGCTCTTGATCGGCTCACCGACCGATCCGATGAGCCGCAGCGAGGGTAGTGCCGAGCTGGGCATTCCCCGGATTCGCTGAGAGCCGAAGGCTGACGGCTGGAAGCGGCCGAGCCATTGCATTTTAGGACTAGGTCGAACCGAGCGCGGTCAGGCGGGCACGCACCTGCGCGGCCAGGTCGGCGTGGGTCACGGCGCCAAACTTGAGGAACGCGCGGTAATGCTCGATGGCGACTGCCACGTCGCCGCTGCCATCCGCAACCACCGCGAGGTTGTAGTGAGATCCAGGGTGACTGGGATCGAGCATAACGGCACGCTGGAGAAGATCGCGCGCCTCGGCCGGGTGTCCCGCCGTCTTCTGCACAAGGGCAAGATTGACCAGCGCTTCCACGCTCCGCTGGTCGATCGACAATGCGACCCGGAACTCGGCGGCCGCCTGTTCGAGGAGCCCCCCTCGCATCCAGACCACGCCGAGGTTGTTGTGCGCTTTCGCGTATCGAGGCTCGACCACAATCGCCCGCTGAAACTGCTTTCGCGCGTCGTCCAGATCGCCGTGATCCTGATAGAGGAGACCGAGGTTGTTGTGCACCTCCGGGTTCGCTTCGTTCTGTTCGAGGAGCGTTCGGTACTCTGCGAGCGCGTTGGGAAAATCTCGGATGCGCTGGTAGTACAGAGCCAGCCCGAAGTGATCCGGTGACGGCGGCGTGATAGCCATCGGGCTCGTCGTGACTGAGGTCGGCGGGACGACCGGCTCCGGCGCCACGGCACGCGGCAGACGATTCGCGGCCGCCTGTTCGAGGAGCCCCCCTCGCATCCAGACCACGCCGAGGTTGTTGTGCGCTTTCGCGTATCGAGGCTCGACCACAATCGCCCGCTGAAAC
>ORMF010731705.1_pt1 | contig 15119 bp, 18 predicted proteins | sample 1779871 | NCBI WGS metagenome assembly ORMF01 (sample SAMEA104232316, study PRJEB22302) | groundwater metagenome | biome: forest; feature: aquifer; material: groundwater | place: USA | collected 2011-08-07 | depth 5.4 m | reverse complement strand
TTCGGCGAGGAACGAGCCGAACCGGTACTTTTCGGCCGGGCCTCTAGGCCGGTGCCAGGTGCTTGTCGATCATCGCCTTGAACCGCCGCTCGGGCTGGGCGCCCGACATCTGGTCCACCGGCGTGCCGTTCACGAACAGGAACACCTGGGGCACGAGCGTGATCCCGAAGCGGCCGGCCGCCTCGGGCGATTCGTTCGCGTCGATCTTCAGGAACTTCACCTTGCCCTCGTACGCGGGCGCCAAGGTCTCGAGCACGCTCGAGACGGTCTTGCACGGCGCTCACCACTCGCTCATGAAGTCGACCAACACGGGAATCGGGGACTTCAGCACCTCGGCATCGAAACGGGCGTCGTCGATCGCGGTCAGGCCCATCGTTCGTTCCTCCAGATATCGGGGTCAAAGACATCGAACCACCGCGCGCCGCGGATTCCCAGACCCTGATCGGGATCCGGTCTCCACGCCCACGGGGGTTTCACTACAATGCGCGGGGAAATCGGACCTCGCTTCAGGAGCTTCGCACATGCGCGCGACGTGGATGGTGTTGCTGGTGGCGTGTCTCGCGAGCACGTCATTCGCCCAGGAAGCGGTCAAGGTCGACGCGCACGCGCTGGCGGACCGCTCCGCGCTCGTCGTCGTGATGTGCGAGGACGGGGGCAAATCGCCGACCGGCCGTCTGATGGACCGCGCCGGCAAGGCGCTGCTCGAGCCATTCGTGAAGCAGTACTACTCCCGCCGCGCGTGGCTGACGAGCGACGCGGCCACCACGGACGCGTTCTTGGGCGCCGTGCGCGACGCGGCGAAGGAGAAAGACATCGTCGATTGCCTGCTGTTCCTCCACGGCTCCGCGGACAAGAGCTGGTTCGCCGACGGGCCCCTGGCGAGCGCGGCGATGGTGGCGGGGCTCAAGGGCCGAGGCGGCGAGAAGCTCCGCATGGTGTACACCACGGCCTGCTACTCGGACACGGTGCTCGCCGCGTGGACCGAGGTCGGCACGTGGGCCGTGCGCGGCATGAAGGGCGAGAACCGCCCGCTCGACTTCCCGCGGTTCTGGCTCGGCTGGATCCAGGGCGAGGATTACGCCAAGGCGAACGCGCGCGCGTTCGCCACCAACGAGGCATTGCACGGGCTGGCCAACGACCTGCGCCCGCGCCTGACCGTTGCCCTCGCGCGCCTCGAGAAGCGCCTCGCGGGCGGCGCGGACGGGAAGCCCTCGGCCCTCGCCGGTCTCGCCGCCAAGGCGCGCACGCGTTGGTTCGCGGAAACGTGGGACATCGAGGAGAGCCGTCCCAAGGTCGTGGGCGGCGAGGCGCGCATCGACCGCACCAAACCCGCGGCGTCGCGGTAGAGGCCCCGCGCCGGTCGGTTGCCCGCCGACAACCCCCTTCTATAATCTCCCATTCGCCACAGAAACGGCTCGCCCTGCGCGAGCACCCACCTCACGACCTCCAAGGATCCTGACTCCATGACCGCACGACGGACCTTCCTCTGCGCCTTGGCCCTCCTCGTTTCCGTGTCCTCACTCGGCTGCGGCAACGATCCGGCGGGCACGACGCCCAATGCCGCGCCCGAGGTGGTCAAGCTCGCGATCTGCGGCCCCATGACGGGCGGCGGCGCGGCGTTCGGCGAGATGATCCGTCTCGCCGCCCAGCTCAAGGAGGACGAGGTCAACTCCGCGGGCGGCCTCGACGTGATGGGCAAGAAGCTCAAGGTCCAGATCGTGATCGAGGACGACCAGGGCAAGGCGCAGGAGGCGACGAGCATCGCGCGCAAGGTCGGCCCCGACAAGAGCCTGTGTGCCGTCGTCGGCCACTTCAACAGCGACTGCTCGCTCGCCGCGAAGCCCGAGTACATGAACAGCGGGATCGTCGCGATCTCGCCGGGCTCGACCAACGTCAACGTCTGCCAGGGCAGCGACTGGTTCTTCCGCAACCTGTACCGCGACGACCAGCAGGGCACGTTCCTCGCGAACTTCGCGAAGACGTCCCTCAAGCTCAACAAGGTGGCCGTCGTCCACGAGGTCGACAACTACGGCACGGGCCTCAAGAACGCGTTCGAGGCCGAGGCCAAGGCGATCGGCCTCGAGATCGTGGCGATCGAGACGTACCAGCGCGACCAGACCAAGGACTTCAAGCCGCACATGACCAAGGTCAAGCAGGCCGGCGCCGAGGGCGTCTTCATCAGCGGCTTGTTCAACGAGGCTGCGCTGATCGTCAAGGCGGCTCGAGAAGACCTCGGGATGGGCGCGATCCCGTTCTTCGGTGGCGACGGGCTCTCGTCCGACGACCTCATCAAGACCGCGCAGAAGTCGAGCGAGGGCGTGTACGTGACGACGCCGTTCTTGTTCGGCACGCCGCAGGACACGGCCGAGGCCAAGGCGTTCCTCGAGGCCTTCACCAAGAAGCACGGCAAGGCCCCCGACACGTGGGCCGCGCTGACCTACGACGCGATGGGGCAACTGCTCCAGGTCATCTCGAAGCACGGCACGGACCGCACGAAGATCAAGGACGCGCTCGCGAAGATGACGAGCGCGGAGACGGGCTACAAGGGCGTCACCGGCATCACGTACTTCGACGCGAACGGCGACTGCGTCGGGAAGCCGATCTACGTGTCGATGGTCCAGGACGGCAAGTTCATCGTGTCCCCGATCCAGATGCTCGGCAAGTAGCCACCACGGGCGGCGCGCGCGCCGACCGCGCGCGCCCTCGACATGGCCGACCTCACGCCCCACCTGTTCAACGCCCTCACCCTCGGGGCGATCTACGCGCTCATCGCCGTCGGCTACTCGATGGTGTATGGCATCGTGCGGCTCATCAACTTCGCGCACGGCGAGGTCTACATGGCGGGGGCGATGGTCGCGTGGTGGCTCACCGAACAACCGTGGTGGGCGGGCGGAGAGACGATTCCACTCCTCCTCGCCCTGCCGCTGTCGATGATCGCGTGCGCGGCGCTCGGGATGGCGATCGACCAGGTCGCCTACCGGCCGCTACGGTCCAAGCCCCGCATCGTGGTGCTCATCACCGCGATCGGCGTCTCGCTCGCGCTCCAGACCACGGCGATGCTCCTGTTCGGGGCCAGCCGGAAGTCGTTCCGGGCGGCGTCGATTCCGGCCTTCTTCGGGGCGACGTGGTTCTCGGTGGGCCAGGCCGACATCCTCGGAAAGGAGGTCGCGATCTGGGTCGCCGCCGCGGCGTCGATGGTCGCGCTCGACCTCCTCGTGCACCGCACTCGCGTCGGCCGAGCCATGCGCGCGTGTGCGTTGGACCAGCCGACGGCGTCGCTGATGGGGATCGACACGAACGCGATCATCGCCCTCACGTTCGCGATTGGGTCGGCCCTCGCTGCGGTGGCCGGCGTGCTCCACGCGATCAAGCTCGGGGGGAACATCGACGCGCGCATGGGCTACTACCCCGGGCTCATCGCCTTCGCGGCCGCCGTGCTCGGCGGAATCGGCAGCATCCGCGGCGCGATCCTGGGCGGGATGGTGATCGGCGTGGTCCAGGCACTGGTCGAGGGACTCGTGTCGACCTCGCACGGCCTGACCGGGGCGTTCGCCGTGATGATCGGCGTGATCCTCGTGCGGCCCTACGGGCTCCTGGGCAAGCCCGAGGCGAAGCGGGCCTGATGGGAACGCGCGGGCTCCGCTACGAGGTCCTGTTCCTCGTCGTGTTCGTCGCGCTGTTCGCGGCGATGCCGCTCCAGTACGGCTTCGCCGGCCGCGTGCCCGACGTCGCGCTCAAGATCGCGATCTACGCGATCATGGCGCTGGGCCTGAACGTCGTCATCGGCTACGCCGGACTCCTGGACCTCGGGTACGTCGCGTTCATGTCGACGGGCATGTTGATCACGGCGCTCGCGATGTCGATCGCGGTCGTCCCCCAAGACCAGCTCTCGAAGATCCTCGCGGACCCCAATGGCCGGCAGTACGTCGTCGATGCGGGCGCGTTCCAGATCCCGACGGGCGGCTTCACCATCCCCACGACGGCCGATGCGACGCGGCCGTTCGGCTTCGACGGCAGCATCCTCGTCGCCATGGCCCTGGCCGGAACCGTGTGCGCAGTGATGGGTGTGCTGCGCGGCCTCCCGACCTTGCGCTTGGTCGGCGACTATTACGCGATCGTGACCCTCGGCTTCGCCGAGATCCTCTACATCCTGTACCGTTCGGTGGCCTGGACCGGCGGAGCGCAGTCGCTCAATTTCGCCGGCGCCTCGTGTCCGACGCTGTTCGGTGCGCGGCTCACGTCCAGCGCACCGGCGTTCTACTACATGGTCGCGCTGGCCCTCGCGCTCACCGTGTTCGCGTTGGTGGCGATCCGCGAGTCCCGCCTCGGGCGCGCGTTCGCGGCGATCCGCCTGGACCCCATTGCCGCCCAGACCTGCGGCATCCCGGTCGGACGCTACAAGCTCGTGGCCTTCGCGGTCTCGGGATTCATCGGTGGCCTCGGCGGCTCGTTGTTCGCGGTCTTCAACGGCAACTACTCGGCGACCGCGGTCAATTTCTGGGAGTCGATCCTCCTCGTCGCCATCCTCGTCCTGGGCGGCCTCGGGTCCGTGCGGGGCGCGCTGATCGGCAGCGTCGTGATGATCGGAATGAACGAGCTGCTCCGCGAGGAGCTGCCGATCCCGGGCTGGCCACCCGGGACCTTGTCGTGGTGGCGTCCCGTGCAGCACGCGCGGTTCCTGTTCTACGGCGTGGTGTTGGTCGCGATGATGCGCTTCCGCCCGGCGGGCATCTGGCCCCAGCGCCCCGGTGGCGAGCCGTGGAGCCCGGCGCGCCAGGCGCAGGCGCGCAGCGAGGACGCGCCGCTGTTCAACCTCGCGCGGGAGGCACGGCCGTGACCGCGCTGCTCGAGCTGGCGTCGGTCTCGCGCCACTTCGGCGGGATCAAGGCCGTCGAGGGACTGTCGCTCGCGGTGGGCGTGGGTCAGATCGTCGCGCTGATCGGCCCCAACGGGGCGGGCAAGACGACCGCCTTCAACGTGATCACGCGGATCTTCGACGCCACCGCGGGCGCGGTGGTGCTCAGCCTCCCCTGTGGCTCGCGCGCCGACGTCACGCGCTGGCCGACCCACCGGATCTGCGCGGCCGGCGTGGCGCGCACGTTCCAGAACATCCGCCTGTTTGGCGATCTCTCGGCCCTACACAACGTCAAGCTCGGCCTCCACCAGCACACGCGGGGCGGGCTCGCCGGTGCCCTCCTGCGCTGGCCGATTCGCGACGAGGAGCGCGCGGTCGAGCACGCGGCGTGGCGCTACCTGGACTTCGTCGGCCTCGCCGACCGCGCCCATCAGGTGGCGGCGAGCCTCCCCTATGGCGACCAGCGCCGCCTCGAGATCGCCCGGGCTCTGGCGTGCCAACCGCGGCTCCTGCTGTTGGACGAGCCCGCGGCGGGCATGCACCCGCAGGAGAAGGTCGCGCTCGCGAAGCTCATCGCCAAGATCCGCGACGCGGGCGTGACGATCCTCCTGATCGAGCACGACATGAAGCTCGTGATGAACGTGAGCGACCGGGTCTTCGTGCTCGACCACGGACAGCTCATTGCCGAGGGCTCGCCGGCCCAGGTCAGCCGCGACCCGGCCGTGATCGAGGCGTACCTCGGGGCAAGCCCGTGATCGCCCTCGCGCTCAAGGGCGTGCGCGCAGGCTACGGCCCGATCGAGGCTCTCCACGGCATCGACCTCACCCTCGACGAGGGCGAGATCGCGACGCTGATCGGCTGCAACGGCGCCGGCAAGTCGACGACGCTCAACACGATTTGCGGGCTCGTGCCCGCGCGCGCCGGCTCGATCGAGCTGTTCGGGGAGCGCATCGAGCGGCTCCCGGCGAGGAAGATCGCCGCCAAGGGGATCGCGCAGTCGCCCGAGGGGCGGCGCTTGTTCAGCGACCTGACCGTGCTCGAGAACCTGGAGATCGGCGCGTACCTGCGGCGCGACCCGGCCGGCATCGCGGCCGACATCGACCGCGCGTACGCGCTGTTCCCGATCCTCGCCGCCCGCAAGCACCAGCAGGCCGGGCAGCTCTCGGGCGGCGAGCAGCAGATGTGCGCGATTGCGCGATGCCTGATGGCCCGCCCGCGCGTGATGCTCTTGGACGAGCCATCGCTGGGCTTGGCGCCCATCATCTCGCAGCAGATCTTCGCGGTGATCAAGGAGCTCAACCGGGGCGGCACGTCGATCTTGCTGGTCGAGCAGAACGCCAACGCCGCGCTCAAGCTCGCGGCGCGCGCGTACGTGATCGAGACGGGGTCGATCGCGATCGCGGGCCGCGCGGCCGACCTCCTCCAGGACCCGCGCGTGCAATCGGCCTATCTGGGGCTCTAGAGAGCCGACATCGGACCAGCCGATGCGGCGGGGTGTCGACAAAGCCCTATACTTCGGTCCCCTCACTCTTCCGACCGGAGATCGCCATGTTCGGGCCCAAAACTGCCCCCAAGCTGACCCAAACCGTCGCCTGCGCGGGCTGAGCCTCGAAGCTCGGGCCAGGGGACCTGGCCCAGGCGCTCGCGGGACTGGATTTCGTCAAGGACCCTAGCGTGCTCGTGGGGCTGGACGAGCCGGACGACGCCGGCGTCGTTCGACTCACGCCCGAGCTCGCGCTCGTGCAGACCGTCGACTTCTTCACGCCGATCGTCGACGAGGCGTTCGACTACGGGCGGATCGCCGCGGCCAACTCCCTGTCCGACGTATGGGCCATGGGAGGACGGCCGATCTGCGCGATGAGCATCGTTTGTTTCCCAATCAAGTCGATGGCCCTGTCGGTGCTGAACGAGGCGATGCGCGGCATGCTCGACACGCTCTCGCTCGCGGGCGTTCCGCTCGTGGGCGGTCACTCGGTCACGGACGAGGAGTTCAAGCTCGGGCTCTCGGTGAGCGGACTCGTGCACCCCGACAAGATCTGGGCGAAGCAGGGCGTGCAACCCGGCGACGCGTTGATCCTGACGAAGCCGTTGGGCTCGGGCGTCGTCACGACCGGAATCAAGAAGGGGAAGGCCTCGGCCGAAGCGCTCGCGGCGGTGAAGCAGACGATGGCGACGATCAACCGCTTCGGGGCCGAGGCGATGATGGGCAAGGACGTGCACGCCGCGACGGACGTGACGGGGTTCTCGCTGGTGGGCCACGGATGGGAGATGGTCCGCGGCAGTACGAGCGACCTCGTGATCGAGACCGCGAAGCTGCCCCTCCTCCTGCAGGCCCGGGAGCTCGCCGCGAAGGGCTGCCTCCCCGGCGGCGTCGCGCGCAACCGCGATTACTACGGCCAACACACGGACGTGGACCCGGGGCTCGACGAGCACCTCGTGTCGATCTGCTTCGACCCGCAGACCTCGGGTGGCCTGCTCGCCGCGTTGCCCAAGGACCAGGCCGAGGCCGTGATCGCAAAGACGCGCGGTGGCCCGACGCCGGCCGTGCACATCGGGTATGTCGCGGCCGGTCGAGGCCGCGTGCGCCTGGCCAAGTGAGGGGTTGCCCGCGTGAGCGTCTCTTCTCTCAGGCACCAGATCCGCCTCGTGCTCCTCGACCTGGACGGCACGGCACTCGGGCTCGACAGCCGGCTCTCGGCGCGGACCACGCAGGTGCTGCGCACCCTCGGCAAGCGCGTGAAGGTGGGCTTCGCGACGGGCCGCATGCTCGGCTCGACGGCGGCCTACGCGCGGGAGGCCGAGATCGACCTCCCGCTCGTGGTGCTCAATGGGACGCTCGTGACGCGGCCGGGCGAGCCCCCACTCCTCGACGACTCGCTCCCCGCGGACCGCGCGCGCGCCGCGCTCGCAGCGCGACCGCCCGAGGCGTCCCACTTCTGGATCACGCGCGACGAGATGCTCGCCGAGCCGCGCTCGGCGGCACGCTGGGACTACATGCACACGTGGAACAACGGGGAGGAGCAGCGCGAGACGGCCGATCTCGCCGATGAGCTCGTGCGCCCCGTGTTCCAGCAGCACTGGGTCGCCCCGCGCGCGTCCATCGAGCGCCTCGCGGCCTCGCTCGTGCACGCGCAATCCATGTGCTCGCGCTGGCCGTCCTCGCGCGGGGGTGACTGGCACCTCGAGCTGCGCAAGGCCGGCACCGACAAGGCGACCGGGATCGCGGCGCTCCAGGCCCTGTACGGGATCAGCGCGGACGAGACCCTCGTGATCGGCGACTGGCTCAACGATCTCGGCATGGTCAACGCCGCGGGCGTGGGCGTGGCGATGGGCAACGCCCATCCGACGCTCAAGGCGGCAGCGGACCTCGTCCTCGAGCGCACGAACGCGGAGGACGGCGCGGCCGAGTTCCTCGCCGAGGCGTTCTTGTAAGGACCCCGCGTGACCTGACCCTACCGCGGAGGACCGTCGAGCTCCGCCAGCTTGCCCGCCGCCCACTCGGCGGCCGGATGCGGCTGCTCCTTGGCGAGCGTCGCGAGCGCCGCACGCGCGGCCACGAGGTCGCCCGCGGCGAGGGCGTCCTCGGCCGCCTTCTTGCCGGCGGCGCAACGCGCCTCGCGCTCGGCGCGGGCGGCCTTGACGTCCTCGATCGCCGGCTTGAGCGCGATCCCGCGGTACCGGTCCTGGAGCTTCGTGCACTCCTTCTTCCACAGCGCCTCGTCCGTGATCGCGTACGTCGCGATCACCGCCTCCTTGGCGGCGGCCTCGAGCTCGGCCATCGCCTGCTGGGCCTCGGCCGCCGCCCCGAACTTGAGCCGCCGCGCGAGGAGCCACTTGAAGTGGTCGATCGCCTCGGGCACGCGGCCCTTGGCCAACTCCTTCTTGGCCTTCGCGAGGTGCGCCAGCTGGTACCCGAGCTCCTCGGGCGAGAGCACCGGGGCCTTGATCGCGTGGCGCACGAGGGCCGCCTTGAACGCCGCGGGATCGATGCGCCCGGGAAATCGGGCGAGCTCCTGGCCCTGCCAGTCGCAGATCACCACCACCGGCCACTCCGCGGCCTTGTACTGCTCGACGAGCTCCTTGGCCGGGCTCTTGTCCGCCTCCGGGCCCACGTGCACGATCACGGTCCGGGCCGTGAGCGCCCGCATGTCCGGCTGGATCCACATCGCGGCGTTGGGGTCGGTGTGAGTGAGCGTGGCGTCGCTGAACACGAGGAGCCGCGGCCAACCGCCATAGCGGCTCTTGTCGAGCTCGGTCGCGGCGACTTTCTCCTCCTCGGCGTCGAGGTCCTGGGCCACGGTCGACGTCGAGAGCCCGAGAGCGAGAGCGATCGTCGCGAGAGCGATGGTGCGGAGCATGGGCGTTCTGCTGGCGTAGGACGGAGGTCGCCTGAGCGCGACCCTCACGCGAACACTAGCACACCGCGCGCCACGCGCCGAGCCCCGTGCGGGGCTCGCGTCGGACCGCGGGGAACAAAGGGCGCATGGTCGATTCCCGTCCACCGCTGGATTCGCCTCGCCCACCCGGACGGCGACAGGTGGCCCGACCGAGGCGCGGATAGACTAGCGCCCCGTGACCATGCACTGGCCGCAACTCCTCACCGCCGACCGCCTCGTGGCCCCGCCCGATACGGAGGGCGACGCGCGCACCCCGTTCGAGCGCGACTACGGTCGGATCCTGTTCTCCAACGCGTTCCGGCGCCTGCACAACAAGACGCAGGTGTTCCCGATGCCGGACAACGACCACGTCCACTCGCGCCTCACGCATTCGCTGGAGGTCGCGAGCGTCGGCGCGACACTGGGTAAGACCATCGGCGCCGAGGTCGTGCGCCGCCACGGCCTCGTCGGGATCCAGCCCGGGCACCTGGGCGACGTCGTCGCCGCGGCGTGCCTCGCGCACGACCTGGGCAACCCGCCGTTCGGGCACGCGGGCGAGGCGGCGATCGGTCACTACTTCGCGGGCCCGGGAGCCGAGTGGCTCGCCCCCCTCTCGGCCGCGCAGCGCGCGGACTTCGAGCGCTTCGAGGGCAACGCCCAGGGCTTTCGTCTGATCGCGCGCACGCAGATGTACTCGGGCGAGGGCGGCATGCGGCTCACCAAGGCCGTGCTCGGCGCGTTCGCGAAGTACCCACAGGGGTCGCTCCACGCCGGCGACAAGACGCGCGCGGGCGGCAAGAAGTTCGGGTGGTTCGACGCCGAGGCCCCGCTGTTCGCCGAGGTCGCCCGCGCGTGCGAGCTCCTCCCCGTCGCCGGGCTGGACGGCGCTTGGCATCGCCACCCGCTCGCATTCGTGATGGAGGCGGCGGACGACATCTGCTACCACGTGCTCGACCTGGAGGACGGGGTGTCGCTGCGCCTGGTCGACGCGCGGCTCGCCGCCGAGCTGTTCGGCGCGCTCCTCGATCGCGACCCGGCGACGTTGAGCAATCGCCCGGTGTCGGTGCTGCGCGCAAAGGCCATCAACAAGCTCGTTCACGAGGTGACCGCCGCGTTCCTGGACGCCGAGGAGGCGATCCTCGCCGGTCGTTTCGATCGCGCGCTGGTGGACGTGATCCCGTCCGCCGCCGCGATGCGCCACGTCTTTGCCGAGAACATGCGCCTGTGCTATCGCAGCGAGGTCGTGCTGGGGCTCGAGCAGGCGGGTTACACGGTGATCGGAGGCCTGCTGGCGGCATTGCTGGATTCGGTGTTCGACCGCAAGAATCCACACCTGCGGCAGATCCTCCCGGACGGCATTCCGCCGGGCGGAGCGCGCTACGAGACCCTGCTCGCGGTCACGGACTGGATCAGCGGCATGACCGACCGCTACGCACTGCGGAAGTACCAGCAGTGGACAGGCATCGCGCTCGAATCGGTGTGAGGCAAACGGCCCCTGCGCCATTGACCCCACCGACCCCATCCGGTAGCCTCGCATCGCCCTACCACGGGCGTTCTCGAACGACTACTCTGCCTCGAGCCCGTATCTCGCGGGCTCCGCCTACGAACGAACAGAGGAGGCCTCTAGTGCTCTTGAAGGAACTGTCCGAGCGTAGCCCGATGCGCGTCTTCGAGAACTCGATTCACGGCGGCCTCGGTGCCGGCAATCTCGGAGTCGTGGTCGGTCCTCACGGCACGTGGAAGACGGCCTTCCTCGTGGACATCGCCCTGGACGATCTGCTGCGCGGCCGCAAGGTGCTGCACGTCACGCTCAGCCGCACGATCGAGCACGTCTACGAGTACTACGTGGAGATCTTCCGCGACCTGGCTCGCGCGTCCGCCCTCGAGAACGGCGCCGAGGTCCGCCGCGAGGTGGAGAGCCATCGCCACATCAAGAGTTACGTCAACGAGAAGTTCACGGTCGAGAGCCTGCGGGCCTATCTCCAGATGCTCCGCGAGTCGATGGGGTTCGTGCCCGTCGCGCTCGTGATCGACGGCTACGACTTCGACAAGGCCACCCTCGATTCGCTGCGCGAGCTCCGCGCGATCGCGAAGAACCTGAAGTGCGAGATCTGGATGGCCGCTCACTCGGACACGACGGATGCGACCGAGACGAGCGGCATCCCCGCACCCCTCGTGCACCTGTCCAGCGAGCTGTCGGTCATCGTGCTCATGGCCAACGGCGGCAAGGCCGTGAACCTGCGGGTCCTCAAGGACCACGACAACCCCGACGTGTCGCGCTTGGCGCTGACGATCGACCCCACGACGATGCTGCTCGTCGCGACGCCGTAGGGTCCTACCGCTCCGACGCAGGGGGGCACTCGGCCCACGTCAGGCCGAGCGACCCCCCCCCGCCTCTTTAGCAGCGGCAGCTCGTCTCGAAGTCCCGGACCTGCTTCTCGGCCTCCTCCTTGGCGATCCCGTACCCCGTCTGGACTCGGCCGACCAGTTGGTCGCGTTTCCCCTCGATCCGAACGAGGTCGTCGTCGGTCAGCTTGCCCCACTTCTCCTTGACCCGACCCTCGAGCTGCTTCCACTTCCCCACGATCTGGTCCCAGTTCATCGGCGTTCTCCGGTGTGCGTCCACGAAGAGACCGGGGCCGTCGGCCCCGGGTGCGGGGGTGGCGCCTCGCGGTCGTCTCGACGCTGGCCGGGCGTCGGGCGTTAGCGAGCAAGTGCGGCGCCCCGAGCCCGGCCGCGAAATTCGAACGGCGCGTTAACCCCCGTCCCGCCCGTCGGTCTACCTCTCCTGACCTCGCGGCCAGTGGGATGCGTCATCCTCGCGGTCCGGGGTCCATGCTGCGGAGCGACCACGCGATGAACCGGCAGGACATCCAACAGCGATGGGACGAGTGCACGATCCGGGCGCAACGGCGCTGGAGCCGCCTCACGACGAGCGAGTGCACCCAGTGCGGTGGCGATTTCGACAAGCTCGCGACCAAGATCCAGGCGTCCTATGACCTCACGCGCGACGAGGCCGACCGTCAGCTCGAGGAGTTCGCGCAGACGCTGCGGCTCGACGGCAACGGTCGGGTGACTCATCCCGCGGACCCGACACGCCCTGGCGTGGACCAGAACTTCCGGCTGCCGACCACCGCCGAGCTCCGCGCCACCTATGCTCCGCTCCCGACCGCCTCCACGCCGCCCGCGTGGCAGAACCCGCAGAGCCAGCCGACCCCGGAGCAGGTCGCCCAGGCCCGAGACACACGCCCGGCGCCGGACGCGACGAGGCCGAGCCTCTCACCCAAGGACCCGGACACCAAGGCGCCCCCCCCGGGTCCCGAGGCCCTGGCACACGCGACGCCGTCCCTCGAGGTCCGCGCGCCGGGCGGCGTGCGACACGGCACGAAGACCGAGAAAGCGCGGCCTCCGACGAGCCCGGTGACGACGCCCCGCCCGGGCTCGGACGCGTAGCGGCCTGACCGAAGAGGGCTGAGGCTGAGGCTGAGGCTGAGGCTGCGGGGCGGTGCAGCGCGCGTGGATTTTCTTAGACAAATCGCCCCGGCATGGCGGTCTTGCTGGGGATGGAGCACGCGGCTGCACTCGGGGAGCTGTTCGATCGGTGGGCGAACCGCCTGCTCGCGTACCTGATCGCGTTCCTGCGCGATCGGCACCGGGCCGAGGACGCCCTCTCGAACCTGTTCGTCAAGCTCGCCGCGTCCCCCGTGGCCATCGCGGACGAGGCGGCGTACCTGTACCGCGCCGCGCGCAACGAGGGGCTACGCCTCGCCACGGCACAACCACACGTCTCGCTCACCGAGCTCGGTGTGATTCACCCGCGCCCTGCGTCCGACGGGCAGCCCGAGTCGGCTGAGCTCGTCGCGCGCGCGCTCGATCGGCTGCCCCCCGAGCAGGCCGAGGTCCTGGTCCTCCACGCCCTCGAAGGCCTGACCTTCCGCGAGATCGGAACGATCCTCGGGGTGTCGCCCAACACCGCGGCCTCGCGCTATCGCTACGCGCTCGCCCGGCTGCGAGAGGAGGTCCACGCGTGAACGACCCCGAGAAGGTCTTGTGCGCCCACCGACTGGTCGCCGACGCGAGCCCGCTGCGCGCGCACATCCTCGACCGAGCGCGTCGTGCGCCGCTTCCGGAGCGCGTCGGTCGTCCCGGCCGCGCTCTGGCCGCAGCGCTCGTCGCCCTGGCGGTGACGGTCGCCCTCGCGACGTGGGCGGCTCGCTCCCCGCGAATCCCATCGCGCGCGGACGTCCACCGCGCGCACGCGACCCGCCTCGCCTCCGACCTCGGCGACCCGACCCTCGAGCCGCGTGTGCGGCTGGCCCTGACGGGCCGCCGCCACCTACCCGGCCCATGGCGGGCGGCGCCGATCGACCCCCGTTGAGCCGAACCCGTCCCCTACCCCAGGAGCACCCATGACTCCCCGGACCCGCAAGTGGGCGTGCGTCGCCCTCGCTCTCGTCGTGCTCGTCGTCGGTGGTTACTTCGCCCTCGCGTGGTGGGCCGACGCGCGGCTCGAGGGCGCCAAGGGCGAGCTCGCGCACGCCGGGATCGCCTGCCGCCTCATCGACGCGGCCGGCACGATTCCCCCGGTGCTCGCCAACTCGGCCCGCTTCTACGAAGCCGCGTTGGCCCAGCAGCTCGAGCTCGACGCCGTCGGAGCAAGCCCAGGCAAGGGGTCGGGCGAACCGCCGGTCGAGATCCCCGACGACGCCGCCTACGCCGCGCTCGACCCGGCGCAGCGCGCGCGGATCGACCGCTGGCTCGATGCCAACGCCCCGGCGATCGCCGGGTATTTGGCGGCGATGGACACCGGCCTCGAGTGCCGCTTTACGCGGCGCTGGGAGGACGGGTTCGAGATGCTGCTCCCGGACGTCGCCAAAGCCCGAACCGGAGGGCGCTGCCTCTCGCTCCTCGTGCAGCGCTTGGCCCATCAGGGAGGCCAGGACGCCCTGGTGGTGCGCCACGCCCGGGCGACGTTCGCCCTCGCCGACGTGTACAAAGGCGAGCCGCTCCTCATCAGCCAGCTCATTCGCGCGAACATCGTGCGCCACGGTCTCGCCGCGATTCGCCACGCGATCCGCCCCGACACCACCGCCACACAGCTCGATGCGCTGGCGGCGATCGTGCCCGCGCCGACCGTGCTCGACGGCGCGATCGAGGGCGCGCTGCGCGGCGAGGTCGCCGCGAGCGCGGAGCTCCTCGGCTCCGGGCAGGACCTCGCGTTGACCCTCGCGATGCTGAGCGACGGCCACGGCGCCGGGCGGTGGTCGTACCGGATCCGACCGCTCGTGACCTACAGCATGGCGCGATACCTCGATCGCGGGCGAGAGCTCGTAGCGGCGAGCAAAGGCCCGGCCCTCGAGGCGGCGCGGGCGTGCCGCGCGATCGAGGGGGAGGTGGACGACCATCCGTACCTGGACGTGATCAGCGCCCTGATGCTGCCGTCCGTCTCGCGGGCGTTGCTCAAGGTGGCCGAGCTCGGCGCGACGCTCGAGGTGGCGAGGGCCGTGCTGGCGATCGAGCGCGATCGCCGCACGGGCGCCACACTCGTCGCACCGGTGGCGAAGGACCCGTTCAGCGGCCGGACGCTCGTGTACCGCGCCGACACGGGCGCCGTGTACAGCGTGGGCGAAAACGGCACGGACGACGGTGGCACGGGCGACGACGTCACCTGGACGCTCGCGCGCTAGGCTGTGTCTCGCAATTCCCGGGACCCTCCCGCGCCCGCGCCCTCGCCCGCGCCCTCGCCCGACCGGTGCCTGGGGAGCTCCCACGTTGCGCGAGTCGGGTGAGCATTGACGCGATCCGATCCGCTAGTGCGTGCGCGGTGCCGTGGGCCTCGACCGCGAGGATGCCCAGTCGTCGCTGAGTTGATGTCGCGCCATGCCTAC
>ORMF012506502.1_pt1 | contig 15121 bp, 13 predicted proteins | sample 1779871 | NCBI WGS metagenome assembly ORMF01 (sample SAMEA104232316, study PRJEB22302) | groundwater metagenome | biome: forest; feature: aquifer; material: groundwater | place: USA | collected 2011-08-07 | depth 5.4 m | reverse complement strand
CGTCCACGTCCGAAGTCTATGGCAAGAGCCTCGGCGCGGTGTTCAACGAGGAAGACGACTTGTTGATCGGCCCGCCGCACCTCGGCCGCTGGAGTTATGCCTGCTCGAAATTGATGGACGAGTTTCTGGCGCTCGCTTACGCGCGCGAGCGGGGGCTGCCGGTCATCATCGCGCGTTTGTTCAACACCGTGGGTCCGCGCCAGACCGGGCGGTATGGCATGGTGCTGCCGCGCTTCATTGCCGCGGCGAAGGCTGGTCTCCCGCTGCGCGTCTATGGAGACGGCAGCCAGACGCGGTGTTTCTGCGCCGTCGCCGACACGGTGGAGGCCCTGGTGCGGCTGCAGAACTGCCCGGCGGCCCGCGGTCAGGTGTTCAACGTCGGCAACGATGAGGAGATCAGCATCCTCGACCTCGCCGGGCTGGTCAGGACGACGCTCGGCTCCTCGTCACCGATCGAGTTTGTCCCCTACGCGACGGCGTACGCCCCTGGCTTCGATGACATGCGCCGCCGCCGGCCCGACCTCACGAAGCTGGCGCAGACCGTCGGGTTCCGGCCGGCGACCCCACTGCGGACGATTATCGAGTTGACCGCCGCCGGGTTGTGAAAACAAAAAAGGCACCCTCGCGGGTGCCTTGTCGAAGTGAATGGGGACGTGCTTATTTGTCGCCCGGGAAGGCGAGGCGATTCACGTCGTCGCCGGAGACGCGGAACTGCTCTTTCAAGCGGCCCGCGTTGAACTGCTGCACGCTGCCGTCGGACAACACGACGTTGCCGGCTTGCTGATGCAGGTCCTTGTTCCAGCCCGCGTTGGCTTCGCCAGCGGCGGTGACGTTCGTGCCGAACTTAATGATTTGGTTGAGGTCGATAGTGGTGCGGGTCTTGTTGGTCATGTTGCGATCACCCCCGAGGAGCATCTGCGGCCGGGTTTCATCCGCCTCCAAGCCAACGAAGTAACTGACGTTGGTGTTGCCCTTGAACAGGTTGGTGGCGAAGTCACGCGCCTCTTTGCGATTGAGGCTGTCGCTCGGGCAGAGGACGACTTTCGGCGTGCTCAACTCGTTGGACATGGATTGGAACGTGCGCCACGGGGCCTGCACGACGTCGTCGATGAAGTCCTGCGAGCCGCCGTTCGTGAAGGCGACGTTCATGGGGAACAGGTCGCCGTTGTCCGTCGCGAAGATGCGGAAGGACAGGCCGATCTGTTTGAGTTTGTTGACGCAACTGATGCGCTGGGCCTTGGCCTTGGCGCGAGCGAGGGCCGGCAAGAGCATGCCGGCCAAGATTGCGATGATGGCAATAACGACTAACAGCTCAATGAGCGTGAAAGCCCCGACTTTGTGTTTGCGAAAAACGCGGTTCATACTGTTCATCTATTCATTCAAGTTTACGGGTTGCAGTTGCGGACTGTAAAGGATCGGTTGCGCGTGTCAACGAATTTTCTGCGCCTTGGCAGCTATTCTACAGTTTTGCCTGCGCTTTGTTCGGCCACCCCCTTGAACCCAGTCGAGCCCAGAAGCACTCAACGCCTTGCTGGGGCAAGCTGCTCGGTTCAGAGACCTCTGACAGGTGCGTGAATCGACGACAGGGGATCGACAGAAAAAAAGGCACCCTCGCGGGTGCCTTGTCGAAGTGAATGGGGACGAGCTTATTTGTCGCCCGGGAAGGCGATGCGATTGATGTCGTCGCCGGAGACGCGGAACTGCTCCTTCAAGCGACCCGCGTTGAACTGCTGTACGCTGCCGTCAGAAAGCACGACGTTGCCGGCGCTCTGGTGCAGATCCTTGTTCCAGCCCGAGTTGGCTTCGCCAGCGGCGGTGACGTTCGTGCCGAACTTGATGATTTGGTTGACGCTGGTAAGCGGGCGGGTCTTGTTGGTCATGTTACGGTCGCCGGAGAGCAGCATCTGAGGCCGGGTTTCATCCGCCTCCAAGCCAACAAAATAGCTGATGTTGGTGTTGCCACGAAAGAGGTTCGTGTTGAAGTCGCGGGCCTCCTTGCGGTTCAGGCTGTCGCTCGGGCAGAGCACGACTTTCGGCGTGCTCAACTCGTTGGACATGGTCTGGAACGTGCGCCAAGCGGCCTGATCCACATTGTCGATGAAGTCTTGCGAGCCGCCATTGGTGTACGCGACGTTCATGGGGAACAGATCGCCGTTGTCCGTCGCGAAGATGCGGAAGGACAGGCCGATCTGTTTGAGTTTGTTGACGCAACTGATGCGCTGGGCCTTGGCCTTGGCACGGGCCAGCGCCGGCAGGAGCATGCCCGCCAAGATTGCGATGATGGCAATAACGACTAACAGCTCAATGAGCGTGAAAGCCCCGACTTTGTATTTGCGAAAAACGCGGTTCATACTTTTTCTCTAATGGTTCACTTTTTGGGTTACTGCTGGCGACTCTAAACAGCCCGTTCAGAGTGTCAACGACTTTTCTCAAGAATCTTAAGCACAGCCGATGCCAGCGCCGGATCCGGCTTCAGGCCGATGGAAAGGGCCGGTTTACAAGGGGCTCAACAGGGAATCTCAGCGCCCGCGGTAAATTTTCACGCGCCGCGGTAAATTTTCACGCCGCCGAGCCGGGCTGCCGGCCTCGACCCGAGTGGACCGAGGGTAGCCGTCCCGACCCCCGACACTGGACTCCGGGCTCGGGAAACGCGCGATCCGGCTTCCGGGCTGTCCTTTACTCCCCGCCCCCCCCCGTTGTCGGTCTCGATGGGGCGGAGCAGCCTATTCATCCGGCAGGCCGGCGGGCAACGGAGTCTGCTGCCGGATGAATCCGGCGTTCCAGCTCACGGCGGGACGGCGCAGCACCGACCGCCTGCGGTGGGCGGTTCTTTTGACTTGCGGCCCGCAGCGGCCTTGACGTAATTAACACTCAGCGACGGGACAGTGTGCGCCGGGCTGGTTCTGGGTTCCTGCGGCGGCAGGCGTGTCCCGAGGTTCGCAAGTGTGCCCGCGTGGCGGAATTGGCAGACGCGCTAGATTCAGGTTTTCACTTTCGGCCCTTTCAGCAGGTCTCGCGGCGTTTCATCAAAGGTGAACAAAGCCCCTGATTTCATTGGTCGAAATGCACTTTGACCGCGAGTGACGCGAGCTTCGATCTCGACGGCAACTCTGTCGCAAATACTGTCGCAAACTGTCGCAAACTCTGTAGCAGGCCATCCCGTGGATTTCGTCTCGCCGTGAGCGCGCCCTGCTGCGGCATCGTTTCAGCGGTGGCTGGAGGGGTCCGCGTCTCGCTCGGTGAGCGGTAATGCGCTCGCTCCATGCCCTCGGCGGGGGGGCTATCGCGGGGCAGCCCGCTTCACCCTCGATTGAGGTCGTATCCATCTGTTCGGTACTCCAGAGCACTTTCAGCCTAGCGGAGGCTGCAAGCCGCGACGGCTGCCGACGTCCGAGTTCACCTTGCCATCGTTCGCTCGGGTCTGGTCTTGGACCCACGTTTGCGGTCATTGCGGGGCTTCTTTTGCGCTTCCGGTTCAGTGTCCTTCAGTCCGCCCATGCTCACCTGTTGAGAGATTGGGAGCAAGGCAAGGATACGATTTCCCAAAAGTGGAAAGTGTGTTAGTCTCATAATACACTTGAGTATTTCGAGCAAAGTTATCAGCTACCTAGTCGCGAAGGGATTGACACACGGGCAGATTGCGGACCTGTGCGCCACGCAGCAGCAGACCATCAACCGTCTGAGCCGTGGACTGCCGGCCCACGGACCCACTGAACGCCTGCTGGTGTACATGTGTTGGCTTGTCGAAGGCCGGAACCCGTTTGGGCACATCCTGCCGCCGCGCAAACGCCACGAGTGCGTCACCCGCGAGGCGTCGGAGTGATCCGGTGTTCGCCGTCGGGCGGTCGTCTTAATCTTCCAAGGGCAGCAAGGAAATGGGGAGAGGGGCGGCGGTCAGGAGGCATCGAACCGTCGGAAGAAGACGCGCATGGATTTGGTCAACTGGTCCTTCTCTGGCAACAAAGCGTCAATCGGCGCTCTCAGGCAGTTGGCCAAGCAGACCAGTTCGCAGTTGGCGACCCAGCGGATTTGGGACTCGATCTTGGCCAGCGTCTCGCGGGTGAGGTCCCAGCCGAGGATCTGCACCTTGGCGACGAGCATCGGCTGAGTCAGGCCGCGGCGCTCTCGGAGCTTTTAGATTTGCGGGCCGACGATGGTTGCGGGATGCACAGCCAGAGGATTTTGAGGTTGCTTAGCGATCCTTTGCGGCTACACTGCCTCTTGCTTCTCCCAGCGTATGCGCCTGATTGAACAAGGCCAGGTCATTCGCGACAAAAATGGACACGTGCTCGACGATGCGTGCGGGTCGGTTCCCGCGCCTGCGGGGTTCGTGCGATCCGCCGGGTCCGTGCACGCCCATCGACCCAAGGACGACGAAGTCCTCCGCATCCACGGCGTCGAGAAAACCGACGAAACCGGCCGCCTCTGCCGCCTGAACCTTGCCGCATGATCTGCCCCACCGTCACCCTCAACCAGCTCGAATCTCACCTCTGGGAAGCCGCAAACATTTTGCGCGGTCCGGTGGATGCGGCGGATTTCAAGACCTACGTTTTCCCTCTGCTGTTTTTCAAGCGCATTTCAGATGTGCATGACGAAGAGCACCAGTCGGCGCTGGCGGAATCCGGGGGCGACGAGGAATACGCGCACTTCCCTCAAAACTACCGCTTCCAGATTCCCAAGGACTGCCACTGGGAGGACGTCCGCACGGTGGCCAGCAACGTCGGACAGGCGCTGCAGCGCGCCATGCGCGGCATTGAGAAGGCGAACCCGGAGACGCTTTACGGTATCTTTGGCGATGCGGCATGGACCAACAAAGACCGGCTTCCGGACTCCTTGCTCCGTGACCTCATCGAGCATTTCTCTCGCATCAATATCGGCAATCAGGCGGCGCAGGAGGACATCCTCGGCCAGTCCTACGAATACCTCATCAAGAAGTTCGCCGACGCCACCAACAAGAAGGCCGGCGAGTTTTACACCCCGCGCACCGTGGTTCGGTTGATGGTGAACATCCTCGACCCGAAGGCGGGGGAATCCATTTACGATCCCGCCTGCGGCACCGGTGGCATGTTGATCGAAGCGATTCAGCATGTGAAAGAGAACCGCGGCGACGACCGCACGCTCTGGGGCAAGCTCTTCGCGCAGGAAAAGAACCTGACCACGTCCGCCATCGCCCGCATGAATCTGTTCCTGCACGGCGCGTCGGATTTCCAGGTCGTTCGTGGCGACACGCTGCGCAATCCGGCCTTTTTCTCGGGAGACAGCCTCGCCACCTTTGACTGCGTCATCGCCAATCCCCCGTTCTCGCTGGAAAAGTGGGGTGACGAAGTCTGGGCCAGCGATCCCTTTGGACGCAATTTCGCCGGGATGCCGCCGGCCAAGAGCGGCGACTACGCCTGGGTGCAGCACATGATTAGAAGCATGGCGCCCAAAACCGGGCGCATGGCCGTGGTGCTGCCACACGGCGCGCTCTTCCGCATGGGCAAGCAAGGTGAGATTCGCGAGACGATTCTCGGCATGGATCTACTCGAAGCCGTCATCGGTCTTGGGCCGAATCTTTTTTACGGCACGGGCCTCGCCGCCTGTATCCTCGTGTTCCGCCAGCGCAAGGCGAAGGACCGGAAGAACAAGGTGCTCATCCTCGATGCCTCCAAGGAGTTCAAGACCGGCCGCGCCCAGAACGAATTGCTCCCCGAACACGTCGAACACATTTACCAATGGTATCGGAATTATCAGAACGTGACCGGCATCGCCCGCCTGGTCACGCTGGATGAAATTGCCGCCAACGACCACAACCTGAACATCCCGCGTTACGTCGAACCGCTGAACGAGCAAGTGGCGCTCACCGTGGAGGCGGCGATGCAGCAGTTGCGGACCAGCGCAACGGCAGCGTTCGCCGCCGAGGAAAAACTCGTGATCATCTTAAAACGAGATGGACTTTTAGCATGAGCGACGAGAACGAAAAGCCAGACCTCCTTGGTTTCTTCGCCGAGGACCACCACTTCATCAAGGAACTCGCCAAAGCTGTTCGGGACTTGATTGGCCGGCCCGCAACAACACCCGAACAAATTCACCATCTCGCGAAGCTGCTGTTCGCGTTGAACCGGTTGCCGCGTCGCACCTCCGGGCTCTGCATCGAACTGACGCTCGGACAACGCCATCCAAACGGCGAGAGCGACCATCTCCAACTGACCCTTGACGAGTCCCTTTTCCAATTGGGCAAACACCTTTACATCATCACCGACCCCACCGTCGGCGGTGACAGCACGGGAGAGACTGTTTTCGAGGTTGAGGGGCAGTCCCGAGAGCTGGTTGAACCGACTGCCTTGATGGACTGGGTCGAAGCATTTCGCAGCCGTGTCGAACACTCAGAAAACGAGTTGGAGATTTCTGATGCTGATGACAGCTCGGAGTTCGACTGGGAAGCCGAGTCCAGCCACGCAGATTGGGACAGCCTGGAAAGCGACTACGCATGAGCATCCGCATCTCCCAACAACAGCTCGAATCGTATCTCTGGGGTGCGGCCACGCTCCTGCGTGGAACGATTGATGCCGGCGATTACAAGCAGTTCATATTTCCGCTGCTGTTTTACAAGCGCGTGTGCGACGTGTTCGACGAGGAGACGCAGACGGCGCTGGCGGAATCGGGCGGTGACAAGCGTTACGCATCGGGGAAGGAGCAACATCGTTTTCAGATTCCGGCTGAAGCCCACTGGCGCGAGGTGCGGCAGGCGGCGAAGAATGTCGGGGCAGCGATTCAGTCGGCCATGCGAGCGATTGAGACGGCCAACCTGGACAAGCTCTACGGCATCTTCGGTGATGCGCAGTGGACGAACAAGGATCGGCTCTCGGATGCGATGTTGCGCGATCTGGTCGAGCATTTCAGCACGATGGAATTGACCGTCGCCAATCTGCCCGAGGACGAGCTGGGGCAGGGCTACGAATATCTCATCAAGAAATTCGCGGACGACTCCGGCCACACTGCGGCCGAGTTTTACACCAACCGCACCGTCGTGCATCTCATGACTGAAATGCTCGAACCGCAACCGGGCGAATCCGTTTACGATCCGACGTGCGGCTCGGGCGGCATGTTGCTTTCCTGCGTCACGCACCTGCGCAAACTGAAAAAGGAATGGCGCAATGTCCGCCTCTACGGGCAGGAGCGGAATCTCATGACCTCGTCCATCGCCCGGATGAATTGCTTCCTCCACGGCATCGAGGATTTTCAAATCGTCCGGGGCGACACCTTGTCAGAGCCGAAGCTCGTGCAGGGCGACCGGCTCATGCGCTTCGACGTGGTGCTGGCCAATCCGCCGTATTCCATCAAACAATGGGATCGCGATGCCTTTGCCTCTGATCCATGGGGACGCAATCTCTACGGCACACCGCCGCAAGGGCGCGCCGACTACGCTTTCTGGCAACACATTCTGCTGAGTCTCAATCCCAAGACCGGCCGTTGTGCCATTCTCTTTCCGCACGGCGTTCTCTTTCGACAGGAGGAAGCCGACATGCGGCGCAAGCTCATTGAAGCCGACGCCATCGAATGTGTCCTCGGACTCGGACCGAACCTTTTTTACAACTCGCCGATGGAGGCGTGCGTGATCATCTGCCGGGCGGCCAAGCCCAAGGCGCGCAAAGGAAAAATCCTGTTCATCAACGCCGTCAATGAAGTCACCCGCGAACGCGCCCAAAGTTTTCTCACCGACGACCACATCGAGCGCATCGTCCAAGCCCACGAGCAGTTCAAGGACGACCCCGGCCTGGCCCGTGTCGCCACGCTGGAAGGAATCTGCGCCAAAGACGGCAACTTGAGCATCCCGCTTTACGTCGCGCCGGTCGGCATTGTTGATCCATCGCCGGGTGGGGAAAACGCCGCCTCCCTCGAAACGGCTCTCGGCACTTGGCTGGAAAGCTCCAAAAAGTTGAAAGCTGTTATGAATGAGCTGCTTGTGAGAAACGCCGGTGCAGGAAAAAACTAATTAGTTTTTTTTGACACAAATCTAATCTATTATTTGTGTCAAAACAGTCATGGGAAAACACGCTCAATCAATTGATTCAAAGCTACTTAGCCGTGTATATGGTCAAGGTAGGGGTTGGGTCTTCACGCCAAACCACTTTCAAGGCATCGGCAGTCGCGATGCCATCGCTTCAGCACTGAAGCGGCACAAGAAGGCGGGCACGATCCGCCAGCTTGCCTTTGGTCTTTATGACTATCCGCGACAGCACGCATCGCTGGGCCTGCTGAATCCAACCCCCGATGCCGTTGCCAAAGCTCTGGCGGGACGCGACGCCACGCGTCTCCAACCGTCGGGAGCGTATGCGGCCAACCTGCTCGGGTTATCCGATCAGATTCCCATGAGAGTCGTGTTCCTTACCGATGGGCCGACCCGCAGCGTCAAGTTGGGGAAACAAACCATCACCCTGAAACGCACGACGCCGAAGAACATGGCCACCGCCGGAAAGTCAAGCGGCCTGGTCATTCAAGCGTTGCGCCACCTCGGTCAGCGCCATGTGGACGACAGCTTGATCTCTCAACTGCGCACGCGATTGAATGACGATGACAAACGGCAGTTACTCAAATATCTGGCCCACGCGCCGGCTTGGGTTGCGGACGTGATGCGCCGTATCGCCATGCCGGAAAACTCCTGACGCATGGACGCCTTCCTCAAACTTTCGCCGGACGACCAACGGCTCTATTGCGAGCAGGCTCAATCCAAGCTGAACCTCCCGCCTGCCAGCATCGAAAAGGATTTCTGGGTCTGCTGGACACTTCGCGAACTTTTCAACCTTCCGGGCTGGGGCGAGCATCTTTCCTTCAAAGGCGGCACATCGCTCGCGAAGGCGTGGAAACTCATTGAACGGTTTTCCGAAGACATTGACGTTGTCATTGACCGCGAGTTTCTCGGCTTCGGCGGCGAGACCCTCAGCAACAACCGCCAGAAGAAACTCATCAAGAAATGCAGCGAGCGCATCCATCAGGAACTTCGACCCGCGTTGGAGGCACGGTTCAAAGCCGTGCTGCCGCCGGCAGCGAAATGGTCACTCACGCCTGCCGATGCCGCCGAGGACAAGGACCTGCAAACCCTGCTCTTTGAATATCCCGGGGTGCTCGCCGGCACGGCGACGTATCTTCGTCCCGTCGTCAAAATCGAGATGGGCGCACGCTCCGATACTGAACCCTCGGAAACGCCCGCGCTCACGCCTTACCTGTGCGCTGCGTTTCCCGAACAATTGGGCGATGGCGCATTCGCCATCAAGACCGTCGCCGCCCGGCGCACCTTTTGGGACAAGGCCATGCTCCTGCACGAGGAAACCTATCGCCCGGTGGAAAAACCGCGCAAACGCCCGCTCGCCCGGCACTATTACGATCTCTGGTGTCTGATCAACAAAGGTGTTGCTGCTCAGGCCATCGCCGAGCCGGGACTCTTTGAACGCGTCGCCACGCATCGGCAGGAATTCTTTGATTACCCCTGGATAGATTACAGCACGCTCCGTCCCGGCTCGCTGCGGCTGCTTCCGCCTGCCAACCAACTCTCCGCATGGCACGGCGATTACCGGGAAATGAAAAAGGAAATGTTCTTTGGCGAAGTGCCCACCTTCGACGAAATCCTCCGCGTCGTTGGCAAGTTCCAGCGCGACTTCAACGCCACCGCATGACCGCCGCGCTGCCAACACTCGCCAAGCTCAAGCCCAATCCCCACTGGGCCAGGCTGCCGCTGTTCAATCGCAAGAACTGGTCGCGCGTCCGGTTTGGGGATGTGGTGGAGAATGTCAACGAGCGCGTCGAGCCGAGCACGGCGGCGGAGGAAATTTATGTGGGGCTGGACGATCTTGATTCCGGCAGTCTGCACATCCGGCGGTGGGGCAAGGGCAGCGATGTCATCGGCACGAAGCTGAGGTTTCGGAAGGGCGACATTATTTTCGGACGCCGTCGGGCGTATCAGCGCAAGCTGGCGGTGGCGGCGGTGGACGGGATTTGCTCGGCGCACTCGATGGTGGCGCGGGCGAAGCCGAAGGTGGTGCTGCCGGAGTTCCTGCCGTTCCTGATGATGAGCGACAAGTTCATGAACCGCGCCGTGGACATTTCGGTCGGCTCGCTCTCGCCCACCATCAACTGGACGACGCTCAAGCTGGAGGAGTTCGACCTCCCGCCGCTCGACCAGCAGCGCCGCATCGCCGAAATCCTCTGGGCGGTGGATACCTCGCTTCAGCAAGCAATCGCTCTGGCAAATTCTGTGGAGAATGCAAAGTCCGCTACGGTCGAGGAACATTTCAATCGCAGTCTCGAAAACAAACTCAATGTGCAACCTCTCGAAGCGGTGGCCAAGGTCAGTTATGGAATCACGCTCGGCGGGTATCGCAAAACCCTGCCAATCGAGCGCCCATATTTGCGCGTGGCGAATGTGCAGCGAAACGCTTTCGATTTGAGCGAAGTTAAGACAATCAACTGCGCGGAGAATGAAATCGCTCGGTTCGAACTCGCCGATGGCGACGTGCTCATCGTCGAGGGCCATGCAAGCGTCACTGAAATTGGGCGGGCGGCAGTCTGGCGTTCCACTGAAAACGGCACGTTGCACCAAAACCATTTGATACGCGCCCGATGCTCTGAGTCGTTGCTTCCTGAATACCTAAACCTGTGTATCAACGGTGGTGTGGGACAGGAGTATTTTCGAAGCAGAGCGAAGAGTTCTAGCGGACTGAATACCATCAACTCAACGGTCGTGAAGGAGTTCCCCGTGCCGATAACGCCGGTGCGTGCCCAAGAGACGCTGATTGCGGAAATCACCAAGTTTGACGGCTCGCTCCGTTCGGTCGAAGTCAACCAAGGCTCGCTGCGAAACTTGGTTCAAACAATTCTCAATACGATTTTCGCATGAGCTTCAACGAATCCAACACCGTCGAGCAGATGATTCTCGATGCCGTCGAGAACCTGGGCCGCACGTCCGCTGCCGAGCCGATGCACGACGCACCCGGCTGGGGCGCTTCGCTTGGCGGGGAGTTCAAGCCATCGCGCTGGAGTTATGTTCCCGGTCTGCAAGTGCCACGTCAGCCCGGCGACGTGATGGTGGAATCGTGGTTGCGCGAGGCGTTGCTCCGGCTCAACCCTGAAATCGCCGCCCAGCCCGACCGCGCCGACGAAGTGATTTACGCGCTGCGGGCGACCATTCTTTCCGTGCAAGCCGATGGACTGGTCCGGGCGAACGAGAATTTCATGGCCTGGTTGCGCGGCGAGAAGACGATGCCCTTCGGTCACAATGGCGAGCACGTTTCCGTGCGGTTGGTGGACACCGTCCAGCCCGCGAACAACCGGCTCACCGTCGTCAACCAGTGGACGTATCAAACGGGCACGGTGGTGAAGCGGTTCGACGTGGTGTTTCTGGTCAATGGTCTGCCGGTGGTCATCGGCGAGGCCAAGACGCCCACGCGCAGCGCGGTGACGTGGTTCGACGGCGCGTTTCAGGTGAACGAGATTTACGAGCGGCAAGTGCCGGCGATGTTCGTGCCGAATGTGTTTTCCTTTGCGACCGAGGGCAAAGCGTTCCGCTTCGGCTCGATTCGGATGCCGATTGAGATGTGGAGTCCATGGCGCACGCGGGAGAATGAGCCGGAGGATTCGCTGGCAGACGTGCGGCGGTCGGTGGAATCCATGCTCCGGCCCGAGGTGGTGCTGGACATCCTGCAAAGCTTCACGCTGTTCGCCACGGACAAGAAGCATCGCCGCATCAAGGTCATTTGCCGTTACCAGCAGTATTTCACCACGAACCAGCTTATCGAGCGCGTGGTGAAGGGTTATCCGAAGAAGGGTCTCATCTGGCATTTTCAGGGCAGCGGCAAGTCGTTGCTCATGGTCTTCGCCGCGCAGAAGCTGCGGCTGCATCCCAAGCTGGGCAATCCCACGGTCATCATCGTGGTGGACCGCATTGACCTCGATACACAAATTACTGCCACGTTCAACACGGCGGATGTGCCGAACATGGTCGGCGTGGCGACGCGGCAGGAGTTGCAGACGTTGCTCGGGCAGGACGTGCGCAAGGTGCTCATCACGACGATTCACAAGTTCGGTGAGGCGGGCGGGAAGTTGAACGAGCGCTCGAACATCATCGTGATGGTGGACGAGGCGCATCGCACGCAGGAAGGTGATCTCGGCCGCAAGATGCGCGAAGCGTTGCCGAATGCATTCTTGTTTGGCCTCACCGGCACGCCCATCAATCGGGCGGACAAAAATACGTTCTGGGCCTTCGGCGCGGACGAGGACGAGAAAGGTTACATGAGCCGCTACTCGTTCCAAGAATCCATCCGCGACCGGGCTACGCTACCGCTGCATTTCGAAGCGCCGGAGGTGAAGCTGAAAATCAACAAGGCGGCGATTGATGAAGCTTACAAGGCCATCACCGGCGATTTGAGCGAGCAGGACCGTGACGATCTCGCCAAACGCGCCGCGAAGATGGCCGTGCTGGTGAAAAACCCGCAGCGCGTTCGCGCCGTCGTGAATCACATCGTCACGCACTTTCAGTCGAAGGTTGAGCCGAACGGATTCAAGGCGCAGGTGGTGACATTCGACCGCGAATGTTGCGTGCTCTACAAGGCGGTGATGGATGAGTTGATCGGCCCGGAGGCGAGCGCCATCGTCATTTCCGCCGCGCCGGGCGACCCGGACGAGTGGAAAGTTCACAGCCGCGACAAGGATGCCGAAGAGAAGTTGCTCGACCGTTTTCGTGATCCGGCTGACCCGCTCAAGTTCGTCATCGTTACAGCGAAGTTGCTCACCGGGTTCGACGCACCGATTTTGCAGGCGATGTATTTGGACAAGCCGTTGCGCGACCACAATCTGCTCCAGGCCATCTGCCGGACGAACCGCACTTTCGGTCAGGAAAAGACGCACGGTTTGATTGTGGATTACATCGGCATCTTCGACGACGTGGCGCAGGCGCTGGCATTCGATGAGAAGTCCGTGCGGCTGGTGGTTTCCAACATTGACGAGCTGCGCAAGGTGCTGCCGGTGAAGATGCAGAAATGCCTGGCATTCTTCCCCGGCGTGGATCGCACCGTCGGCGGCTACGAAGGATTGATGGCGGCACAGCAATGCCTGCCGAACAACGAGGTGCGGGACAAGTTCGCGGCGGAATATACGGTTCTCGCGAACATCTGGGAGGCACTGTCGCCTGATCCGTGCTTGAACGCCTATCAAACGGATTACCGCTGGCTCACGCAGGTTTATGAGTCCGTTAAACCGCCGAGCGGGAACGGCAGGCTGCTCTGGCACGCGCTCGGCGCAAAGACCATCGAACTCATCAACGAAAACGTCCACGTCGAGTCGGTACGGGATGACATCGAAACGCTGGTGCTCGACGCGCAGGTGCTCGAAGATTTCCTCAAGAACAGCGACCCGGCGAAACGCGGAAAGGAGATCGAAATCAAATTAATTGCGCGCTTAAGAAAACATTTTGGCGACCCCAAGTTCACAGAACTGGGCGAGCGGCTGGAGCGCATCAAGGAACGCCACGAACAGGGCTTGCTGACGAGCGTGGAGTTTTTGAAACAGATGCTCGAACTCGCGCAGGACACCCTGAAAGCCGAAAAGCAAGCCGACCCCGTCGAGGAGCGCGACCGCGCCAAGGAAGCGCTTACGGAGTTGTTCAAGGAAACCAAAAACAAGAACACGCACATCATCGTCGAGCGCATCGTCGCCGACATTGACGACATTGTAAAAAAAGTGCGTTTCGACGGCTGGAAGAACACAAGCCAGGGCGAGCGCGAAGTGCAACAAGCCCTGCGCCGCACGTTGCTGAAATACAAACTCCACACCGACCAGGACCTGTTCGACAAAGCCTACGGCTACATCCGGCAGTATTATTGAGGCGAATCAGTCTCGGCGAACATCACGGAAGTAATGGGCGACATCGGCAAGTTGCTCGACGCCTCGATCACCGGCGTGGACATGCTCGCCAAGCCCGCACCGGTGATGGACCTGTCGAAGATTGATTTCGAGGCGCTGCGCAGCCGTTTCAAAGAGTCCCAGCACAAGAACACTGACCTCGAACTCTTCAAGGCCGCCATCCGCGCGCAACTGGAAATGCTGATTCGCCCGAAGAAAGCGCGCATTGACTTCCAGGAGAAGTTCGAGGAGTTGATCGAGAGCTACAACGCCGGTAGCCGGAACATCGAAGGACGTTGGGTTGCTACATTTGCCGGTGGTGGATGGGGGTGGTGTGTTGGTGGTTGGGGCCAGGCGTTTGGAGGCGGTTAAGAAGCTTGGGTAGGCAGAAGTTGGGGTGCGTCAGGTAAAGACGTTGGGCCAGGTATTGGCGGCGTTGAAGGCTGAGCGGGATGAGAACACGTGCCGGGAAGATTTCAGGCCGACGGAGGCGCTGGCGATAGGAGAACGGCTCGTTAAGATGCTGAAGCCGGAAGCGGAGAAGCGCCGGGAGGCCACGCAAGGAAGGCCGAAGAAAGGCGCGAAGAAAACTGGTGGAAAATTGCCACCAGTTTCCAAGACCCGCGATGCGGTAGGTGAAGCCGTTGGGATGAGCGGCTCGACCTATGCGAATGCGAAGGCGATGTTAGCGGCGGCGGATGCGGACCCGTCGTTGCGACCGATTGTGGTGAAGCTGGACGAGACGGGGAGTGTGGCGGTAACTTTGCGCTCAGCCATTGCGGGGCCAAGCTCCCGCTTCTGCGTTGGGTTGTCAATGCGAAGCAGCGGTGTTCAATGAAGTAGTCCCGTTCATCATCTGCCCGTCCGCCGTCGCGCTTGATCGTCGCGGGACTGACGCCGGTTTCTTTGGCAACAAGTTCGGCGGTGGAAATCAAAGGCTCACTTTGAGCTTTTGATCTTGCGGCTTCACTTTTCACGTCTCCGCCATGCGCCTTCTTTCTCCGATTGTAGATATTTCCACGGAACACGGCGATTTGATGCGGATGCAGGTTCCGTCGGCCGAGTTGGTTGGCGTCGATCTGGTTCATGGCTGCTTCTTCGTCCGCCAATTCATCCTGCAAGCCAGCGCAGACGCAGACGCCACTGCCCATTGCAGCCGGGCACGGTTTCGAGCGCTTCGAGGATCGCACCTTGGTTCCGCAAATCGGCAAGGGTTGCTTCAAGCTCGGGGCCGTTCACCACGAGCTCG
>ORMF011140754.1_pt1 | contig 15121 bp, 13 predicted proteins | sample 1779871 | NCBI WGS metagenome assembly ORMF01 (sample SAMEA104232316, study PRJEB22302) | groundwater metagenome | biome: forest; feature: aquifer; material: groundwater | place: USA | collected 2011-08-07 | depth 5.4 m | reverse complement strand
CTTCTGATTCGCCGCCAGGCACTTCATTTCGCAGCGCGTCAATCGTCCGAATAGCTTCAGCGAACGCTTGGCGCGCTTTGTCACGTTGATTCAGGGAAAGATAGATCTGTCCCGCCGTTGTGCGCGCTTGCCAGAGGGCTTCGTTCTGATCGCTCGCCCGCGCGGTGTTCCCTGCCAGCTCGGCGAATTCCAGGGCTTTCCCGTGATTGCCGAAAGCCTCGTAGACGCGCGCGAGATTGTCGAACGTCGCCGGGTTCTTGACGCCGATCTCCTGCGCCATCTCGAGGCTCTTCTGAAAAAACTCAAACGCGTGGGCATAATCACGTTGCCCGTCGTAGACCACACCAATCTCGTTCAGAATTGAGCTGATTCTGTCTTTGCTTCCGAGAGAGTTAAGAATCATTAAGGCGCGCTGCAGCGAATCCAACGCTTGAGCGTAGTCTCCCTTATCGCGCTGGGCCATCCCGATACTTTGCCAGGCTTTCCAGATTACCGGCTTGGCGCTCAACTCTTCAGCCTGGGCAAGGCTCTTCCGTAAGTATTCAATGGCCAGAGGGTAATTGCCAAGAGCGCGATACAAATCGCCAATGTTTAGCAGGGTGCTGGCGATTCCCTGCTTGTCGCTGGCGGCGGTAAGGGCCAGACTTTTCTGAAAACATTCCAAGCTTTTTAAGTAGTTGCCCTGATCGAAATAGATCAGGCCCATATTGTTCAGGACACTGCTTATACCATCCGTGCGTTTTAACTCCTCATTCAGCGCCAGGCTTCGCTCGTACACTGCAAGCGCTTTCGCGAATTCGCCCCGAAGATACTCAACGCCAGCCACGTTGTTCAATGCCGCGGCAATTCCGGGTTTGTTGTCGCTGGCTTCGTCTATCGCCAAACTTTGGTGATAGTCGTCCAGCGCTGCGGTGTAATCACCCTGCATGCGCTTGATTGTGCCGACGGATCTGATAGTGACTGCCACGCCGGCCCGATCGCCCGCATGTTCGGCCTCGGCCTGCGCGAGCTGATACAGATCGAGGGCCTCCGTAAACTTTCCCTGGTTCCTCAGGCGATTTCCCTGCGCAATTAGAGCTCTGGTTAATCCCGGCCCTCGCAGCTCGATATTACGTTCGATCATCAATGCTCGCTCTGCGTGCGGAGCAGTCGCCAGTGCGGCGGCGAGTTCCTCTTCTGCCGACGCCTCGTGCGCAATCTTCCAGGCTCCCGATTCCTTCACAAACTCCATTACCCGATGCATTTTTCCGAAGGAGGTGGAAGGCCGACTGGTTCTGACGTCGCTGGCGGTGATCTCCACGGCGACTTGTGCAGAGGCCTTATCGCCTTCCAAGGTCAGTTTTCGAATCGTCAAATTCTTGACCTCGACGTGATCGTTTGCGGCAAACACTTGCTGCAGCTCTTTTCGGCGAGCTTCGAGGTCGGGTGCCTTGGCGCTCCACTGCTTTAGCAGATCATCCAGATCCCTCTTAGCAAATAGGTCAAAATACCGGCTAACCACCGCCCGCAATAGGGCTTCGTCTGGCGAAGGCTCCTGGCCCGCAACCAAAGATGTGCTCTTGTCTAAACCGAAGATCGCCACCGCCACACTCAGAAACAGGAGCAGCGAGCGAAGGCAAGTAACTTGAGCCATGGACCTCCTCTAAAATCTCGGGTTGGGAACCATTTACTAGCTGAGATAGCCATCCGGTCCCGCGTAAAAACATCACGACTGGCAAACCGGAGGTTGTGATGTTATGGCCGAAATACACCAAAGGCAATGTCATTCCAGGAGTGCCAGTTAGGACGCGAATCTTTTTAAGAAGAATATCTCGCGCTCGTGGTAATAACCTCCGCTCTTTCCGTCGTCTATCACTAGCAGGACACGAATATGGTTTCCGCGCTTTTCATTCAGCGTGCCGCCCGCCGTACTGCTGATGATTTTGATTGTAGACGGCCCCACTACTGTGACGCGGAGAACACTTAAGGAGCCGCGGGACTTAGAAGGAAAGAAAGATCGCGAACAAATCGCTTACATTGGTCAGTTGGTTCGGTCATGCAAATAGCGATTTCGATTGCGCTCAGGACAGTTTGGGTGGAGTTAGCAGCAACGAAAGGAAGAAGGGTTCGATGAATGGCTTTGCATCGGTTTTGATCGTGGGCACGCTCAGCTTTGGTTCTGCACCGATTCTTGAACAACCTCGGAGCCAGCCTAGTGTTCAAGCCACAATTCCGAACCCGCATCGTCACGCCAAAGGCGAGGATGTGACGAAGGAAGTGGCGCTGGAGATCAAGGTCGTGGAATCAAGCATGCCTCTGAATGCCGAACTGAAGAATCTCGTGCTGAACAAAAGCAAGAGATTTTCGTCGTTCACCGTAACCACGGAAGAGGGCCTGGAACGAATCTTTGTGGTCCACGTGTTAATCCCTAACCGCAGCGAGAAGGTTTATGAGATCGAAGGCGTAGCGTGGCCCAACCGGCCGCTGAGCGATCCGGTGTGGGCCGGTGACTATTTCATCTTCGATCGCTCTAGCAACCCCCATGCAGCGATTCATTATGTCTTTGATATGCAAAAGCGAGTACTGGTAGCGGCGCGGGCGTTCAGCGAATAGGCACCGCTCATTTCGCTTAGGGCAACGGCGGATTAGGTCTGAAGGAAACTGGCATGACGTAACAACTCATCATAGGAGACAAGATGAAAACTCAAAATAACCCCGTGACCCTGCTGATTGTTTTCAGTATCTGGCTTGGCCTGACTCTCGGCTGCTCGAGTTTGCGAAAGGCAATGGAATCAAAGCGCGTCGAGCGCGAAGGCACGGGTATTACTATCTCTGCCGAGGATTTGTACAAGGCCTACGACTCGAATGAGGCTGAGGCGGACAAGCTCTACCAAGGCAAGATCGTGATCGTCACAGGGAAGGTTGGTATGATCGACGCCAAAATTCCGGTTGTCTTTTTGATGGATGCTCAGCAGAAAGCGAATATCCAATGCGGATTCACGGCGGACCAAAAGGACGCAGTATCGAAACTAGAGTTCGGTCAGACGGTAACAGTGAAAGCAAAGTGTGTGGGGAAGGTCCTGGGATCGGTAGGCCTGATTGACGGCGTCCTTCAGTAAGCGCGCCAATTCTCAAACGGAGGCTTTTGATATGGCACGGCGCAGGAATCGGCATAGCATAGCGTCGTCCAAGGGCCAGTTGGGAATCGTTCCTGCATTTTGCCGTGACATTCTTGTCTCGCCATGGTGTTTTCTTTCATCAAGTGACTAAGGAGGAGAAAAATGAGAATTCTGATTAGCCTGACACGGATCGCAGCGCTCTTGATTTTGCCCGTCGCTGCAATCTCGGGGACTTTCTCAAATTCAGCGACGGTCCATGCCCAAACAATCAACAAGCCGTCGATTCAAATCACGTTGAGAACGCACCAACAGTACTATCGCAACGGTCAAGAGGATCAGGAGACGTGGAGCTGGACGCCGCGCATAGTTTACCGAGTCGTCGGTCCGATCTCGGCGGGTAGTCAGTTGTCGGTGGAATTCACCTTACCTTCGGGCAAGCCCTGGATAAAGTTCGACTGCAACACCAACGAAACCAAAGAGGGTTACTGGTGGCCTACCGAGTGCGGAATGAACTCCAACGATGTTAAGGACGAACAGGCAACGATTGAAACTGGTCTCGCTGGCTTCAAAATCCTGCTCAAGAATGAGTTGGAAGGCGCGAACAAGACGCTCTTCAGCGGCAAGTTCAAGGTCGAGAAGTTTCACGTTGGGGTTATTGATCTACCGAAGTTTAAAAACAACTTCTCTTACTACGTTAATTACGACTGGGATTTACCGATTGGCTATGTCTATGGCTATGACGGCCTGGACATCCGCGCCGGTAATCATCCGTCGGAAACTGAAGCGCGCCTTAGTTTCGCTACCTGGTTCAAGGGTGAGCCAAAGAATATCGACTATGGGAAGTACGTCGCGTATCTCTACTACAAAGGTCAGCTCGTGGCCGACAGTGCCGGCGGCGGAAGTAAATATGGCGACACCGGGTGCCTTATTACAAACGCTGCATATCACGAATCGGCGAACACTTACTGTTTACGTAAGTTCGTCGTGAACGCGATGGTCTGGGACAAGCAGGTGGAGTTTCATCCGCAGGATTTCAAGATGTATGAGAATCCGGGCGAGTATGAAATCAAGATACTCGAGAACGGCAAGCTCGCTCGCACGGCAAAGTTCACCATGGGCACGAACTACCAGATCGTTGATACGGGAATAGGCAAGCAAAACAATCTTGGTACCGGCCGCATCGTTGTGCCGGTGCAAATCATCGGCGATCAGGACGGCGCCTGGGATCGCAACGCGTACAAGACTGATGCGTTCTTCGGTAATCCGCTGAACGCGTTCGTCGCTCCGTAGAGTAGTCTGTCATGAAGAGTCGACTCTCGGTGGGGGGTCTTTCGCACCGGAGAAGACGAATCGCTGAGCTATGAAAGATGGGCCGGGCCACACTTCGGACATCGTTACGTGATCGATGTCCGCGGCAAGAAGCAGGTGACTGCTTATGATCTTTCGAACGTACGCTAGATCACGCGCCCAACGCTTTTGTCGCCTAGACCGCTGATGGACTTGGGGTTCGATCTGAACAGGAGGCTCATTGTCGCAGCGCGCGCTTTTTGATGGCGCCATTTAGCCCGGGGTGCCAAGGCCTTGCTGGATAACGGACGAGAAAGCAGGTACACAACGATGAGAAGGAGACCCCAATGCGTGGCTGTCGGCGTTACGCTGGCCGGAACTTTGATTCTCGCTCTATTCATCCACGCGGGCGCACAGGGAACCTTTAGCGAACAGCGCGTGCGGTTCCCGAAAGGACATAACAGCGCCACGCTGCGGAGTCGCAGCGGAAAGCCATTCTATACGTCGTGGGCGCCAAAGCCGGACAAACGATGACTTTGTCACTGAACGGTGATGCCAAGACGCGCTTCGATCTCTCGGGGCCAAAAGACAAAGATGGCCAGACGTTGGCCAACGGCGTGACCGAATGGTCAGACACACTGTCCGACACTGGCGACTACCGCATTCTCGTTTTCACTGATAGCCGGGTAGCGTCTCCGTTCAGGTTAAAGATCACGATCGAGTAGCTATGGGAAGTTCTTGAACTGAAAACTCTGCTCGAAAAGGAGAAGCCACATGAAGATTTACATCGCGTTGATTTTTGGCTGCCGCACTTTGTTCTGCATGCGGCAACAAACAACCTTCTGAATCCAGCAACTCGCAATCGACTGCGGCCACGCAATCAACGCCCGCAAAGGCTGAAAGCTCGAAAGCAACTTCCGAATCAACCAGCGGGGCGCCGGTTGAATTCATCTACGGTGGGATAACGCCCGACAAGACGAGCATCTCGTACAAGATCAAGGTGAACACCGACAAGCCCATCGCGAGGAGGTCCATCTTGCTCTGAAAGAAACCGACGCCGGGGGAAAGGTAGTGGAGCAAACCATGATCGCGTGGCAGAACATAGTCCACTCGACTCAGCAGCCGATCGAAAAGGGCAAGACTTACGAAGCTCAAACACCGTTGAATCCGGGTGCGACCAAAGCCGAGTGCTTGCTGAAGGAAGTAGTTTTCCAGGACGGCACGAGGTGGACGGCGCGTTAGAACGCTTTCGGGCATCGCCCTAACTGAGGAGTCAACAAATGGAAGCAGCCGAACCGCGGACCGTCGGATTGCAGCGATTGAAGTCGGGCGAATTTCCTGAGGCCGTAGCGCGCGACCTGAAGAAGCAAGGTCTCACGTACCCGGATATCAAAAGCCTGTTTCTGGAGGCGGCGGGCCAGCGGCGCCGTAGTGGTTTCATTCGTATTGCTATCGGGGCCGTGCTGACTATGGCAATGATACTCGTCGTGATGGGCGCTGCTGAGATTGGCATCAAGTGTTATGGGCCAGGATTGGCGGTTGGTCTCTTCGTTATCGCCAACGGAATCTTACAGCTGAAGAACGCTCGCGAAATAACGAGGGCAGTTGAAGTGCCTCAACTATGAGCCACATTTATTAGAGGAGAAAAATGATGACTGAACCAGTCAGTTATACGCTGAGCTTCGGCATGACCAAACTGAATCTATCGCTGACCGACGACAGATTCGTATCGCGCGGATCCATGCAGAACCTCGAGATTCCGCTATCGTCACTGCGCTTCTTCTGCGTGTCGCCTGTTTACAACCAGGTGAACACGTACGATGCAGAGTTGATTGTGGCCTGGGATGAGGCGGGCAAAAGGAAGTCGAAGAAGCTCTATGTGAGACAGGCCGACCAGTCTTTTCAGGACTTCATCAGCGCACTGCAACAGAAACGGCCTGATGCAAGCCTGCTGCACATGAACCCGAAGGAAGCGCAGAAGCAGATGGGCGTGACCAGCACCAACAAGCTGGCATGGATCATCGGGCTGGCGATCGTCGGAGTGATCCTGATGATTGTGGTAATTGCTGGTATCTGGAGTGCTATGGGTTCATAAAGCGATGCGTCCCGATGAAGAAACTGGGCATAGCGGCGTTGTTGCTTACGCTCGTGTTGACGATACCGATTCTGTTCATCCTGAGCCGCGGTACCGTCAACACTAATCAGTAATTCTCATCGTGTCTTCGGGGAATCGGCTTACTCGCACCTGCAAGGTTGGCGTTTCCTACTGCCCGTAAAACCGGATGAGGATTTCACAAACTGGAATTCGCTGTGGAGAAGGAGGCTATGATCTATGAAAAGATTCTTGGTTCTTGCTTTGTCAATTGCGTTGTTGACGGCCTGCGGACTGGGTAAGAAGAACAGCTCCAACACCGAAAACTCAAGGTCGGCCAGTTCCGAGAAGGCTGCGGAGATAAAAACTCCTGCCGTTGGAGATTTGGTAGTCGCACACTGGGCCGGTAATACCTGGTCGGAAGGCAAGGTGGACAGCATCGACGGCCCGCGCGCGAAGATTGTCTGGAGCGACAACGCGTCGCCGAACGATGTTGATTTGGTTGATATTTACCAGATACCGAAAGCGGGGGCGCAGGCGACGGTCAAGGCTGGCGATTACGCTCTTACCAAGAGGTCAACAGGCACCAACTGGGAAGGCGCGCAAGTGACGATGGCGAGTCCCGGAGTTATCACCGTCAAATATGTTTCCGACCTTGAGGAAGCGAACCTGCCGCCGGAGAAGCTTATTACCGTCTCGCCCGCTGCCGCCGCAGACATGAAGGCGAGTGCCGCGAAAGCAGACTTTCTCAAGAAGGCGCAGTCGCGCACACCACAAGTGCCCGCCGGCTACAAACCAAAGGTCGGCGAACACATTTTTGGCGGATGGACATCAACTTCCTGGTTTGGCGGCAAGGTTAAATCCATCAACGGCGACAAAGCCTTGATTGAGTGGGAAGGCCCAAAGCCCGACGAGGCGACTTTGGACAAAATTGTGCCCTATCCCACCGCAGAGAATAGCCAAACACCGGCGGTTGGCGATTACCTGCTCGTCAAACCGAACAGCGGCAGTTGGGACTACGTTCAGGTATCTGCCGTCAACGGCTCTAACATCGAAGTCAAAGACGCGGACGGCAGGACGCGCACAATCAAGCCGGGCGAATTTGTCGTTCTCAAGTAGGACAGCCGGTGGAAACTCATCAAGCCAGGGAGAACCACAACAGCTAACAGGAGGTAAAGCAGAATGTCCAGACGAATCTCAATCACCGCGTTACTTGGCATAGCACTGTTTGGTACGACAGTGATAATAGCTCAGAAGGTCGCAAAGGATCTCGACGATGCCATTAGCTCGGCTTCCAATTGGGTAGGTTGGAAAGCCGAAGATACGTTTTACCCAAAGGAGGATGGAAAGAAGGCGCTTGAGGACGGCAAAACGTGCATCGATAAGATAGACGAAGCGTTGTCCAAAGGGCTGGCTGCATCCACCGCGGTCGAAACCAATAAAGGGAAAATGACGATCAGTGAGGCGCGCGAGATGTGCGTTTCTGTTCGCGACGCAGGCCAGAAAGTTTTCGGCAACCTGACTGCGGCGGAAGAAGCGCAGTATGAACCGTAGTTTTGAGCGGCGATAAGCTGAACATCTATAACGAGCGCTTGAAGAAATACAAACTCTATGGCGCCGGTGGCAAAGTACTGAAGACGCCTGAGGACTATCGCGATTCGCCTCTCTGGTGCACTACCGGTGTCGATCGCGAAGGTATCTTGCCGGTGTGGACTGTGGACTGCTGGCACTTCAAAGGCATGACCAGGGTGGGCTCAGTCGAAAGCCGAACCGGCACGGCCGATCAGGCGCCGTCGTCAGCTTTTCGTTAGCGCAGTATGGACAGCGATACTTCTTCACTGCTCATTTTGGTGGCCATTATCGCGGCGGCGATTCTGGTTCCGCTGATCCTTATCGGCACCGTGGTCCTAATCTTCCTTCCCGTCGTTCGTCGCAGGCGACAGCAATGGCAAACCACTGCCGCGAGCCTGGGTCTGCAATCTGATCCCATGTGCATGTACGGCTTCCGCGGATTGCCTGTGAGAATCTTCTGGAACATCGAAGGGCAGCGCACCGGCCAACTGGATTGGGAAGGAGCCGCCCTTTTGGGCCGGCACGACATGAGGGGTGGCCGCGCAGGTCTTCGCTATACCTACTGCCGCGCGTTGCTGGAACCGCCGCTACACCTGGGCTTGAATCTCACGCCGCTGTATAAAGCCGCGCTATCAGTTACGAGTATTCCCACCGGTCATTCTGCATTCGACGCCGCGTTTATGCTCGACGCCAACGAGAGTTCGCAAGCGCAAACCCTCCTGTCATTAGTGGCCAACGAGTTTGCGCTAGTAGCACAAAACGGTTGGAAACTATCCGCGACAGACCAGCACGTGCAGGTTAGACTCGGCGGCGATTACAACTCTCAGTTTCCTGAAAGAGATCCTGTTGTGTTGTCAACGGCGCTGGACACGATTGTTCACTGCGGCCAGCGACTGCTTGAGGCGCGACGCACGCTTCCGCCCGCGGACTGGGAGCAAAATGTGATCGCAGCATGGGAAGGAATCGCGCCCGGTCTGGGCTTGAGTGTAGATCGGACCCAGACGATGCTCGCCGGCGCCTATGCTGGATTGCGAATACAGGTTTATCTGGACCTCGTGCAACGTCAAGAATGGCGCACCGTCTTCAGCGTGAAGTCTCCGGAACCGTTAGCGGCGAACCTCAGTCTCACTCGAAAAGGAGCGGTGAATAGAAATTGGCTGCTGCGTGGCCGGCAGGTGGTGGAGCAGGTCGCCCTCTCCGATCCGATCATCGAGCAGACGTTTGAAGTTTCGGCAAAGCAAGCGGCCATCGTGGCCCAGGCGCTTAATCCGCAAGCGCGGCAATGCTTGCAACGATTATGTAAGGAGGCAACTGACGTCTTGATCGAAGACGGACTGTTTGAAGCGAGCTTGCCGGGAGTGTTGGGCGACGCCGGCAAACTGCGCGAAGTTCTGGATGCAATCACGGGCCTCGCGTCCGCAATGACCGCGAACGCTTCTGCGGCCAATCAATTTCTGCGACAGACCGCTCATTAAAGTAATCACCGGCGACGGCTTGGTTGTTACAGTTCCGACAAGCCAGGATTCCGTTTCAATAAGTTCTCACTGCTCAACCAAGCTCTAATGCTTGATGTTTGTTCTTAATTTCTTTGGCCTCTCGCTTTCGTTCGACATTGAGATCGTAGATAACTCTTTGGAGCAAGCGAGCACAATGGTTCTTGCGAGTTTAGATTTCTCTTCTAGATAACTCTCTGATGATTCATCGCTCGCGGGGAAAGATGGGAGAGGAATAAGCGCATGTACCCATAGTAAGGATCGTGCAGGTTCAACTCCTCGCGACCGCAACCCGTAATAAAACTGACCAGTTACAAATTGGAAGGAATTGGATCAACGGCTAGTCCTGCATTCATAACCCCAAGGTCGGCGGTTCGATCCTGCCCCCCGCTCCCAATTTCTCGCGCAATTTCAATGACTTACAGCTAAGCCGCGACGGACTCACTTCTCTGTTCGGCGCTCTGCGGGGGAAAGATGGGACAGGAATCTGAAGTCACGCCAGCGTTTACTGGAGAACTTGTTCAGTCCTAGCAAACGCTACTAGCAACGAACACATCATTTACAATTTGTAACGAATCGGACCAACGCCTGAGCTGAATGGAAGTGTTCCCACGGTCGCAGATTCGAATCTGCAAACCGCTCCAATAAATTCAACGGTTTACGAAACGAATGAATTCACCGTGGGATCGAAACTCCCACGCCTTCCCACTAATATTTTCAACGTTGTCTCAAGGATAAGCCCACCCGAAAGGGGTTTGTTGCACGCCGATACTTGGCTGAATTAGAGTACTGGCTCATCGACATGGGTTCTCGTACCGTCACACTTGAGAAGTTAGTCGCAATGCTCGCCAGTGTGTTCAGCAAATCAGCGCGCCTGGGAGTGACCGTACTACTGTTGCTCATGGTCCTCGCTCCGATTGCTCGGAGTGAGCGACTCCCGATCAAGATCTACGCAACCGCGGACGGTCTGCCCAATAACGAAGTCAACAGAATTGTCCGCGACTCGCGCGGGTTCCTCTGGTTCTGCACGGCTGATGGAATCTCGCGCTTTGACGGTTACGGGTTTACCAGCTATGGCACTAGTGAAGGACTGCCCCATCCTTATGTGAATGACCTTCTCGAGACTCGCGCGGGCGAATACTGGCTGGCGACCAACGGAGGGCTGGTGCGATTCATTCCCAGAGGGATTCCCCGCCGCGGCATAGCCTATGCTAACAACACCGCGCTGGATGCCCAGCCGATGTTTTCGTTAGTCTTACCGGATGACTCTGACCGTCGAGCGCGGGCGGTCACAGTGCTGTTCGAGGATCATGAAGGCACAATCTGGTGCGGGACAATGAAGGGACTGCATCGACTGGAGCGAGCAACTAACGGCCTTGCGTTGCGCCCCATTGATCTCGGGATGCCGCAGGAATTCCCCGAGCAAAGTTTGGTTTCAGATGTGTTGGAGGATCAGCAGGGCTCGCTTTGGATCGCCGCGCCGACTGGGCTGTATCGTCGCTGGCGCGATGGCAGCGTCGCGCGCTACACCAGTCGCGACGGGTTACCAGCCGACTATCTTCATGACTTGCTTATCGACCATGCGGGACGGTTGTGGGCTGCAACGCGCTCCAGCGGCTTCTTCAGTTTCAAGGCGGATGGGACGCACAATCCGCCAGTGGTCACCAGTGCGTTCTCAGTCAAAGATGGATTACCGGCAGAGTGGGTTTTCCAACTCTTTGAGTCTTCCGATCGCAAATTCTGGATTGCAACGGCGGCCGGTCTCGCTGAGTTTTCTCCGGACGGCGACGGGAGCGGCCGCCATTTTCACTCATGGAATGAAAGAAACGGCTTGACCTATCACGACATCACCGCCCTGAACGAAGACATTGGTGGCAATCTCTGGTTAGGTAGTTACGCAGGCGCGATGAAACTCGCCCACAATGGCTTCACTACTTATGATCAAGCAGACGGTCTGGATCAGGTTTTCTCGATCTTTGGAGATCGCCGCGGCGGAGTGTGCTTCAGAGGCCAACTGATCGGCGATGGAACCAGAAGTGTTTTCGAGGGAGCGAAGTTAGACTTACTCCACCCGTACGCTGGCAAGCACGTGCCGCGGTATGGATGCTTTGACGGACAGAGCTTCACCTGGTTCCTGCCCGACGCTTTTAGGCATATTGACACCGGCTGGGTTGGCGAAGGACTCACGCTGCAGAGTCGTAACGGCGAATGGTGGGTTGGCACCGGAGCAGGGCTCTACCGGTTCGCCGCTGCCGATGGTCTGACAGACATTAAGACGGCCCGTCCGCTAGCAATTTATGACGCTAAGAATGGGTTGGCTAGTCCACAAGTGTTTCGCCTGTTTGAGGACTCGCAAGGCGGTGTTTGGGTTAGTTCTATTGGCCCAATCAATGGGCTGGCACGTTGGGACGCCGCAGCCGGCACGCTGCATGACCTGGCAAATCTACCCGGTTTGCCTCCGTCGAATGAGGATGTAGCGCACGCGTTCGCCGAAGATCGCGCGGGAAACATCTGGATTGGTTTCGCCAGTGGATTGGCACGTTATCGTCAGGGCAGTTTCGCTTTCTTTACTGCGAACGAGGGCTTGCCAAGCGGCGGAATCGCGCAGATCTATCTGGATCATGTAGGCCGGCTCTGGATCGCTTCGGCGCGTAGTGGCTTGATTCGCGTTGACGAACCGCAAGCGGAACGACCAGTCTTTGCCAGTTACACAACCGCGCAAGGTCTTTCCAGCGATCTTACCAGCTCGATCACCGAAGACTTGAAGGGGCACATCTACGTGGGGACCGGGCGGGGGCTGGACGAACTCGACCCCAGCAGCGGTCTCATCAAGCACTACACAAGTGCCGAGGGTTTGGCGTCCGGCTCGTTGGTCGCTGCTTTTTGTGATCAATTCGGCACCCTGTGGTTTGGTACGACGAAGGGCTTGTCACGCTTCGTGCCTTTATCGGAAGACTCTAAGGCCGCGCCGGCAATCGTGATCACAAGAATGACCGTCGCGGGCTCATCACAGCGCGTTTCTGCATTCGGCGATACCCAAATGTCGTTGCCCCAATTGTCTGCCAGCCAAAATCAGCTACAGATCGATTTTGTGGGCTTGAGCTTTGCGCCCGGTGAAGTTCTGCGCTACCAGTACAAACTCGAAGGCGCTGACTCCGACTGGAGCGCGCCAACTGAACAGCGCACGGTGAACTATGCCAATCTCGCTCCGCGCAGTTACAGGTTTCTCGTGCGCGCGGTTAGCTCGACCGGAAACATAAGTTCCGCGCCCGCGAGTGTGACCTTTACGATCTTGCCGCCAGTCTGGCGACGTTGGTGGTTTGTTTCACTCTGCGCGTTGGCTGCCGCGCTGACTATTTACGCGCTCTATCGCTATCGCGTGGCGCGCCTGCTGGAAATGACGAACATGCGAACACGAATTGCCACCGATCTACACGACGACATCGGAGCCAACCTGACGCGTATCGCGCTGCTCAGCGAGGTGGCCAAACAACAACACCACGAAGGCAATGGGAGAGAAGACAGTCCGCTCGTTTCCATTGCCCGCATTGCCCGCGAATCGGTTAGTTCGATGGGCGATATTGTCTGGGCCATCAATCCTGAGCGTGACAGCTTGCTCGATCTGACGCGCAAGATGCGACAGCATGCGGACGAGATCTTCACCTTGCGCGAGATCGACCTGCGCTTTAACACGCCCGGCGCGAAAGAGAGTCTGAGATTGGGCGCCGACGTGCGCCGCGATCTTCTCTTGATTTTCAAAGAAGCGGTGAATAATGCCGCGCGTCATTCGAATTGTTCGCGAGTCAAGATTAATTTTCAAGTTGAAGGATCGAAACTGTGCCTTGAGATTGCTGACAATGGCATCGGCTTTGATCGGTCAATCGAAAGCGAAGGTCAGGGTCTGAGGAGCATGAAACGGCGTGCCGCCGCTTTGGGTGGAACGCTTGGAGATTACGTCGCGGCCGGGCAAAGAGACAATCCTAAAGTTGATCATTCCGTTGGCCCGCGCGCGGCGGGGCTAGTCTCTCACGAACTTTGGTTTGTCGGTTCGGCTTTCAGCCGTCGGGCTGTGCTTCATTTCCACCAGCAAGCTTTACTACCGGCCGCGACAAACTGAAAAGTTTGTCGGACACCACCGCCCTACCTTAACGAGTAGGTGACAGGAAGAATATTTGCGAGTAAGTTTAGTCGCCTGTCAGCAAATCCACCGTGAGAAGCTAATGAATCTTGAGTCAAGCGTGAACCAAACGGAGGCAGCCACGCCCGCTTCCGATTTCATCAAGGTCCTGATCATCGAGGACATGCGTGAGGTGCGCGAAGGGTTGGCCGCCCTCATTAACGGCACACGCGGCTTTAGATGCATCGAAAGTTACTACAGCATGGAAGCCGCGCTGGCTAGAAGGAGCGATCAGTCGCCTGATGTGATTTTGACGGACATCGGTTTACCGGGCATGTCCGGGATTGATGGCATCGAGTTCCTGCGCCGGCGCTTTCCGGAGACGCCCATTCTGGCTCTGACTGTTTACGACAATGACGACAATGTCTTCAACGCGCTCTGCGCCGGGGCTTCGGGTTATTTATTGAAGAATACTGCCCCGGCCCGGCTGCTTGACTCACTAAGAGAAGCTGTTGACGGCGGCGCGCCGATGTCGCCCGAAGTTGCGCTACGCGTGGTGAAGCTCTTCCGTGAGTTCCGCCCGCCGGAAAGTGCAGCCTACCGTTTGACTCCGCAAGAGACCGAGCTGCTGAAGCTGTTGATTGAAGGGCATTACAAGAAGACCGCCGCGCGAGAGATGGGCATTACCACCAACACGGTCTCGTTCCACCTGAAGAACATCTACGCCAAATTGCAAGTCCATTCCAAAACGGAAGCCGTCGCCAAAGCCCTGCGCGAGCGTTTGGTTTAGCTGGGAACCTTGACGACCGCATAACCACGAAGCGCGAACAATCGATCCGCAGCCTGCACGGATTACGCAGATCCATCTATTTGCCTCGTATCCTCCTCCCGCCCCGTCCCTACACATCGGGGTAGTTACTTCGCGCCTAGCTTCGTTGCTAAAAGGAGGTACGCGAAGCGAACAATCTCAAATTGCTTTGTCGGAGCCCAACAGCTCTGTGAACAGATTGGTTGACAGACATCAGGAGGAACCAGAGATGAAAGTGCTGAAGCTTGCACTGACGCTGGCGATCTTGTGCTCCGCGGCGGCGACTTACACCAAAGCGCAGGTCGTAAACCAATCAACGTCCGTAAACAAGACGAAGATTTCCGGCAGCGTGGCGAAGGATACGACCGCGCCGGAGTATTACGAGCTGCGCTGTCGTGGTGGGGGCGCGGTCGTTGGGGATCAAAACGGATTGCCGGGCGTGCTGCAATTGCAATTCCTGATCACGGAAGGAACGACCAACCCGATAACCAACGAGCGCATGATGAATATGTTGGTGTGGTTCCGACCGGGCACGGAGGCGGTAAGTCCAACAGGTACGAATCTCGGGATTGCCCAGTGCTCGTGGCTCGACCGCGGCTTTCGCCCAGAAGAGCCCACGGTAATCCAACAGCGGATTGTTTACTTCGGACAGTT
>ORMF012576551.1_pt1 | contig 15123 bp, 16 predicted proteins | sample 1779871 | NCBI WGS metagenome assembly ORMF01 (sample SAMEA104232316, study PRJEB22302) | groundwater metagenome | biome: forest; feature: aquifer; material: groundwater | place: USA | collected 2011-08-07 | depth 5.4 m | reverse complement strand
CGGACCTCCCGTGGCCAACAGCTTAACCACTGGTTCATCCGCTGCGGCTACGGCGAGATCAACCCTCGTTCCCGCCGCTATGCTCGGTAAATATCGTGGAGTTCCGGGCGCCTGAAAAAGAGCTTCGGTTTCCACCTGTGGAGCTGGTCTGTCGCGAACCAGCATGGGCGGATTGTGGCCGGCGTTGACATAGGTCAAGCCATGCGTCGCTTTATCAAACTGCGCCAGAAAGAATGTCGCGTAACCCCCGTCGCTGGTTGATCGTCGCAGCAGGCGATTCATAGATGAGACGACATCAGCTAACGACCTTCCCCCAGAAAAAAGTTGGCAGCGCAGCGAGGCCTGAACCGTGGACATCAACAGCGCGGCGGCGATTCCCTTGCCCGCGACATCGGCGATTGCGATCGAGGTTAGGCGATCGTCGATTTCAAAATAATCGTAGTAGTCACCTCCAACCCCGAGCGCCGGGAGGCAGGTGCCGTAGATATCAAGGGCGTTATCTTCGAGTCCATCGGCGGGAAAGAGGTGTCGCTGAACTTCAGCCGCCATCTCAAGCTCCTGTTCAATGCGTTCCTCCTCGACCATGCGGCCAATCAGCTTCATGTTTTGAATGAACGCAGCCATTTGGTTGGCAACTACCAGCAGGAGGCGCTTATCTTCTTCGGCATAAGGCAGATCTGAGAGTCGCTGGCCCAGTGAAATGAGTCCATGTAAACGACCATTGGCGGCGATGGGAATCAAGAGTGTCGAGCGCACTGCGCGCAAAGTTTGGCGCTCGTGATCGGACGGGACACTATCAGCCCCCAGGCGCGGGCCATGCGACGAGCGATCTTCTTCGATAGGCTTTACCGAAGTCAAAACCGACTTTCTTAATTGGCTAATGGGCCATTCGTCATAGTGCAATACAAGGCTGCGAAGCCAAGATGGCACTGCGGCACCTGGCCCTGACGTATTGGACGAAAATGCGGCGACGTAAGCGCCGGCATCCTCGTCATCCAGGAAAATGGTTACATTTTCCGGATGGAGCGCATCGCTGATCTTATTCGCTACTAAGCCGAGCAGTTGTTTGGTTTTAGAAAGAGTAGAAATTGCCTCGCCAAGTTCCGTTAGGATTAGTTCAGCGTCGTATGCCTCGCGAAAGAAGCGTCGATCAATAGCGGTCATCACCCGCCGGTTTAGCGTGGTCAGGAGCGCGATGGTAGCGATGGTGACGAAGATTGAAGCAACAATGTCGGCTCGGTTGCCATACTGATCGATGAAAGCGATACGACTACCCGTTAACACAAAACTCAACGCCGCCAGGATGGTGATTGCCTGGAGGAGCCGAAAGCCGTGCGAAACAAGCAGATAGCGCACGCTGCGGCGGATCAAAAAACGGACGGGAATCTTAAGGAGGTAGATAGGCATACTCAGATTCGAGTCTAGAAGCTGCAACCTCCGGCGTCTTGCCTCGAGTTGCTGCAAAGTGCGGAGTCTTGCTGCATCCTCGTCCGCATTCCAGTAAACCGTCTGCTAATTCAAGCAATACCCGAGTGAGCAAAACAGTCTGGAAGAACGATGGTGACAACGAGGCTGATTGGTTTATTCGGTTGGTTACTTTCGTCGGCCAGGAGCTGCAAAATTCGGCAAGAATTGCGGAGTCGGGCACATGTTGTTACGTCAACTTCCAATGAGATGACCTAAACTCCCTATGGCACTACCTCACAATCCTATAGAAATACCCTTGCAAACCGAATAGTCTTGCGTCGTGATCGAAACCACATGAGCAACTGGAGGGGATAGTCATCATGATTGCTGCAGAATTAGTCAGACAGACGAACTTGATGGAGACGGTTCTCCTCAATCCGGAGCAAAAGGGTCTGCGAGCGGACGAGTTTGAGCAAAAGCTCTCGCAACGCATTGTGGGCCAGGAGCAGGCCGTACGCCGCATGAGTGGCCTTTATCAGATGTTCCTTGCCGGCATGAACCCACACAACCGGCCGATCGGCACGATGTTGTTCCTGGGACCAACCGGGTCAGGAAAAACGCGCATTATCGAGGCGGCGGCAGAAGTCCTTTACAACGACCCAAACGCGGTCGTCAAGATTGATTGTGCCGAGTTTCAGCACTCGCATGAGATCGCAAAACTCATCGGCTCGCCCCCGGGATATCTCGGGCATCGTGAGACTTCTCCAATGTTAACTCAGGAGAATCTCGATCGGATGCACACTGATACTCAGAAAGTGTCGCTGGTACTGTTCGACGAGATCGAGAAAGCTTCCGACAGCTTGTGGCAGTTACTGCTCGGCATTCTTGACAAAGCGACCCTGACGTTGGGGGACAATCGACGCGTTGATTTCTCGCGTGCGATTGTAATTATGACTTCAAACCTGGGTGCTCGTGAGATGTCCGAGCTGGTTTCGGGCGGCATAGGCTTCGCTGGCCCAAAAAACTCAAAACATCTGGGCGAGCGCGAACCGGATGAAAAGATATACCGAACGGCCGTGGAGGCAGCCAGGCGTAAGTTCTCGCCGGAGTTCATGAACCGGATAGACAAGGTGGTTGTGTTCCGATCACTCAAGGAGCATCACCTCCAGGAGATTCTCGATCTCGAACTGCAGGCCGTACAGGATCGGATCACGATGTCGGCTCCAACCAAGTTTTTCTTTCAGTGCTCTGATGGTGCGAAGCAACGTCTACTCAATGAAGGAATCGATTTGAGATACGGTGCGCGGCACTTGAAGCGAGCCATCGAGCGATTCCTGGTTTACCCGCTCTCGAATCTGGTGGCCACAGAGCAGATCGGATTTGGCGATTTGCTCTCGATTGATATTGCGTCCGAAACGGGCGAACTCATCTTTTTGAAGAGTTCTGACGGACGCGCCCATCTCCAACCGGCCGAGTTCGCTACAGTGCATTGATGAGTGAGCGAAAGGCAAGCTTTAGATATGGAGCAGACGCTCACAACTCGCCTCGGACGCGCAGTGCTTGCTTCGGTAGACGGCGGCAAGACTTTGAACGCCCCTGAGCAGCACAGCACCAATAACTCTCTGAGAGATGTGATCCTGGGTGGACAGGATGGTCTGGTCAACATGTTGGGTATCGCTCTAGGCGTCGTAGCAGCCGGCGGATCCATCCACATCCTTGTCGTGACCGGAATTGCCGCGGCAATCACGGAATCGATCTCAATGGGTGCGGTGGCGTATACGTCCTTTGGTTCGGACCGTGACTTTTATCTCGCCGAAAAAAAGCGTGAACAGGATGAGATATCGTCGCGACCTGAAGAGGAACGCGAGGAAATCCGGGAAATCTATGCAGCCAAGGGCTTCGAAGGGCAATTGCTTGATGATGTCGTTTCCACGATCACATCTAATCGGGAGACCTGGGTAAGCACGATGATGGATGAAGAGTTACATCTACAGCCGGTCCAACAGCAGAGCCTGTTACGTAGCGCGGTGATTGTCACAGTTGCCACCCTCATCGGTCACCTGGTCCCGTTGATCCCGTTTATGGTCGCCGCACGTACACCCGCTATCATTGCGGCGATAGCGCTCAGCGCGGTGACGCTCTTCGCCGTGGGAGTTTACTCCGCGAAGACGCTGATTGGGGACTGGCGCAAGAGCGGCTTGCAAATGGTAGCAATCGGTCTTGGCGCCGCGGCACTCGGCTTCTTGATCGGCCGACTGTTCCACACAGCCGGTGGTTAAGTTGTGGTTTGATGGCGCGGCGGTGTGCAGCCACAAATCGTGAAAAGCACCTTGAATAAAAGCGAAGACAACCAGCAAGAAGACTGTGCGGTTCGGGTCACGAGGGGTGAGCTCTTCTCGATTTTTCTGAGGGCCGGCCTGGCATTCGGGGGTGGGTTGGGGATCCTCGCGGTGCTGGAAGAGGAATTAGTCGACAAGCGCCGCGCTGTCACACGGGAGGAGTTCCTGACAATCTACGGCATGGGGCGCATCGTTCCGAGCGGAACGATGACGGCGCTGGCAGTTGCTTACGGCTACAAGTTCGGCGGAGTATCAGGTACGGTGATCGCGCTCGCGGCACTCAGCCTGCCGGCCTTCGTCCTGACCATCGCTCTGACAATCCCTTACCAGTATCTAAGAACGAGCCGCCTCTTCGAACTGTTGCCTGTCACGATCATGCCGGCCGCGCTCGCACTTATCGTCGTTGCCGCGCTTAAGTTGGGTAAAGAGGTCTTCCGTCCGTCGCGTGAATTAGTTATCGCCTGTGCAGCCTTCGCTCTCGCGCTCTTCTTCCGCCTGAACCCTGCACTGATTCTGCTGGCCGGCGGTATCCTCGGGGCTTTCGCTTTGCGGAAGGTTGACGAAGAAAATGATGCTAACGAGAAGGAATCGGGAAAATGAGTCTCTGGAAGCTCGCGCTGCTCATTGCGCTCTTCAACCTGATGACTTTCGGCAACGGACCAGTCATGGTCCCGTTTCTTCAGACTCACCTGGTCGAAGGAGCACGCGTTTTGACCGAGGACCAGTTGCTCTATGCGTTTACGATCGCGCGCGTGACGCCTGGGCAGGCAAATGTTTATGTGGCAAGCGTAGGCTATATGCTCTACGGGATGCCGGGCGCGGCGCTCACAACGCTCGCCATCATGCTGCCCGGGTACGCGATGATTCCTCTGCTAAGGGGCTACGAGCACCTGCGTCACTCGGATTGGATTAAGGGCTTCACGAGAGGGCTGACGATTACTTCCGTGGGATTGATCCTGGCGGCAGTGGTCCAGATCGCGCGTGGAGCATTAACGCAACGGATAGCCTGGATCGTATTCCTGGCTACGCTTGTTGTAACGCGCTTGCTCAAGTGGAACACCATGGCGGCGCTCGCTGTTGCGAGCGGCCTCGGGCTGCTACTCAGGTTGTGGTTTTGAGAACGATGGTCTCGGTAGTCTCGCACGGGTTCAGCACGGCTTTGGGCAGGAACTATTATTTCATGACGGCCCTTCGGGCCTCCTGCCACAAACTCACCTTCGCGGAGATGATCATTCCTGCTGTTTGAGCCAAAGGTGTTCTTTGGACAGAGACTAATAATAGAGTAGTCAACTAATAAAGGCGTTGCGCCCGTCCGAAACATTCTCCGCTACAATCAGTTTGTGGCTTGAAGTTCTCGACTCGTCAGAGTTTTGAAGTCTGAATAGAAAGAGTGAAGCACCAATCTGGATTAGAGACTCTTCCTTGAGTGGACCCGCTTTTACACGCTCGCCGTCGATGAAAGTACCGTTCGCACTATTCAAGTCCTCGATCATGTGCTGCTCACCCTCATTTCGGATTACACAGTGATGACGTGAGACGAACGGGTCATCAAGCCTAATGTCGTTTGACGACTGACGGCCTATCGAGACGAGCGGCTCATCAAGGTGGAAGGTCCTATAACCTAATGGCCCATCAATGGCTACCAGTCTGGGGGTCATCCCTAAGACCCATCCATCAACCGGTGAGTCAACTGCCTTATTGTTCATCATTTCTCTTCACTACTCTCTTGAAATGGGCCGCCGCGCACAAGTCGCGGCCGCGATCATTTGAGCGCTCATCATCTGCCACACGACAACGGCGTTTGAATTTGCTCTCCTCAGTGGAAGAGCTTTTCCAGATTGTCGACTTCGTCAAGCACGCGCGTGGCGAGCCGTGCATGATCGGCAGGCGTCTTTGCGCCTTCGACCTCTGCTACCAGAGCATCGAACCTTCTGGCTGCGGCAGCATCATGTGCCTCGACTGACGAACGCAAAGCGTCCCACGTCCGGCGCATATCACGAGCAGTCGCCTGCAATTTGTTCGCGTCCTGTGCCTCTGCCCAAATTTCCAACTCCCGACCATAGTAATCAAGCTTTGTCACCTCTACCGGCACGCTCAACTTGTAACCCGCGCTCATCGCGGCTACGTCGAGTGTCACTTGATTCGCCTGGCGCATCGCCAAGTGGCGATCTTTCGCGGTCACAGCCAGATCAAGAGCGGCAACATCCCCGTCGAGAGAGTCTATTGACTCGCGTTTGTTCACATCTTCGGAGCGTATCCTCCTGGTCGCAGCCTTGAGTGCGGCGAGTTTAACCTCGGCATTCTTCCAGTCCCTGGCCTTCGCATAGTCATAGACGTTCTCGCCATATTCACCAGCGTCCGCCAACGAGGTTGGAACACTCTCTGCCTTAGTATTCACAGGGCTGGTAGCGGCAGGCGAGGTTGAACTCTTACTCGTCTTTGCCGCATCCTGAGAACCAGACGAGCACGCACTCAATCCGATTGTTAAGAGCACAATCAGCGCCAACACGCCGCGGGGGCCCATATCCCACCCGTCACGGGGCCATCTTGTTCTAGAAGCTGCATTCATCGTCATCGTCTTAGTCCTCTCTCATACTCTCGATCGGAGCCTGGCTCCTGAGTCGACGACCTATATTACCGAGGCGCGTTGAGTTTGTGAGAAAGCTTGCCGCTGGTCTTTCATCTGTTTGCCTTTCGTTGCCATTTATTGCCAACGCTCTCGCGTTCGCGCCGAATCCGCCAAAAGTTGACCCGGCTGTGGTCCTGTTAAGACGGACATTAGGTCGAACGCCGCAAACTTTAGAAGATCCGCACAAAGTGCAGAAATAAGTTTCTTGCCCATTTCATTAATCTGCCTGCATGTCACGCAACGAAGTTCCTGGAACTGTTGCGTCGAGGCGACGGTCTCCGTTGGATCAGAAGTAAGTTGGCTGCGGGATATGGTCGAGCTGGGGTCCAGGAGATCGGCTCAAGGTAAAGAGGTGATATGAGCGAAGAGACATTCCGGGTTGTTCTGCAAACCGTGACAGCTTTCGCCTATGCGGGGACCGTTGTCTACGCCGCACTCCAGTTCCGTGGCTGGCGAAAGTCACAGCACGTAGCTAATTTCACCAAGCTCGTCGAGCTGCAGCTACAACTACGAACCATGAATCTCAACGACCCGACGCTGGCAGCACTCGACCCCTCTGACGTGCCCGGGGCTACCACCGAGGAGATTCGCGGATATTTTTACAATCTAATGCAATTAAGCCTCTTCGAAATCGCGTGGTTCAGTCACAAACACCGACAACTGGATGACGGCTATTTCGCGTCATGGGCGGCCAGCATGTCCTCAATAGTAAAGCGGCCATCATTCCGTTCGATGTGGCAAAACGACAGGACCAAAATCCTGGACCATCGCTTCCGTATCTACGTGGATACGCTGATCAACGATACACCGCCACTGGCGGCAGCCGTTCCGCTCGACTCGCCAGGAAATGACTCTGGCGCTATTCAAATCTTTGCTCCCCCTTTCCCGGGACATTCGTTGCCAAGCAAGAGTTCGCAAATCAGCGCAACCAGATGAAAGATCGAATAGGTTGCCACGACTAAGATCCAGGTTAGTTCCGGTCGTCTCTCTTAATTTTGTGATGCGGCCAGGGAACATAATTTTGAATTTCTAAGAAGGAGAATTGAAATGAAAGTTTATCGCGTTACAGTCGCCGGCGCGCTGCTCATGTTTGCAGTCACGGCAATCTTCGGAATGTCTGTGAAGTCAGACTACGACAAGAATTTTGACTTCAGCCAGTTACACACGTTCGCGTTCAAGACCGACCGGGCCAGTAATGACCCGCTCAGTACGAATACGATCGAGGCCGGAAGAATTCAGAACGCGCTAGCCGCGCAACTGGCAGCGAACGGGTTCACTCAAGCAACGCAAGATCCTGACTTTATTGTCGCTTTCTACGCGACCACCAAGCAGAAAACCTCAGTGCAAAGCACCGGCTTTGGTCCTGGCTTTGGTGGGTTCGGGTACGGTCGCGGATTCGGTTGGGGTTACGGAATTCCAGGGGGCGGGCGTTGGCGCTGGGGTTATGGGCCCGACATCTGGACTACCAACTACACTCAAGGCTGCGTCATGGCCGACGTGATCAACCCGAAAACCAACGAACTGGTTTGGCGTGGTGCTGTAAAAGACACCGTCAATGGGATTGGCCAGTCTGAGAAGCAATCAAATCAGGCCGCCAAGGACCTGGTTAAGAACTTCATGAAAGACGCTAAGAAGGTCGAAAAGAAGCGCGGCTAGCGCTGGCTGGTGGAGATCTGCGGAAGAGTCCCACCGCTCTTCTCGCAGTCCGTCAGCTGCGTCGTTCTCCATTCCCCGCCGACGCAAACTGAGCCAACACAGCCCGCGACGCCTGAGCGTAAGCCGATTCTTTCGCGGGTTGGGGCCAGGCCTCGTTACGGGTGCGGCGGACGATGACCCTTCGGGCATCTCGACTTACTCGACAGCGGGCGCGGCCTACGGCTTCGGCTTGCTTTGGACTACCCTGTTCAGCCTGCCTTTGATGACTGCGGTGCAGTTGATGTGTGCGCGCAACGGGCTCGTATCGGGCCGGGGTCTGGCGACCTTTAATCACCGGGTGAAGGCGTGCTCGCTCGGTAGCGTGAAATGGAAACTCGCGCCCCGTCCCTCGTTGGCCGTCGCCCACAAACGGCCATCATGCGCCTCGATAATGGAACGACTGATCGCCAAGCCCATACCGCTGCCTTGAGGTTTAGTGGTGAAGAAGGAATTGAATATCTGGTCTGCCTCATCGTCAGGTAATCCGATGCCATCATCGCTGACGGAGATGAGCAGGTGCCCCTGCTCACCTAATTGAGACTTCAGCGTAAGCCCTCCACCTGTTTCCTTCATGGCCTCGATGCCGTTGAGCATCAGGTTCATGAGCACCTGCTGCAATTGCACGCGGTCCGCTGTAGTCTTGGGGAGATCGGCGCCAAGTTGAAGGCGAAGCGAAACTGCACAGCGGCTGGCCTCGCTTCGCAGCAGCACGACCATTTGGCTGATAATCTCATTCACGTCTACGAGCTCGCGTTGTGGAGGCGACTTCTTATAGAGCGATTGCAAATGGTCAATGATCTGATCTCGCTGGCACGCCTCCCATCTTCAATGATTCTCGTTGTTGTTCTGCACGCCTGTTCCACATTCGGCTGGTCGCGCTTTAGCCATCGTATGACCGCGTTTGGCGCTTGTGATGGCCGCTGCAATGGGCTGTTTTAGCTCGTGAGCTATCGAGGCGGTGAGCTCGCCCATGGTGCTGACTCGATTTATATGCGCGAGCTCAGACTGTAGGCGGTGCAACCTTTGGCGTTCTTCCTCCGCATGCTTGCGATCTTCAATGTCGGTTAGAGTTCCATACCATTTCAAGATTCGCCCGTGCTCATCGCGCAGGGGCACCCCGCGAACTAGAAACCAGCGGTATTCGCCGCTCGCACTGCGATGGCGGGCCTCATTTTCGAACGGCTCACCACTCGTCAGCGAGCTTTGCCACCTTTTCATGTGGGTCTCAAGATCGTCTGGATGGACCACGGATCGCCAACCTGATCCTGAAGTGGCTTCCGGCGACAACCCCGAGGATTCCACCCATCGTTTATGAAGTCCCTTCTCCGCGGCTCAGCAGTTGAACCTGCATCCCGGGAGCTCTGCCCGTAGGAACGGCTTGCGAGGGCGCGACATATTCGCTCTCCGTTTCCTGGGAATGCCCCATCACGTAGGCGATCCCAATCAATGAAAATAGGTGAGTCAGCAGCATTACTTTGATCATAGATTGCCTCTGTTCTGTCACGAAACTTCAAACAGTAGTACCACCACCGTCCAATACATTCGCGACGATGCACTGCGCCACCACTTGTGATATCTCGTTATGCTCAAAAATGAGCGCCACCCGCTCACAGCTGAAAGTTTCTCGGTCATAGGAAAAGGATCTTGGCCATCATTCCCTTGTCTTCATGATTCAGCAGATGACAATGGAAAACTGACATCCCTCGAATAATTGGATCGGTGAAGTCCATTATGAGATCGATAGAGCCGTTAACTGGAACGTTTGTGGTGTCGAGCCACACCGGATCTGCGACTCGCACACCATTCTCGGCGTAAAACAAGAAGTGAACCTGGTGAATATGAAACGGGTGAATCTCTCGAGTCGCGTTCACGATCCGCCAATGTTGGTACGATCCGACCTTCACGCGCAGCATCGGTTCAGACTGTGGCTCAAATTTACGTCCGTTGATATAGAACCCGTTCTTATCCTCTGTGAAAGTAGCCACAAAGTCCGGCTTAGACTTTTCGAAACCATCTACGCGAGCAATCTTATGAACCGTTGGGCCCGCCGTTCTCGGCTGGGGCGGAGATGGAATTTGCGTACCAGAAATAATGTCAGCGAGGACCATTTCCGGATTCGCATCGCCGTCAGGTCCGGTATCCACACAGCGCGTACGTAACGCAGCGACGGTACCTTTCGGTGGTCCCGTTACGATCGCTTCAATTCTTCCGCCGGGTGACAGCAAGAAATGGTTCAGCCACCGCCTGGGGCGATTTGGTTCATGATAGGCGAGCGGCATCCCGTCCAGCGCGATCACCTCAAGCGGCTGTCCATCCACCTGAACATCGAGATATCGGTCTGCGGCTGCATTCAGTATTCGCCAAAACTGTCGCTCGCCGGGAGCAATGTCGATCGCAGGTCGAATCGTACCGTTGACCGTAAAGATCCGCTCCGCCGCTTCCGTTGAAGCGCCACACCGGCCAGCGGGCATCGACACCTGCTTCAGCAATTGAGCAGCATCTTTATCGTGTTCAATGTCCTGTCCGCGTATAACGAGCACTCGCTCGCGCAGCCTTCTTACCTCGGGGACGTAGCGGTCGATGCCTTCAACGATGATAGCGCCAGACATCCCATCAAGGACTTGACGGTGACTTTCACCGTGAGGATGCGGGTGGTACCAATAGAGGCCTGGCGGCTGATTCAGGGGAATACTGACGGTATAGTTTAGGGTTTCGCCTGGCATGGCCATCATGGTTAGCGCATCGTCCTGGGGAAACCGCGGTGACACGTGCAATCCATGAAAGTGGAGGTTCGACATGTTCATGCACGGAGGAACATCGCAGGGTTCGCTCGGAATTGCCGGCAATTCGTTAACGTATTCGATTTTCAACCGCCCACCGGGTGTAACACGGATCACTGGGGGCACGGTCAGCCCGTTGTAGGAGAAGGCATCGTGTCCGTTCGCGTCACGGACCGCACTAAGTTTCAGTGCAACGAAGTGATCTCTTCCTCTTACTTCTGGAGCGCCGGGTAAAATGACGACTTGAGCTCCGGCTTGAAGAAACAAAAGCGCCAAAACGCAAACCGACATGAAAATGCCGGCGAGCCATCTGCAAAGCTTCCGGTCCGGCGCTAGTCCGGCTAATTTCACCATTGCACAAAAGCCTCGCGCGTTACGCGCTCTTGAGCTGCGACCTATGCATCTGCTCGGTTCTCGTTTCCGGCGTATCCAGCCGCGCGAGTTTCTCCATTAGTTTGATCACCGCCGAGAAATCTTCCTCGTTGCTCTCGTTAAACTCTGCGACATTCATTTGAAAAGCTGCCGCAGTTGCCGGCATTGGCACTTGGGCGGCAGCCGCGGTTTCGAGAACTAGCCGAAAGTCTTTATTCATGAGCCGAAGTGCAAACTGAGCACTGTAGTCTCCGAGGTCCGCTCGTGACAGCTTACCGAGATGCGCCGGCGCAATAACCGCCGTGTGTGATAAAACTTCGAGCAGCTGATGACGATCGATCCCTTCCTTCTGACCTAAGGCTACCGCCTCAGCAATCGCCTGCATACCGACTCCCAGCAAAGTGTTCGCGACGAGTTTCATCGTGGTTCCTGAGCCGCTGCCTCCCAGATAAAAATATTGGCTTGCGATTGAGCTGAAGATTGGTTGGGCTGCTTGATAAAGTTCTTCGTCTCCCCCACAGAAGAGCGTCAGCGTGCCCTTTTCAGCAAGAGGAGTGCTGCCGGAAATCGGCGAGTCTAAACACTTCACCCCGATCTGATGACTCAGTTCGAATAGTGCGCGCGATGTCTCGGGGAGCACGGTGCTCATATCAATTATTGCTGAACCGCGACGAACGTAAGCAAAGACACCTTGGGGATCCGTGTAAACACTCTTGACCGCATCGTCATTCGTAAGACACGACAAAATAACGTCGGCTTGGGATGCCAATATCCCGATGCTGTCAGCTACCGTTGCGCCGAACGGAACTAACGCTTCGGCAGCCTCTCGACTTCGGTTGTAAGCCACGAGTTGGTAGCCGTGCTCGAGCAGACGCCTGGCGATTCGGCTACCCATGTTGCCGATTCCGATAAAACCAAGTCGAGTATTTTCACTGGTGAGCGAATTCATTTCCTCTCCCAGCACGCTGCATTTTCAGCCCTGCGCCAATGAGCAACGCTTCCTTCAACTGCACTCGCCCATCCACTGCTGCCCAATCGATATTTGAGAAAAACGCCTCAATGTATTTCGGTCGATCAGCGGGCTTGTAATCCAGGAGATACGCGTGTTCCCAAACATCCATTACCAGGACTGGAACAAAACCCGCAACGTTACCCACTTCGTGCAGCGAGATCCAGTGATTCGACAAACGCCCGTTTGCCGGATTCTGATAACAGATTGCCCAACCAACACCACGCATTTTCCCGACGCTCACGAAATCGGTCTTCCAGATCTCGTAGCTGCCGAAACTCTCTGTTGCCGCCTTGCAGAAATCTGAATTGCGATCAGGGTCACCCGTCCCATCTTTCTTCATGTTGCCAAAGTAGTACTCATGCAAGACCATTCCGTTGTACTCAAAGCCGAGTCGTCGCTTGAGTTCGGAGTACGCGGGAGTCTCATCCTGATCTATAACTCCGTCGGCGAGGATATCTGCGATCCGTTGATTGAGATCATTTGTTCCTTTTACATAACCCTCGTACAACTTGAAATGGGTCTCCAATGTCCGATCGGATATTCCGTTCAAGCCGCTAAGATTGAATTCCAGTGCTTGGTACATGCCGTTGATCATTCTTCCTCCAGGGGTTTCGGTTCGTGCAGGAATTCTGCAACAGAAGTTGCTTGCAGGTATTACAACCTTTTGCTCAAAACTCGTTTAGCTTGCTGTCGGATGAGGCAGCCTCCGCATTCTATCGAACGTCTTGGTCCGGCTTCCTCGGGTATTTACCTCTGTTGATCTCAATAGTTGTAGAGCTAGTCCCAGCTCCCGGCTCAGCGAACGCTGTTTGGCCTTTGAAGACCCGGAACAAATAGTAAAAGGAAGGAAAGAGAACGAGGGCGCCCACGCAGAGAGCCACTAATAAGAGTCGGAGTGTTATGAGTGGCGCCGCCGCAGATTGGATCGTAAGGTCGGGCCGAACGATGTAGGGGAACTGCGCGAGCGCCCAACCCCAGAGAATCAGGGTCACTTGCCCCGCTGCACACAATCGTGCCAGACGGTACTTGCGTCTCCAAAGCCCGCCGAACGCACCCAGGGCGCACACTGCCGTGGCCAACTGCAGTGGGATGGCCCACGGGCTGGCGCTAATTCCGGCACGTATCTTCGGGGCGTAAATCCCAGCCAACAAAAAAACGATTAGCGCCAGCCCGCCGACTGCCATACCCGAAACGAGTGCACGCAAACGGAAGTCGGCCTGCAACCTGCGGTCAGTCGTCTCAAGCGTGAGATAGACCGCCGCGAGGAAGGCGAAAAGCGAGAGCGCGAAAAGTCCGACCGCGAGAGGAAACGGCGCCAGCCATGGTTGAATGAAACGGGAGTTGAAAGTGCCGCTCTCAAGGTGAATCCCGCCAGAAGCGAGGGCGCCGACGATCACACCCAGGAGGACCGGTGTGAGGATGCTCGCGATTGAAAACACTCGGCTCCAACGCTTCTGCACATCGTCACTCTGGGAGTCATAGGTGCGAAAGGTGAAAGCCGATCCGCGCAGCACGATTCCGATCAGAAGTAGCGTCAGCGGAATGTGCAGGGCGGTCGTGATAGTCGCGAACGCCGGAGGGAATGCCGTGAATAGGATTACGACTACGAGGATGAGCCAGACATGATTGGCTTCCCAGATAGGGCCGATGGCGTGAGCGATCAAAGCGCGTTGGTCGTTAGCTCGCGGCCCGCGTACAAAAAGATCCCAAACACCACCACCATAGTCGGCGCCACCGAGAAGCGCGTAGAAAGTCAGCGAGACGATCATGGATCCGGCTAGCACGATTTCAAGCGACACGGTTCGGCACCTCCTTACTCGCTTCGGAATGCTCGATGCCGCCAACGCGCGGGCTTTGCGCCACCTGGCGGAAGAGCAACCAGGCAACAACGATTGCGAGGAACACATAGAGCAAGGTGAAAGTGACGAATGGAACTACCAGCCCCGGCATCGGAGTGATTGCGGCCGAAGTTCGCATGATGCCGTAGATGATCCACGGTTGCCGCCCAACCTCAGTCACCGTCCATCCGGCCTCAAGGGCCAATATCCCTGCGGGTGCGGTGATCACAAGAGCGCGCAGGAACCACTTGCCGTCAGGCAACGCCCGCTTGCGCCACCAGAAAAACGCACCCCAAAGGGTTATGGCCGCCATTAACGTGCCCAGTCCGACCATCAATTGAAAAGCTGTATGAACAATTAGAGTGTTCGGCCACTCATCGCGTGGGAAATCATCAAGCCCTTTCACAGTCGCATGAGGATCGTGAAAGGCCAGCAGGCTCAACCCGTACGGGACTTTGATGGCGTAATTCGTCTCGCGCGTTTCGACATCGGGAATGCCACCTATATTCAAGGCCGCGCCTGATTCAGTCTTGAAATGGGCTTCGAGCGCAGCTAGTTTGGCTGGTTGATAGCGTGCAACGTAGCGCGCACTTAGATCGCCGCTGACGGGTTGAAGGATTGCTGCTACGCCCCCAACCGTGAGCGCGATAGCGAGCGCGCGGCGGTGAAACGGGTTTGTCCGGTCGCGCAACAATAGATAGGCATGAATGCCGGCCACGACAAAACCCGTGGCCGCGTACGCCGCGATGGTCATGTGGATGGTCTGCGAAAGCGCCATCGGGTTGAGCATCGCCGCCACCGGGTCGATGTTGACCGGCTTGCCATCGACCAGCTGAAAACCTCTTGGGCTGTTCATCCACGAATTAGCGATGACAACGAAGATGCCGGAGAGTGCGCCGCTAAATGCGACGACGGCGCCGGCTAGCAGGTGCGCGCGAGGTGGGACGCGCTGCCATCCGTAGAGATAGATGCCCAGGAAAATCGCTTCGGTGAAGAAGGCGAAGCCTTCCAGCGAAAACGGCAGGCCGATAATCGACCCGGCACAGCCCAT
>ORMF010098542.1_pt1 | contig 15126 bp, 10 predicted proteins | sample 1779871 | NCBI WGS metagenome assembly ORMF01 (sample SAMEA104232316, study PRJEB22302) | groundwater metagenome | biome: forest; feature: aquifer; material: groundwater | place: USA | collected 2011-08-07 | depth 5.4 m | reverse complement strand
CAAGCCTGCGGCTCTCTCTGAGCCGCGAGAGGCCACGATCCCGCCGATGTGGGGCAAAGACGTCAGATTTCGGACGATCGTCGCTCATATCGCGTCCTATTGCGAGTGCTCTTCGCGAGGAGGTTTTTCTACAGCCTCAACCAATTATTAGATGGACGGATAAGTACAGCACAAATTCTTCTACACGGTCAAGACGAAACAATAACTTGCCGTAAACTATAAGATTTCATTACAAACAGCAATGACTAATAGGCAATTCACGGAATATCCAACTTAAAACGCCTACTATGCGAACACAACGCGGTCAGCCATTCCAAGGCCGGGAAACTCTTGGCTGCCTCGCCGTCCTTGGATCTCTACACGATCGTCCGCTCCTGGGAGAAGGACGCCGGATGCTAGAACGCGGAAGAGGTTTCATAGCCGTTTCGTCAGTGGACGAGATGCGGTTACCGCAGAAAACGTGGACCCCGGCACATCCGCCCAAAGCCCGGCCTCTGCCGCCGCCCAATCGCTAACGGCGTAGCGCAGCAGTGATGTGGCGCAACGAGTCGATGACGCGGTACCCAACGCCCATGTGGCCGCCATCGAACTCCTCGAACTCGAACGGAATCTTGTGGTGCCTCAGGCGGCTCGCCAGGACCCGATGGCCAAAGTTGAGGAACCACTCGTCGCTGGTGCCAGCGTCCAGGAAGAGCAGGCGCATGCCGCGCAACGCCTCGACATGGCCCTCGACCATCGACACCGGATCGCAGGCCAGCCAGCGTCGCCACGTCGCCGTGATCATCTCGCCGGTGTCGAGATCGAAGGGCAGATCGGCACCGTAGACAGGCACGTGTGCGTTCGGCGAGTAGCACTGCGCGTAGGCCAGCACCATCATGGCGGTCAACTCCGCGGGCGTGCGGGTCCGCTTGTGGGCAAACGCGGCGACGAATCCTTCCGGCCCACCGTGGCGGTGGTAGACCTGCAGCGCCTTGCCGAAATCTTGCACGCATGAGAGCGGAAAGTAGCTGTCCGCGGCCGTCGCGCAACACAGACCGAAGACGTCCGGGCGCAGCATCGCCATCATGAGCGCACCGTACCCTCCGGAACTCTTGCCCATCACCGCTCGACGATCGCGGTCGGCCTGGGTGCGAAAGCGCGCGTCGACAGCGCTGACCAATTCGTCGGCGAGGTAATCGCCATAGCGCCCCGTCCCCAATGAGTTGCGGTACTGCGAGCCGCCAAAGCGGGTGAAGCAATCGGGAAACGCGACCAACGCCGGTTCCAAGTCGCCCGCGCGCATGAGTCGATCGAGCTGATCGGGCAGCGGTTCCTCCCAGGCGCGCACCGTCGTGGCCTTCTGTTCGCCCCAGCCGGCGTAGCCCGCCAGCAGCCAGACGACCGGAAAGCGTCGCTCGAGTTCTGTGTCGTACTGCGGCGGCACGTACACTGGAAAGCGGCGCACATGCGGATCGCCGAGGGGGTTATCGCGCAAGCAGAGGCTGTCGACGACAACCTGGCGCAGGGCTTGTCGTTCCGGGATGGCAGGCATGGTTTCCTCCACGGTCTCGTTCGCTTGCCGCGTTGTTTGAGAAGGCATTGCTTTCGGTGGTCGAAAGTGTAGGAAGGCTGTTTTTGCTTGTCAAGGGATGCTTGACATCGAAAGGCAGGGGCTGGCGATGCGGTTGGGTAAGGAAGATGGGTCGGCGGCCGCTCTTTTGAGCAAGCAGCTCATCTTGTGGTCGAGTCACCCGGCAAGAGGGGGCTACCTTTGTCATCGTGATGACCTCCTGCCGGTCATTGTAACACGTTCAAGCCGTACTTTCCCTTAGGCTGTAGCCGAACCATTGAGTAGGCTGGTCAGTCTAGCTCGGTCGACAACCTGTTCACGTTAGGCGAAATTATACGGTAATTCCCATCACTTAGAAAGACTAAAGCCAGAAACACGCCGATGGCAAACACTGCAGTTCCTGTCAGCCTACTCCTATGCGGAGAGTCTGACAGCTTGCCGGTTCGGAAGTCCTAGCCTTGGGATGGGGCTTGTACGCGGTAGGGGAATCTGGCAGAATAACGGCATGATGGCAGAGACACTCCTAGACAAGATCTGGCGCGCTCACACCGTTCGAACGCTTCCCTCTGGACAGACGCAGTTCTTCGTCGGCCTGCACCTGCTCCACGAGGTGACCAGCCCGCAGGCCTTCCAGATGGTCCGAGAGGCCGGGCTCACGGTCCGCTTCCCGGACCGGACCTTTGCGACCATCGACCACATCGTCCCTACCGCCTCTCAACTCCGTCCCTTCGCCGACCCGATGGCCGAGGAGATGACCGTTCACCTGACCAGAAACTGTAAGGAGTTCGGCATCTCGTTCTTTGACTTGGACAGCAGCCGGCAGGGGATCGTCCACGTCATCGGGCCGGAGCTTGGCCTGACCCAGCCGGGTATGACTATCGCCTGTGGCGACAGCCATACCTCCACCCACGGGGCGCTGGGGGCGCTGGCGTTCGGCATCGGCACCAGCCAGGTGCGGGATGTCCTGGCCACGCAGTGCCTGGCGATGACGAAGCCAAGGCTCCGGCAAATCCGGATAGAAGGCAGGCTGGCGCGTGGGGTCTACGCCAAGGATGTGATCCTGGCGATCATTCGCAGGCTGGGCGTGAAAGGCGGGGTGGGTTACGCCTATGAGTACGCGGGCTCAGCAATTAATGCGATGTCGATGGAAGAGCGCCTAACTATCTGTAATATGAGCATCGAGGGCGGGGGGCGCGTCGGCTATGTGAACCCCGACGTAACCACCTTCGAATACCTCAGGGGACGCCCCTTCGCGCCACAGGGCGAGGCCTTTGACCGCGCAGTTACGTGGTGGAAGAGCATGGCGACTGATCCCGATGCCACCTTCGACGACGTCGTGCTCCTCCACGCCCCCTCGATCGAGCCCATGCTCACCTGGGGCATCAACCCTGGGCAATCGATAGGAGTGAGCGAACGGATCCCGCATCCAAACGACGCGCCCGATGTGGACAGGGCCGCCTGGGCCGAGGCGCTGGCCTTCATGGATCTTGAGTCCGGCCAGCCGATCGTCGGGACGCCGATCGATGTCGCCTTCATCGGCTCCTGCACCAACGGGCGCCTCTCTGACTTGCGGGTTGCGGCCGAGGTTGTCCGGGGACGAAAGGTGGCGAAGGGGATCAGGGCCCTCGTCGTTCCAGGGTCTCAGGCGGTGGCCAGGGCGGCCGAGGCCGAGGGGCTCCACGAGATCTTTCTGGCAGCCGGGTTTGCGTGGCGAAAGGCGGGCTGCTCGCTCTGTCTTGGGATGAATGAGGATAAGCTGATTGGCCGAGAGATCTGCGCCGCTTCCAGTAACCGGAACTTCAAGGGGCGCATGGGAAGCCCCACGGGGCGGACGCTCCTTATGAGCCCGGCCATGGTGGCCGCGGCGGCCATCCGAGGACAGGTCGTGGACGTGCGGGAGATGCTGCCGTGAGACAGGACGATCTTCGACGCCAGATCTGCGGTCGCGCGATACCGCTGCCCGGCAACGATATCGACACCGACCGGATCATCCCGGCCCGCTTTCTGAAATGCATTACCTTCGAGGGACTTGAGGCGCACGTCTTCGAGGACGACCGCCGGCAGATGCCAGACCACCCGTTCAACCAGGCTCGCTACCAGGGGGCGACGATCTTGGTCGTCGGCCAAAACTTCGGCTGCGGCTCCTCGCGGGAGCATGCGCCGGAGGCGCTCAGGCGCTGGGGGATTCGAGGTATCGTGGGTGAGTCGTTCGCTGAGATCTTTTTCGGCAATTGCACGGCGATTGGACTCCCCTGCCTGACGCTGGATGCCGAGAGCGTCGCCTGGTTAGGAGAGGTCGTGTCGCGGTGCCCGGAGCAGGAGGTCCTGCTGGATGTCGAGGACCGACTGGTTCGTTTCGGCGAGCGGGGCGTCCCGGCCATGATCCCGGACGGGGCTCGCAATCAGCTTTTGACGGGGACCTGGAACGCGATGGGTGTCCTGCTGGAGGCGGGAAACGAGATCGACCGGATCGCCAGGAGCCTCCCCTACGTCAACGGCTACTAAGCCCCATGCCTTGACCCTGCCAATGTCACGGCAGACTGCGCCACCCTCGCCCCCTCCCTCTCCCACTGGGCGAGGGTGATCGGAAACCGGGTGAGAGTTCGCAAGAATGGCCCACCAGGAGACAAGATGAAGCTCACAGCGAATGGTATCGACATCCACTATACGATCGAGGGGGAGGGTCCGGTGGTGACCATGAGCCACGCCCTCGGGTGCAACCTCTCCCTTTGGGACGAGCAGGCTCAGGTGCTCAGTGGGCGCTACCGGGTACTCAGGTATGATACGCGAGGGCATGGCCAAACCAGCGCGTCACCCGGTCCCTACAGCCTCGAACAGATGGCTGACGACCTGCACGGACTGCTCACCGGGCTTGGCATCGCGCAGACACACTTCGTGGGAATCTCGATGGGCGGGATGATCGGCCAGATCCTTGTGCTGAAGTACCCGGTGCTACTTCAAGGCCTGATCCTCTGCTCCACCACCAGCCGCTACCCGGCGGCCATGCGGTCGACCTGGGTGGAGCGGATCCGCACTGTGGAAGCGAAGGGGATGGAGCCAACGGTTGAGCCTGCACTTCGACGCTGGTTTACCCCGTCTTTCCGGGAACACCAACCAGACGTGATGGACCGCGTGAGGGTCATGCTGCGGAGCACGCCTCCGCACGGGTATATAGGCTGCTGCTACGCTATCCCGACAATCGACGTAACCGATCGTCTCGGTGAGGTTCGCTGTCCGGCCCTCGTCATCGCGGGTGAAGACGATCCAGGAACTCCGGTTGCAATGGCACAGGAGATCCACGCAGCCCTCCCCTCCTCTGAGATCGCCATCCTGCGCTCCGCTTCGCACCTCTGCAATCTGGAGCAGCCGGAAGAGTTCAACCGTGTTCTGCTCGACTTCCTTGATAAGGTGACTGGGTAACGGGAGGTCCCGCCTCTCAGCTTCATGAGGGGCACCGATACTCCGCTCCGCTCTGGCTGAACGCGGACCCACAAAAACAAGAAGGAGGTCCCGAGTCTGGACCTCCTTCCCATTAAGGACCGCCGTAGCCCTAGAGCCTTATTCTGTGATCGGCTCCAGGATCCGACTCGTGACATTCGTGGCTAACGTCAGCAACTCGCTGCGAAGCACCTGGCGCTCATCGAGATCTAAAATCATATCTAAATCTCTGAAGGCGCCTATCTCAATCATAATGACTCGCTCCAACTTGTTAGCCAATTTGTCCCCGTAGATGTGGTACCTCACGACCCCTGAGCTAGAGGTCCAGAATTTCTTAAACTTGCCAGTTAAGAAGGCATCCAACTCCATTTCTTTCGCTGGCGATACTTCACAAATCGTGTGGTAGATCATCGTTACCCCTCCTTTTACACCGGGTTCAAGTTGCGGTAGCCTCTCATCATCCCCATGCGCTCAGCCTCTGAACAGGCCCAACAGAAACACATGGCCCGTCGCGCAGTTATTGCACGAAGGACCGATTGCTGTCAACCAAATTTTCGCTACTTGTCCTCTTCACTCTGTTCATGGGCCACCTTAGCGGACAGGCTGGACAACAATGCTACTCCTAATATATCGCCTTCATCGTAAAACGGCTAGTGTCCTCATGTGAAATTGTCTTCCCCACTCTCCTCCCGCACTACACCCTTCTTAACAACTAAAAAAGCTCACCTCGGCTTCATATTATCCTTTAAAGTCCGTATAGTACGATGTATTCCTTTATGGGTTATGTTGGACTAGCATTCCCCATTACTTCAACGGCCCGTTATTGGCGGGGTACTTTTTTTCAAGGGTGAAGAGATGCTCTCGTATGCTGCGAAGCTTTGCGAGGTAGGTATACGTCTCTTCTTTGAATCGGGAGGCGAAGTAGCGGCGTGTATTCCGAACTATCGAACCTCTCTTGTCCCAATCTTTGCCTCGCGTTGCAATCACCCTATTCAATCTGTTGGGGCCTCCGTTATAGGAAGCGGCCCAGCAGTCTTCGAGCATTTCAGCGGAGGCGAAACAGATTTTTCTGGTTGTTGGAGTCCGCCAAGATGACATGTCGGAGTCAAAAAGGGTTATTGAGGCTTTAATGGCATTCACATGGTCTTGCATGCCGTGCAAAAATGCTGGATCAAGTTTTGCCTCGGGAGTTTCGTCAAGAATCCGCGCGTAGGTGGGGCAGATAAACTGACTGATGCCCGCTGCCCCGGCGGGAGAGACGCTCATTTTGAACGCTGAGCCCTGGTTGATGGCGACCTCCACCCAATACTTTTCGATAAGCCGGGATAGCATCCCATTTTTCTCATTTCTTGTGAATTCGTCCGGATCCATGTGCTCATCAACAAGAAGCGCGTGGATAAAGTCAATTGAGGCGAGTTCACTCAAGTTCTGTTCAGTAAACGTCTTGGATGTCACGTTGAGTTCATCCAGCTCTTGAAGGGCTTGCAGTATGGCCCCTTCCAGATACCTGTGGCCCTCTTCTGCGATTTCTGGCGTATGGAGTTCCGAAGAATAGGGCACATAGGAGCCGATACGCAGCTCGGCCGGCCCTTGGCGGCATGTCCGTTTGCCGGTCCTTTGGTCAACCACCACCTGGCGCCCCACACGAGACGTCCACATCGTGAGGTTGATGATGACCATATCTTCACCATTGCAGGTGAGCAGCAGATCCCTGTTAAAGCCCCAGCGGCTTCCGCCGCGCCAGATCAGTTCGCAGGTGTTGTCTTTTGCAATCACTTGAGGAGGTTTGACGTGGGGTCTATGTTTGCTATCAAGCAGAACCGTTTCTTGAAACGTGAAATCTTTCAACTCCCCAGTTTTGCTATTCAGCCCCACCACGGCCACTTCCCGCATCAGCGCCTTTTGACGGACATAGCGGACAGCGCGTTTTGTTTGGATGGCCTCTCGTATGGTGGTGATCTGATGTTTCAGTTCCAGCCCCTCCAGCCTGTTTTGGGCTTCTTTGATCTTTTCAAAGACCGGGGGCTGCGCAGATACCTGATAGCTGCTTATGAGCAGCCCGAAGAGGACAACTGATACACGCGCAATAAATGCTCCGCCATTGCGAGCGCCAAGAGCAAAGCGAAGGGGACGAAGCAATCTATGAAACTCATTCGAGATTGCTTCACTTCGTTCGCACTGACACGGTGCGGCTGATACCCATTTAGTAGTCATCGCGTTCACCTGGGGTCGCGTCTTCTTCCGTCGCCTGCGGAGAGCCTATTTCTTCCTCCTCCTGTTTCGCGCCGTCTTTAATCTTATATTAGTACAGCTACGCCTTTCATCTCAAGATGTAAAGCAGGCTTATCCGCGAGGTCCCTCGCGCCGAGCTCCTGCGACTTTCCGCTTGACAGCGGGATCGAAGAACGCTATCACACTATGCCTAATCTGCTTGGGGGATCTCCGTCGCCAGCCTTGCCCCTCACCTTCTGGGGGGGACCTGCGAAGGAGGGCTTTTTCCATTGCTCAGTTTGGCTGTTTTTCACGTGACCTATCACACGATTTCGGCTATATTTAGCGATGATTATCATTGATCGACTACTCCGAAAAGGTAGAAGGAGAACTTTGTGACTGACCAGACGGATTCGGTGTCTGTAACCCCTTACGGTCTCCCACCTAAACAGGGCCTTTACGACCCAACCTACGAGCATGACGCCTGCGGCGTCGGTTTCGTGGTAGACATCAAGGGTCGTAAGTCCCACGCCATCATCCAGCAGTCGCTGACGATCCTGAAGAACCTGCTTCATCGTGGCGCGTGCGGCTGCGAGCCGAACACGGGCGATGGGGCCGGCATCCTCATTCAGATGCCCCACGCCTTTCTCGCCCGCGAGTGTGCCAAGATTGGGATCACCCTGCCCGCGCCGAAGCAGTACGGCGCCGGGCTGGTCTTGCTGCCTACTGACCCTTCGCAAGCCGCAAAATGCCAGGCGATCTTCGAGGATCTGATCCTGGAAGAGGGGCAGACGCTCCTGGGGTGGCGGGACGTGCCGACCGACGACTCGTCGATCGGCCCCAGCGCCAAGGCCGCCGAGCCGACCTTCAAGCAGATCTTCATCGGCCGCAACCCCGCCATCCAGGACGACCGGGCGTTCGAACGGAAGCTCTACGTGATCCGCAAGCAGGTCGAGCATGTGGTCTACGGCTCGGCCCTGCCGCAGCAAAAGCTCTTCTATCTGCCAAGCCTCTCCTCAAACACGCTGATCTACAAGGGGATGCTTTCGGCGGATCAGATCGAGACGATCTTCCCGGACATCATGGACCCGGCCGTCGAATCGGCGCTGGCGCTGGTTCACCAGCGCTTCTCCACCAACACCTTCCCCTCCTGGCCGCTGGCTCATCCGTATCGGTATATGGCGCATAATGGCGAGATCAACACGCTACGCGGCAACATCAACTGGATGCGCGCCCGCGAGGCGCTGTGCGAATCCGAGCTACTGCCAGACCTCAAGAGGATCTTTCCGATCGTGCTAGAGGGTGGGAGCGACTCGGCGATCTTCGACAACGTCCTGGAGTTCCTGGTCATGGCCGGGCGTTCCCTGCCCCACGCCGTCCTCATGATGATCCCGGAGGCCTGGAGCGGTCACGAATCGATGAGCGAGGAACGTAAGGCCTTCTACGAGTACCACAGTTGCCTGATGGAGCCATGGGACGGGCCGGCCTCGATTGCCTTTACCGACGGGACGGTGATCGGGGCGGTGCTGGACCGGAATGGACTGCGCCCGTCACGCTACTACGTCACGAAGGACGGCCTGGTGGTCATGGCCTCCGAGGTGGGGGTGCTGGACATCCCGCCCGAGAATGTGCTGATTAAAGAGCGCCTGCACCCAGGCAGGATCTTTCTGGTGGACACCGCCCAGGGGAGGATCATCGACGATACTGAGCTGAAGCGCGCCGTTGCTACCGAGCACCCGTATCGGGAGTGGCTTGAGGCGAACCTGGTCCCGTTGGAGGAGCTGCCGGCGCCCTCGCACGTCCATGAGCCGGATCACGAGACCGTACTGCAGCGGCAGCAGCTCTTCGGCTACACCCACGAAGACCTGCGCATCCTGATAGGACCAATGGCCTTGAAGGGTGAGGAGCCGGTCGGATCTATGGGGACCGATACGCCGCTCGCCGTCCTCTCCAACCGTCCGCGTTTGCTCTATGATTATTTCCAGCAACTCTTTGCCCAGGTGACCAACCCCCCGCTGGACGCGATCCGGGAGGAGTTGGTGACTCAAATGGCGACTTCCATCGGGCCGGAACGGAATCTGCTCAAACCGGAACCTGAAAGCTGCCGGCAGATCAAATTGAAGACGCCGGTCCTCGACAACGAGGAGTTGGCGCGAATCCGCTATATGAATCTACCCGGCTTCAGGTCGATCACGCTGCCGATGCTGTTCCAGGCAGTCGAAGGTGGCAAGGGTCTCGATCATGCGCTAGAGGAGCTGTGCCTTAAGGCGAGCCAGGCTATTGCCGATGGCTACACCTTCCTCATTCTGTCCGACCGTGGTGTGTGTAAGGAACTGGCCCCGATCCCGGCCCTCCTCGCCACCGCCGGCGTCCATCATCACCTGGTCCGGGAAGGAACCCGGACGCGGGTCGGGCTGGTGATCGAGAGCGGCGAGCCGCGCGAAGTCCACCATGCGGCGTTGCTCATCGGGTACGGCGCGGGCGCTATCAACCCGTACCTGGCCTTCGAGACCCTCGACGACATGATCCGCGAGGGGCTGCTTCCGGAGATGGACCATAAGAAGGCCGTCAAGCACTACATCAAGGCGCTCAACAAGGGCGTCCTGAAGGTGATCTCCAAGATGGGGATCTCCACAATCCAATCCTACCGCGGCGCCCAGATCTTCGAAGCGATCGGGCTGGACAAGGCGTTCGTGGACCGGTGCTTCACCTGGACCGCTTCCCGGATCGGCGGCATCGGTATAGACGGGATTGCCGAAGAGGTGATCCTCCGCCATCGCAAAGCCTTCCCTGACCGGCCCGTCGGCCAGGCTGACCTTGAGTGGGGCGGTGAATACCAGTGGCGGCGAGACGGTGAGTACCATATCCTTAACCCTGATACGGTCTTCAAGCTGCAGCACTCCACACGGACCGGCCAATACACGGTCTTCAAAGAGTACTCAGCGCTGGTGAACAATCATAGCCAGAGCCTGTGTACCCTCCGGGGGCTGTTCGATCTCAAGCGCGCCGAGCAGCCGATCCCGATCGAGGAGGTTGAGCCCGTCGAGTCGATCCTCAAGCGCTTCGCTACGGGAGCCATGTCGTACGGCTCCATCAGCCAGGAGGCCCACGAGACGCTGGCCATTGCCATGAACCGGTTGGGCGCCAGGTCGAATACCGGAGAAGGGGGCGAGGATCCGGCCCGCTTCACGCCGGACCCCAACGGCGACTGGCGCCGCAGCGCCATCAAGCAAGTGGCCTCCGGCCGCTTCGGAGTCACCAGCGAATATCTGGTCAATGCCACCGACCTGCAGATCAAGATGGCGCAGGGCTCTAAGCCTGGTGAGGGCGGCCAGCTCCCCGGGACAAAAGTCTATCCCTGGATCGCCGCGGTGCGGCATTCGACTCCTGGCGTGGGCCTCATCTCGCCACCACCGCACCACGACATCTACTCTATCGAAGACATCAAACAGCTCATCCATGACCTGAAGAATAGTAATCCACGTGCGCGTATTCACGTGAAGCTTGTCTCTGAGGTCGGCGTCGGGACGATCGCGGCCGGGGTGGCTAAGGCCTTCTCTGATGTGGTCCTGATCTCAGGCCACGATGGCGGTACTGGAGCCTCCTCGCTGAGTTCCATCAAGCACGCCGGCCTGCCATGGGAACTCGGGCTAGCCGAGACCCAGCAGGTACTGGTGATGAACAGGCTCCGGGATCGGATCAGCGTCCAGGTCGATGGTCAGATGAAGACAGGGCGAGACGTCGTCATCGCCGCGCTGCTGGGCGCCGAGGAGTATGGCTTCTCCACGGCGCCGCTGGTCGTATCGGGCTGCATCATGATGCGTGTCTGCCACCTGAACACCTGCCCGGTTGGGGTCGCCACTCAGGATCCCGAACTCAGAAAGAACTTCTCCGGCAAGCCCGAGTATGTGGAAAACTTCTTCCGCTTCGTCGCCGAGGAGGTGCGCGAGCTAATGGCGGAACTTGGCTTCCACACCATGGATGAGATGATCGGCCGCGTAGATAAGCTCGACATGAAGAAGGCGGTGGAGCACTGGAAGGCCAAGGGGTTGGACTACTCGTCGATCCTCTATCGCCCGCAGGTCGGGCCAGAGGTGGCCATCCGTAAGGTGCGCGAACAGGACCATGGCCTGGAACAGTCGCTGGACATGACCACTATCGTCCCGCTCTGCCAGCCCGCGCTCGAGCGGCGTGAGCCGGTGGGCCTGCGCCTGCCGATCAGGAACGTCAACCGCACGGTCGGCACCATTCTGGGCTCCATGGTGACCAGCCGCTACGGAGGCGACGGCCTGCCGGAGGATACGATCCGGATCCACTTCACAGGGTCGGCCGGGCAAAGTTTCGGCGCCTTCATCCCTCAAGGGATCACGCTGGCCTTGGAGGGCGACAGCAACGACTTCCTGGGCAAGGGGCTGTCTGGCGGCAAAATCATCGTCTTCCCACCCCGTCAGGCGACGTTCGTCCCCGAAGAGAATATCCTGGTCGGCAATGTGGTGCTGTACGGCGCCACAAAGGGTGAGGCCTATCTCCGGGGGGTCGCCGGCGAGCGGTTCGCGGTGCGAAACAGCGGCGCCAATGCGGTGGTGGAGGGTATCGGCGACCACGGCTGCGAGTACATGACCGGCGGCCGCGTCGTCGTAATCGGTCGCACCGGACGCAACTTCGCTGCAGGGATGTCCGGCGGAGTGGCCTACGTCCTGGACAAAGCCGGAGACTTCAAGACCCGGTGCAATCTCAGTATGGTCGACCTGGAAGCCTTGGATACCACGGAGGATATCGAGGAGGTCAAGGCACTGCTGCGCCATCACCTTCACTATACCGGCAGTACTGTAGCCGAGCGGATCCTCGGGAGCTGGCAGACGATGGAGGCGAAGTTCGTCAAGGTGATACCAAAAGATTACAAACGGGCGATGAAGGCGCTGAAACGCGCCGAAATGGAAGGGATCCCCTGGGAGCAGGCGGTGATGATGGGCGCACATGGGTAAGCCGACCGGTTTCATTGAGTTCAAGCGCGAGAAACAGCCATATCGGCCGGTGGAGGAACGGATCCAGGACTGGCAGCAGGTGGCGCTGCCGTGGCCGGTAGAGGTGCTGAGGCGGCAGGGAGCGCGCTGCATGGACTGCGGCATCCCGTTCTGCCACCAAGGCTGCCCGTTGGGCAATATCATCCCGGACTGGAATGACTTGGTCTACCGTGACCGGTGGCGCGACGCCATCGAACGCCTGCACGCGACTAACAACTTCCCGGAGTTTACCGGAACCGCCTGCCCTGCCCCCTGCGAGGGCTCGTGCGTCCTTGGGATCAACAACGACCCTGTGACGATTAAGGCGATCGAGTTAGCCATCATCGAGCATGCTTTTGAGGCCGGATGGATCAAGCCAGAACCTCCAACCATTCGCAGCGGAAAAAAAGTGGCGGTAGTAGGCTCAGGTCCTGCAGGGCTTGCGGCGGCCCAGCAGCTCAATCGCGCCGGCCACTGGGTCACGGTTTTCGAGCGGGCCGACCGGATCGGCGGCCTCCTGCGCTACGGGATTCCTGAGTTCAAACTGGAGAAGCGGGTGCTGGACCGACGCCTTGATGTGATGGCGGAGGAGGAGATCCAGTTCCGCGTCAATGCGAACGTCGGGGTGAATGTGGCAGTTGAGGAGCTTCGACGCGAGTTCGATGCCATCCTCCTCGCCGGAGGGGCCACTGCGCCTCGCGACCTCGCGGTCCCGGGGCGCGAGTTGCGCGGAATCCACTTCGCCATGGAGTACCTGACCCTCCAGAACCGGCGCTGTCAGGGCGAGATCATCCCTGACGAGGCGTTCATCACCGCTAACGGCAAGCGAGTGGTCATTATCGGCGGTGGCGACACCGGCGCCGACTGCCTGGGGACGTCCCATCGCCAAGGGGCCCTCTCCGTCCATCAGTTCGAGTTGCTCCCCCAACCACCAGACACCCGGGCACCGAATAACCCTTGGCCCCAGTGGCCGGTCATCTTCCGCACCTCCTCCGCTCACACGGAGGGCGGCATCCGCGAGTTTTCGGTCTCCACAACCCGCTTCTCCGGGGAGAACGGTCAGATTAAGAAGCTACACGCGCATCGGGTCGAGATGACCACTGAAAACGGCCGGATGGCCTTCAGACCGATGCCAGGCACTGAGTTCGAACTGGAAGTCGACCTGGTCCTGCTGGCGATGGGCTTCCTGGGTCCGGAGCGCAACGGGCTGCTCAGCGATCTCAGGGTTAAGCTCACCGACCGCGGCAGCGTCTGGCGGGACAAGAACTGGATGACCAGTGTGCCCGGCGTCTTTACCGCAGGCGACATGCAGCGCGGCCAATCGCTGATCGTCTGGGCTATCGCCGAGGGCCGCAGCGCCGCCCATGGCATTGATCGCCACCTTATGGGCCACTCCAACCTCCCCGCCCCCCTGCCGTAACCCCAACAAGGCTTCCGTCCACGCTAAGGGCATAAGGGGCAGCAATGGACAAACCCGGAGCGAATATCCCCGGACCGCCACAGCGACGGAGATGCCTGCCTCGCCTCACCAAGACCTGTGGTGAACCGCGTCGAACCACCACTCTCCTACTGTGCTCTCTTGCAACCCTCGCAGCCATTGCGGGGCCGCTGACATCTGGATCTGGCCTGCTGCCGTCCGTAGGCGCCGCAACCCGGATGGCCGCTCCCGCCCAAGCGTCCTCTTTCGCCGGTCAGCTTCTGGTTGCCAAGGACGAACTTCAGGACCCGCGATTCGTCCGCTCTGTAGTCTATCTCCTCCACCATGACGCGACAGGAGCGATGGGGCTTATCCTGAATAGACCGGTCGCGGAAGCATCCCTGTCTGAGCTGCTGAAACAAGCCGGATTGGAAAGCATGGGGGTAAAGGGGGATATCCGCGTGCATTTTGGAGGGCCGGTTGAGTTGGGACAGGGATTCGTCCTGCATACTGCGGACTACAAGATCGAGGGCACCAAAGTCGTCAAGGACGGCATCGCCGTAACGACGCGGCCCGAGATTCTCCGCGCTATTGGCGCTGGGACCGGCCCGCGCAAGAGCCTCTTTGCGCTAGGCTATGCCGGCTGGGGCCCCGGCCAGATCGAGGCCGAAATCAAGGCCGGGGCCTGGGAGATCGTCCCGGCCGACGAAGCGATCGTATTCGATGAAAACGCCGAGACAAAGTGGGAACGCGCCATGGTCCGACGGACGATTCGTCTCTAATTTTTCATCTCATTCTATCCGAAGCCAAGTTATCGTTGTCACGAAAGTCCCCTCCCCGTTTCCCTTGAAAAGTTTGGTGGGCCGTGTTGGAATTGAACCAACGACCCGCTGATTAAGAGTCAGCTGCTCTACCAACTGAGCTAACGGCCCCACAAAAAATAGCGATCAGCGATCAGCTTTCAGCAAGATGCACAATACATCGCCTAATCTTTCCTGAATGCTGAAAGCTGATGGCTGATAGCTGTCCTACTGGTGCGCCCAGGGAGACTCGAACTCCCGACCTACTGCTTAGAAGGCAGCCGCTCTATCCGGCTGAGCTATGGGCGCAAGAGAACAGGGGATAGGGGATAGGGTACCGGAATCGTTTTAGCTTGTCGTCTGACGCCAGCATCTTCGCTTCCCACCCCTCAACCCTAGACCCTCTACCCTAAACCCTTTCTGTTTCTGGTGCGCCCAGGGAGATTCGAACTCCCGACCTACGGATTCGAAGTCCGGCGCTCTATCCAGCTGAGCTATGGGCGCAAGAGAACAGGGGATAGGGGATAGACCCTCTACTCTTGACCCTAAACCCTTCCTTTTTGGGGTGAACGAAGGGACTCGAACCCTCAACCCCTGGAGCCACAGTCCAGTGCTCTGCCATTGAGCTACGCTCACCATACGAGTGCTGTCAGCTTCCAGCCGCCAGCGATCAGCTTCAACGATTCTTTGGTGCGCCTGGCCCGATTT
>ORMF012188627.1_pt1 | contig 15128 bp, 13 predicted proteins | sample 1779871 | NCBI WGS metagenome assembly ORMF01 (sample SAMEA104232316, study PRJEB22302) | groundwater metagenome | biome: forest; feature: aquifer; material: groundwater | place: USA | collected 2011-08-07 | depth 5.4 m | reverse complement strand
GCCCGACGAAGGGGAGGAAGAAATTGCCGAGGCGTTTGGCGTCCATGCCGTTTCAGCTCTCCGCGACGCTGTGGACCGGGAACGAGTGGGCGTACTTCTCCGGGTCCTTGCCGTCGAACGTCGATCCGTCCCACAAGGTGAACTTCGGCAGATCTGCCACCTGCGGTTTAACCCCCAGCTCCTTCATTGCCTCGAGATAGATGTCCGGCCGCATGACGCGATTGACGATGGCGTTGTAATCCGGCGCGCCCTTGACGAAACCCCAGCGGCGGAATTGCGACAGGAACCACTTGGCGAAGATCTTGTCGGGGTAGTTGCACCCGCGCTTCGAGAAGATCATGTAGTTCGGATCCTGTTCCGTCCGGCCGTCGCCGTAGTCGTACTTGCCGAGCAGGCGGTCGAGGATCGCTTCGGGCGGTGCGTTGATGTAGGTCGGACGTCCCACGACCTCGGCCGCCTTCGCACGATTCTCGAGATTGTCCAGGTGCTCGCTCGCGAGGTGGAGTGCCTTGAGGGTCGCCTTCACGGTCCGGGGATTCTTCATGGCGAAGTCCTCGGTGAACGCGCAGACCTTTTCCGGATGGTCCTTCCACATCGCCTGCGTTGTCGTCACCGTGTAGCCGATCCCGTCTTCGATGGCGCGGTTGTTCCACGGCTCCCCGACGCAGAAGCCGTCCATCTTGTCGACCTTCATGTTGGCCACCATCTGGGGCGGCGGAATCGTGATGAGGTTGACGTCCTTGTCCGGGTGGATGCCCCCCGACGCGAGCCAGTAACGGATCCACATCGCGTGCGTGCCGGGCGGGAACGTCATGGCGAACGTCAGCGGGTCACCGCCGGCTTTCGCCTTTTCGGCGAGCGGCTTGATTTGAGAGGGCTGCTTCACGCCTGCGGTTTTCAGCTTGTTGTTCAGTGTGATCGCCTGGCCGTTCCGATTGAGAATCCACGGGACCACCATCGGCTTGACCGGTGAGCCGGCGAGGCCCATGGTCGAGGCCAGCGGCATGCCGATGAGCATGTGGGTCGCATGGTTTTCGCCGATGTTCAACTTGTCACGGATGACCGCCCACGAGGCTTCCTTCGAGACGACCGAATTGATGCCGAACTTCTTGAAGTAGCCGAGCTCGTGCGCCATCACGATCGGGGCGCAGTCGGTGAGCGCGATGATGCCGAACCGCATGTCCGGCGTTTCGGGGCCGTCCTGTGCGTACGCCCCCCCCACCCATCCGGCGGGCAGTCCGCCAAGGAGCACGCCGGCGGTCGTGCTCGCGACCTTGATGAATGTGCGTCTGGTTGATTTCGTCATCGGCTATTTCTCCGCGAGGAACACGTACGTCAACATCACGAACGGACCGGTGTACGACTTGCCGGGCGTCGCCTCTTTCAGGAATGGGCCGGCGAACAGGTGCGAGTAGCCGGCCAAGAGCGCGATCTGCGGCGTGAGCGGGCGGGATACCTGCACATCGACTTCCTGGCCGACCTTCGTGCTCGCCGCGCCCGAGACCACGCGCGCGAGCAGCGCGCCACTGGCCGCATACAGACCGTCGCGCTCCTGGGCCAGCCAATAGGAGTGGTAGTGGACCGCCACCGGCGTTGCCTTGAAGGGCGTCAGGTCGAAGCCAACGTGCAGGTCGTGGATATTTCGCCAGCCAACCTGGTCGGCCAAGCCGTACTTGTCGTGACCGGTGGGGTAGAGCTGATCGAACGTGCCCCGCGTGCCATCGGCCGGGTTCTTGTCACCGGACGCGTAGTTGTATTCGCCGGTCACGTGAGGCGACTCAGTGCCCGGCAGCGTGCTGCGTAACTGCCAGTGGCCTGCCCATGCGCGCACGTCGTCTGTGCCAAGTGAGCCGGTCTGCGCGTCCATCTCGATGTTGTAGTCGAGCGATGCCGGCAGCCGGCCGACGAGCCGCGCGCCGGTTGTCACCTGTTTGAGCGAGCCGAACGTCGCAGTCTCGGTCCGCTGATTGACGTCGCGCCGCCAGAAGACATACGGCTCGACCGTCCCTTTGGGAACGAGGCTGCCCGTGCTGACATACGCGCCGGCGAAGCGGTTCCCGCTACCGCTCTTGTCGAACTCGCCATCGAGGATACGCACGATCGACGCGCCGAACACGTCCACCTGCGTGGCTTTCGACTTGAAGGTGACGCGCGCCGCATCGAAAGTCCTGGCGGCGTTGGTCCAGTTCAGATGGCCGAGCAGCCGCTGATCGCCGAAGGCCAGTTCCTGGCGTCCCACGCGTGCGACGACCGAACTCTTCAGCGTACCGACATCGGCAAAGGCCTGCCGGAGGTCGAACGCCGCTGTGAACGGCGTCCCGGTCGGCCCCACGGTCTTCTTGCCGACGCGCGCGTCCTGCGCTTGAACGGTGACGGCGAACAGCTTGCTCGTTGCCGTCGCGTTGAAGCGGAATCGTGACAGGTAGTACAGGTCGTCGCGGCTTTCATCGAACCCTGAGTTCTCGAACCCTTCGACGCGCTCGCGGAACTCGCCGCGTACGCGGAGCCATTTCGGCATCAGCTCGTTGGCGCGATTGAGATAGGGAGGCTTGGCCGGAGGCGGCGCCTGTTGCGCGGCAGGCGCGGGCGTCTGCTGCACGGGCAGCGTCTCGGGTGCTTGTGAGATTTGCTGGGCGGAGAGCGTGCTCGTGACGGCCAGCAGCCCTGCGCCGACCCAGGCGGATTGCGAAAGTGGTCGAATGAGATCTGTAGAGAGATAGCGCACGGAAACGCTCCACGGTCGAAATCAGTTGAATGTCTGAAGATGCCAGCGTGGGCGTTCTGCGGCGTCTGGGCCGGTTACCGACTGTCGAGCAAGCCACGTTCCGTCGCGCGTGTACAGGTCGAATCCGCGGATTCGACCTGTATTTGCGCGCGATTCTGCGCTTTGCGATGGCGCGACGGAGTCGGCCACCGCGCTATCAACTCTGTCGTGAACTTTATCTTTGGGAACATATTCGTTTGATTCAGGGATCGTTTGCGCGCGTGAAACGCCGACAAAGACGGGCGCGATGCGCCTTTGCGCCGCTGCGCCGCCACAAATGTTCGCCTTCAGGCGAACTGCTTACATTCGTGTGCGTTGCTCATCGCGGAACTTCTGTGTATCTTCGATCTCGCGACGCGCGCCATGCAGCGCGGGTCGCGTGAAGACGCTCCAGGACGAGCATTCACACGTCGCCCCGCCGGATCGAGGTGGACGGATCGTGTCTTGCCTTCTGGAGAGTCGATGCCCCTTCCGCTCCTCGCGCGCACGCAAGACGCCGACGCCAGGTTCATCCGCACGCCTGCGCGCCGAAGCCTTGGCGTAGGCGGGCCGAGGGTGCGCACGCTCGGGCCGTCAGTCAGCGAGCGCATGCCTGGGCGCGTGCCCGGCGCCGGAGAGCAGTATCGCTTTCACTTCGACATGGGCCGCTGCATCGGCTGCAAGAGCTGCGTCGTGGCCTGCAACGAGCAGAACGGCAACCCCGCCGCGATCAACTGGCGGCGCGTCGACGAGATCGAGGGCGGGTGGTATCCGAACACCAGCCGGGCCTTTCTCTCGATGGGGTGTAACCACTGCGTCGATCCCACCTGCCTGAGTGGGTGTCCGGTGGACGCTTACGCGAAGGATGCGGCCACCGGTATCGTGCGCCACAGCGCCGACACGTGCATCGGCTGTCAGTACTGCACGTGGAACTGCTCGTACGGCGTGCCGCAGTACAACCCGGAGCGCGGGGTCGTCGGCAAGTGCGACATGTGTCACGGCCGCCTCGAGCACGGACAGGCGCCCGCTTGCGTTTCCGCGTGTCCCGAGGGCGCGATCGCAATCGAGATCGTGAGGACTGCCGAGTGGCGTGAGGCCGTGGCGGCCGCATCGTCCGGACATGGCTTGCCCCTGTCCGATGGCAGCCTGTCCACCACGCGCGTGACGTTGCCGGTGAAATTGCCGCCGAGTGCGCGCCCGGTACACCTCACGAACGTGAGACCGGCCGAACCGCACTGGCCGCTGGTCGTCATGACCGTGCTGACCCAGCTCTCCGTCGGCGCCTTTGCAGCGATTTGGCTGCAGCAACTGTTCGGGGGATCGGCGCACCTCGGAGCCGCGGCGCTCACATCCTTCCTCGTGGCCGGTCTCGCGCTCAACGCGTCCACGCTGCACCTCGGCCGTCCCATCCACGCGTATCGCGCGCTGAAGATGTGGAAGCGGTCGTGGCTGAGCCGCGAGGTCCTCCTGTTCACCGCGTTTTCCGGCGTCGCCGCGTCGTATGCCGCCGCGCTCTGGTTCGCACTGCCGGGTGGCGTAGTCCTCGGCGGCCTGACCTCGATGCTCGGCGTCGCCGGCGTCACCGCTAGCGCGTGCATCTATCGGGTGGTATCACGTCCCGCCTGGAACACGCGCTACACGCTGTTCCAGTTCAACCTCACGGCGGCCGCGCTCGGGCCGCTCCTGGCCGCCGCAGTCAGCGCCACCAGTGGCGAGCGTAGTGCGCGATGGCTCGCGCTGGCCGCGGCTGCGATGGCAGGCGCCCAGTTGGCGCTCATTGCGCTGCGCTTTTTCCGGCTCGTTGCCGCCGGGAGCATCGAGCTCCAGGGAAGCGCGCGCCTGCTCTCCACGACGCTGCGATCGCGTTTCCTCGCGCGCGGTGCGCTGCTGGCGGTCGGCGGGATCGTGCTTCCGCTGCTGGCGCAGGGTGCGTTCCTGCTGTGGGTCGCGCTCGTCGTCGCGCTGGCGGGGGAAGTCCTCGGCCGCTACCTCTTTTTCGTCAGCGTGGTGCCCAAGCACATGGCCGCGCCGTATCTCGAGCTCGGGAGCGAGGCGGCGTGAGTATCCGGACGCTCCTCGGCCTCGACACACGCGAGGAGCGCTATGCCTACGGCGTGGACGCGATTGCCGGGTTCATTTCTGCGCAGAAGATTCCCGATCGCTGGGTCGCTACTACCTGCGGGTACTGTTCGGTCGGGTGCGGGATGCTCGTCGGAGTCAAGGACGGCCGGGCAGTGAGCGTACGTGGCAACCCGGACCATCCCGTGAACCGCGGGAACCTGTGCCCGAAAGGGCTGTCGGAGCACCACACGATCGACGCGTCGAACCGCGCGCGGCAGCCACTCCTCAAACAGAATGGACGGTTTGAACCCGTCAGTTGGGACGCGGGTCTGGCGACCATGGCGGCTGCGTTTCGCCGCGTGCAGGCAGCGCACGGGCCTGACGCAGTTGGCGTCATCAGCACGGGCCAGCTCGTCACGGAGGAGTTCTACGCCCTCGGCAAACTCGTTCAGCTCGGGCTCGGCACCCGCAACCTCGACGGCAACACGACGTTGTGTATGTCCACTGCGGTGGCAGGGTACAAGCGCTCGTTTGGCAGCGACGGTCCTCCTGGCGCGTACGAGGATCTCGAGCGCGCCGACGTCATCCTGCTCATTGGCGCGAACATCGCGGACAACCACCCAATTCTCTGCCGCCGCCTCCAGACCAACCCGGGCACCACGCTGATCGTGGTGGATCCCCGCGTCACGAAGACGGCCATGATGGCCGATCTCCACCTCCCGATTCGACCGCGCGCGGACCTGGCGCTCATCAACGGCTTGATCCACATCGTCATCGACCGTGGCGCTGTGGACTACGACTACGTGGATCGCCATACCGTCGGCTTCGATGCGCTGAAGGCATCGGTGCGTGAGTACACCCCGACGCGCGTGGCGGAAATCACCGGCCTCGAGACCGGGCTGCTGTACGAAACGGCCGCGCTCTATTCCACCGCGAACGCCGCTTTCATCGGCTGGACGATGGGCGTGAACCACAGCACGAAGGGGACCGAGACGGTCAACGCGATCAACAACCTGGCGCTGATCACCGGCAACATCGGCCGGGCCGGGGCGTCGCCTTTCTCGATCACTGGGCAGTGCAACGCCATGGGGACGCGCGAAGCGGGGTTCGCCTCGAGCCTCCCGGCGTACCGCAAGTTCGAGAGCGCCGAGGATCGCGAGGCGCTGGCCGGCATCTGGAACGTTCCTGTCGAACGCATCCCCTCCGCCCGAGGCCTGGCCTATCCCGACATCATCGAGGCGGCCCTCGAGAGAAAAATCCGCGCTCTCTGGATCATCGCAACCAACCCGATCGTGTCGTTTCCCAACCTCGGTGCTCTCACCCAGGCCCTGGAGGGGCTCGACTTCCTGGTCGTCCAGGACGGCTTTCATCCCACACCCACGTCTGAGTTTGCGGATCTGGTCCTGCCGGCCGCGATCTGGGGCGAGAAGGAGGGGACGTACACCAACTCGGAGCGGCGGGTCAGCAAGGTCAACCGCGCGGTTGCCCCCCCGGGTGAGGCGCGCCCGGACTTCGACATCTTCCTCTGCGTCGCGTCCGCGCTGGGCGTTCGCGACGAGCTGTTTCCTGCCTGGCGTACGCCGGTCGACGCGTTCGAGGAATGGAAGCGCGTCTCCGCTGGCCGGCTGTGCGACTACTCGGGGATGACCTACGAGGCGATCGAGGCGAACGGAGGAATCCAGTGGCCGTTTGCGGCCGGCGCCAGCGATCCCGCCGCGACGCGTCGCCTGTACGCCGAGGGCGTCTTTCAAACCGACGACGGCCGTGCCCGGCTGATTCCGGTGACATGGGAGCCGTTCCCCGAGCAGCCCACTGGCGAGTTTCCGCTCGTGCTGAACACCGGGCGTACGGTGGAGCACTGGCACACGCGCACCAAGACCGCCAACGTGCCGATCCTCGAGCGCCTGTCGCCACACGCGTGGGCGGAGATGAACCCGCACGACGCGCGGGTGCTGGGCCTCAAGTCTCAGAACCGTGTGGACATCGTGTCGCGCCGGGGCCGCATCCGCGACGTCGAGCTCCGCGTAACCGAGACCGTGGCACCAGGGCAAATCTTTGTCCCGTTTCACTACGCGGAGGCGAACGCGAACCAGGTCACGCAGAGCGCCTTCGACCCCGTGTCGCGCGAACCCAACTACAAGCAGTCGGCGGTGCGGGTGGAAAGGACACGCGCATGACGAGGCTCGTCGTGGTGGGCAACGGCATGGCCGGCATGGCCTGCGTGGAGGCGATTCTCAAGTACGCGCCTCGCTTCGACATCACCGTGTTCGGCGACGAGACGCACGTCAACTACAACCGCGTGCTGCTCTCGTCGGTGCTGGCCGGCGAGAAGGCCGCCGACGACATCGTCATCAACCCGCTCGAGTGGTATCAGCAGCGCAACATTCGCCTGCACGTGGGCGTGCGGATCGTGGATGTGGATCCAGCGGCGAAGAGGGTGACCGGCAATGACGGCAGCGTCACGCTCTACGACACGCTGCTGCTGGCGACCGGGAGCTCTGCCTGGATGCCGCCCATCGAAGGGCTCGACAAGGACGGCGTCCTCCCGTTCAGGACTCTCGACGACACGCGTGAGCTGATGCGGCGCGCGGGGCCCGCGACGAAAGCGGTGGTGATTGGCGGTGGCCTGCTGGGTCTCGAAGCCGCGCGCGGCCTCCAGGTACAGGGCTGCCAGGTCACGGTCGTTCATTTGATGCCGACGCTGATGGAACGCCAGCTCGATCCAGATGGCGGCGCCTACCTCATGGGAAAGATGGAGGAGCTCGGTATCCGCGTGCTGCTCGGACGGACGACCGTGGCCGTGCTGGGCAACGGCCACGTGGAAGGCGTCGCGCTCTCGGACGACAGTTGCCTCGAAGCGGATCTGGTCGTGGTGGCGGCCGGCATCCGTCCCAACGTCGATCTCGCCCACAAGGCAGGCGTGGCGGTGAACCGCGGCATCGTCGTCAACGATCATATGGAGACGTCGTCTCCCGATGTCTTCGCGGTGGGCGAGTGCGCTGAGCACCGCGGCGTGTGCTACGGGCTCGTTGCGCCGTTATTCGAGCAGGGGAAGGTGCTCGCCGCGACGATTACAGGAAACAAGGGACCGACTTACACGGGCACGGTGCAGGCCGCGAAACTGAAGATCATGGGCGTGAACGTGTTCTCGGCCGGCGATTGGAGCGAGCAGAACGCGGAACCGGTCCGCTACGAGGATCGCGCGCTTGGGATCTACAAGAAGCTGACGCTGCGCGACGGCAAGCTTGCCGGAGCCATCCTGGTCGGCGACATCTCGGACAGTCATCGCTATATGGAGTGGTTGCGCGCTGGCGCAGACCTCACCGATCAGCGACGCCATCTGCTGTTTCCGCCGCCCGCCTCGGATGCGGGGCTCGACGTGGCGGAGATGGCCGACAGCGCCACCGTGTGCGGCTGCGTCGGGGTCACCAAGGGCGCGATCATCAGCGCCATCCACGACCGTGGCGTCAACACGCTCTCGCAGTTGAAGGAAACCACGCGCGCGAGCACGGGGTGCGGGAGCTGCAGCGGCCTGTGCCAGGACCTGTTGCGTGCGGTGGCGCCGGAATTCGAGGAAGAGGTGAAGAAAGTGATCTGCGGCTGCCTGCCGTTTGCGGAGGATCGGCTGCGCGACATCCTCAAGAGCCAGAGGTTGAAGTCGGTGCAGGAGGTTCTCGAGATCTATGGCAACGGCCACGGCTGCGAGATCTGCAAGCCGGCGCTCAGCTACATGCTCGACATGCTCTGGTGCGGCGACCACGACGAGGATCGCTCCGCACGATTCATCAACGACCGCGTGCACGCGAACATTCAGAAGGATGGGACGTTCTCGGTCGTGCCGCGCATCCACGGAGGCGTGACGAGCCCCGCCCAGCTACGGCGCATTGCCGACGTGGCGGACAAGTACCACGTGCCGATGGTGAAGATCACCGGAAGCCAGCGAATCGATCTCCTTGGCGTGAAGAAGGAGGATCTCCCGAAGATATGGGCAGACCTCGACATGCCGTCCGGCCAGGCTTACACCAAGGGCGTCCGCATGGTGAAGACCTGCGTGGGCACCGACTTCTGCCGCTTCGGCACGCAGGATTCCACGGCCATCGGCATCGAGCTCGAGCGACGCTTCGAACAACTCTTCACGCCGCACAAGGTGAAGATGGCGGCGGTCGGCTGCCCGCGCAACTGCGCGGAAGCGACCGTCAAGGACATCGGGCTCGTCGGACAGGAGGGCGGCTGGCAGGTGGTGGTCGGGGGCGCGGCCGGCAAGTCCGTGCGCAAGGCGGACCTCCTGACCACCGTCGAGACGTCGGAGGAGGCGCTCGAGGCGTCCGAGCTCTTCTTCCAGTACTACCGCGAGGGCGCCAACTACCTCGAGCGGACCTACGACTTCGTCGAGCGGCTCGGCATCGAAAAGGTGCGGAAAGACACCGTCTACGCACCTGAGGCCGTGCGGCAGGGACTACGCGATCGCTTCAGCCGGTCGAAGGCGCGCGCCGTCGATCCATGGCTCGAAGGGCGCGAGCCGAGACATCCGACGCAGTTCATCCCGATCCAATCGCTCGAGAAGGTGAGAGTATGAGCGGACATCGCTGGGTCCGTGTGACGCCATGCGACAGCATCCCGCTGCGCGAGGGTCGGCTGGTGACCCTGGCGGGGCGCGACATTGCCATCTTCAACCTCGGCGACCGCTTCATGGCCACCGACAATCGATGCCCGCACAACGGCGGGCCGCTCTGCGACGGCATCGTCGCAGGAGACTCCGTGGTCTGTCCGCTGCACGCGTGGAAATTCAAGCTCGAAACGGGCGCTGTCGAGCGTCCGGCATCGAAGGACGAGTGCCTCGTGACGTATCCCACCCGCATCGAGGACGGGATCGTGCTGCTCGGACTCCCGGACGAGAGCGCGCCGTGAAGGCGCGAACCGACTCCTTCGACTGGCTCGTCGACGACGCCTCCGCGGTTTGGGGCGAGCGCATCGCGCGGCCCGGCTATATGCCATCGTGGATGCTGCGATCGATGTCGTCCTGCTGACGGCGCCGGTGCAGCTCGTGCACCTGCTGGCGGTGGCGGCTGACATGGGGCTCGACGCCGCCGTACGGCGCTCGCTGGCGCAGATGGTCATCGCGTCCATCGGCCCGATGACGTCGGAGGAGATCGTGCGGCAGGGGTTGCAGGTGGATCTGGAGCCCTCGAACGCGAAGATGGGCGTTCTGGTCAAGGAGGCCGCGGAACAGTGCGCGGGTCTCCTTCACGCGAAACGCGGCACTGTCACAGTAAGGTAAGGATCAGTACGGTGAGGGAACAGAAACGCACGTTGGAGCCCGGCGGCGCGACCAGTGAGATCGGTTTCCTGCACGAGATCGGGAGCCGTTTCGCCGCGGCCGATTCGCTGCAGACCGTGCTGGGACGCGTCGTGCACTTCGTGGCCAGCGTCGTGCAATGCGACTCCTGTTTCATCTACGTCCTCGAGGACGACGATCTCGTGCTGCGGGCTTCGAAGAACCCTCACGCCGACATCGTCGACCGACTCAAGCTGCGGGTGGGACAGGGGATTACGGGGTGGGTGGCGGAGCACCGCCAGCCCGTCGCCGTGGGTTGCCACGCGTTCGAGGATCCGCGGTTCCAGGTGTTCAACGAGATTCCCGAAGATCATTACGAAGCGTTCCTGTCGGTACCTGTGCTCTGCCGCGGCAGGCTTGTCGCGGTCATCAACCTCCAGCACCGGCACCCGCATGAGCACAGTTGGAGCGAGATCCAGCTGGTCTCGACCGTGGGCTTTCTCGTGGGTGCGGAGATCGCGCTGGCGCGGCTCGAGAGCGAGAACAGTGAGCTGTTCGAGCGGCTCGAGACACGAAAGGTGCTCGATCGCGCGAAAGGGATCCTCCAGCGTGACCTTGGGATCAGCGAGGAAGAGGCGTATCTCACGATTCAGAAGCAAAGCCGCCAGCGGAGAAAGTCCAAGCGGGAGCTCGCCGAAGCCATCGTGCTCGGTGACGAGCTGCGTCGGACGAAGGCATAGCAGCTCGGCGGCTCCAACTTGGTCCAGACGGCCGGCGCCTGCCTCGCTAGACATTTGACGTGCCAGAATCTTCTGCGCCCCGATAAACTCAGCGGCGGAAAATAGACACCTTGGCGTGGGCGAAGGTGAATGACGTGGAAGGATTAGCAGCGATGAGACAGCTCTTTTTCCGGTTCGTGGCAGCCGCGGCAATTGCAGGCGCGTTCGTCGACGCGCAGACGGTCGCCCCGTTCAAGCTGGGAACCTTCGAGCGGCAGGGGAGGCCCTTCGTCGGGATCGTCGTGGGCGATTCGACGGTGATCGACTTCGCAGCGGCCCACGCGGCAGTTCGAACGCCGGCGTCGACGCTGGCTGCGCCAACCGACATGAAGGATGTGATTGCGCGCTACAACACCGGCGTGCGTCAGCGGATCGTCGACGTCATGGCCGCTGTCGCGCGCGCCGGCGCCGCACGTCCAGCCTATGTCCATGACCTCGGCGCGGTGAAGATCCTTCCGCCGATCATGTATCCCACGACGATGCTGAACGTGGCGGTCAACTATCGCGAGCACGACATCGAAATGTCCCAGCTGCGCGAAGCCGCTCCAGGACAGGGCGCTCCGACGGCCGGCGCCGCGCTGCCTGGGACTCGCAGCGCGCCCGGGTACTGGGAGCGGCGTGCCGATGACACCCGATGGAACCCGTACATGTTTCTGAAGGCGTCCGCGGCGGTGACCTCACATGGAGAGCCGATCCGTCTGCCTCCCGGCCGCATCCAGGTGGACTGGGAGTGCGAGATGGGTGTCGTCATCGCACGGCAGGGAAGCCGCATTCCGGCCGCGCAGGCCGCCGACTATATCTTCGGATACACGATTGAGAACGACGTGTCCGACCGCGGCGGACGAGGCGACACGCGCTACGGATCTGACTGGGTGGTCGGAAAGTCACATGACACGTTTGCTCCGCTCGGCCCGTTCATCACGCCCAAGGAATTCGTCGCGGACGTGAGGAAGGTGCCAATCACGGTCGATCTGAACGGCACGCGGATCCAAGAGGGATCGAGCTCCTTGATGATTCACGACGTGTTCGAGCAAGTCGCGTATGCCTCGAACATCCTCACCCTTCGCACCGGGGACGTCATCGCAACGGGGACGCCTGCGGGAGTCGGTTCGGCGCGCATGCCGCCGGTGTATCTGAAGGCCGGCGATCGGATCTCATGCACGTACGCGGGAATCGGAACGCTGAGCAATCCTGTCGTCGCGGAGGCCGTCGCCACGCGCTGATCGGACCGGGAAGCGATGGATGTCATTGGTTCCACATCGACGGCTCGTCCTATTTGTCGCCCTGAGCGCGATCCCCGTTTCCGCCTCGAGCCCGGGTTGGGCCTCGCGAGCCGGCGGAGAAGGCGGGGGCCAGCCTCAGAGGCTGGTGTACCCGAGTGGACTGCGGGGGCCGCATCACAGGACCAGCCTGCGCATGAGCGCGCGGTTGCACTCGACGAAGCGATCAAAAGGACAGGCGGACGACGCGAAGACCTTGTAACGGCAGCCACACTCGCCGCGAAACTGCGAGAGCTTGCAGCCCGGCTCGACAATCAGTATCGCGTGATCTACGAAGGGCCACCCAGTCTCACTCAGGCAGGCGCCGGGCCGGCGGCCGCCGACATTAGTCGGCGACATGGCGACCTTATCTGCGGTCTCTTGACAGGAGAACCCGGAATCTTGGGCCTGTCGCCGAAGGGGGCGTGGCGTCACCCTTGTATGCAGTTTTGTAGAGGGAAATGAAAATGCGCCACCCAATCCGTTCCATTCTGATGGTGTTTCCGCTGGTTCTCGCGGGGCTGATCGCTGCGCCGGCCGACGCGTCAATCTTCACATACACCGCAGCGATGAATGGATCGAATGAGGTCCCGCCGAATGGTTCGCCGGCCCTCGGATTTGCAACGATCACGCTGGACGACCTGCTCCACACGTTGACCGTGGACGAGTCTTTTTCCGGATTGGTCGGTAACGCGACGGCTGCGCACATCCACTGTTGCACGCCTGTCGGCGCCAACGTGGGCGTTGCCGTCGGGTTCCCAGGCTTTCCGGCCGCCACAAGCGGCACGTACCTGCACACCTTCGACCTGACCGATTCGGCGATCTACACGGCGAGTTTTCGGACCAACTTCGGCGGCGGAACGACGGCGGGCGCGGAAGCCGCACTGATCGCCGGCCTCAACAATGGAACTGCCTACGTCAACATTCACAACGCCATATATCCTGGGGGTGAGATTCGAGGTCAGATCGCCGCAGTGCCGGAACCGGCGACCCTCACGTTGCTCGGACTGGGCCTTGCCGGCGTTGCGGTCCGCCGTCGTCGACGCAGTTGATCGTCCGTCCTCCCGCACGGCGTAACCCATTCCCTTCGTCCCGTCGGGATTGTTCCGCCAATGTTGCGCGTCCATCTCTTCCTCCGTTGAACGTCATCAAAACGAGGTCTATGCGCCTCCCAAGCGTATGCGGTATCCGAGTAGTAGGCCGGTGTTCGGCGCTGGCAGTAATAGCGCTTTCGACGGCCGCGCAGCCGGCCGCTGCGTCACCGATCGCTCTCAGCTCCCTGACGCTTGACGGCGCAGCAGAGTTGGTGTCTCCAAACCTGCTTCGTCTCACGCCGAATTTCGACACGAACGTCGGCGGCGACGATCCTCCCGCCGGATCCGCCTGGACGACGTCACGGTTCGACGTCGCCGATTCCTGGGCGGCGAGCTTCGACTTTCACATGTGGGACCCGAATCTCGGAGAGCAGCTGGACAACGATGGCAGCGCCGGTGACGGAATCGCCTTTGTGATTCAGAACGATCCGTTTTCGGGGACCGACGCGCTCGGACGCGGCGCAGGCGGGATGGGTTTCCTTGGAATCTACAACAGCGTGGCGGTCATGTTCGACACGTACAAGAACAACGCCGCCTACGGCGATCCGAGCGGCAACTACATCGCGGTGAACACCAGGGGTACGGACTTCAATGTCCCCCACCATTTCTGCACCAACGGCGAGTTGACCACGGATCCAACCCTGATCGATTTGCCGGGAGTGCACTGCACGGCGGACCCGGGCCTGGGAATGACGACGCAAGTACCGCCCCTGGCTGATGAACTGCACAACGGGATTCTCGTGGCAGCGCCGGTGTACAGCGCGCTGATCACCTATGTGCCTGGGACGATGAACGTCTACCTCGATTCCGCGCTGGTTCTTTCGATTGCTCTCAACCTCCAGTCCACACTCAATCTGGAAAACGGTACGGACGCGTTTCTCGGGTTCACGGCCGGGAACCGCTTCTCGTATCAGAACCATGACATCTTGGAGTTTTCGATCGCGGCGGTTCCCGAACCGGGCACGTTCGCCCTTGTGGCGATCGGCGGGTTGGGCCTCGCGACCCGGCGGAGAAGGCGGGCCTGACCGCGCATTCCGGACGTGAGTGGCGTCAATTCTCGAGCGTAATGGCGCCAGATGCATCGCAGCCGGCAGGCAGGCCAGCGTCCTTGGGCGGCACGTCGCCGAGATAACATCCGGGAATGAAGTAGATCGTCGCAGGCGTTCGCGGGGACACCTGCGTCGGGGCCGGAATGTCGGGAACAGGCACGGACACCGGCTCCACAGCCTTCAGCGCCCCTCGATACGTCGTCGAACGACCCGGAAAGATCTGAACGTCGAGCTCGAGGTTCTCGTATCCGTCCGCGCGCAATTCAAGCCTGTGTCGCCCCACATCGAGGGGAAGCTCCGCGTTGACGTCATTCAGCGTCCCGACGTAGTACCCGTCGACGAACACCTGCGGAACGAGTCCCGGCTGCAGCTCCAGACGCAAGCGCCCTGTGGGTGGCGTCTGGTGTGCACGCCCTGACGATTTGCCAGGAAGGCCAGGGGTCTGTGGATAGTCCAAGCCGTACGCGGGAACGAAATAGATCACAGTTGGCGCCGACCCTCTGATGTTCGTTGTGCGATGCGGGCTGGCGCCAACGGGTGACGGTTCGATCGAAGGCAAACCAATGCGGGATAACGGGAGCCCGATGCTGGGAAGAGGGAGCCCGATCGTCGGGAGGGGAAGTCCGATGGTCGGAAGCGGAAGCCCGATGGTTTGTCCTGCCACCGAGGCTGACAACCCGAGCACGAGCACGGCTGTAAGTACGCCCCGCATGTTCCTGTAAACACTATAGCGCGCCTGCTCCGGCACCGCGGCGCGGACAGACCGTGCTACACGTCGGTCGGGGACTTCGTGAGAAGGTGGTTGATGACTCGTTCGAGTTTCGCGTGAGTTTCCGCTGGCACATCAAGCCACTTCACGGCGTAACCG